>Ga0307516_10000301_pt1 | contig 64013 bp, 77 predicted proteins | sample 19_EM_MG_FD_203310 | JGI IMG/M metagenome (GOLD analysis project Ga0307516, IMG submission 203310) | Populus trichocarpa ectomycorrhiza microbial communities from riparian zone in the Pacific Northwest, United States - 19_EM | ecosystem: Host-associated > Plants > Roots > Unclassified | place...
GGTTACGGCCTTTGGGGGGTTGTTTGGGGCCCCCCCCCCCCCCCCCCCCCATGCTGTGATGCAGGTCACGGAGCAGTAGGAGCCTGGTATGTACATCAGCTCGACATTGACCATTTCCCCTGGTATGACGTGCACTCCGATCGGACAACATCTGCCGGAGCATGAGGCAAATGAAGGGGTGTCCTCTTCGAAGCTTCCATGGCGTCTCTGAGCCTGAGACACAGGATCCAAGGCCGGTATACACGAGGGAGTGGCACCCCGCCCATCCCCGGAGGAGCGACGTTTGAAACAGTTGGACCGTGGCCCCCGCCGAGGCAATTGCATTGACCGTATTCTGACACCCCGTGGTGACCACAATGGTCTTTGGTTCGCGGGATCGGGAGACCACAAAGCTTGTACCGTATACGACGACGGCTTGGGTGTTGCTGGATGGTGTGACCAGGTATGTAGAGGATATTCAAAGCGGCTGCTGATCGGAGTGATCCATATCCGCCAGCCACTTCTGCGATCCGGTGTGTGTATGTATTGCATGCTGTCCATTCCAATTCTCGAACTGGTCCGTAGACGGCGGGAGAGAAACAATTCGGGCAGTGGGATACCTAGCTCCGGACTTGACACCGTCCCGGAGAAAAACACCCGCCGGACGGAGCAGACATACGGCGCTCCTCTTCTCGGTTTCGGTATCGTGGTGCCCACGAGGCCATCTCCGCACCGCAACCAGCCAGATGGCCCGATATGTGTTCGCCCCCGGTTGAACTCAGTGTCAATGCTTCCCCCCCCCCCCAGTGGTAATATCGAGGCACGATATTGCTCCCAACCTGACGGCTCGATCCTCCTTGTGGAGACCCATGTAATGAGACGGGTGAGGCCCCCTATTCCCGCTGCTTCCGATCGTTCGGCTCACGCCATGGCACACAGCAAATCCTCTCGCTTCTCCGTGTCCCCCAATTCGACGTGACAAACCCTCGCTTCTCGAGAGCACCTGCTTCGATCCCGTGCCTCACGCCATCCATATCCCAGATGATCGTCGCCTACTTCCACGGCCGCATACAACGATACCCCCCATATCCTCTGCGAAGCGAAGCCCGTCCCACGCCATCCGTCGAGGCTCTCGCCCTGGCGGCGGCCGGAACGCGGTGGCGAGCTTCGGTAGTTGTTGTACCCGTCCTTCCAGTCCGCTGGCAGGACCTTCGGACCGTGTTAGCTATGCCCGAGACAAGGCCACTGCTTGCCTGTGGCTGAATGTATCCCAAATTGCGAACGACACTGGATGCATGTATGTACATATGTACGTAGCCTGTGGTATGTAGGCATATGAATATGTAGGTCCCTTCTACGCGTCAGGAAGGTTCGTCGGTCCCAGCCAAGGTGATGGAGGTCCACATTACATATCCAAGCCGAGTTTGAGACATTCAATAAGTCGTATCGTTCGACAGGAAGGAGGGCAGGCAGGCAGGCAGCAGTAGGTATCCATAGACGATTCGCTGCTAGGTGCAGAATTCGGGTTGTCCGGCAGTTATGCCCAGTTCGGATCTAGAACACGGCAGTGGCTGACGGCGGTTGTAGCGGACTCTGAATCTCTTGAGTCAAATCGCCGCCGTCGTTGCCGATTGTATGTATGTATGTATGTATGTATGGTATGTAGATATATGCGTCGGGATCAGCGGTGGGCGTTGACGTGCAGTGACGGAAAACAAAGGGGACTGGGTGGCGGACGAGAGACGTCGGCCGATCAAGCGATCGATTATGATGGGTTCGCGTTCAGCCTCTCAAAGCCAATCTCAGATCAGAACGGAATTCAGGGTTTGTGTCGCGACATACGCCGTCGACGAAGTTAGAGCCAACCCATCCCGTTCGGATGCAATCTGGTACATGAGTTTGTGAATGATCGATCTCACTTGGAGATTGCAAGTCTGTTACAATAACACGGCTTCCCCCCCCAGCCAATTCCAGTCTAAAAAAAATTCGGCTATACACAGACGCAACGTAATCGCGCCTGCTTCGCTCCTTCAAACACCAACACCTCGAAGAGAGAGGACGGGTCGTGTTTCCCCTCCCCGCCACATCTACGGCCGCTGTAGTCGCTCGCCGACGGCCTTTGTGACACCGCTAGCAGCTCCCTTGAACTCCTGGTCGCACTCAGAGTAACCTCTACCGGCACCGAAACCGAGACCGAATGACACGGGCCAGGCGCGGCGCTTGAAGATAAGGATCGAGAAGATGATTCCGAACCCGGCACCGAGGGCGGACTTGACGACGAGGTTGGAGAGGCACTGGTCCCACTGTTGAGAGTAGAGAGTTAGCTGGTGGTCTCGAGCTAGGCCGGCTAGACAAGGGCGGGCAAGGGGCAATTGGTGGGCGGTATATAGGTAAGGTAGGTACCTTCTCGCTGAGGAGATCCTCGGAGGCGGGACGCTGGGTCTTGCGCTGGATGATTTCGGATGTGGTCGCGGCCATCGTGTGTGTAGTGTGTATAGGTCTGCGTATAGGCAGGGCGGATTAGCGATTGACGAGGTGCTCGGACACGGGTCGGTCGACGTACCGAGAGAGAGAGAGAGAGGGAGTTGTTGGTGGTTGAGGCTGGTATGGAAGGGGTTGCGGTTTGGACGTCCTGCTTCGGCTATCTCAAGAACCAATTCTTCGCGACGGTGATGCGGGTGCCAAGACCAACGTCCACTAGCGCTAGTTATACCACAATCCATCACTCGGAGCTTTTTCTATTTTAAGTACGAGATTTTTTTTATTTTTTTTATTTTTTTATTTTATTTGTTTTAATGGTTCTTCGATCCCACGGTTTTTTTTGGTTTTTTTTTGAAGCGGAAAAGCCGGGATCTCAGGTCGGGCAGGGGATAATAATAAAAAAAATTCCTCATCTTGCCGTCGCCACCCGGCGTGTGCGCGAGACGGGCTCCACTCTCCCACGCTCTCCGTGTGCGCATGCATAGGGCACCGCGGGCGGTCACTCCAATGCAAAAAAATCCTACGTACATATGCTTGTCAACCGCACTTCCAACCTGCCGTATCCAGAAAGTGGGACGTCGCCAGCGAATCCATACCTCATAAACCACGCATAAAATGCTCCCCGCCGGCCAACAGTCCAGTCCGGCTCTCATCTTCCGCTCTCAGCAAGAGGCACATACATATATATATTATATATATATACGTATGGCCTTACGTTATGCCGCAGTGCTTACGAGCACCGAAGTTCAACGCTACGTGTGTCTTTTCTTTTTTTTTAACCCCCCCCCCCCCTCTCGAACTGGAGCATCGGCTCGGTTTGTGCACCGTTTCAGCCACCGCATAGCTGTCCACAGTGATGAAGGTATCTTCTCCATGCAATTCCGCGGCGCTGTGCGGCGCATTTCGTCGTCGTATGTAGTATGCTCAGCGCCGGCAGTTCACATGCGCGGCGCAATTGCTTCCACGGAAGTTCTTCGGAACGCAATTTCCATCGGACCGAGGGAATCTCGCCGTTATCCCGGCTTTAAAAGAAGATCTGACACTGAGAAATCGCAGATGAGGGATGTCGCAACTGGTAGCGTCATGTGACAGCAGATTTACGTCTCGTCCAAGGGGGGGCAATCACTGACCGTCGAGTGAGAAGATGTGTGCAATTTCCCACTCATAGCACACGAGCCATCCATCAGAGATCCGATTGTGCGCAGGGCCCCACGGCCGGGCCGTCCTTACAGGCCCTACAGAGCCGTTCTGAGCCAGTCGTATTCTGCTCACGAGGGGAAGCAGCGTGGGCTGAGTGATCCAGTATGATCCGCACTGTCTCATGTCTTTGTGCTAGCGGCCGTGAGGGTCTCACTTGCACAATGCTATGTCTAGGGAGCGCACGATTACCATCTGGTTTGTGAGCCGACCGGCACCCATGGCCCGGCACCCAGACATGGCCGTCCCATAGTCACATGCGTTCTGGAGTGTCACCGCGATGAGCCACCGATGGTGTTCAGCTCCGCTTGTCTCATCTCACCGCCCGAACTAATCTGTCTCGGTTTCAAATCCTCCGCAACTTTGTCCCCGAGACGGAACGGTCCATTTCGGGCTGGATGACCGGGCCCGGGGTCGGTCGAGATCTACATAGGCCTTTCGCATGATCCGTGAGGCTGGCACTTACGCCGCCGCTCGTTCCCAGGCGTTCCTGACCGTCTAGAGCCTGCACTACGCCCACTCCCAGGGGATCTGAGGCCGATCAATTTCCAACCCGAGCAGAATTGGTGGGTGAGATGTCATGAAGCGGTATGTCCCGCTGGGCCATGACGTGATCCTCCTTGTTTTTTTTTTTTTTTATGTACATACTTTGTACCAGCCCTCTTACTCTCGCGTCCCACCACACACCTTCCAGTATGCGCGCTTCGTTACGTCTCCTCCGCCCAGTTCAGCACGTCGAAGATGACGCCGCTCCGACTTCCACACGCCGCTCCGTCTCAGCACGACGGCGAACGCGCCGCTGGTAACGCGGTGGACGGCCGCCTACTTCGAGAAGCTGCTAGCGGAGCGCGCCGAGCCGGCACCGGATCTGCAGTACGCGCAAGGCGGCGGCGCCGACGAGCTGGGAAGTAGATACATGGTATATGGTATGTCACATCGCATCAATCGCTTTTTGCCCCCCCCCAAAAGAGGGTGGCAAGTTGCTGAATAGGAGACAGATTAGCTTGCTGCCAACACTACTCCCTTTCTGTCGTGGAGAACCGGCGCACGAGAAGCGGTTAACGGATGAGAGGCCGATGACGGACCGTACGAGACTAAGAGAGTGGGTCGACGGCGTCGCGAGGGATGGTGCAGGATAGGGCTGCTGCGGGCAGGAGTTTGTTTGGTCGCCTTTTTGGCGGTTAATCCGGCCTTTTCACCTACGCTACATACGCTACATACGCTACATACGCTACGGCATCACGTAAAAATGCGATATATCTACTACGTTGAAATCCACACAGCCACTCCTGTTGCAGCGATCTGATCGTGAATAGTACCTACACACCGGCACCGCGCAGGCTTCGACGCCGTGCAGTTGCTGCGTGGGATGGGATTCACCGGAGAGTGGGTTATCTTTGTCGCATCGTTAAGATCGGCGCACCAGAATCTCATGGACACACGCTGTACTTGGCATAGGGGGCGGCAGCAGCGGCGGTCGTGAACATCGAACAGAACAGATCGGTTCAGAAGACTCATTCCCAAGAGTTTTCTCGTCGGCTTGTGGCCCCGCAGACGTCCGATGACGTTCGGACAACGATTTTCTTATATCCGTACGAAGAGCTGTGGGTGGTGGATTTCCGTTTAGCCTCGTGAGATGTGGGATGTGCCTTTCGCCGTACGGTTGATCTCATACGTACGATACGGCATGGCCCTATCACCGTCTCACAAAGAAATCCTTCACGGATGCTGCTCACTGTTGTCCAACCAACCCGGTCGCCGCGACTGGGACCCCGACCCCTCTAGATATCGCGAGCGACGCATCCGCATCGGGGGCGGGGTGGAGGACAACAACTTCGTTCCCCGCTGCCGGCGTTCCTTTCCTACCGCCTTCCCATTTGCCTACACGTCATCCGGGATCGTCTCAATCGCAAGCACTGAGGCGGCCATCATATCCAGAGGAGAGGTTTCCGGTCTCCCGAGTCGTATAGTGAACGAGTGGGATGAAATTTTTTTTTTTTTTTTTTTCTTTTGCCGAAAATGAAGAAAACCATCCATGGCCCCTCGTGGGAAGTCATCTAAAGTTTGCGGTGCACATGTACTACGGTGTTCGGGCCAGTAAACAGTTTCAATTCCGCAGTGCCGCAAGCGGACAACTCGCCATACTGTGAATGAAGCAGTCCCGATAGTCCGGAACGAATGAAGAGTTTTTCTTTGAGCTGGGGGCTGGGGCAATTCGGGTGTTCAAGCCAAACGGGACAACATCTGACGATGCGTGAGAAGGGGCGAGGGGATTCTCGCGACGTCCGCGGCGATACCGTGAGTGGGTAGACCGTACGGGCTCCTTCCGTCCAGCGGGGGGGTTGCAGGCGGGAGTGCTAGCTGCGGACAATCTCCCTCAATGCTCACTCGATTCCACCAACACGACCGGCGCACTCTACGCCGCTCCGCAAACATGCTTCGCGGTGAATGAATCATCATCTACGCCGCTCCGCTCTGCTGTACGTTTCACGTCGGGGCGGCGGGACCGAACCGAGGAGATGCGTGCGTACGTAACCAGTGCGGCCGATTCGTTTGCGACGCCACATACAAAAGTACGTGCTCTGCTTCTGCAAACGTGCTTCGATTCCGCAGTTCCGAGCGTCGACGTTGTGCTTTGGTCAGCGCTATCCGTCTTCCGCTGGCCCAATCGTGCGAACGTATGGGTGCGCTGTGACGGCGCGCGGCTGGCTGTATATCGAGGTAGTATACAGAGGGAGCTGTTCATATATCTACATAGCGGAACTCTATGCAGTGAGATTACCACCCGGCTGTCGGAAGAACTGCGGGGGAAGCAAAGAAAGAGAAAAGCGTGATGGTGCCCGTTTGACCCGGCATGGGGGATGTCAGCCTCACGGCGAGGCTACACCCTACGCATGGCTTTCAACACAACAGCAGTCTAGCCTGCGTCGGCGGGCTCGGAAACTCCGCAGGAGAGAAGGCGGTAGATAGGCAAAAGCGCATGCATACTCTAGATGCGAGCACGTGCTGTAGGACGGGAGGGCGGCCACGCCGCCCAACGTCTTCCGAGTGTTGTCGTTCGTTCGTTCGTTCCTGATGGTACCTTGCGTGTCGCCGTGAGACTCTCCCGTCCACACGCACTCTACACGTCAATCTACTCTGCTCAACACGAGGTACATTAGCACCTTCCAGAGTTTGCCGGAACGGGCCAGGCCGCTCCTGGCTCGCCGCTTCGTGCCCGCGCCTGGCCGTGCCAGCCAGCTCACAAGTTGCACGATCGTGCTTTTCGACCGTAACGATGAAGTGTCTTTTTTTTCTTTGTTCCCCTGTACGCATGTATGTACAAGGCTCGTACGCTTCGTGTCCTTCCGCACCCGCCGTCCTCGACGGGAAAGGCGGACGGCGAGCGGGCCCGCTCCCGCACTGACTGTCCACCCCCACCGCCCCCGTACTAACTGTTAGTCAGTGCAAGTGGTCGTCCCAACGGTCGGAACAACGAATCCATGCTGTGTCTGGCTGCCACCAGCTATGTACTCTACATAATGGTATCTACTCGACACTACGCCCGATCCCGGCCATCACTCGGCGCCGCTCCCGTCGATTGAGCCGCTGTTGTGTTCAGTGCCGTTGTCGTTGCTCTTCCTTGCATTTTCTCTTCCGCTTGTCATCGTGGACTGTGTGTACCCTACATACATATCTATATGCATGCAGCTGGCAGCTGGCGACGACATCCAGGTACTTACATACATAAGTAGATAGAGCACTTAAGTGCTTACCTCATGCAAGTTGAAAGAAAAAAGAAGGTTGTTAAAAAGAAAAACAAACAATAAAGGGAGAAAAAAACCATTCAGAGGAAAGCAGATATAGTAACTGGCACGCATGTACGTTCATCGCATGCAAAGTTAAGATGTCTGTGGATAGATATAAACTTTATGCCCGCATTTCCTCACATACCAAGGAGGAGGGGAGGGCGATGGTGAGGAGGAGAGGAGAGGATGAGGGGGGATGAGGAGGGGGAGAGGAGGAGGAGGAGGAGGAGGAGGAGGAGGAGAAGGAGGAGGAGGAGGAGTGACGCGGAGTCGAGAGGGGAGGCGGGCGTCAGTAGTTAGGCCTCATCGAGATCCGTACATGCTACAGGAGTATGCAAGGCTCGACGCTCGAAGGGTCTGGACGTGCTGCTGCAGCGGCGGTGGAGGAGGAGAAGGAGGAGGAGGAGGAGGTGGAGGTGGTGGTGGTGGTGGTGGTGGTTGAGATATGCTGGTTGCATGGCATCGAAAATAGCATCGGAGCACGTGTTCATCTGAGGAAATGCGGAGTATTTATCAGAACGCTCTGAATGCAGGGATTATGGTCTAGTCCGAAAGGCTGCGAGCTAGGCTTGGCGGAAGGAGAGGAACGCAATGGTATCTAGAAGCACACAATCAAGAGGGGATGTTTTCCCTCAACGAGTATATGTGTGATCGAGGATTACGCCGTACTTCAACATGAACATTTCACAAGACAAACAAAGACTAGGCTTTCGAATTCAATCACTCGGGGGGATGGCGGTTGGCAGAGTGCTCGAAAATGCAAATGACGGAGGGGGCCCGAATGCTGGCGGGGTGTGTGCGGTCGAATGGTGCATTATCTTCAGATCGAAGGTTATCCTGCGGAAGGGGATCCAGACTTAAAGAATCGAGCATTAATCACCTGATATATATGCGGCCATTAGCCCAATACTCAGCGATCTTATACCCAAGCCCGGACACGTCACTGTGCAGTTACGGAGCGAGATCATCTCGACAGGAGGTACATACGGAGGGCTTTGCTGTGTTGGATCTGCTTCCGGTGAAAGATGAAAATTCCATCTCCGTGGGAGAGGATCTCCTCTGGGACAGGCGATGAGAGACTCGAGAGACAGCAATGGCGAGGGCAAGGCGTATGGCTTGGTATATCAGTGCTTCGGGAGACAGACGTCGTTTTTGTAGTACCTGATTCGATGGATGACAAAAAAGGGGAATGGTTGAAGAAGAATCCCGTTTTGCGAAGGTGAGTTACTTGGAGAGCCCTTGGTGCGGTACATAGCTAATATATTACATACATACTACTGTGCACAGGGATCCTTGAGCGAAGTTAGGGAGAGGTGTCACTTTTGTCTTAGTTCTACTCTAGTTACTTTCCCGGGAGAATGCCAGGTAAGGACAGTGGAAAAGTGTACTTGGGTGCAAGGGTATTTGGGGCACCCCAGCGCCTATATTTCGTACTGGCGGTCCTATCTAGTACGTTGCCATGACCTGGATAGGCCGCATGCAATTACTGATTAAACAAAAAGCAGAATGCACCCTATCTATGTCTATGCCAGAGAATACCATGCAGCCGCATCGTTGCCAACCGCGGAGGCGAGGAGCGGGGAAAGGCCGGAGAGCATGAGGCCGTCTAATGTAGTGTGTAGATACTCCTTTCTGGTTTTCTTTGCTCTGCGAATCAACGGTCGCCCTTACATTCCGTCTATGTAGAGATTTACCGTCGAGGCATATATCTAGGTACTAGTACAGATCGCCGTTCCTGGCCTCCTCACTCGCAGTCCATTCGAAGACGTAGATACCACCCGAATACGGAGTGCAAAAGCACGTCCAGGACAAGTAATGGACGGTGCATGATCCGAGGTATGTACATACGGAGCAATCGGCACAAATTGAGTTCGAGGGTTGCGTCGCTCTTACTGGTGCCGTGGCCAAGCATAGCGCCAATAATCCACCGAGATGCATATGCGTATGTGTGTGTTGTCAAGCTCCAAAAAAAACCCGCGTGGCGGGCGGGGGTCAGAAATGTGCGACAGGCACCGTGAATGGATGGATGGAGGAGGGGCCCTGAAGTTGACCTTGCCCGCCCACACCTCCCCACCCGCACCCCCGACTTGGATCAACAACTCTCCACGCTCCACGCTCCATCTCCACTCACTCCGCTGCGGATCTCTGCCTGCCGGAGTTTCGGTTCTCTGCCCTGCTCCGCCTGCTCCGCCTGCTCGGCTCTCAGCTTCCGTCCAGAGAACGCGCGCGAGCGAGCAAACTTGAAGCGGAGAACGGGACGGTGAGGACCCCGCTCATGGTGGGCTACCGTCTAGTGTTCGTTATCGTCGAAGAGAGTTGAAACCCCTCCTCCCTCCGTCGAGGCCCTGCAGCACACTTAGGTATTCGCTCCGTCTCCGTCTCCGATCTGCTTCAGGATTCCTACCTGTTTTCTTCATCCCCATGGGCGCTGTTCTACCAACCCTTGCGTAACCCTGTGAATGTAAGTACATATCGACCTGGGACACACTCATGTGCTCTGCAAATGCGCTATAGGTACCCCCGCACAGCGTTTTAGATGTGTAGCGTGTGTGGCGTGAAGTCTTGGAGCATATACGTGAAGTTAGACGGGACGGACGGGTGGGATCAGGGACTTTTCCACCTTCAAATAGCGAAAGCACAACAGTGACTAGCGTGCCCCAGTGTCGTGCGGGACAGGAGGATTCCCGTCCAATCTCTCTCTCGCTGGTGGATGGGAAAGCGCCCATACAGATTCCATAGATCATATTCATCAATTCCGCCTGCTTCAAAGATATCTCTCTGCTGGGAGGTGTGATCAAGTGAAGCACGCTATCGTGTGCTTGATCCAGACAAAAAAGAGCTCTCCACGTCGATATCTCTAACCCGAAAGTCCTCGGCGTTCTCCCTAAAGTCGCATCGAGCCGCTGCCCCAATAATGGAGCTCTGCAGTCAATGCCTTCTTCCAGGTGTCCTGGTCTGCAAACTGCCCTTCGTTGGTTATTTACATATCTAGAAGGTTCAAGGCAGCATTCCAGCACCAGTTACATACCTTTCTCTTGTATATCTCTCACTCAGGCGGAGAGAACCTCGTGCTGGCATTCCAAACCATCCTATCCTCCAACCCCCACCCATAACTCCTCGGACGGGCTTTTCTTCATCAGCCCGACATCGACCAATCGACTTCGGACATAGTACGGGAAGGATTGCAAGGTCTCCCTAGGATTATTCCTTGTCGTCTTCTTTGGCTTCTTCTTTTCTTCTTCACCGGCTTCCTTCCTGCATTTTCCTGCCACCATTCCACCAGCGAGCACGCATTCTCACCCCCCTCTGTCTCTCCTTATACCGGCCGTTTGTCGTTGTTTGCGTGGAGAAGAAAGAGACGTAGCGCGTGTGTGTACGGGCACAGCAAAGAGAGTTGTCGTGTGTGTGTGGGTTCGACACACTACCACCGCGTCTGATCATAGAGTGCCGTTTGGTCCAGGATCACTATCAGCACAACCCGTCCAGCCACGACCTGCATGCCGCATGCAACGACGACTTGCTGCCCCGACCAATCGAAGACAACGGCAACGACACACTCGCAGCGGACGAGGGCCCCGAAAGGTCTCTGTTTTTGAAAGGCAGGAAGCGTCCCCCGTTACTACATAGATATCGCGTGTGTGTGTGGGTGCGGGAGATCTTCGAATACGCTCTGAGGAGATCGGAAGAGGACGAAGCCTTCCGTTAGAGCAGAGCAAAGCAAAGCGTAGTCGGTGTGCAGTCGTTGGCTGGCTGGTGCGGAGGACGAAACGAAGACAGCAGCCAGAAGGAAGGAAAAGGGGGGGGGGGGGTTCTGGTTCTGCGGTTCTGCCTTTCTTGCCTTTAGTTCGGTTCTCTTTTCCAACTAGAATTTCTCCGTGAGATATCTTCTCTCTTCGACGCAGCTGTCTTTCTCTAGCAGGCTACCTATTTTCTTCTTTCTATACTCGGCTTTCTCTCCCTCACTATCTATCACTCACTTCACTCTAGTCTCACCTCTCCCTTTCCGTTGCATACCCCATCTGTCGCTCTTTTATTGTGCCCTCGCTTTTTAAGGATTTATTTTCCCATTTAGAGCAGTCAGAGCGAGACCCCCTCCACCAGAGTCAAAGCCAAGAACGAGGCGCCTCCAACCAGCGGCTGAGAATCATGCCGGTAACAACTGCACTACAACCACATCCACGTTCAGCTGCCCCTACACCGACAGCAACCACAGCAACACCTGCGGGGCAGCAGCAGCATCGTGGCTTCTTATCGTTCAGAACTACTTTCAACATCTTCAAATACACGAGCAGGGCTAATTCGCCTCGTCGCGAATTAATCGGCCCTCCACCTTCAGCGGCAGCAGCGGTAGCGGTAGCAACCCAACCTTCGGTCTACAATTACTCGGTTCCCCTGACAGGCGAAGAGGAGTACGACAGAGAATCCCGCGAGAACAAACACCAGTTAGCATTGCTGCCCGCATCGCCCACGCGAACCGGAGCCGACTCCTTCTTTGACGCTCAGTCGTACCATAGCTCGCGTTACCACTCGACTAGCACGTTCGAGGGGTTCGGGAGACCGCGCAGAGATACACTGAGGTCGCCAACACCAAACGGAATAACATCGGAATTCGAAGACATGAATGCGGGTGCACTCATTCTCGCGCCGGGCCCGAGTGAGCTCGAACGTCCAAAGTCCAACACCGACAAGCAGAGCTCATCCTCGGCTGGAGGAAACAAGACAGCTGCCAAGCTGCGGATGGCGTTGAGTCTGCTGCGACGTAAGAGCAATCAGAATCTGCGTAAGGCCTACGTTGAGCCCGTCGACGAGACGGCCGAAGGTCGGAACACGTTTGATAATGCTGTGGGTTCAACTCTGGGCGTCGTCGTTGTCGCTTCCCTCTTTGTTTTCTGGGACTTTGGAATGTTGACGGTTGTTCGCTCGCTCGCTTCAGGACTCGTTCCTCGACCCCGACTCGCTTGAACCGGGTCGCCTAATGTCCCCACCTGCCGGACGAAGAGGCAGTACCACAAAGTCCCATGGCTTCAAGTTAATGTTTCCGGCGCGGGGAAGCAGCCGTGCCATCCTCACCAAAAACAAACGCGAAGACCAGCCGCGACGAGCCACGGTTACGAGCATCAGTATCGCCCCCGACAAGGAAATCCCTGTCGACAGCTCGAATGGGGTGCACTCACGACCTAGAAGCAGCCAGTCCACGTTGCCAGGCGAGAGCTTAGCTGTGGACGAACCGGGTGACAGCATCTTCGCTCGTGAAAGTGGCGCTTTCGTCGGAGGCGGAGCATCCAGCCCAACCACCGGCGGCCTCTGCCCCCGGCCTGCGAGCTTGCAGAGACATTGGAGCGATGGACCGCGGAAACAGGCCGAGAACGCTACAGAACGGAAACCGACACCAGCGAATGATAGTGTTGGAATCAGCCTTGGGATCACCCCCAGAATTCGCCAGGGCAGTCAGGACCCGGACCGCATCAGGCCCCTGAGCTTCGGCGGTATATCGAATGGGTACGGGAACATGAGGATCACTGAGGCTGCGGCTCTCGAGGTTCGGGTCGGTGAGCTGGAATCACAGGTGTCGGATCTCCGCACCATCATCGCCGATGCGAACTGGCCGCCCCGTGCGGGGTCGATGTCATTCGAGGAGAGCATGCTTTGCTCCTCGCCGTCGAATTCGTTTTCGAGACCGGATACGGATACTGCCGTTGCTCCGGACGAGTCGATCCACCGCTACGAGCAGAGTCCTCGGGGCTTGCTCGGTGCTCGCGACCACACACTCTCGGCATTGGAAGGTTTCATGCCCGACGGCGAGAACAAACGCAACACGTTGTCCACGATCCGCGCTCCCCGCCGTGGCAGTATGCGAAGCATCAGCGAATCCCCGCACTCGGTCAGCACTGCGGAGTACAACGGGGTTGTGGCGATGGTCAAACGGGAGCAAAAGGCTCGGAAACGCCTGGAGCAGCAAGTCGCAACCCTGCAGGAACAGATGGCCGCCGTCCTTCACCGTCAACTCATGTCCGAGTCTGCGAGCCGTAGTCAAACGATGTTGGAGTCCCGCTTCAGCGCACATCTGCACCGGAAGACCAGCAGCGAGGTGCCGACACCCGACATCACGCCGCCGTCTTCTAGGAGCGCTGTGAGGCAGAGCAGACAGAGCATGAACATGTTTACCAGCTTCGACAGCCACGGCGCCGGTTCGGATGGCGACGACGACGACGAGGATGATGAGGCCCCGGGCTACTATGCCCAGCACGAATCGTGGCGAACACCCACTGAAGAGAAGGGCAATCCCAACGATAGCCTGCGCGGAGATGACACGTTTGGAGACACAATGCCAGGTTTCGCGACGACCCAAGGGAGGACACTAAGTCTGAGCAGAATGACGAGGAAGTAATATGGAAGCCCGGATACATTTTAATTATGACTGCTATGGGATACACGGACACGTACACGACACCACTCTACGGCCGACGACATTTGATGGATATGTGTGTGCCAGTTACTTGGCTTTTTACTTGTACAGATGGATTTGCTCTGCACCCAGTTTTATTTGGATACCCTACTTGCTTGCTTGCTTCTGGAGCCTGGGGGTTGTTATTATACGGCGCGATATTTCCGGGTCCTTTTTCTTGCTTTCATCGTCACTTTGCATTCCGGAGTTAATGTGTGCAGGCGTGCGTGTGTTTTATGGGTCTGTTTTGTCTGTTTTCGTGTGGGGGTTTTTATCGCTTCCCCCCCCCCCCCCCCAAAAACTTTCCCCTTTATCCTTTGCAATCTCCATTCTATGTCTTTCTTTGATTTACGCTCTCGGGAGCAAAAGTTTGATCGGATGTTTTTTCCTCGGCGGGCTTTTGTTTTTAAGGTGAGCATTAGAGCGTATGTGTGTTGCTAATATTTGCAACTCTTATTGACGGGACTTATGATACTTATGGAATACTGATGGATCGGGGGAGACGGAAGCATAGGAGTGCGGGGAAAGAGGGGGAGCGAGGGAGAAACGGGAAGTGGGCTGGTGCTGGATATGGTGTTACTAGGAGGCATGTTCGATGTCTACCAGTGGGTTGGAGATGGGGGGAAGTAGGAAATAAGGAATAGAAGCCCGATCAACAGAGAAGCATTGAACGGTAGCTACATTTTCTTTCGCGCAGCAGTCTGGTGAAACCGGGATCAAACGAAACGCACTCCTGACGACGAGTCTACACACATCCATATCGTACGTGAATATACCCGAGGGCCACGCAGCCTCGCCTCGGCGGGGGGCAGTTGGGACGCGGTAGAGTACCTGCCTACATACGCAAATACACGCAGACAGGCAGTAGCCTGCACTACCTCGGAAGCGACACAGCCGAGCGAGCGAGCCGGGTAGGCTGTTTGTGAGTAAACGGCAGGAAGCCTCGCGGCAGCCCCGCTGCCCCCACGCTGCCCCGACCCAGGGGCTATCTCGTTTTCCTTGCTTCCTTCCTTCCGGAGCCTGGTCCCGTTTGCGAGGTGTACATATGTATTTACGGTAATATATGTACCACAGAAAGGCTGCAACGGGGGGCTGTGCCGGCGAGTCTCGATCGGCCTCGACTGCCTTGCCTTACTTTCGCCTTGCTTTTGCGCCTATGGGCAGAGGCCTACCTAAATACCCACCAGCTCTCAACATCTCTGCATTGCCGGAGGAATATACTGCAGCGGACAGACGGGCAGGCTGGGCCTCGGGTGGGTTGCAGTTGTCCCGCCTTTTGTATTGCGTACCTGTAATGTAGGGTCGCTGTTGCACGCACATATGTACCCATGGCAAGGAAAGGCCCTCGCGTTAGACATCAGGGCGGGTAGGCCAGAGTGCTCAGAGAGGGTGAGAAGCTGGCCTGCATCGGCTGGCGAGACGAAAGGAATGGGCAAGGCGTGAATAGCTACCCAGCCGCTGGTCCGAGCCACTTCCGATGATCGCTATCGTGAACACACAAGCGTTAAATTAAATCCGACTCTCCGCACGCATCTTAGCCTTGGCCCGGTTCCTAAACCACATCACAACCACCTCAGCATGGAAGCAAACGGAGCACAAACAAAAACCCTTTCCTACGCCCTACTAACTACAGCTAAAATGCAACCCCGCAGTTCTAACTTCCCGCAGACAGTTCCTAAATAGTCCCTTTCAGAAAACCTCAGAGTGTGTATACACAGGCTGTATCTGTTGTGAACAGTATGTAGATGATAGTGTAGATAGTAGGAAGTAGGCAAGCGATTCAGCCAAGGGGTTAGGATCGTCCATTGTGCTCAACGTTTGCCATCGTATCGTATCGTATCCGGAGAATCGTCTCGCCCCCCTCCTCTCCCACACACACTCCCGCTCTCCTTCTCCCCTCCAATTTTTGTTTGCATAAGTATGCCCGGGTGGCTAGGATATACACGATATCCCTATAGCCAATACAAGTTGTGGACCATCGGTGCATTTGCCTTTATGCGTTGTAAACTCAATCATAGCCCGTAATACCGACTTGACTGGCGAACGCGGTCGAGACACTGCGGACATCATCGTCGAGGTCGCGACGGCCAAGGCCGACGCCGCCCATGACAGAGGAGCCGCCGTAAACACTGCCTTCGGCGCCAGTCTTGTAGCCACCGGTCAAGTCACGGCCACTCTCAACATAACGTTTCAGGCGATCGCTCTGGGAGAGACTCGTGTGCTTGCCGTGATCGGTTCGTGTTATGAAGCCGGTGGTCAACTCGGTGGAAACGGACGCAGCGGAGGAGGGGAGCATGACGCCGCCGTTGTCAGTGCCGGCGCGACCAGGCAGGGTGGGCCAGTTGTCCATATTGAAGCCACGGAACATAGGAGGAAATGCAGAGGTGACGGCGGCCGAGTGGATGGAGGACACGTCGTCCGGAATATAACCGATGACCGAACCGGAGTCATTGTACTCAGTGGCTGGTCTGTTGCTTGCCTTCGTGGTAGGCAGATTGGCCGGGTTCGTGGCCGGGCCAATGCCACCGGGAAGTCTAGATCCAGTAATGGTTCCGTTTGCTGGAGTCTGATAGGCCATCTGGTAACGCTGGGGTCCGCGGTAGGTCTGACGGGGTCGAGAAAACTGGACCATAGAGACCTGCAGGTTGCTCAGGGCGCCCTCGACCAAGCAGTTCTTTTCCTTGAAATGCATGAGAAGGTAGTGCCACAGAGGATGTTTGCTGAGCACCTTGGGGTTGCCCAGAACGACGAGTCCGAATTTGGCACGCGTGAGCGCGACATTGAGACGGCGGGGATCGTTCAAGAAACCGATTCCCTGATGGTCGTTGGAACGGACACATGACAGAACAATGTAATCCTTCTCGCGTCCCTGGAACGCATCGACCGAAGCAACTTCAATCTCTTTGTAGAGTTCCTTGCGAAGGGAGCCGTTGGTCTGCATGGACGACACGATGTAGGAACGCTGGCCTTCGTAGGGGGTGATAATACCGATTTGGGAAGGCTGGACTCCGGCTTTGAAGAAACGCGTAATAATCTTCTCGCATGCGGATGCCTCTGTCCTGTTGAGGTAAGAAGTACCACTGGCGCTGATTTCTTCGTTGCCAAGATTACTCCAGAACATCATGGGTGCATCGGCGACGGGCCACGGGAAATCGACGTTCCTCCTGAGACGTTCCTGCGTGGTTACGCCATTTTGAAGACTGCCTTCGTAGAACATATTGCTCGGGAACTCCGACAGGCAAGGATGCATACGATACTGGACATTTAGGCGAATAGGTTGGCAACCAAGAATGACCAAACGTTCAAAGAGCGACTGGTGAAGACCGGCACGGGCAGCTTTCTTGTTCATGATGACAGGTCCAAGCTGTTGGTGATCGCCGACCAGGACAACCTGCTTGCAACCAAGCACCAAGGGGATCATGCATTCCGGCTCCGCAGCCTGCGTGCTCTCGTCGATGAGGACGGTCCGGAACTTCAGCTTTGACAGCCTCGGGTCTCCAGCTCCCACACAAGTACAGCAGATGACGTCGGCGTTGTGCAGGATCTCGCGCTCCGCGTTTCGAGTGAGATGCTTAAACTTCTTCTCATCCTGGGATGAAAGCTCTCCGAGTTCGTTTTTCAACTGTCCAAGCTTAACAAGCTCCACGTTCGTGTCATTCAGTCGAACTTGCGCGTGCAGCGACAAGAAAGACACCTGGGATTCGACATCTTCACGGGACTTGGCTGTCAAACGTACAACCTTGAGGCCTGTCCTGTGTATCTTTTCCGTCAATTGATCAACGGCAACATTGGAAGGCGCACAAACGAGCACCTGAGAGCCGCTGGATCTGGCAAGATGGAAAACGATTGTTGCAGACGTGACTGTTTTACCGGTTCCAGGGGGTCCTTGGATAAGCGACAGCGGCTTCTGCAGAACGCTCTTGACTGCATTGACTTGACTGACGTTCAGCTCTGGCAGACCGGGAACCGAGAAGCGTCTTGGGATCGCGGTCTTCAGAGGCGCAGCAGCTACCTCATGGCCCAACAGGCGATGGTAGATGTACCCACTGACACTCATCTCATCGACAGCAAAGCTCTTCATGGCTAACTGCATCCTGTCGAAACTGGTGGCCTTCCAGACATAGTCTGCGCAGAAAGCCTGGCTACAATCGGTAGGGACTTGCTTGTCGCTGACATTCCTCCTGAGCTCAATAGTAACCTCGTCGCTCTGGTTGTTGGGAATCTTGATGACGTAACCGACGCCTTCCCAGTGTGGCCTGAGCTCTCCGACATAGCGCAGACGCATCTCGTCGCCAACCGCAAGCTTGACATCGCCGAGCTCAAGCTTGGGGAGAACAAAAGAAGCCAAGTGTTTGTTGTTCAAACCTATATCCCAACGCACAACGAGGTTGTCCTGGCTCTGCGCTTCCTTCAACTTCCGATCGTAGTCCGCCTCGATTTTCACAAGTGGACCAAAGATATTCTGGTACTGGTACGCGTCGTCGTATCGCAACATGACATGTGCCGGTTCGTCATCCACACCAGCGCCCTTCTCCAGGTCGGAGATAGTAGCATTCGCGTTGTCCTTCCACAGCTCCTCCAATTTTCCTATCATTTGAGGGGAGAGATGGCGCGCCCTAAGCTGCTCTGCGTCGGAAGGGGTCGAAACGAGCCATGGCAGGAAAGAGCGATCCTCGATCAACGGTTGCCACCTGTGTGTGTCCCAGTTCATGTCTTTGTTCGACGGCGCGGCAGCGCAGGGCTGACGGCAGAGCAGGACGACGACTGTGTCGGACTTTGCCGGAATAAAGCCCAGAATGAAGACATTCTTGGTTCCGCAGTTGTAGCATTCAAGGGTAGTCTCTCCAAGGGCAGATTGGTGGTGAAGGCAAACTTCCTAGGGCCGGATCAGCATACAGATATAATCGTCGATGACAGTCACGCCTTACCTTGTGGCGAGCGCGCACAAGATGGTTGATGATATGAGAGGAAGAGGTGTTGCCGCGAGCGCTACAGAACCACTTATTGCATATCAAGCACTTGACTACGCAGGATGGCGAGTGTATTCCACAGTATGCACAGGCATGAGCTGGAAGCTCAGTATCATCGTCAACCGGAATCAAGCCATCCTCTTCGCCGTAGTTGCGGTCACCAAGTGCGGAGCCGCCGACAGGCACACTGACCAAGCTGAGAGTATCGTCTATCGTGTCTTCGTCATCATCGTGGCGTCTTGCCTTAAGATCGTACACCGAAGATGTCTCGACAGTGGAAGCGCTATCGTCGAAGTGGTTACCTGTCATGGAGTTAGAATTTGGACACATACCTCAGCGGTGTAGAAGGTCGTACCGAGATGAGTAAAAGAGCCGTCCATGACTCTTCTTTTCCACGTAGAGATCGGAGGAGAAAAACTACTGGAGGAGGGAAAGGTCAAAGATGACAGGGCAGAATTACACTGTGAGTGTTCGTGAGAAATGGAGGGGTAGAGTCCGTGGGTTCGTAGGTTCGGAGGTGTGAACTAAAACCTCAAAGCCACCAGATGGGGGAGAGAAGATGGGGTCAGTCCGCTAGCGAAGAGGAGAAATCCGCAATTGAGATACTTTAAGGCAGGGTTAGTGAAATACAGATTGTGATTTCAAAACGTAGCGGAGAAGTAGAGTTGGTGAGTTAAGTGCGTTGAGATGTTGAAATGTTGCTCATGTTTGCTCTAGCTACCCAAGTTTCCTATCCCCACTAGTTATCCCTGTGGCTAGTTTACCCGGATGATCTAGCAATAGTTACGGAATTACCCACGAAAAAAAAACAGAAAAGCTTGAGCCTCAATATTCACCACAGGCACAGTAACAATGGTACGTCAAATAAAACTCAAGACGGGAATCGTAACCAAATACTGACGATGATTGGTTATAGATCCGGCGGAACGCACGCGAAAGGTATCGTAACTTGGCGCTCTTCATACTGAACTTCGACCATGCTGATTCTGTAGGCGTGACTTCCTCTACAGAAAGCAGCTCGAGCTTCAGAATGCACAGGTCGCAGAAAAGCGAGCAAAGTTGAAGGCGGCGCTTGCCAGCGGAAAGGTACGCTCGCGGTGCGCGGTGTTTCTCCCAATCCTACAGGCTCTGACGATTGAATGCCCGACTTTTAGCAACTGCAAAAAGACATCGCCAATGATGCGCAGCTCCGAAAAGACTTCAAGTATGACGAATCGCAGTCAGAAGTCGATGCGGCCTTTGTGGATGACGAGTACGATGCACTGTCGGGAATCGTCGACCCTAAAATAATCATCACCACGTCTCGCGACCCGTCATCCCGTCTAATGCAGTTCGCCAAGGAGATCCGTCTTCTCCTGCCGAACTCCATACGTCTGAATCGTGGAAATACGGTCCTCCCCACGCTTTGCCAGTCCTGCCACTCTACCTCTACTTCTGATCTTGTTCTGCTGCATGAGCATAGAGGAACGCCGACATCAATTACAATTACGCACTTCCCTCATGGCCCGACGGCGATGTTTTCGCTACACAATGTAGTTCTCCGACATGATATCCCAGATAGTGCAAAAGGAACCGTCAGCGAAAGTTATCCTCATCTGATCTTCGAGGGATTTTCTACGCCGCTGGGAAAGAGGGTGGTTACCATTCTGAAGCATCTGTTCCCGCCGAGGGAGGCTGCCAAGATGAAGGAGGGGAACAGAGTGATCACTTTTGCATTAACAGATGGAGATTACATCAGCGTGAGGCACCACGTGTACGTCAGAACTGGATACAAGAGCGTGGAACTTGCGGAGGTGGGTCCACGAATGGAGATGAAGGTAAGCACTGGTTAGTTGACAAGTTTGATCGGATGCTGACGACTTACAGCTCTTCGAGATCCGTCTTGGTACAGTCGACAACAAGGATGCAGACTATGAGTGGCGGCTGGCAAACTACACCAGGTAAGTTTTTCATGTGATAAGTACATTATCATCACGCTAACATTTTTTTTTTAGAACCGCGAGAAAGAGAGATTTGATGTAATGTTCTACTCACACGCACTCTACGGAACTCAAAATTTGGTCATGGAGTTTAAGTGTCCTTTGTGTTTCGTTCATCATCGGTTCTCTCTAGATAATACATCTATAGAGCGTTTTCGTGATATGGCGCCAGGTCTCACTGATGCTTGAGGTTGCGTAACTACATACGAATTTGTGGATAGCTTTTTAGTCATTACTGGAAGATACAATAGTATGTGCAAAGGTATTGTGTACAGAAAGATTGGGCAGAAGTGACTTTTCCTTTCGAGAACTATCCGAACAACCATCCCGCCAAAGAGCAAGATTCATGGAGCGGCACTCGTTCGTAGTAGTTACAACTGTCCTATTAAACTTATTGGTTTGTTATCGGACGGTGGGCAATCGCTAGGTCGGACGCGATTAATGACAAAACAAAAAAAGACCGTTGGTTCGCCTCACTACAAGGTAGATCTGTGTGTGGGAGTAGCAGGTAGATAGTGCTCGGAAGTCCTTTAGACCGCTTGTCTTCCCTAATCGTAAGCCTCAGGAACACGGGCTTCAAAGTTCCGATCTTCCGAAGATATCTATGTAGGTAAACGTTCTTACGCCCTGCATACTTTCCGAAAATTATAGAGATTTTTTAATTTACCGACTGAAGAGGTTGTAAATTCCATGATTTTTATATTTGAAGAAGGTTTAAAGATCATCTATCATTGGCAGTCAACTATTGTACGGCCGATCGTACGAAGGCTCATGGCAGACACTGTAACTTGGTCGTCCTGTTACGCTTCCCAGATTTTCGCCGCACGGCTTTTACGCTAGCGAGCAACGTCGGAAACCTTTTTTGTTGTCGACTCCTAGTCTCATCCATCATCGCACATTTTCTCAGCAAGCAATTTTCATCGGTTCAACGATTCCTTCAACAGCCCGAGCTTGCAGCCCAACTTTCCGTCAAGCTCTTTCTGTTAAATCCATCTCCACCGGAGATTCCCCTCTCCTTCGGCCCACCTTTCTTCTGTTCTCCCCCATCTGTGTCTGACGCGCATCACGTCCCACTCCCGTCTTCCTCTCGGTTGGCACCTCTTTCGACCGCATCGCACAACAGAAGAATACAGAATGGCGAAGCCACGAAGAAACGTCAAGTTTGCACAGCGCTCACAGGCTACTACTACATCCAGCGAGTTTGAGGGAAGGCGAGATGATATGTCGAGTGGAAGTGAAGACGAGGAGGAGGAGGAGGAGGACGACATGTTAGTGCCGTCGACTTCCCCGAGGTCGCAGTCCGAGCAGACAGCTCTTGTCCAGGTAGGCGCTCCTTTCGTTGTGAGAGCTATGTGAAGTCGTCTTGTTAATTTCCATCTTCAGCAGGAGCCACCACTTTCTGACTACGAAAAGAAAAGGCAGACGTTCATCACGCGAACAATATGGACTCTAGCCATGATAGCGATATTCTTTGGATCTATGGCTGCCGGGCATCTGTATATCCTGGCTATTGTCACGGTTGTGCAGGTGATGACGTTTAAGGAAGTGATTGCAATTGCAAATGTTCCGTCACGAGAGAAGAAGCTACAGTTCACGAAAAGCCTTAACTGGTACTTTTTGGCGACGACCATGTACTTCCTGTACGGAGAGAGTGTCATCTACTATTTCAAGCACATTGTCTATGTGGATGCGTTCCTACTTCCTTTCGCTACCCATCACCGCTTCATTAGCTTCATTCTCTACATCATCGGTAAGCGCTGGAATCGCCCTTGCTAGTGATCGCGACGCTTGCTGACTTTGCTGACACAGGCTTTGTCTTCTTCGTGGGATCCTTGAAGAAGGGCCACTACAAGTTCCAATTCACGCAATTCGCATGGACCCACATGGCGCTGTTCCTCGTGGTTGTGCAGGCGCACTTTATCATGAACAACATCTTCGAGGGAATGATCTGGTTCTTCTTGCCGGTATCACTTGTCATCACGAACGACATCTTTGCCTACATCTGCGGAATCACCTTCGGCCGTACACAGTTGATCAAAATCTCGCCTAAGAAAACCGTCGAGGGTTTCGTCGGAGCTTGGTGGATGACCGTGTTATTCGGCATGTTCATGACCAATATCTTGATGCGTTATCAGTACTTCATCTGCCCCGTTAAGGTTAGTTGCCACAATAATTCCGTACAGCCTAGCCCTACCCTTATTGTCATGATGAGATCAGTGTATTTTTTTTTATAGATGTTAGACTTCTGAGTGCATTACACGACGAGGAGCATTCCACTTTCTGACTTTGCTCCCCCCGCTCTCCATTTCTCTGCTATTATGATTTCCTTCAGGATAAAGCTGACTGAGCCAAAGGATCTCGGAGCAAGTGCGTGGACTGGCCTGGAATGCACTCCTAACCCGGTGTTCCTGAAGCACACCTACGACCTTCCATTCTTCCTACACCCGCTGATCGGCACAACCCTGAACATCGAACCCATGCAGTTCCACATTCTTGCGATGGCTACCTTTGCCTCTCTCGTGGCTCCATTCGGTGGATTCTTCGCGAGCGGCTTGAAGCGAACGTTCAAAATCAAGGATTTCGGTGATTTGGTGCCCGGCCACGGTGGTATGACCGATCGGATGGACTGTCAGTTCACCATGGGATTCTTCGCATACTTGTATTACCAGTCTTTTATCGCCGTGAATAGCGCTGCCAGCGTTGGTAGCGTTCTGGAGACTGCTATCAACAGTCTTTCACCTCAAGAGCAGGTCGAGGTCCTAGAGCGTCTAGGACGTTACCTAGTCGGCCAGGGCATCATTGCTGAGAAGGTTTGTGTCCTCCTCTACATCTTTTGCAACGATCATGCTAACTGGATCCCCTAGGTCGTCGAATGCATGAACGGGGCATTATCGGCCCCTCCTGCTTGATCGATCATGACATTTTTCATTTCAGTATATAGGATTCAACTCTTCCATAGTTAATCTTGCTGCTTTTCTAACTGCTCACGAGGATTGTTGTGGTCTTTCCTTCGAGCGTTATGCATTTGATTTACGGTTTTAAACGGAATGGAAGGAGTTCTTGTATGCGTTTGTGTTATCCAACTGGTTTTCGGAGGATTGACGAGTGATTGCTTAAAATGGGGTGTTTATTTGGCTACAGTTGCTGAGGACGGGAAAGGATTCGCTCGTGCTATGTTCAGTATCTTGCTTCAACATTATGATATCCTGGGGGTTCTCTTGTTTCTTTCATCTTTTAGATTATTCATATCAGGCTTTATCTCGTTTCTCTATATCTATTCTAGGTAACTCAGTGGTAGAGGTTTCACTTTCCTCTATAAGTCTTTCGAAGGCTCATGTGTCTTTGCGTTTGTTAAGTGTACCTACATAAGTACTTGTGATTTTTTTTTGGGTTTATCTTAGCCCTGAACTGATTCTGCCACGATGATGGCGCCTGTCTCGGGAATGAGTGCTGGTGGACGGCCGACATGTAGCATGCCTCGGCTCTGGCCCATAACTATGCCGAAACTCCTTAAAAGCCAGCTTTCTTTACAACGATCCCCCCCCCAACACAAACACTTCCCAAGCCCGCAATGGCTACGAAATCTGCAATAAATACCGTCTTTTTCGACATCGGCGGAGTCTGCGTACGCCCTTTTAGCCTTCAGAAGAGATAAGTCCGGTTAATATGACCTTTCATAGGTGCACTCTCCAATGATCGCAATATCGGAATACGAACACGCGCTCTCGCTACCCTTAGGCTACATCAACTTTGCGATCACTGCGGCCTCTCCCACGGGCGCCTGGCAGCGATTAGAGCGCAACGAGATTCCATTGAACATGTCATTCTACTCCGCGTTCGCACGGGACATCTGCTCACCGTCTGCCTGGCGGCGGTTCCACGAAGCGAAGCGTCTTCCCTTGGCCATGGAGGCTCCGCCTCTGATCGACGGCGAAGCCCTCTTCTGGCGGATGATGGCCAAGGGCCAGACGCGCGACCCCGTCATGATGGGCGCCGTACGTCGGTTGCGCGCCGCCGGTATCAAAGTTGGCGCACTGACGAATGATTACCGATATCCGGACGGGCATCCGTACTTGGAGGGGAAGGACGAGTTGAAGAGAGAATTTGACGTATGGGTGAGCTCTGCCGAGTCCGGGATGAGGAAGCCGGAGGAGGGTTTTTACAGCGAGGCGATGAGACGGGCTGGCGTCGAGGACGGAAGACAAGTGGCGTTCTTGGATGACATCGGGGTCAATCTGAAAGCTGCGGCTAGACTGGGTTGGAGGACGGTGAAGGTGAGCATCGGGAAGAGTAGAGAGGCGGTGAAGGAGTTGGAGGAAGTGGTGGGCGCGAAGTTGCTCGATGGGGAGGAAGAGACAAAGAGTAGGCTGTAGATACATACTTATTGATACCCAATTGGTCGAATGGACATCACACCGCAGCACTCGCGATCTGCGAAATATATCATGATGTCTCAGTGATGTCCCCACGGCGCCCCAGATCAGCGTCGGATCCGACGTCTCCGGCCGTTCGTTTGCCCTATTTTCGGTCCAACATCAGATCAAGGGGGGCCATGCGTGCGTCATTGCCAAGTAGAATAGATAGGCTTCATCACGCCACTACATAGATACATGGCGAAGGCGTCAACCGAGAAGCTGGACTTTCTGTAGTAGTGCTTGTAGGTTCCACGCGCCGAATGTTTCCTTTTTCTGCAGAGAACGAGAACTTTCAAAGTTTCCAAGACACCACACACAGGCACACAGGAAACGGACTGTATCTACATATCCTCGCCATGATCTACCTAGGTCGCATGCGAGTAATTAAACAAAAAAAAACACAGACACACACCACACATGTCAAGGGCAGTTACGGTACTACGTAACACACTCCGTTCAGATCACGAGGCACACTTTTCCGCCATGTCTCTCGTTACGTATGTATTGACGGACATCCGCCCAGACCTTGGCATGGCATTGCGTGAAACAGAAGGCAAGAATGGGAGAGGCGCGGGCTTGTGCGGTGCGTGGCTGCCGCGTAAGTAGTACATACATAGCAGTTCCAGAGATTGGATGGCGGAAATCAATGTTTGGTATGACGTTCGAGTCTGGAAGTAGTGGTGTTGCGGGGAAATCTGCTGAGAAGACGAAGTGGAAGAAGGTGGTGGTTGGTGACATCATACCTTGATGGTCGCAGCACCAAAAGAAAAGAAACCAAGGCCAGGTGCAAGCAAGGCCATAAAGTGGCCTGTACCCCTCCCTACAGTTCCGAGGCGCGCCCTGCAAAGATACCGCACAGAAGCAATCAGAAGTGTATATATATCAGAAGTTCCGTCTAATCTCACAACACCTTCACTATCCAACAAAACACGAACAAATCGAAACCTCGCCTGCGTGATACTCATCCCAACCACCAGCCACTACGACCACTTCCAACAATATAACCTTACATCGCCACCGCCATGCCGTTCACCGCTAGGTGAGCCTTTCTTGATCTCCCCTCTGCATGTAGCTTTGTTTTGACACCCTGCTAACTCTCCCGCGTCACAGTGACATCTGCAAGATCGTATGTTCTCCAACTTCTCTCTCACTCGCTTCCGCTGTCCTTCGTGCCTGAACTGTCCTCACGTGCTCATAGCTCCTTGCCATCCTCCTGCCACCTGTCGGGGTGTTCCTCGAGGTTGGATGCAACGGAACGTTGTTGCTGAGTGAGTCCTTTTACAACCTGCCTCCACGCGCAACAGAGCTAACTATCCTCCCCTTCTAGACATCTTGCTCACCTGCTTGGGCTACATTCCCGGTATTCTACACGCGCTGTACGTATCACCCTTACGTTTCCGTTGCGCAGACAGCTAACAGTTGTGCGACTTCAGATATGTCATATTTAAGTATTAGTCGGAGACCCAATTCGAAGCTTGAATGGACCGACGATGAGGTGGGAAGAAGGAGACTACTGTATTTCCTTCCTCAATGATGAATGGCAAACGAATTTTAATGATTATCTTTGTTCTTTTTTCTCTACTTTCGGTTTTCTCTGCTTCGTCTTCTTTCTTCGATGGGCGCTAGTTGTATGCTATTATTTCTGTCTTGTCTTCTACTGTTATGGGCGAGGTAATTTGTTTGTATCATCTTGTCGCCTTCTAATAAGTTGGACTGCAATACGTGGTAATCACTGCTACCGAAGCTTCTGGATTTCCGATGAGCTGGAAGGTCATGGTAATTGTAAGCCACACATCACTACATTTCAGGCAGTTACCAATCACTACGTTCATCCTCGATCCCAAGTTGTACAGAGGGGTAATCAGACCTCATCTAACAATTTCCCTCTGTTCGTGTTCGTCCAACAACCAACCCATCTCGAGTGGTTTGTTCACTGTTCGGGCATAGCGCTGCCGTCGCTAAAACTCGGGCCTGCGACCCCTGTCGAGCTTCGCTACTGAACAAAACCCACACGCACCAAAAACCAATCGACACCTCACAGCCTTTCGCCGTCAGCCACCCAGGACGAACGACGAATACTACCCACTTAGCACGTAATCCCCAGTCAATGTACCGTATCCCACGACGATAGCCGCAGCAGCAGTAGCAGCAGAATGACTTCAACCGCATACCTCTCCGCCGACCTTCTCAGCGGGTTGCTGACATTCACTACACCGTTCCACCTCACGTCTTCGCGATTCCGGATCCGGCTCAGCAGTGAAGAATCACTGTTCCCTCGCGTGTGCGAACTGCACAACACGCTGGAACTCCTAGCGTCTTCGTCGTCACCAATGCGACGGCTCTACGAGCTCCGAGGGGTAAAGGGGGATGGAGAGACGAATCAGGATGCAGAGGACTTGCTCAGTTTCATGCTGAACGCCGAATTCTTGCTGTATGCCCTGTACAAGGAGTATCCTATCCTTCTCAATCCGAGCCTGGCGCATTGGGTTGGTTGCTGTCGAGAGTTCGAGAAGTATGCCAAGGGTCATGTGGGTGAGTGGGGACTGCGCGACCAGGTACTGAAGATGCGCGCGGCATTTGTGAAGGGAATTCTGAGCGAGAGGGGAGAAGATGTAAGTTTCTGCTTGTGGACGATGTTAAGGAGGTGAGAGAGGGCTAACCTAAGAGCAGTTGGCCAAGATTACGCCTCAGGACTTCGCTGTGCGCGGTCTTGACTTCGATGTGAATCTGGATTCGTTCCGGGGGGCCCTGTTGGATCAGGGAATCTACGATGAGGATTACTACTCCGATGGCCCGGATGTGGGCGATGCGCTACACACCTACGCCGATAGTCACAATGGAGACCGATATTCCAAGACACCGTCCGTGTCCACCGAAACAACGCGGACTCCCGCAACACCTTCCACCCCGTCGCACCAACAGGAAGCCCAGGCTCAAGCCCAAATTGCCAACATCATCATACAGGCGACGAGCGAGGAGCTAACCCCGGTTCTCACCAATCGCCTCTTGACGCACATCAGTGCGAATCTGTCCATCCTCACTACGATCCCACTCGAACTCCTCTCAACGCCCGCCTTCTCCAGCCTATTTTCCACCAATCTGACCCTCACTCGTGGCCTTGTCTCCCTCTTCCTCTCGAGCGGTAGCAAATCTCAGCGCCGCGAACTTCTCGCCTCCCTCGAGCTCCTCCCAATCTCTCTCGGCTCCCTGGAGATGCTGAACGATCTCACGCAGACGCAGCTGCTAAGCAACGAGGAGATTGCACGCCTTATTCATGGCGTGCTGACGAACGGCGTGCGGACCGCAGAATCGATGGGTGCTAGGCAGGCTCAGAACAGGCTCGTCAAACTGCTATGCCTGTTCGTGCAGAGCGTGCTGAGGAACGAGGTTGTAGGACTGTCTGACGTGTACTACCTCATACAGGATTTGGGAGTCAAGTTCATGAGTGTCAAGGAAGCGAGGGAGCTTTGGCGGACGTATTGCGCTACCACCTGATATGCATCTTCTCCGACAACGCCATCTGTTTCACCGGATTCCTTGCTCTCTGTTTTTCATTTCGTTCTTCTGGGAGCCTGAGCGGCAGTGGGTTCGTCATTAACTAGGGTGCCACTTGCAATCCACATTTGTCGATTCATTCCTTGCCTTTTTCTTTCTTGTAATGCTCATCTTTCCGCCTCTTTTCTTTTTTTCTTTCTGTATCTTGGTTTGGCGCAGGGTAACAGGTAAAGGGATATCACTACAAGACATGTCCACAGATGGGGATCGTTACGGGAGAGGGGAAATTTTCCATCTGCAATTTTTTTGTTCGGGAGCTTGGTGTTTTGGTCTGTTTTTTATTTTTTTATTTTACTTTGCATCGATGTTCGACTCCATTGGAGGACAAACGGGTTTCGGCGTCTTCATACATGTGCTTTTTGTCTAAATATGCATTTACTTGGCAGGGGATGGATGGCATGAAGGTTATGCGGGTGTGTGTTTGCATTTGGTGGGGGAATGCAGATGATTGTACTTACTTTACTCGTGTACGTATGGACGTAGTCATTTTTATTCATCAAGATAGAAGAATTAGTATTGGTACGAAATTTGAGGGAATGGGGAATTGGGGAGACTGAATGGGAGCACAAGCTATCACAGTCATCATTGTCTTACAGCCGCTTCGTATCGTTTTGTTCACCATAGGCTACTAGTTTTTTAAGCTGTATGCGAAATAAATTGATGTTCTCTCTCTCTTCTCTCTTTCGTATCAGTATTATAAATGGCATCTTGAAATCAAAATTTCCAAAGACTCCATCCAGTAGGGTGTCGCATCGCATCAAATCATGCCTTCCACCCTTTCCTCCTCCTGACAATTGTAGCAGCCATCATGGGTCTTCTCCGGGTTGCCTTCTGCTTTTTCCTGATCTCCACCTTCTCCTCCTCATCAACCCACTCTTCGTACCCATCGTACCATCCTTCGGGGAACCATCTCCTGGGTACAATATCCTCGCCCAAATCCAGATGATGCCGTGTGCCGCCTTCATCCGCACGTACGCCATAGACCACGCTCTCAGTCAGCGTATGCGCGATTTCTTTCCCAGTCATAACACATCCACTCGGGCCCAGACGCTCCACGATTGGCCGAAGCAGACGCGCAGTGGAGAGGTAACTATCGTCTTTGCAATACACTGTATTCGCGTACGCGACTGCCGCACATCCGCACGCAAGTTGAAACACCAAGATCATGCCGAGGATGAGGAAGAGGTAGTTCCATTTTATTTTCAGGAGAACGCCGGACCAAGCCACTTGCCCTTGGCTTTGCGCAGTGCTTTCGCCGTAAAGGTCTTTTGCCGCGATGGCGCCAATGGCGAAACGGCTGGCGAGCTGGGCCATGTAGTCGCCGTCGGCAGCAAGGGTATCAACGCCGTAGTTACTCCAGGGGGACTCCGGGATGTAGCGGACGTATTCCCAGCCGTCGGGCCCAGTGGAGTAGCCTTCGAGGGAGATGGCACCAGCGGCTATGTGTGCAACCGAGTCAGGCATTTGGTGAACAGCGTCCGTGGCGTTATGGATGGTGGAAATGTGGACTTCACAGTCGTAGAAGGCGCCGTCACCAGAGTCGGTGGAGGCCAGGAAGGAGAGGGCGGCGACGGAGGCGCAGCGAGGCCCGCAATCCCAACCGCTGTTGCGCGGGAGGTTAGAGCGCGGGTTGATCCACGTTGTGGCGGCGGGGCCGAAGTCCTGCAATTCCATCAGTATTGCCTTATATTGTCCTGGGGGAGAGGGCGGCCTACCGAGATCCCGCTGAGAGTATGTCTCGTAGTGCCATTCAAATAAACTACCGTCGACGAATTCCCGTACTGGCCCTCGATGAGCGGATAGTATTCACACTCAGCGGATGCCTGGACCCATCGACTCGACTTTGAGGCGAGCAATTCATGCGTTGCGGTTGCATGTGGATTTCGTTCTCGGAAGTAGTATACCCATCCCTCACCATCGGCTACTACCTCGATGGGTCGGTCGTAAGGATCGTTTGGGTCGGTCACTCCCGGTTCAGTCAGCGGCTGATACTGGAGGACTACAGAGAAAAGGCCCCATTCGTGTGCGGATGCGCGCTCAGCTTCTGGAGTAGGCGTGTAGGAGCGTGATACCGCGTCGCGCTCGGAGAAGGTGGACCAGTTGGTTACGTTGACGATTCCCGAATGGAGAAAGGCTCCGCCTGCACTGTCATAGGAATATGTCAAGCCAGTCAGTGCCACTGAAAGCCGGCCAATTGCATTGAACAAAATCCAAGCAAAGCAGGCCATGGAGGTCATGGGCCGAGTGCGCAAGATATGAACTCCATATCGAAACACTTTGATGAGCGAGCTCAAACCGAGGAGGAAGTCAATCTTTTCCGCTGTTAACCATCTCACTCAGAATTTCCAGAACGATAGCTCCTACCTCCTCCAACTGGTGGGCCTTTCTAGCCAGCAACTTCCACCTCACGATAATGGCCATACCCTTCAACGACGCGGCCAAATTTAGACCTAGGGTGAGATACAGCATCGTGGTGCTAAAATTGAACCAACGCCTCTGTGACCTTGTCAAGACTTTGATCTTCTCGAACTGGTAGAACACCAAGACCATGGCCGTGGCAAGTAGCAAACTTGCCAGCCACCGTAGCAAAACTGAACAGGTACAGTAAATCAGTCAACTAACCACCGAGACGGCCAGGAAAGAAAAGAAAGCCCCATACTTTTCCCCATTAGATGAGCATATTGTTTCCGATAATCATGTCTCCGCGCGAGCTGGCCTTGCGCGGTTGGTCCCATGGACTGATAGTATGTCTGCAGCTCTCCCATTCCATCTTCCCGAAAAGTCGGAGTCTTCGTCCACGCTGGAGGAGCTTCTACTATTTCTCAGCGCTGCCGCCCTCACACCTCAATTGTAGCCGATAAGAAAACCCACCGCCGTGACCGCCATATCTCCGTTGAAAATCCCTATTGGCAGCTCGATACGACGGATCTTCCGCTTCCCTCCTTCTCCGTCGTGAGCGCGATGTTTGATGGTGCAGCAGCTCACTATCGACGCGGTCAGGGGCGGCCGGAGAAGCCTCGCGTTCCCCGCGCCCCTCCCTCTCCCGCTCCCGACGATGATGCCTGTGCCGCCGCGACTCCGATGGTTCCTCTGGCGGCGATATCGGGTTTATCTCATACATTTCCGTTTCCGATTCTGAGGAGCCGTCGTGCTGCGAGATGTCAGCATAGTGGCGGTGGCTGCGGCCGGTCATTGTAGCTGCTAATTTTGACTGAGGTAGAGAGGGAAGGGGACGAGAAGTTTGCGGTCGGCGGGGTGTTCACGTATCTACGGCTGAAACTTGAGCTGGGGTGTGACAGACGAATTGATGCCTGTCAGCCCACCGTCGTACAAATTAGCCTCAGAAGAGTCGGATTGATGTTGCAGGACATACCTCTTCGATATGGGCGTCGACACTGAGTTTCGGCTTTTAGCAAAAAAGAAAACCAAGCAGCGGGAGACGGGCAGCGGACACGGCCACAAGATATGTAAACCCGCAACACCCCAGCTGGCGGCTCTGTTGCGGGGCCAACGCATTCGCATTGTATGGTTGGGGACACCTATACCCAAACGACATTAGTTTTTCGAGTGACTAAGCAGCGAGTGATCACGCATGGAGCAAATGAGAGGCTTCGAGCCCACTAGTTCGCACCTTAGGTATCTACCTCATATCAAGCCGAACTTCACTATGAACCAATTCATTGTGCTTCTGGATTTAGCGAACCCGAGACCGCCATATCATCGCTGCGACGCACCCGGCGCAAACGTACTATCGCCACGCCGATGCGGGCAACTGTACGCCGCTGTGTCGAAGTACTCCTATAATAGAACCAATACCACCGCTGGGACCGTCGCGCCGCAGCCGTTGTAACTGTCCTATCGCTGCGCTGATAGCCAGTTGGTATGGCACTCTGCACTGGGAGCTATTGATGCGCACCACTGCAATCTGGCGAGACCCGCCTTCCACGCCGCTTAGTAATTTTATTTTGGTGTATCAATGAGCACTCGTATTACTTAAACGGCTATGACTCACTCCAGAAATGGCTAATGCGCCTCTTATCACCAGCATCACCAGCAACAGTACTATCGAACCTCCCGCAACTCAACCCGTTTCTCACGATCTTTGATTCCTCCAAAATTTGTCGTAGCCCTCCACAGTAGAATCCCCCCCCCCGGGGTCATTACTTTGCCAGTTTTACAACTTGATTTTTGATTGTAGACATCGTCGCATCGCACCCATTCAATCCCGTTCATCCACGTTTGCAGCGCTCGTAATTCGAAAAAGGAGCGATTGCCTCCGGAGCAGTAAGATCAATAGCAGCGAAGAAGCGAAAAGTTACTGTTGTAGGTGGAGACTAGGAGGTCCCGGATAGCTGCCCTTATGAGGGAGAGCTTTCCAGTCAAATTAATAGAATTGACGCGCGTCAATAAATAGGATTGCCCCCGGTCAGGCGGTGTGCTCGGGAAGGCTGTAGGTGCTGCTTTCGGGAGCACGGAGTTGCTGTTTTAGACGGCATGGGTTTTGTTGGATTGAAGGGGGGCGGGGGGCGCTGGTCGGTGCTAGCGGCGGGACCGGTTTGCGGTGGGGAGTGGGGAGTATATGCTGAGAAGCAGTACATACAAGTCCCATCGGCGTGAGCCCAAGTCCCGATCACTGCTAATCACTCGAACTTCCCAATCCGGTAATTTTTGAGGTTTGGGACACCTATACTTGGTCCTAAAATCTGGCGCCCCAAACAAAAAGTGCATGATTTTGGAGCCTTATTAGCACTACCAAACATGAATTAATTTGAAATTTGAGACCTACAAATCGATGAGCCCCCTCTATCATCCGTAGGTCTGTAATTAATTATTTTTTGCAGTTACGATCTGGAGTAAAGTTTGCCAGCGAAGGGTCGATGCTCAAACCCCCTGTCGCGTTAGTCGAACTAAGTGGCGGGCAACTCAATGATACTAGATAGATATATATCACTTTTGCGAAGGGGGGGCTAGTCGAAGCGGGGCGACGAGTGTGTGTATAAAAAAATTCTGCACTGTATCTACAATGTACTATGTACTCTGTAGTACAACCTCTATGCCTCGTACATCGGTAAGAGCGCGGGGTTTGACTCTACCGGCCAGCGTTAGGCAGGAGAAAGGCCTTGCGACAAAGGTAATCGGGGTGGAGAGGATATCCTACTGGTACGCCACAGCGTCGGGCATAAGCGGCGGGTCTTGTGGTTTGATTGTGGCAGTGGTAGTAGCAGCGGTGACAGTAGCGGTAGCGATGACGGGCGGAATATTTTTGATGTTGGCTGAGCGAAAACAAATTTGTATGTAAGTAGTTGAATGTATCGCTGGCTATCTATAGCCGCAACCACTTCAACAAACCTTTCAACTGGGGGAATCATCCTCATTGGCCAGAATCAGCACACAAGTTTTCAGCGCGCTAGCATTTCAACACCCTTTGGTTACCCCTAATCGTTTTAAGCACGAGAAAAGGTCAATGCCCATCGTTTTACTAAAGTGGTACATTATGTACACAATACCCACCAAAGCACGGCATGCCCACGCCGATTAAACGAAATTAAAATGAGGTTGACGAGAGAGAAAACGAGAAGGGTGGCTGTGGCGCCTGCAGGATTTAAAGCGGGTAAGGTGGCAGATCGAAAACCTCCACCGAACCCAATCCATCATCAAACACGTTGCCATCGATCGACTTCCATCACCATGTCTCGTTCCCCATCACCGCCACCCGTTCCAGTCATCAAAGCCATACGTATTAGGCAGGAATTTGATGACTTCAAGTCATTCAAGATTGCAATGCAGACTGGGCGCTGTCGGACACTCGCAAATTCACCTTTCACTTCAAAAAACAGGACAGAACACGCAGCACTGTTGTCTGTACACGCGAATACCGGATGTCCCCCTAAGGTCAATGCAACATATTCTGTGGTAGAGGGGTGTGTTACGGTGGTGGTGGTTGAGGAAGAACACACATGGGCGTGGGTCCGGTGGTAAGGAGTTCAAGTTCTCGGCACGATTGGTTACAACTTGTTCTTCCTATAACCATCACCATCAGCAAGGCAGCAACACCTGCAATGATCCAAGACGCTGTCGCACATAAGCATGGAGTTCAAACTGGCTACAAAGCAGCCAAAACTGGCTCTCGGCGATGATCTACAGTTCCAAGCAGCTCAGTTTGCGATACTTCCTGCCTACGCCGATGCGATACGTACTGCCGATCCGGAAGCGACTGCGATGTTGGCTCGGAGGACTGTGAAGATCTACGTCGCTTCTATCGTTTCTTTGTTTGCTCTAGCGTGAGCCGCCATGCATTCGAGTACGTCGTTGCTTCGTCACAATGGACGGTACTTCGCGAAGGAGATTTACAGCCTCACTGTTCTTTTGGCAATAATCCGTTGATGTCGACAACCATGCGGTAGTGATTGCCTGGGCTCTTGTTGAAGGGGAATCAGAGCCATCGTAGCGGTAGTTTCTTTCACATCTTCACACAGTGACACCGAACTTCAATAGTCCAATAACAACTATCATGAGTGATCGGGACAAAGGACTTCGAGCGGCTGACAACGAAATCCCACTTGCCAACCAAGTCTTCTGTGTTGAACACATCTCCCGCAATATTCAGAAGAATTACGGTGTTCCCTCCCGAGTTGCTTTCAACGCCCATATCAGATTCTCTCTTACAGAGGAACGAGTACGAGCGGGCTTCGCAAAGCTCTGAGATATTTCCCCACAAGCAGCAGCGTACCTCGAAGATATTCCACTGGCCAACCCCTATCTTTTGGGGAGACAATTCGGCCACAACACTTCAAACCTCCTACACCCAAGTTATGCCCCATCGATGTGAGCGCAGTACAAGCACTACCGCAGTCCGAGCTGTGAGAATGCCGGCCACCTCTATTTAAAACCGGAGGGGCGTCCCCAGACTGGACGCCCTACGGCCGGCGAGCAGCGGGCACGTCGTGCCGCCTGGGCTGGGAACCTACCAGACATCCCCAGCTGCATACAACGATGCAGCCGGTGCAGAGAGGAGGGCCACAATGTTTAAATCGTTGAGCTCTACCTGAGTGGAAGTGGCTGTTTTGCACTCCACACAACGTTGCGCAGTGTGAGAGGGCGAATGCAAGGGCTGGTGAGAGCGAGAGGGAGAGTGGGGGGCGAAGGCGACTCAGACATGGGCACGGGCGAGGTTATGGGCAGGCAGAGAGGCAGTTGTGTTCCTCTTCTTTCTCTTTGTGCACATATACGAGCAATGTATCACACAGTCTATATTGAATTCAGTATCTCGTGGGGTTGAACAAACCATCGTGAGCTTCCTTCGCCTCGGGACCACCCTGCAATTTCGCTGCCGGCGCCGCAGCCACCAGGCGCCCTTCTCTTTTTCCCTCCTGGCAACCTCCCCTTCTTTCTACCTAATCGTGGTGTGGGCACATTGTGCTTTGGTGATTGTGTACCACTTTAATAAAACGATGGACCCTTACTCTTTCAAGTGCCTTAGAATAACCGCAGGAAGCAACGCTCCCGTCCCCGAATGTGGCGGTAGTGCCTTCCCAGTCAAACGGACTTGTCTGGTTGCTGCAAGGAGAACCATCGGGGCTGAATGGGAGTGCGACGCTGGAAAAGCTATGCTCGGGAAAGGGAAAGGGAATAACCGTTCCAGCATAACAAATTATGGCGGTGTAGATACCTATGGCAGTTTAAAGTGCTTCTCCGAAGACGACTGGTGGTGATCGTCACCGGTATGGAGAAAAAGTAACGAGAAGATCGCGCGGCTAGGAGAATACCCAATCCGTCCGAAATGAACGCAAAGCCTCATGATGCATCTCTATATCATATCTACTTAATGACAGTAATCCACCTTCTCATCCCATCTCGAAGATAACGTGCAAGCAAAACAGATGTCATTCAATACTCCCGCGGCAAAGCTGAACACGAGTATACATTCCGAAAGCCCGAATTACAATCGGCTCTTCAGTAGTGACTCATCTTCCGCCTCCGCATGACCGTTGTGCGGAACATAGCCATCTCCAGGACTGGGCCACGAGTAGTCCTTCCACTCATCTCCGAATACATCCATCACCTTTTGGTACAAATATTCTCTCTCCAAGGCAGTGATAACATCCCGCCAGATAGCTGCCACCTCGTCTATCTCGTTTATGTAGCTCACACCGGCCACAGTGACACCAAGTCTCGGGCGCACAACTTGAACTATCCTCGGAGGTGAAGCTGAAGCGGGATCACCAAGAAGGGGCATCACCGCCGTTCCAACAACAGCGCCATCCCTAATCCATCCTTCGATTGAGAACCTCAACGCTAATGCCTCCAAGCGCTCTCCGTTCTGCCCGTGCCTCTCCACAACATCGCTGGCCTCGGCGCAGCGATTCCTCAGCGAGTTTGGCGCCGGATGGAAATCTCCCATGTCACCCACCGGCACACCTTGACGACGGAGCAGCCCCATCCCCAGCGGAGAACCATTGAGAACGCAGTCGACGTTGGAGTCGACCAACTTTTCGAGGGCCTTGGAGAACAAGACGGTATTCTGCAGCGTGTAGTGAGCGTAGCTCATGACGGCATCCAAAGGCTCTCCAGTCAATTCCTTCACGGCTTTCGCCAGACTCGCCAGAACATCCGTGGGATAGCCAGAGATCCCAACATATCGAATGAGGCCCTGGTCTCGAAGCTCCCGCAGCGTTTCCACCGCCGTGATGACCTCATGCGGTTCAACGTACTCGACGTCATGACAGAACACCACGTCAAGGTACTCGGTTCCGAGTCGCTGCAGCGAACTCTGGATTGACTGCCGTATCCATTCCGGCGAGTAGTCAAATACGTCCGCTCGAATGCGTCCGCACTTGGACTGGAGGATATAGTCCGACCTCGGAACAAAGGACTGACTGTTCAATGCCTCGCCAAGGAGGGTCTCGGCTGGGCCGTAATAAGGCGATGTGTCGAAGGCGCGGATTCCGTACCGAAGAGCTTTGTGGACGATAGCGGTGGTTGCGAGGGAGAGGGGATCCGAATTGTACTGATGGTTGAAGGTAGCCGTGCCCAGCACCAACGGAGGGAGGACTTCGGAGAGGAGCTTGCGTGGCGTGGAATTCGGTAGTGTCTGTGCCATTGCTGTGGAATTTGATGTCTGACAACTCGGGATGTGAAAAATGCTGCCGGAGGATTCCGTGGGTGTATAACTGATCCCGGGGCCGGACAATCGGATATAGAGGCTCAGGTAGGTCCGGATCGAAGTGTGCACCGATGCACCGATTCGTAGATCTTGGATACGGGAAGGGTGTAGGAGTAGTGGACTGGATGGGGATTTACACAGGAAAGGGGAGAGACTCCGAGGGCGAGCCAGCGGCAAGTTTAAGTGCCATGGCTTCTCTGATGGCGCACGTGGTGGTGGTGGAGGTGTACCGTGTTGCAGGCGCGGCAACAGGACAGATGGTTGGGCTTGGACTCGGCAGTCACATCGTCATTGCCACCATCCAAAGCTTCCTAAGTGAGAGCACCAGTCGGAAGAAATCCGATCCATAGCCCAGGGTAAATACAATAGGTACATGTACTTTGTATGCATGAAGCAGTGAATCAATTGCGATGGAGGAGGCGCAGATCTATGACCCCGGTAGAATTGGCAACTGGTGAGTTGGAGCATTTCGTAAAATCGAGTTGGCTCTTGTCATGAACCGGAGTCGAGATCCGAAGGGCGCTCGCTTTTCAGGCCCTCTACTTCCCCCACTTTTCGATCAAGTGGGCATGTTCCAGAAACCGCCCACCCAATGAGAGTCTCATCGTAGCGAGGTAGCGAGTCGCCTAGATACTGGCAACTCGCGACTCGTCCAACCGGACTCCGGACATATCTTCGACAAACGAGCAACGAAATCGGCCCAATGAAATCCATCGCCATGGCGGGTGCTACATGCACTCAAGATCAAATTGCTAGGAAATTCCTTCTAAGATAACCCCATGTGCAAGGTCCCCGTGTTACCACACAACGTCATTGTACGTCCGCACGTGGCCCCCGTGTTCCAGAAGTTTTCGATATTTCACGTTTTACTTTGACATTAACTACATACTTACGAGCCCCAATCGTTCAAGAGATTCAGACTCTTCTTTCTGCCACCGCCGAGACTGGGTTGACGTCCAGCATCTTTCTTCGAACAGGTGTTCGGTCAAGAGGTGGGGGCTCATGTTGTGCATGCACGGAGGATATCACTTCATATGCGGCAGGAAGATGCTTTGGGAATGTTGTTCCAAGAGTCAGATCTACCCATGGAGGCAGAGGATGAACTGTGGGCACGGCTGTGAGTGATCGAGTTCTGCATGATATCAATTACCGACCAGTCGGGATATGTTGTGTCTTTTCCGACGTTGGGGACTAGTTATCTAACGATCACTCACTTGTCAGAAACACCAACCCGGTTGGCTCCGTTTCGGTGCGTATCCGACGTGGGGCCATACTCGTGCAATATCCATCTACATCGTGCGGGAGAACGGTTCGCCAGTTTTGATGATCAATTGCTCGTTTGCTACACTGCGGTGTTGTGTTGTCGGCTGGGAGTGTGGTGTCAAAGAGCATGCGAGACACGATAACTCTCCATTAACTACCTCTTGATGGTTGGACAACGGATTCCCGCCCCACTGTGCCGCCCGCTGGACGTTGAGACTTGCCACTAATGCTTGGGACGAATGTGCACGTATGCGTGTACGCGAATTGACGAGCGAGGTCTTACGACGTGGGTTGCCGCTGTGGCTTTCCGCTTGTCGTTCTCGGCCCCCACGAGAAAAACACGTCGGGGAAAGGGAGAGAGGTGGAGATCCAGACCGGCGGGTAGCCGTCACGAATGTCGTGCCAGTCGATCTTTGCCTGGGATTGTCTCGAATTTATGACAGTTGGAGGAGTCGACTGACCTTAAGGATGGCTGCATGACGCCAAGTCATATGATGGGAGCAAATACAATCTGGTCGAAAAAGAGAGTTTGATCGTGATCCCCCAGGGAAGTCTATTGGCCTCTGATGTCGCGTACAAGCTAGTAAGTGGTATGCCAATAGACCCATAGGCGGAGGATGTCGTGGCTGCCTTGGTTGCATTTGGGATCCTCTGCAGCTACATACAGCTACAGAGCGATGTTTCAAAATGACACGTTCGATTTCTCGACCTACCCTTGGGTAATCTTCCCTCCATACCTACTGACCGACAGACTTCAGTGTTGCGATCAACCGTTCAGTGAGTGCCGGTATTGTATAAGCTGCATACGTCCTCTGGAGTCTGTTTCCGAATCATAAAGAATCCCTGCGGCTCGACCATTTCGTCAGCACGTCTGCCTCCGAAAAGTCGGACGAACGTTAACTATCCCTCTAGCAGTACAAATATAGTGCATATTACGCGGAGAATCCCGCAAGCCTGGTTACTCAGCGGACACATGAGCATGGTCTTGTAGGAAGAGCGTAGATCCTCTCTATATAAGTGCCTAAGAGAGGGTACACATGCGGATGTGGAATGCGCTGGGAAGCGTGCACATTAGCCCCCGTCTGGTGATGATTGGGTCTTATATCCGGAGACCATCCACACATATTGCGCACGGATGTACATACTACGACTCTTTCTTCTATCTATCCACCAATTGCGACACTGCCCTTAAGATGTGCATGAGACACATCTCTAGGTGGTTCGTCTGAGTGCTCGTTGATGGTGCAAATCCCGATGACATGCATATAGCATGCTACCCGTATTCTTTGGTCTCCGATTCGCATTGATGCTAGCTAGTCACCGACCGTATCAGGTGGCCATGCGAGCAGAACCCCTTCAGGCGGATGGACGAAGATTTGCCCCTGTAACTATGTATTATTTACGGAGATGAGGATGAGGGCGTTCAAGACAAGCACTGCCTACTTGGCGACTCCCATTGACCGTAGGCGCGAGGTTGGGTTCTGGGGAAGTGGCAACCGAATCAAGTGCTCTGATCTCACTAGGTCGAACACCGAGCGATCAATGCAAAAAAAAAGTAGTAGATATTGCTGCCTGCCGTTCACCGAGCCGCCGAGTGACACAGGATGCATGCGTCTTTTTGCGGCATGCTGCAGGAAAGGCAAAATCCGTTACCCAGCCTCAGACCACGCACCCGGGAGACCGGCTTGCTTCCATTTAGAAAGCACGAGCAGCGTCGGAATATTCGCCCGAGCCTTTTCGCGGCTTGATTCGCTCAAAGGCTAACTTGCATTAGCATGTACATTTGCCCGTCGGCACGGACGCACTGGATCCTCGGGTTCACAGTCCTGATGTGCATCTTCCCCATAACATACCATTCAACCCGCCAGTGGCGAGCATGATTCATGATCAGACCACCACTTCTCTGTCGATCTGCATATGCAGGACTGGGGCACAGGCTATGTTTGTGCTGACGCTGCCGTCTTCAGACTGCACCTACATACGTGGCATGCTTCTCGGCCGCCCCGGACTGCTTCTCTGGGGCATGGGCAGAAAAAAAAACATGCATGAAGTCCGCCAATCCATGGATACGAGTGAGCCGTAGCCGTCTCTCCGGGACGGATGGCTGAGGTGCTTTCTGTCCCCGGCGGTCCTGCTTAGCAGGCCGCAGTGGCGCCCGTAGCACCGTGCACAGGTAGCCACGAGATCTGCGATTAAGAGGACCAACCGGAAGACCATTGGGAACACCGTCAGCTGACACAAGGGTATCTTGCTGTCCGCTTTCCTATGGCTCTCTTCGCGAAGGTGATGTCCCGTCCACCTCCAGACGAGTGATTGGCTGTGCCCACGCAGCCACTACGGTATATGAGTGGCAACCAAGCAGCCGTCCGTCCAGATCTCCGCGCTACGGATGCATATCTCTGTTCCGTGGCCGCGACATGGGACGGCTCAAGGACACCAAGGCGCTTCCCGCCCGTAGATGGGATAGCTACAAGAGGTGCGTCACGGGTGTGCCGAGAGGCAATCTCCGGGCCTCGGATTCGTGGCTCAGATGATGGTGGAGCTTCCTACGGCAGCCCGGGCGCAGCTACTCTAGAAGGTCCTGCCGGCGGGAGCGCTGTTCTTCCCCACGCATGTACCATATCCGGGGACAGCAGGGCAGTCTCGAGTTGATCGGAGTAGAGTCGAGTACAGATTTCCGGATGTCCCAGAGCTGGCGGGATTTGTCGTGGCGCGGAGCAGATGTCTCTCGTTTCCGAGGCCCCCACCCCCACTCTGCCGTACACCAGCAGAATTTGGCTAGGCTGCCAGTCGCTGCCCTGCGGTGTAAGGCTTCTCTGCGACTGCTCCCAGTCGTCGAGTCCTAGACGGAATCACCACCTGCGTCGCCAGCTCTACATCAAATCTAACACGAAGCAAATAGCCGAGTCCGAGTACAAAGGTGAACTGTACATCGAAGTGTGAAACCTCGGATAGACAGCATGTGTTCCGTGTGCAGCGGTGACAGCTATGTGGCGATCAGGTGGATCTGACTGTCCACAACTGAGTACACAGCGTGCGACGAACCCAGTCGGGGAACGCGATCAAGTTGAGTCATTGCATTGGACGAGTATTCGCCTCTTTGCTCTGGAAGAGGCAGACGAACCTCGGAACAGATCGCAAAGTGATGTGTTGTGAGTACGTGAATCCTAGTGGAACACGCCGGAGACCTTGGGTTCAGGGGTTGATTCGGTGGTTGATTGTGCTGCACACCCCTCCCGCAGTGCTCGCACGTTCATATTTAGAGCACACAGACGCAAAGTCGTGAGCCGCGTCAGCTTACATACGTATTTTTATCTATGTATATATCCGGGTTTCCCCAAAAGCTTGAATTTCGGACAGATTCACCCATCCGTTTAGCTCCGATCCGCTTGTGTCCCACTACATAAGCCTAACGGTCTGGTACCGAGAGCCATGGCAGGGTTGTCGAACGGAGGGAAGCTCCGCGTTCCAGAAGGGCCATCCACCCCCGCCATCTCACATGGGCCGCAAGCAGACAGGCTGGATTGTCATGCGGGGGTGTGTCTACCAAGAGAGAGAGAGGGCAGCGTGCGGCGGCGGTTATCTTTGTCGCTTCTCGCGCGCTCCCGCGTTTGCGACCAACGACGACGACGACGCTGCTGCTGCTGCTGCTGGTGAGGAGCGAGCTGCGTGGATGCGGGTAAGTCATGGGTGTTATCCGAGAGGCTTGATCCTCTCTTGCTGACTAGCGGACGTCTTGGGCTGGGGGAGATGAGTGAGAGACGGTAGGTGCGTCGCCTACTGCGGCTGGCTGTCTGCTGCCGCGGTTGGCACTCTTCGGTCTGCTCGTGCGAATGCCCACAGGACAAGCGCTCTTCGTGCCCGGATACTCGGAGCCGGGACGCATCTACCCGTCCGATGGACGAAGACATTCACCGCCAGGACTTCTAGCCGCTTTTTTGCTATCCGCTTAGCGCATATATCGGGGGTGGGATGGTCCTTAGGGAGGTTGGGGGGCAAAACATACACGGCAGTCGTCACCCCCCGAGCGCAGGAACACATCCAGTTTCCGGTATTCTCGAGCTCGCTGTCGCCACCCACCATGCTCTACTTCCTTCGGCCTCCCGGATCCGGGAGCCAAAATTCCAACCCTCGTTGGACGCGAGTTGGCGATAGTGATTCCCCGGAAACAACCCGCCGCCAGTAGCGCCAAGGAGACTTAGCCCCGGCCCGCCCCATCATCGATCCACAAGGGTTTCGTCGGGTGTACGGCTCCTGAAACAACAGCAGCCAGCAAAGCCGACAAAAAAAAAATATGCGCAGGACGGCAAGATCTTCCGGCCAGACGGAGTTCGAGGTTTTTCTTTTCTTTTCTTTTTTCTTTTTGCTTCTCTCCCTCGCCCAATGTCCATTGGGACGAGTCCTTTGTCTGTCATGATGTCACAGTGCCTTACACCCGGCCGCTCTAGAACACGCTGAGTGGGTTTCTTTTTCTCTTCTTGCCGGACCGGTTTCCGGCCAACCGCCCTTTGTCTGATAATCGGGGGGCGGACTACGGCTGGGCTGTATTTTGGCGCGGCATCACCGGGGGACGTCACGAATCACGATGTTGGCCGGGCCGAAAGGCCGGTGAGAGGCATAAATCACAACTATCATACTCCGCACATGGTGTGCGACCTTTGCGAGGGGATGCTGCCTAGACATGTCCACTCCTGGACAAGTCGTGTCCTCGTCTCGTACTCGTACACTTTCCCTGCCGGTGATGGATACCTATCCCTTTGTATGTAATACTATCTTTGGTGCGATCTTGTTTCGCAAAGACTACGCAACTAGGACAAGTCCCCGACTCTCCGGGACGGGCCTCAGAACGCCCTATGCCGGCTAATGACATGGCGAGTCGAAACCCCAGGTACATAGAGCAGATGCGTATGATGGATGTGTGTTCCATCCCCACCCCTGCCGGAAAGGTATAGACATCCGCCGGAGCCCACAAGCACGCAGCACAAGGCTAGACAGGTGTGTAGGGGGCCACCAGGTTCCGCCAGAGGCTGGATAGATACTGCGTGTTGCGCGGTCGCCAGCGGAGACGCAAGGAGAGCGGAGAAGAGTACAGAGCGGAGGTGCCTCTGGGCACAAGTACGGCATCTGCACTGCAGCACAGTGCAGTGCAGTACACGCAATTCCGAACTCCCACCGCGGTCCTGCACGACACTTTCCGCCCCAGACTGCGATGTAGATATCTATCAGTGTACGCCGGGACCAGCAGCACTTATACTCTGTGCAGAGGACCCGAACTTGCATACACAAGAGCTGCCGGGGGGGGGGAGTTGCATCGATCTTTTCTTTTTTTTCTTCTTTTTTTTCTTTCTTTTTGCTTTGGGAGCTCCTGTGCGTGCGAATGTCGACGCTGGCGTTCACAAAGAAAAGAAAAGAAAGAAGAAGCCACAGCCGATATGTAAGTTTGTGCACGACCCAGAAGGATGTCAATATGCGTACTGTGCTCTCCACGTACGTGGAGATTCTTTCTTCCCGTGTATGTATGCACCTCATGGATGACTCGCGTCTGTTGGCGCCTGGCGTGAGATTTCAGATACAGCTAGATAGATAACACATATAATATTCCTAAATGATAATCTGATACAGCTTGTCGAGCACGACAGATACATGTGTGTACCTGTTGTGGCAGGCTAGCAGCCCCCAACAAGCACAGCAGCACACTGCGCGCACTTGCCACCATCTCCATGATGCACGCATACCGGCGGGGCGGGGCGGCGACGTTGAAGGAGGAGGAGAAGGAGGAGGAGGAGGAAGAAGCAAGCAAGCAAGGAAGAGCAGAGTGTGGCTCGGGGTTGCGGTTGAGGTTGATCGAAAGTCTGGGGTAAAGTGCAGAGCACCAGCGCGGAGATGGACGCGGAGAGACGGAGCAGGATTATCATCGTCGCGATATCGGCCATCCACAGTCGCAGGAGCAGAGGCGTGCTCCGGACAGCAGCAGCGCGTCGATTGGTTGCGTCCCTCGCTGGGCTGGATGGTTGGATGGCGAACTCGATCTCGCGCCTAATCAGCTGCTGCTCCGCTATGCAGACTACATGTCACATAAATAACGATATGCGATGCCATGCGATGCGATGCTATGCCATGCGATGCGATGCGATGCGATGCTCTGTACGTTGCCCACCTGCTCGTCGCGGTAGCTCGTGCTGGTGGACACAACGGCGGCGGGGGCGGTATCGTATGTTGGCCACGCGGTTGCGCAACGTGGTAGAGTAGGTAGTTATGGCCGTGTCTGTTTCGGGGGAGCTGACTTGCGGCCACTCATATCATACGCCGGAACGTAGGCTGCGGCAGGCGGCAAGCGGCAGGCGGCAGGCGGCAGACGGTAGACGGCGGCGGACGGCGGACGGCGGAAGACGGAAGACGGAAGAAGCCCAAAGCAACGCGTCGCCGGAGACAGTCGATATCTCAATCTCGACTTTCACCCGTTCTCACCCGCAGCGACCGGCCGGGCTGGGCACGTACGAACAGAATTAAGTGAGTATTTAGTTACTAGACTATTCACTCTTCGCATGCGATTGGCGAATAAACAAAAACAAAAATAAAAATACAATTCTATATATTCACTCAGTCGAAAAGAGAAAGGAGAAAAAAAAGAAAAAAAAACTCGCGCACCCGTAATCCCGCAGCGCTGTGTCGCTTGCCCAGTCGGCGTGGTGACGGTGGAGCACGGCCACGGGAGTCGACGGCTGTGTCGAGCTGAAGCCTGCAGATTACTCCCCTACCACTTGGGCGATCGTGCCCGTCATCATACGCAGGTTACTGCATGCAAGTGTCTAACTATGTATGCACCGCTCTCCTCAGGTAACCACGATACAGCAACACACGCATGCATCCCCGTAGGGCAACAGAATAGATAATCTGCAGGCGCTGTGCGAGTTACATCGACAGGTAAGGTGCTGCGGGCGGTGATGTATCAGTGCCCGCGCGCAGTGTCCCAGGCAGCCACAGACACCGGACACCGGACATCAGATCAGATCAGGCATCAGACATCAGACATCAGACATCAGCGCGAATGCCGTCGGTACATATTGGCAACACTGCGCGTGCTTGCCACGCCTGGGGTTCGAGCTGTGCTGTGCTGTACTCCGACAATGCGTTTTGGGAACTGGAGGATCCGCGTGCGATGTGACAACCCTTTCCGCCCTCCGTTCCTCCACCCTCGCCGCAACTCTCTCCCGTCAGGGAACTGGAGCCCCGTACGCAGAGCGCGCAGCATGTGCCCGGTGCTCTGCGCTCAGTCCCGTGACGGCCGAACGGGGGGTGCACAGCATACATACTCACGCATTTGCGCAGGACCTGTCGGACGGGCGAACGAACGGATGAGGCCAGCGAGCGAACTGCGGGCTGCGGGCATCTGCGGGCATCTGCGGGCATAGTGTCGGACTCTTGTGTGAGTTTTTTTTCTTCCTTTTCCCGGTCCCCATTGCGTATGTATCTATTTTCCTTTTTTTCTTTTTCCCGTTCTTTCTTCCCCCCCCTTGCTTTCTTTTCCCCCCTTTTTTTTCTTTTTCCCCGCTCCCTTTTCTTGGGACCCTGAATGCCAAGGGCCACGAGGTCCCTCTGTTTCTCGCTGTGGTGTAGAGTAGCCCCGCCGGACTACAAACGCGGCATTCGAAACGTTCCCCGCTGTTGTGCCTGGGGCGAGACACCCGCTGGATGGCCATTTCGATGTCCTATTGTTTTTTCCTTTTCCTTTCTCTGCTTTTGTACCGTTCTCTGTGAAGTTCACTCCGGGGTTGAGCAGCACAGCAGCAACGACGTCAGCCTAGAAATCGGACCGTGGGGGAGGGGCGCTCATCTCAGCCCAGATAACCGTCGCACCACCTCCCATTTGTCGCCCAGCCGGCCAGGGATAACTAGCCGTTGGAAGTGGCGGAGGGAAAGGAAACAACAGCTGCGGGGCTTGAGTCGAGGAGATGCTTGTCCACGGGCGCTGAAGATGGCGGGGGCGATATCGATGGGCTTCGGCTGGCTTGGACGGCGTCAGCGGCAGCACCGTGATCATCGCCTCGTTCAAAGGGCCTCACTTCCGTCCGGAGTCCTGGCCTGCGCCCATCGCACGGCACGGATATCCAGAGATCTCATCTGCTTAAGCTCTGTGCTTCGTGGGGAGGCGCTAGGACAGTGCTCGGTCCAATCGCGTCGGGAGTGTTTCGCGGACACGGCGCGGCGACGGAGAAGCTCCACACGAGATCCCCACTCGCCCCTCCGGACGTGCTACGCGGGCCCCGAACTCCGCACGCCGGCTAGTATGGCGCGGGCCTGCGGGAGGCGTGCTGTCGGCGTCGTGATCTTGAATAAGGAGATGCTCTCCACGGCCTCGCCGGATGGGCGGGCGTGATGCAGTCTTCGCGCGCGGCCGCTCCAGCACCGAAATAGCACAAGCGTGCAGTGGCTGTGGCGTTCGTCTGCTTGGGAACGTCGGGCGCTCTCGGCTGCGTTGCTCGTTAGTGCTGCCGTCGCTGGAATAACATACATATCAATCTGAGAAATTCCAGAGACTCTCGGCCAGACACTCTGAGTATCTACGTGCTGAACCGACAGCCTTTCCGCAACCGTCTTGCATCCGTCCAGCCGTCCAATAGCAGTCCGTATCGACTTCAACGATGTTCACGCAGGCTCCGGCGGCAGCGCACCGACAATACCCACGAGCATCCGCCCTCCTCCCTACCCCCCCCCCCCCCTTCCAAAAAAAAAGTGCAGCATCAGGCAAGACAAGAAGCACCCTGCGCGCTGCACACGCACTGCCGACCAGGACGAACCCACGCACGACTCATATCCATCCTTCCACTTACCTTACCCCCCCAAAGCACATACCGCTCGCTATGGATCTTATTCCTAGTATCGCAGTAATAGCTTGGACAGTATGCTTTAAAGCTACCCCACATCCATTCAAAGCGTCCTCATGTCGGAGTCCATTGCGGCCTCTTCCTGCTCCTTCTCCCTCCTCGCCGTCTGTCACTGCTCCCATCCCTCGTTGTCCGATATACTTTCGTCGCCGCCCCCGCCGCTGTCGCCGCCATCGTGTCACTACCTCTGCCGCCACCGTCACAACCAACCACCCCAACCCAGGAACCCCGTCCCACCGTCCCATCAGTCCCACCAACACCAACACTTCCTGCGGGTGTTAGTTACCATCCCACACTGGAAGCCGTTGTCACCAGCTTCTTACTGGTGGTGGTAGCAGCAGTTGGCGGGCGGGTTTGGTTGGCAATTGTTGGACGGGTTGTTAGTGGGATTGATCGATTGCGATAGACGTCTCGGGGCACACGCGACGATCACCACCAAAACAGAGCCGCCAGAATATAGTTTTCAACGAACGCCGCGTCCAATAAGGTTTTGTGGTTCACCGGAATTCGGACTCCGCGCGCTTCTCCCGAGCGGTTCGCGGAGACGGGAGGTGAGCGGTAGACGGAAAGTGAGGACAGAGTGGACAGAGCTAGAACCGGGGGACGCAGAGTTCATAGTCTCTCATATCTCTTTCCTCTTGAGTGTCCCCCACCAAACATACGATACAAGCAGCCAGCCTTTGGTTGGCTCGTTTAGTCATCTCCTCATCCATCTCATCATCCATCTCATCGTCCAAGCAATTGTTGGTCTGTCCACCTCTATCTACGTATTCTCTGCATTCAAAGCGCTGCATTTGCACCTGCATCTACCCTTCTATCACGCGCGAGTTAACGTTTATTCAATAGTAAACCCTGTCCCCCCACCCACCCTCTCTTCCGCATACGGCATACCGACAGCACACTTACTAGATACTCTAGAGGTACACACACAAGTACTCTACTCGAATACATATACGCCCATCGGAGTCCAAATTCGGGAGCGCCGGTCTCCGAGCTTTATTTAGTATCTATGGCCGACTCTAGTCTCTTACCGAATGACGGCGGTTTCCTGGCGGCACGGATCGCTTCGCTACAGCTGGAAGCTCTCACCCCTCCACCGGCCCCATCACCACAGCCGTCGCCCCAGCATTCGCCACAACCGTCACCACGGCCGACCGTGCTTACGTCACAATCGGCGCCGCCCGTACCGCACTTCCCTCTAGTTAACGGCGAGATACCCTTGCTCAGGAACAAGTCCTCCCAAACATGGCATCCCAGCGGACCTCAGTCCCCGCGGACATCCCCGCGGATATCTCCCATACCCTCCCCACGAGGATTGAGGGCTCGCAACAATTCGTCACCGATTCACCCGATGTCACTTCCTCTTCCTGCTAGCACCACTACCAGCGACTCCCTGGTGACGGCGGCGGGTGGTTTGGTGCGGAGAGTATCACAGAAGGCCGCCAATAAGCTGAGAAGGCGGACATCCTCCGCCGCGAATGATAACGAGGAAAGGATCGGCCCCTTGCTTGTACGCAATCGCGGCGAAAGCCAGAGCGGAGATATCAATCGCCTGGGAATACAACACCACGATCTGGATGACGATGAGGTTGCGATCACAGACCAGGTGGACGGCCCGCATAACCCGCTGGCCCGAGCTGTGGACTCCGTCATCGTTGTTACCGATGATCCACCGAATCGCGGGGTTCTCGTGCCCGAGGAACTCCAGAGGGGGACACAGATGATCAGAATCACACGGAAAAAGAAGACGACCAGGACGTTCAAACTGGATGTCAACAAGGCCCGGGTCTCGTGGGATCCGACAAAACAGACTTCGCGGTTCTACGTGGACGACATGAAGGACATCCGCACAGGTGCTAATGCTCGCAATTACCGAGAAGAACTGCAGATCTCGTCGGACCAGGAGGACCGCTGGATGACCATCACGTACGTCGACAACAAGGAGGGGGGCAAGCTGAAGCTCTTGCACGTAGTCGCTCCCACAGTGGAACTTTTCAAAACCTGGACGACCACACTGGAAGCGATCAACAGATACCGCACGGAGCTGATGGCGGGCCTGGCCATGCAAGGGGAGAAGTTCGTTGACGCCCACTGGAGAAACTACATGGAAACCAAGCGGGCGTCTGGCTCGCAGACTGTCGACAGATTGACCTTTGAAGATGTCGAGCGTCTCTGTCGCGAAATCCACGTCAACTGTTCCAGGGGACTCCTGAAGGAAAAGTTCAAGCGCGCGGATCGCGACAACTCGGGGCACCTTAATTTCCACGAGTTTGAACGATTCGTGAAGCTCCTGAAGGAGAGGGAAGAGATCAAGGGTATCTGGGAAGGTATCGTTGCGAATCCCGGCGAAGGGATGGTCAGGCATGAATTCCGGGCCTTTTTGAGGGAAGTCCAGAAGGTCAATGTCACCGCCGATAGCGCACAGGTGGATAAGGTGTTCCGCAAGTTCTGTCGACAATCCTTCAAGGCGGCGGAGCAGGCCGCCGATGGCCAAGTTCAGCCACATGGCGAGGACATTGAGAATATGCGGATGGGCCGGGACGCGTTTACCTCGTTCCTTCTCTCGTCCACGTACAATCCTCCACTCCTGGCCGCGTCCCCAGCCGCCTTGGACCGTCCGCTGAACGAGTATTATTGCTCGAGCTCCCACAACACGTACCTCATGGGGCGACAGGTTCGCGGAGAATCATCGGTCGAAGGCTACATCCGTGTGCTCCAGCGGGGATGCCGTTGCGTCGAGATTGACTGTTGGGATGGAGATGATGGCCGGCCCGTGGTCACACACGGACACACTGGAACCAGCGAATGCTTGTTCTCGGATGTTATCGCGGCGATCGGAAAATATGCGTTCCTCGCCTCGCCATATCCGGTGATTCTCTCGTTGGAAGTTCACTGCAGTTTGGAGCAACAAGTCACAATGGCGGAGCACCTCGTCAACATCCTCGGCGAGAAGCTGGTTGTCGAACCCCTCATGACCAACAACATGATCTTACCCAGCCCCCAGGAGCTGAAGCATCGTATCTTGGTCAAGGTCAAGGGCAGCGAGCGGAAGGAGGCGGCTCTGCTCAGGAACGATCTCGACGCTTTGGACAAACGCATGTCAGGTGGCGGCGTTACTAGCGCGTCTTCCCCTAAGCTCTATGGTTTCTTGAGGAGCGGTTCTGGGAACAACACTTCGGCTAGCACCGCAAGCGAGTCCGACGACGGGGGCAGTGGATCGGGCGAGGGTAAAAAGAAGGAGCCTAAGCCGACGATGAAGATTGCTTATGAGCTTGGTCGATTGGGTGTTTATTGCCGCGGACAAAAGCTCCGCAACTTCGCACTCCCAGGTAAGACCCCAGCAAAGCGATCGTGTACGACTGGGCGTCACTGACGATGACTGGCAGAGAGTAAAACGTTCAACCACGTCTTTTCGTTCCAGGAAAAGTCTCTGCTGAAGTTCTGTAAAGACCCGGAAAAGAAGGCCCAGTTGGAGAAGCACAACGTCCGCTACCTGATGCGAGTCTATCCGTCTGGCTTCCGCGTCAACTCTTCGAACTTCGACCCGCTGGGTTTCTGGAGACGGGGAGTCCAGATGGTCGCACTCAACTGGCAGACATACGACCTCGGCGTGCAATTGAACGAAGCCATGTTTGCGTCCGCGGACGGCAAAGGTGGATACGTGCTCAAGCCCAAGGCCCTCCGCGGTGCTCGGACCACTTTTGATCCTCCTTCGGATGCGGCGGATGCCAAGGTGAAGAAGGACAAGAAGCAAGTTTCCTTCTCGATCGAGGTCATCTCTGCGCAGCAGCTCTCGCACTCGGGGCACAAGGCGGAGGACACCATTGATCCGTACGTCGAGGTCGAAGTGTTCTCTGCGGACGACAAGTCCAAGGGCACCTCCACCGGCGAAGGGGGTATCGATGTTGGCGATTCGAAAGGAGTCAGCGGACTGGGCGCGCCGCAGAAGAGGCGGACCAAGGTCGTGTCCAACGACGGTTTCCACCCCATCTTCCAGGAGAAGATGAAATTCGGCCTTGTCACCAAGTTTGAAGACCTCGTGTTTGTCCGCTTCTCGGTGTACAACTCGGAGGGCGGCGATGACAAGAGTCTCATTGCTACGTACACAGCCAAGTTGGTCTCCCTGCAGCAAGGTACGCCCCTATCTACCGCTCTTTATCTCTCGTCCTTTGCTAACGCTGTCCCATAGGCTATCGCCATCTCCCTCTCTACAACACCCAGGGGGAGCAATACCTCTTCTCTCGGCTCTTCGTCAAGATCGCCGTTGACCCTGTGGTGCTGATGGATACCGAGGTGCCCCAACGCTCGTCCGCCATCGAGAGCTTCAAGGACACGATAAAATCTGGCTTCGGCTCCGTCGGCCTCTCCGCCGACCGTCGCTCGATCCGTCAGAAGACGGGCGTCAGCAAGGATAAGGGCCGCAAGCCGTCCCCGGCGAAACATCATGAAGGTGATGGTGGTGGGGAGGAAGCTCGCCATGTCCGGTCCTGATTGTACATGCCATTGGATGGTGTGTTTTTGTCTTTTGTTCTCATCAGGTTTCTGTGGTATGTTTTTGTTTTTGTTATTTTTCCCTATGGGGATGGCGTTTTTGGGTTGCTGTTGAGGGGCTGGTCTGCTCTCTCTCTTTTGCGGGTTGCTTTTATCTCTACCCTTGGACTTTTTTTTCTTTTTTCTTTTTGGCTACTTAAAGTACTTTGCTCTTTTACTTTTCTTTCTCTCCTTCCGCCTTTCTTTCCTTTCTCGTTCGTATAATAAAGTGGGATTAGGCGTTTTTTTTTTGGTATCATTAAATTTGGTGGGTGGGTTGGTTGGTCGGTTGGTTACTGTATCAAGATGAAGGGGTGGGAGGGAAAAAACTGAACCAATGGATGGATACATTATAGATGGATTGAATGGGGACTGGCCAGACATGGCGTTCTTTTCTTTCCTTCTTTTTTTTAAAAAAAAATCATGGGATTTGTGCATCAGTAACTGAGCAGCAGGTGGTGATACTCTAACTACTTACGTACCTTACCTTACTTTACCTTACCTTGCACTCCGCGCAGCTACCCGCAGAGTTCAAAATGCAGAAGAAAAAGGTTGAATGGGGGGGGGGGGGGGGGGCCTGCAAACGGTGAGGGGGGAGCAGTGGCGGTGTGATACCGCGTGAATCAGGCGTCACATATACACCCATTTTTTGTGTTTATTCATACTCGCATACAGCCTTTCTAGACTATGGCGGTGCACCTTTTGTCCGGGTTTCCCGTCTGCTGCCCGGCACGTTGCAAGCTCCCCTCTGCCCTCTGCCCAGGCCTGTCCCAAGAAAATATGATGCGCACCAATGAAATCGCAAAGGAAAGGAATCCGGCCAAAATAGAGAGAGAAAAAAGAAATCGTATCCCGCCACCTAATCCTCCTCCGCGGATGCCATGAAAGAGGGCGTGGGTAGGAACAGCGGACCCTTCCCCCCGCGACACCCAACCCCTCCACCTCCAGCCTCTCTCCTCTTCCCGCTCCCCGCGTCTTCCTCAGCCGGGACCAGCCTTCCAATACATCCATGGTGGAGAGGAAGCTAGTACTGCCTGGCTGCACCTCCCGTCGGCAAGGAGGTCCCGGATCCTGCACCGGCTCTTCCTCCTCCCACTCTCCTTCCGCGCCTCTGCCCACAGGATCCTCCGTCGGGCCTTCCACTCGGGGCACACCTTGGAGAGCTGATCCCGGGTCTGCGTCCGGTATCGGCACCACCAGCACTGGGCACTGGGCAGTGAGGCCGATTCTTCGTCCAATGCAGGCCCTGCCCGGTGAGGCAGCGGCCTGTGTTCAGCTGGTAAAACCTCGAGGCGAGCCGTCACCCGCCTCGGTGTCGTCTGTCTTCGCGATGCCGATCCCAGTGCCCTTGCAAGAACGGCGCACTCCGCGTCGTAGGCCTCCCGGCTGTAGCCCATGTGGGTTTTGATACCCACCCAGGATTGGCCGTTCCTCCACATCCCGCTGCATATCCGGCGGCTCCGTCGCCCAGCCGTGGCCCATCCGTGAACATGGTCAGTCCTGGCCGTGTCTCCCCTGCCTCGGCCTTGGCTTCGGCCCCCTCCTCCTCCTCCTGCAGCAATTCTGCGTCGAGGGTCTCTGGTTCCTATGAGAGGGCATTTGTGACTCACCGTCCAATCGCTGTTGGGGCACCGACGGTCTCTCTCTCCCTCTCTCTTTCTCTTTCTCTTTCTCTCTGAAGAACATCCAGGAAAGTTATAATCACCCCCCAAAATCGACCAAACGAGTGATATGTCATGTCTCCCCCCCCACCCCCCCCAAAAAAAAAAAAAAAAAAAAAACCTGGAGACCAGCCAACCAGACAGCCGCCTCCGGTGCAGCTGCAGGCACCGCAATACCCCTCACAAAAAGAGCGAGGACAGATAGTCTGCAAGTGCATGTTGCGCAACCCAGTGGATTGCCCTACCTATTTGCTACTTGATATATCTGGGGCTACTTACTTACCTACCTAGGAGCTATGAATTCCACTCTACGACATTTGGACGCGCAAATGGCCCGCCCCCCACACCACCCCACCCCACTCTCCCCCAAGCCACAGCTGCCCCCCCCACAAGGCCAATATTCCCCCCACCGTGCGCTGACTTGCTTCTCTCTCTCTGTCTCTTTCTCTCTTCGATCTCGTTCGCTATTGTCGCTTTACGACTGGACGATTGTTGCAAATCATTGGTCTGCCGTGTTCTTCGTCTGCCGACGTATTCTGGGCTGGTAACTGGGGTGGTGGTTCCGACGACACAGGGGGTTGCGCGGCGTTGGTGGTGCAGTGGCGAAGATATGGAGTAAAGTCTCTCCCTGGTGCCAGCAGCTGCTGCTTGCGGGAATTTCGATCGTGACTAATCATTCGTTCGGTCGATTCTTAGGGATTCATAGATATTGGGGTGAATACAAAATAATGAGGGCACGTATTGGGGCAAAGTTCCGTACTTAAAAATGGGTACTGGGGCAAATAGTCGAAGTACTTGAGTAAATACAAGAAATCCCCAATCTGAGGCAAAAAAAATAATCCATCATCTCGTACATATCTCATCCCGCATTTTTTTCCATGCATATATTCAATCCGCGAACCATTAGTCCATGGGTGGGGTGGAAGTAACAAAAAAAAGGTAGTAGAGTAAGGGAGGATACGGGGGAGAGGCCGGATCTACCAAGTCCCTCCTCCGTACGAAACAGATATGAAAAACCCACATCGAGCAAAAATATATATATATACTCAAAAGCCGGAAGTCCTAAACCCCCTGGGATAGATAGGCCTCCGTGTTCCAGATACAAGAAAAGATAAACCGTAAAACTCCGTCCCTAAAGTAAACCCCCATGGTAAACAATCACCTCCGCATGTTGCTGGGCAGTGTTGGCGGTCAGCGTGCCGATACCCCCCTCCTTGCGGAGAGAGGACAGGTCTTCGCTAGAAAGAAAACTCGCGAAATAGAGACCTTCCCACGCCAAGGGGTGTAGCACCCTTCGTGCCAAACTCCTGACCGCTCTCGAAGCCGTCCTCGGGTTCGCCTCCTTCGGCCAGCTTCGTCAGGTCCTCGCAGCTCCCGCGCCGGTGGCTTCCACTAGATGTTTTGCCAAAGATCGGAGGGGTGGAAAGACGCTTCAGGGAGAAATCTGCGAGCGAGTGGCGTTTCCCCCGGCCTGCGGGGACGAGCGTGGAGGGCTCGTTGTGGCCGCTCGCCGTGCTGGTGGTGGAGATGGCGGTGTTCAGTGTATCGTTGTCGCTGTCACTGCGCTCGAAAGATCTCTGGAAGCCGCCGGCGGTGGGGGAGGTGACGTAGGAGGGTGATATGCGGTCTTCAGAGACCGATTCGTCGTCGTCTTCTCTTCGCCGGCTAGGGCTCGAGCGTATTCGGCCAGTGGAGACATATTCGAGGGCGCGCTGCGTGGGGGAGGGTATCCGTCGAGGCCGGTCGGAATACATGGCTCGTGGTGCGGATAAGTGCAGCTGTATTGGCTCGCCGCCGTGCCCCGCCTCTAGCTCGTTCATCAACGCCTCGAACCGCGCCATGGACGACACCGGTGCGTCTCCACTGGGCTCCGAGTACGAGCACGCATAGCCACTGGAAAAGTAGCGGTCAAGGATTGTTTCCCGACGGCCGGGGGCCGACCCCTCCGCCTCTGCGGGCCAGTATTCTTTTATTGGGGGGGTGGTGTCGGTGGCAGTGGAACCCTTTCGAGACGACGGGTGTCGTGAGCCCAGAGACGGGCGCACCAACTCGCTCGTCGCGGATTGCGGCCGACGATCGTCGATCGTGCCAGGCGACCCAATGCTATCGGATGCCAGGCTGATCACACTGGATCTATCGTCCGAATCCAAACTCGATATATTGCTGGTTTTCGAGCGGATGGACGGGCTCAATAACGCCGTGTTGGGCTCTCCATTGATCAGGAACAGTGAAGACGGCGACGGCGTGGGGGCATCGTATTCGTTTTCTTGGAATCCTTCACGCAACACGCCGTCTACGGTGTTGGTGCGTACCGGCGGTGGTCCTGGTGGTGGTCCCGGTGTCAAACGAGACTGTATCTCTCGTGCCCACTTCTCCAGGCAGTACGGCTCATCTGCACCCGGCCGAAATAAGAGAGTGGTCCGTGAGCCCTCCCTCCGCGTCGGATCTTTGGGCGACACGTCGTGGCTTCTCCGGCGAAAGGCACGCGACGACGACGAGGAGGAGGACGAGGACGCCGACGGGAAGTGGTTCTGTGGGTTCTCGGCGCTCCGCAGATTAACGACGAGCGTCGGCATGATCAGCGACTTCTTCTTATTCGCCGCGACGTCGCCAATATAGCACGAGGCAATCCGTTGTACCCTATCGTCCCCACGCATGTCAACCACTTGGTCCACCATATCCCCTGTTTCTCTCCTGATGCGACGTCGCAACTTACGGATATTTCGCGATCGGCTCGGAATCGGTCTGCGAACAGTCAGGACTTGGCACTCCGCGCACAACCACCATCGCCACCACCACAGATCCCACCGTCACCGCGAGACGCTACCTTTGTCTTGTAAACCGCCAGACTCCAACTATCCCTCGCAGTATCCGCAGCCAGCGCCAAAATCTGATGCGTCGAGTTGCTCCTCTCCAATCCGCGCTCCGTCGCACGAACGGTGTCGACCGTTGCCGTACTGCCGGCAGTCGTAGGACGGCCAGAGGACGCCGCGGGCATCGAGGCCTTCGGGCCACTCGCCCCATTACTGAAGCGGACATACCGTTGCTAGTGCGGTTCAGGACACTGTCAGCGGCGGCGATTCTCCCACCATGCGCATCGGCGCTCCCCGCCCGCATCGGAGGGATCAGATGCATACCTTCCACACGGCGCGGCCGATCAGATTGATGTTTCGTTCGCCCGGCGGCACCTGAAGCCAGCTTTCCATCCCAGGCCGTGGCGCTTTACAGACTCCCGGGTAGTTCGAGGAAGGACTGGTTATAGTTTGTGCGTATCCGTGTATCCGTGAATCAGTGTGCGCGCGGGTTGAATGCACGACGGTAGAGGAGGAGGCGGAGGAGCAGGGTGGAGAAGGAGTGGTGGTGATAGTTGACCAGGGGCAAGAAGGAGGGAGGGGAGGTTATAAGTGGTCTATCGACTCGCCGGCAATATTTTGGATTTGGACGTTGATGCAACAAATGGCCGCGCAGGACGCTCCTGCCGAAGACCGTGCAGGACGAGCGGGTGTGGGGCGAAGGGTGGGGAAGGGACCTCCAAGTGTGTCCAAAGTGTGCCCAAGTGTGTCCAAGGGTCCAAGGGTGTCCAAGATTGTCCAAGTGTGTCCAAGATTGTCCAAGTGTGTCCAAGATTGTCCAAGCGTATCCAAGTATGTCCAAGTATGTCCAAGTATGTCCAAGTATGTCCGAGTATGTCCAAGTAGAGTATATGTCTAGCGCAAGGTTTTTCTTCTTTTGGGGGGGGGGTTTTTTTTTGGGGGGGGTGGGTGGCGTGAGGGCCTGGTGGTTCCTACAGCCAGACTTCCACTCGCTCGCTCGCGCTCTCCATCCGATATGCGGGCTCGGTGGGCCTATGTACCGTCTCTTTGTATCTATCCGACGACGCGAGCTCCGCAGCGCCCACAGCCGCTAGGAGAGTTTCGGATGGCGAGCGAGGGGTATATGGCAAGGTGGAGTGGAGCACGTCTCTAGCGGAGCAGCACAAAATATGACGAGATGGTTGAGATGAGCTGAGATGCCGGGGGTGGCAGGTTGGGGGTTGTGGGGACTTTTTGACTTTTTTGGCTGGGACTCCAGGCCAAACGGCGGGTGAGCGTTTCGAGGCTTGAGGGGCACGCAGGTGTGGCGGCGGCGCTGGGGCTCGTGCTCGTCAAGCGTTCGGCAGATGGGGGCGAGATAGATATCCGTACTGCGGATTTACGGGAGAAGCATCGCAGGAGGGAGGGAAGGGCGGCAGGAAGGAAGGGAGACGCCGTCGCCGAAGGACAGTGGCCGTGACGGGGAGGAGGACGGAGAGGGGAGGGGGGAGAGGAAGAAGAAGCGAAGGACACGAGGAAGCAGACGAAAGGCGAATCCACGATTCTTTCTTTGTGCGACAGGCGGCGTGGGTTGTCCGCAATCGGGAAAGCGAACGCAGGAGGGTGGGAGACGGGATGCGCGGCGGACGCTGGCCCCGCGAGCCCGATGCGGTCACCGGTACAATGTATACTATGTGTGTACTAGTACAGCACGCATGCAAGGGCGTTCGCGGGACTCCCCTCGTCCATTTCTCCCTCGCTGCGCGCCAATTCGACGTCTCGCGGAGCAGACTATCTGCGTGCAGACTATCTGCGTGCATGTGGTTGCGTGATGCTCTCCGCCAGCTGGGTCGATTGCGATCTCGCACCGCATCACGACTCGTGCTGGGTACGTGTGCTCTACATGGAGTTAGGGAATTGACCCGCTCTGCAGATATCAGATAGATATGGGATATGTAGCTACAAACTCTACATGGCTACAGAGCAGCACCTGGGCCGTGTGACGCCTACTGGAACAATCCTCGCGTAGACAGTTCTTCCGGAAAGCGATGCGTGCGACGAGGAGAACGCCGCACGTCGCTGTCGGCCGGCTGCGACAGTCGTTCTAGCCGGATTCGGACCATATCGCCTGCTGCTGACAGTGTTCGCCACTGGGCATCCATATTCTCCACTCCACGTCAGATATCTTCTCATGCCCACCGGAACGTGCGGAAATGCCAGGCTCTCAACAGCAGCAGCAGCAGCAGCAGCAACAACAACAACAACAACAACAACAACAACAACAACAACAACAACAACAACAACGGCAGCAATGCACTTCGGAGGTCCATCGGTCGTTTTCACTCGTCACGCACGCACGGTACGTCGGTACATAACTACCTCGAGGAGAAGCCTCCCTCCTGCCACTTCTGCTGCCCGTCACGTACATACACTGCATGAATGTGACGGGAAAAAAAAGGAAAAAGAAAAGAAAAAGGGCCCATGCATGGGTGCAGATATCCGTCGGAAATCGGCACCACAGTTTACTGTACATACACGTATGTACCACCGACAGGGAGCGTGGCGAAGAAAGAAAAAGAAAAAGCTCTTTCCTTGTGTAGTCTACATACGTGCATGGAAGGTGTGGACGGGGAGTTAGGGGTGGCGAAGGAAGAAAAAGAAAAAAGCCCTTTCTTGTGTAGATACATACATACGCGCACGGAAGGTGCGGACGAGTTGGGGGGGGGGGGCTCTGCATACTCACCACGCAGTCACGGTATCATATCCACATGTGTGCGGACCGAAAGCTCCGCGGCCGGCAACACAACAGAGGCGAGTTCGACGCCGGCCGCTTATGCTCTATGTAGCGGCGTGTATCGCGGAAGCTGCGGTGTACGATATTCCCGGCGGCGCGGTAGAACACACTCTACAGATCCACTCTATGTATCCACTCTATCCACCTGCCTACCCGTCTCTCTAACATACGCGCCAGGTATCCGGCGGGAGGGGGGGGAACTTGCCGAGCGAGATCCCATCCCTTTGCATGGAGGGACAGATTATGTGGGGGACGAGCGTGGGGTGTCGGTCGGCGTGATCTGAAGGAGCTTGCCGCAATGGGCCGAGACGGACGACCGACCGACGGCGGACGGCGGGTGCTGCGCCGGATGTTGGAGGTGTTGGGACACGTCCGCACGAACCGCCGAGATATGGTACGCGCCAGGGCTATCTATGTGTGGGCTGGTTGGAAGGCCGAGCCGTTCGTCAGCAATCGTGTGCGGACGATTCGACGGGCTGGCTCCGTGGGCGGGACGTAGAGTATATCTGCCACATACTGCCGGAATCGTGCGGAGAATGCAGCATGCGGAGGTGGAGCACATCTCCGTACTTCCACTTCTGCGCGTAGACGCAGACGCAGGCACGCATTCCGCACCGGGTTGGTTGCGATGGAGCGGCCTCCGATCCCCTACATACACCTGGCTACATCCATCCATCCATCCATCAATCGATGTCTCGCGCGCTCGCTCGGTTCCCTGATACATACGCAGCTATCTATCCACCCTCGATAGGTCTTGTCTCGTCTCGGTTCCGACCATGTCAGGCCGCTGCGCCGCGAGCTGAGGACTTTTCGGTTGTTTGTGGCGGCAGCCGATGCTCTCCATTCTGACTAGCTGCTTACTGCTCTGGGCGAATGCTTCACGTGTCTATGCCGTTTTGCGTATAGCACCAGGTGGGCAATGAGTGAGCGGGTGCGACAGCGACGATTCGTCGGATCGAATCACTCGAACGCCACACGACTGCACTCTGCACTCTGCACTCATGGAACGGCTGGAGAGTGGACGGGCAGGTGAGGTAGACACCTCCTCGTCTGGTCGTGCACCACGCAAGCACATACCGGTAACGGATGTCGGTCCAGTCCGCTGCTGCTGCGTGACTGGACTGACTCGAGAAGGGAAGAACGAACGAGGGCTGACAGAGAGCAAAAAAAAAAAAAAAAAAGGAAAAAGAAAAAGGAAAAAAAAAAGTGCTCCGGATTCACTTCAACTCGCAGACAAGCCGGAAATCGGAGAAGGCAGAAAAGGGAGTTGCACGTCGGCATTGAGCGGCGATATCCATTCTTCCTCCTATTCCACTTCCACTTCCTCCTCCTCTCCGTTTGTTTCCCCCTCCCTCCCGAGAAAAGGCCGGCGCCATAGTCAGTGGAAGTGTTTCTTTCCTCCCTCCTTCTCCGCGAGCCTGGGCTGGTTCCTGGATCCGACGGTCGGGGGGTTGGGCTCGGCGAGAAGCGCGCAGACCCAGCATAGTGTGTGCAGATGGATGGATGGATGGATGGATGGATGGATATCTACACATTTCCTATTGCTCGCATGGAGAGAGGGCTCCAGAGAGACTGTCCTGCCGTACACACTCGGACTCAACTGGCCTGTGCATACAGATATCGACGGCCACCGCTTCTCCGGCGGAGAATGAGCACCTGGTATGTACCCTGCACACACCCGTGGTCAGGGAGCATGCAACGCGGAATTGCTCGATGCGGTATCCATCGACCTGAGGGAGATGTAGACAGACAGAGCCGTATGCTCCTCCCTGGCTACACGCTGCACAGACCTTCGAATCTGCACCCCGCGCGGAGGAGGAGGATCGTGGGGGCGATTCTGGAATCCCTAGATTGGCTGGCGCTCTGGTGGATGGGCCCCGCCGGTGATCGACTGGATAGATACCTGCGCGCTTCCGAATTGTTATCCAGCACCGGGAATCTTACCGGTGGGCTTGGTGCAGAAAGAGTATGTATCGAGGTCATAGACTCGCAAACGGCAGTTCGTTTTTTTTCCCCTTCCCCCTGGCTCCCAACGGTACCCGTGCCGTATTAACTCACTTAAGAGTCACACCCCTGTTTTTTATTTATTTTTATTTTTTGGCGCTGAGTGAGCAATATATTACTCAAAGGGGAAATAAATGAAATTCAATTCACTCTATGGCCTGCCAAGACTTTACAAACAGCGTGGCTATTGCCTTTTTGGGTGGCTACACCGCGCTAAAGAGGTTAATTAACTAGTGCAACCTTGGGTGAGTTAATACGGCATGCATTACCGTGGGTGGAGAACCTGCTCGGAGGATAATATGCCATCACAGAGAGACGAAACACCAAAAAGAATGCGTTTGTCGCCGAGGCAGAGAACAGGGAGGCGAGGCCAAACCTCACGCAGCAAGCCTTGCAAACCCCCCATGCCTTGCAAACCCGGCCCCCCACGCCTTGCAAACTCCCCATGCCCCCCCCCCACCCATCCACACCGGTCCACCGGAATGAAAGCATTCCCTCCCCTCGCGCACGCTGGTATCTCCCGCCTACATACTCTCTCCGGTAGATATCGAGATTCGACGGCTGATGACCGAGGGACTTGCCCTTCTTTTGTTCTGGCTGGGTGTCCCGAGGCCGGAATCACCGGCAGTCCACCTTTGAAGCGCCAGCCCCTGCTTGCCTCCATTCTCCTCCAGCCTATATGTATATATATATAGCCATGGACGCTCAACCAACTAGTCCTGTAGATCTCTGGGGGCCGCTGATCTCCCGTTGCCGGAGTAACTGCATTAGGACTGAAGATTCGTGGAGCAGTCCACCTGTGTACGAATGCTTCCGTGTTGCAAAGGTCCGGTCCGAAGGTCTGGTTGCGGGTCGGGGCGTTCTACATGTGCGATTCGCACCGGGGGCGGTCCGGCATCGACCCGGCCGGGGGGGGCTGCGTCGATGCCCTGTCCTGACGGCCGTTCGCACCCCTACTTTGCGTCAGCTGCCACGGCTCGTGATGTCCTCTTCTTTCTTCCACCACGAGCGGCCACGAGTCACGATCTGCCGGAATGTGCTCTCGCCCCCGTTTTCGGCTCCAGATATTTGGTGTTGGGGTCTTTGCGGCGGATGTTTCATCGCCGTGCTAATGATGGACCAAACGGGACAAACGGCGCTACAAAGTATCTGATCGGAAACCCGCCTCTTCGGGTACCTACATCTTACTTGGCGTTATTTTGTCTCTTTTTTTTCTCCCCTTTCTTTTGCTTTTGCTTTCTTGTTGGCTCTTCCGCGAAAGGTTCTTTCCCGCAATGTTGCCTGAATGGTGGTGGTACCCGCGGAAGAGGTTCTTGCTGGCTCCCCTCGAAGCCCGTGCTTCGCCGCCTTGTGCTGAAATACTCGATCCCATGTGGAATTCAGGGAGGAGAAAGTGTTGCTATGTACGACCGGACCAAAACCGCGCGTGAGAACGAGACGGCGAATGTGCCAGCACCTGCAAAATTCCCCCGCCCAAGCTGCCATCTAGAACATTGCCGTATGCAGGAGTGAACGACTAGAGTAAGTGCTGAGAGCCAAAGCTTGTCCAGACCGCAACAGCCCGCGTGGTGGTGGTGGTGGTGGCCCGGAAAGGCAAGAAGCACTAGATTGGGGGGAGTGCGAAACGCAGTCATGAGCCATCACTTGGCTCTCTCCCCTCCGAATCGTAGTGGAACACAGGCATCCCACGACCAGCGCGACCGGCGGGGGAAACGCTCCTTCGGTCTCGACCGGTTGATGCGGATGCAGAAACGCCAGCCATGGCCTATGTATGTATGCAGGTTCATTCCGCGCGTCGATGGGCGTACGTATCTACGTCAGCCCAGCAGCAGCCGCAGCAGCGGAGCGTCCCCGCCGTCCGGAACCTGCCCGTTTCGGTGCGCGCCCACTATTCGGCGTCTGTAGCGGAATGGCTACCTATTGACCGGTTGTCATCTATGCGCACTCTGCACAGAGTGATCTGCCGTAATGTTGGGGGACGATATTGCAAAAAGAAAAGAAAAAAAACAGTAGCACTGCAGTCGTCCCGGGTGGGGCTGAAGGATTCATCTGAATCCCAACCCGATTATTTACCTCCCGGGGGGGGGGGGGGGGATAATCGGTCTGAACTCC
>Ga0307516_10000302_pt1 | contig 63977 bp, 75 predicted proteins | sample 19_EM_MG_FD_203310 | JGI IMG/M metagenome (GOLD analysis project Ga0307516, IMG submission 203310) | Populus trichocarpa ectomycorrhiza microbial communities from riparian zone in the Pacific Northwest, United States - 19_EM | ecosystem: Host-associated > Plants > Roots > Unclassified | place...
TGAAGTCACTCCTGAGTGCTGCAGTAATCGCTGAAGTAGGCTGTAGTAGGTCTTTCTCTCTAATTAGTGAGGGGACAGTGGTACAGTACCGTTACTAACAGCTGACATAAGTGGTGCCATACAGGTGTCACCCTCAGTAGTCTGGCAAGCTACTGAGGGACTATAGTAATAGAAACTACTGTAGTGCGATGTATGCTTATGTAAGTATGTAAACAAACCATAACAGTCTGTTTATAACTCCAACAGAGAATTCCCTGAGTACCATTCCCTTGGGCCAAGTGTGATATCGTTTGTATTCAGGCATTCTGCCAAACCGAAGCACAACGTATGTGCAGGCTAGATGAGGAGCAGCAGTAGCTACCGGAGGGCCGTATTCGTGGGTTCCGTGCTTCAGGCAGTAATATTTTTCTCACATGAATCCGTTCCAGCCTTCTGTTCCTTGGCCAGCTTCTCTGCGTGTTCCGTCGAACACACGGGAGCCTCTGCAACGCCGTGACATGAGCACCAACAAGTCTGTCCGGTTCATCCGGGTGTACCATCAAATATGAGAATGGAGGATTCAGGTACGTAGTGCCACCAGCAACATCGTACTCAAGGATTCGGAGAGAGAAGTCTGTGCATTCGCTATTAATTATATTTGCATGGAGCACTGTGTTGCCTTCGCCATTCGGGTGAGTTCAAAAGGCATCCGCTCACAAATATGATTTATACATTTTGACGGGATAGAATGGCATGAAAGCAGCGGCACTACAAGACTACGCGAAAACTATTTAGCGCTCGACGGTCTTCCGCAGATAAAGGACTATAGTTGGTGGGGGAGGGATGGCTAAGTTGGACATGATCAGATCGACGTGAGTCCATTCGCAAGATAGGATGAGAAGGTGGGTTGGTCAGGGAAGCTATACCAGGTAATGATACAGCTCGATGATCTGAGCTTGAGCTTTGCCGAGGAGGGGGAAGCTGAGGTTGCAAATGCCAGCTGGTAACGGAAAAATGAGATTCAGTTACAGAGCATTTTTGCTGTGAGTGGTCCGTCGAGTCGAGTGCCGGTGATGGTGCGATAGTACGGATGTCAATCCAATCTGCGTATAGCATTTGCTCACTCCTTAACCCGTTAGCTTTGCTCGATACGTAAACTCCCTGTGGAACCTTAAGTCGACCGAGGTAATCGTAACTTTCGATGACAGGGAGTCGCATGCACTCATCCCCCTGGTCACCACTGTGAATATATAGATGCTTTTGGAATCGATGGAGGTCTCACTGCAAAATAGGCCACTAAATGCCACTTTTTTGGCTTGATGGATTCAGGAAGGTACACAAGGGCGGAGTAGGTCTGTTTGGTCAGGCCATTTGGCCTATTTGGGCGGTCCTTCCTCCGATTAACAGGAGGCACGACAGTAAGTGGGTCAGTCACTTTGCGAGCCCTAACTTCCATTCAATAAAAGACTCCAATGGAAGCAACAAGGGATTACCTCATCACCGCCTTCGCATCCTTCTCTTCTTGCGTCGTTTCCATTTTCTCCTCATAAAAAAGATAATCGCCACGCATTCGGCTTTGAGACCTACGAGAATAAGCTAACCGATCATGGCAACACTTATAGCCCAACATACCATCTTCTACCATCTGTCCATCGCAGGAGTCCACCGTCGTTTTCTGCTTCTTCCCAGACGAACACATTACCAGATTTCAGTTGCTCCCGTTCGCTAGCGTTTAGCCGCCTCTTGATAAGGGGGAGCATGTTGAGCCTTACGGCCTCCAACACGACATGTGCGTCCTTGGCATCTCGAACATCTGAACCAACGTTAAAGATTGTATCCCAATCACAGGAGCACACAACGCACGAAGGGCAGGGTGGGTTGGAATGTCACTGCTGGTGGCAGCTGGAGTTTCAAGGCTCGTCATGTAGAGATTTGGTATACTGATCAAGAAAATTGTTGTTGGTACCAGCTCACTCAGTGATGGTCTTTATACTTCACAAAATTGGCGACCCAAAAATCCATCCGACACGTTTCCACAGAATGATGAACAAGGTTATGACAAAATTCTCAACGGGTCAGGAAAAGGTGGGAAGTGTTCTGAAGATGCCTCCGGTGAAAAGAAACTATAACCGGAAGCAGGCACGCAAGGCCAATAACAACAAGGCCGATCTTGATTTAGACGGGCGGAAACACTTTCCTGTGCAACGTGGACAGAACAAACTTGACACATGATACCTTCTGGCGCAACGCCCAGGTACCACTACCTCGACTTTGGATACCGCCCCCGCGATAGTTTCGTAAACGGGTGCACGGAAGCCAGCCGGCCTTCCGAAGATGCGGAGTGAGAAGGCCAGCGTGGATTCTCAAATCGGAAAAAAAAGAAGTATAGCTTCCAGGAAAAGGTCTGGATGATGGGATTTGCCTGGTAGATGACGCGTATCTCCCAGGTCATAGTGACATCCACCTTATCATGAAGAGTTTTTGACAACCTTCTAAAACATCCCAATTGACCCTCCTTCGGTAGGTATAAATTTGCTCAAATTTGACACTTGGGTGATTCCCAAGGGTGAGAGGAGTGAATTCGGGGCGAGAATCTAGTGGGGCAATGTGCAGAGCAGACAGGCGACCGTAGGGACGCATTTCACCGTCGGTGAAACCAGAGGTGGCAGAACCAGAATCTGACAACAGATTATATGCGTCCGTGGAAAACGTTGACACGGTTGTTTGCACAGAAGGAGTGCATCCAATTCCTTAGGGATTTCTGTGCCAGTGAGTTGATCTACATGGAGGTCATATAGCCATTCCACTAAGGCTTATTGATTAACCATTTCAATGGCCATGCATAAGTGCGAGAGCTGCCTCTGATCAACTATGGCGACAGCACCGAGGACGAATGGCAACGAGCATGGATGTTACCCCCGCGGGTAGTACATTGCAAACCACTATCTAACTCACGAGTCGGATATATAATTAGGCAGTAATCTCTACCCACCACTAAGGTCACGAGGCATCAAGATAGCTACAGCTGTGGCGCTCGTCAAAATAGTACGTATCACATGGCAGAAATCTTCATTACAGTCAAGTAACAAAGCGCCGTGGATCGCAGTAATAGTCTTATGCACATAAGGTTTTCACACAGGCTTATCTTGGTTCTATTTGCCATTTGCAATAAGCCGACCACTCGGTTGCCTATCTGAAAAGAAGTACTTACAACGTCGAGTTATATGGGGTGAAACGGCGGTCGTGGGCCACGTGGTCAAGGTGATAACTAGAAACATGCCAATCTGTCAATATTTCAATGGGCGAAGCCAAGATTCACATAGCAGCCGGAGCGTATTGATTCCATGTGGAATCCGAGTCGATGAAAAGATTCCAGGCCAGAAGCTATTAACCGTACTTGCCCGTGCAACCAGGACTTTGGGGCACTTATCATTTTCGCAATGCCAGAAATGTCTAAATGTCACTACCTGGCATCATGAGGAATAATGGTTCAAAGGTGAGATATGATGGAGGCCACACAACGCACCGTATTTCAAATGTCCGTAAAACGGGGAGTTGCTGGCACCGCGCTTATGCCCCTCAAGCTAACTAGCTCACCAAAATTTGATGGTAAGCCGGGTAAGTGATCAGCTTCCCCCGCATAGGAATTACTACTTAAAAAGCGCGGCATCGCATCGCTTGGCCCCTACAGTCATGCAGTGTTGGTGAAGGAGGTACGGGAAGATGTATATTAGCGCCGATCAACTGAAAGGGCCAGACGGCACGGTATCAACCTCTAATTTCATATTCTAAACTGGTATCCCATCTCACCTTCAAGTGCTCGTTTTTCACAGCATCGATTCTGCAGCAAGTGATTGGCGCAAGTCCGTCGGGAACAGCAGGGAAACGGTCGACTTGCAAACAAGCTTTCAAAGTTGGCGGACTTACATACATAACCGCCGGAGGTGACACCATCAAAAAGGTTTGTCAAAGGTCTTTCTCTTCTCCAAGACTGTGTTTTGAATGTGGGAGGCTATCAGGTCGCTTTGTCTAAGGATTTCGTCTTTTTTTCCCCTCCTACGGGTTGAACCTTCGAGTATTTTGGGAAATGAGTAAGGTTTCGGTTCAAGGCTGGGCGGCACAGACCTTCGCGCTCTGTCTCAGTTGCGCGAGCAAGAGCGCAAATCACTGCTAACGAACGGGAGCTAGAGTCATACAATTTAAATCCCACTACTAGACTTTCTCGATTTTCACTTGCATGCCTTACGAGACATATGGAGGGAGTGATAGAGGCAACTTTCATTTGGTTTCATGACCATTCATCCAATCAGACTTGTCTAGGTCATATCAAACCACCCTTCACACAAGGGTATGTATCTGTGGCGGTTCTAGGTGCTGTTCGTATATCCGCCGGGCCTCCAGAGTCATTGGAGCATCTCGAGGTCATCCAGCACCCCTCAATTCTCGCGCTTCAGTACATATTCCCTACGTAGATGGAGCATCGGTTCTCCATCACATACTATGTACACCGCTACTGCTCGGCTTGCAAAGCTACTTCTTGAACATGGTGCCAACGTCAAGAGTGCCATATTCTTCCCATTCCAGGGGGGACGTCAAGCTAGTGGAGTTGGAACACGGCACAGATTTAGATATTGATATTAGTAATGGAGATTCACCGCGGAAGTTGTTGTCAGCTTCGGCGCCGAGAATGGGGGAGAAAACGCGCCGGAGAGCAAGCGCCCTACAAATAAAAGCGATGCGAAAATTGCAAGGCAAGGAGTAGTGGGTTGAAGATGTGCGTGAGATGTCGAGTTGTCCGATACTACTTCATAGAGTGTCAACGTGGGCCACTTTAACTTTTCCCTCTTCCAATACTAACACCCTCTCGACTGACGCTTCCGTTTGCATGCGGGCTCACACTGGACAGTGGAAGACACAAACACCCGTTTTTACCGTCACGTTGAAGCCCATTTACAACCATGGGTTTACGTCGACATTCTCTATAGCAGATGACTCGATATGGTTTGTCCAAGCCTAACAACCGCTCGCAGAAATCCATAGTCACTTAATAATCGTCTTTGGCAAGTCTTTGGAGAACAAGGATATGATCATCAAACCTATACTTGGAGGCTAGAGACGCGCACGGCATCGGGGGACTCCTGATTTACAACAAATAACGGGATTTCATGTGTACCGTCGACAGGGGGCCCTACTCCCAGAGACCTATGACACTGTAGTGCAGACTATCAGAAACCGCGGCATATCTGAGATGGGAGCTAAAGCATATTTTGCGATCGAATTCAAAAGCAATGATGGGCTCGTGAAGATATGAGGGCTGTACCTTTCTGAGCACACCTTGAATAGCAGTGTTTTTTTTTTTACTTACTGGGCAGTTTGCGCGTAGGGTATTGCAGAGCTTATATACGATACAAAGTTATTGTGGTGGAAAACAGAACGATGCGTTAGTGATTGTCGTTATGCAAGGCTGCTATTTTGTGCTGGATCTCAGCCATTTCCTCTTCCCTGGCTTCTGGATGTTCTGCCCAATGTGCATGGCAACTATGACAGCGAATGTAATAGGCGGTCGTTCGCACTCCATAGCCAAGCAACAAGCTATGAATGAAATAGGCGTACCGTCAGCCCGTGCACAGTATATGAGCATATCCACATACAATTCTGGTAAAACATCGCCCACAGCGTCAAGGTCACCTTCGGGCAAACAATCCTCACAGAATGCCTTTGGACACGTTTGGCAGCTGACGCACCAGGTTGGGTTGATCTCAGCAGGATAATCGTATCGTTGAGTACTCACCGGAACAACATTCCACCCGACTGCGAAGTATTCCTCCCACACTCGGCACAGCTGTGTTGACTGCATGGAATCGACGGGAGACGTTTCAGCTGCGCGCGGGTGATCCCATGGCATTTAGGATGAAAAACTAGTAGTAAGCACCACGCTGATAAGTTTCGAAATAAAGCATCGATGGAAGAAGACTACCTCGAGGGCATAGGCTGCATACAACGACTTCGCCACCGTCCCGACAGTATATGCACCAGTCCTCGGATTCATATTTTGGCTGAGAACGCTTTTGAGGCAAACTTGACGTGGTCGTGGACTGAGGATACACGATGAGATGTGTAGACATACCAAAAAATGAATAGCTTACAACGGCACCATTTCCCATCTGAGCAGCCACCACCATGATCCCGTCCACCTCGACAAGGCGATCCACGCGGGCCCGTTTTTGTAGATCTTGCCATTCATTGGCGATATCACGATTGTTCTGCGCACGCTGAATGACTTGACCTTCGAAAAGGCGGCTCTGTACTTGAGCGACACCGCTTAACAATTGACGTTCTTCCTCTTCAGCATCGTGAGACAAGATGTCTTGTTTACAGCTACTTTCGGAGTTCGCAGTGTCTGCACTGAAGTCAGCTGCAACTGAGCTCGATACTCTCTTTACCTGCACATTTCGTGCATTCTCTCTCTGACGTGACTCATGTAGAATTTCATCGATCGGTGCAACTAGAAACCGCCCAAGGTCCATCCCCCCTTCTGCGATCGCACTGCTGCCCTTCCGCAGGATGTCCATGAGTTCGGCTGTCTTTAGCTGTGCGTTCTCTTCATCCTGAGCGGAAGATGAAGCAGACATGACTTTCAAGGAGAGGAACAATTTTCTCCGCAGACGGTCGAGCATCTGATCCTCAACACTGCCTTGGCAAATCAGGCGGAATACCTGTATGCACGGCTGTAAGCACACAAATACGCGAACGGGTAAGTGCGACTGCACCTTGACAGTCTTGGTTTGTCCAATACGATGTGCACGTGCAATGGCTTGCAGGTCATTCTGGTATGTTTCGTCAGTCTAGGACCAACGAACCGATGAGAACATACTTGTGGATTCCAGTCGGAGTCGCACATGATCACGGTAGATGCTCGTGTTAGATTGATGCCTAGGGAGTGTAAGGGGCGGCTTGACAGTCCAAAGCAACGAGACCCACCAAGCCCGCCCGCCTTCGTTGAAAGTAAAAAGACCTGAAATGCTGTATGGCATTATTGATAATGTTTGCTAAGATCTACTATACACAAACATACGGGACTTGTCTTGTTGGAACTAAATTGACGCCCAGATGCTCAGCCCGTGGTAACGCAGTGCAGTAAGATACATACCAGTTTAATATCCAAGGTCCGTCTCGGTCGGTTAGTACTGCCATCGAGTCGACCATAGGGTATTGAACGTAGTTCCATGAAGTCTTCCAGGACATCCAACATCCTAGTACAATATTGTTAGGATAGAAACATAAGCATTCATACAAGCGCCATGCCTCGTCCATTGCTTCATGGAGAATCAGCTCACATAGCAAGAATAACTCGCAGTACCTACAGAGAAAATCAACACCCGTTCACCCTTGGGGAGAACATCCGACAATATTTTGTCGATGACAACGAGCTTTGAAGATGAAGCGACAATATGCTCGCCAATGATGTAGGGGGAAGGTGAAGCATCCTCAAGCAAGTAAGGACTATGACCAAGAAATTTAGCATGTCCACATTCGAGAAAAGGTATAAAGCTTACTGGTCACAGACTTTGCGCAATTGCATCAACAAATTCATGAGCTTCTTCCAACCTTTATGACATATATCAGGCACATTAATACGTCGAACAGCGTCGTCCTTACGGTTGGTTTCTGCAGTAGCAGTACGTTTCATCTGCGTTGTGATATGAGACATGATTTCTCGTCTGCCCTCCACCATCGGTCCATGCTCAAGGTCGGTCACAAAGATCTCTTTCAGTTCCAACGTATCCATTCTTGTTAGCATTCGATATGTCCAAAAGCGCTGTGCCTCGGTCATGGGTATGAATACCGTGAGTTCGTCCCTGGGTGGAATATTGATTTCGATGACGTCCTTGGTGCGCCGCAGCATAATGATACTGAGGAGTGCCTGAGTATGCTTGAGGAAGGATATCGAGTAAGAGCCACGTGTAAGGTCAAAAGAATCACGGAAAAGCCGCTCTGTAGGAGAAGTGAATACATTGGGATATAACCAATTGAGCAATCCCCATAGCTCGATGAGGTTGTTTTGAACAGGAGTGCCAGTGAGAACTGTACGGGTAAGCCAGTACCAAGAGATTCCTAATCTGATGCACCTACGTAATTTAAACAAGGAACCCAAACCACGAGCTTTGTTTGACAGATTGGTCTCGGAATTCTTGATCCTGTGGCCTTCATCTAGGACACAATATGTCCATCGCCGTGTTTTGAACCAACTGTCCTCAGCAACAAAAGCCTCGTAGGTAGTGAGGCAGATATCAAAGCTGAGTTCTTCATTCCGGATGCCATTCTTGAGACGTTCTCGTTCTGCCTGCGTGCCATGGAAACGCAGAACATCGAATGATGGGAGCCAACGCGCAGCCTCCTAATAAAGTCCCAACACATCAAAAAGTGGATCACGCTTGACAAAACGAGGAACATACAGTTTGCCACGAAGCCAAGACCGACAAGGGACATACGACTAAATGAGGGGCCGGTGAGACAGGACCTTGAATAGTTTGTTAATAGTGCCATACACTACGCTCGGAGTAATCCCACACCTTGAAAGTGTTCTTTGATGTATGCAAAAAGCGACAAAGTCTGTGTACTTTGGTTAGGACAGTGTATACAAACAACCAAAAGGCCATAACCTGTAGGGTCTTTCCCAGACCCATTTCTATCGAGTGTCACAGTCAATGCCCCTACAGAAACTACGTAATATGCACTTGACATACCGTCCCCGAGAATGCAATTCATCCCTGAAAAAGAATAGAATGAGTGCATGGTACAGGATCATCGACAGATGGGCCTACCATTGCTATGCATATAGACCAAGAATGACAATCCATGAAGCTGCAGAAGGGTTCAAACACACTGAAATAATATAAATATCTGTTCTCATACCTGATAGTCCTTCATCTCTCCACCCACTATAAGACTTGGCTGTGTCATCAATGGACGAAAGGGTACATATGATACATTCTTGCCCTCCCCCTTCAACTCTTTGCACAGAGAATCAAAATATGACGAAGTGGGAGGCAGAAGAGGTTGGAAGATATCCCTATGTTTATATAACCAGCAGCGTCGCGCAGCTTCGAGCTCTGTCCGCCTTACGTTGATTGCGATGGTGGCCTAAAGATAGAATGCAGCTGAGTCGATCAAAGGGGGAGATCGAGTTGAAAGCAAGTAACCCACGGTCTTCTTATCCTCCATTTTCTGGCGTTTGCCACTATCCGTCGATTCTACGACTGTGCATCGACGTTTTCCGCTTCGTGTCTCCATGGGGGCGTGAGCTTCGCCGAGCACATTCTCGTGTTTTGAGGCGTCTTCCACCAAGGGCGGTGTTGCGTCTCCGACAAGAGTGGGTGTCGAAAAAGACGTGCCGATGGTGTCCAGTTCCTCGGTTTTCGCGTCCATGGCGTGCAGATGTTCTTCAATGTGCATATTACGGTGGACCAGTCAGTGGGCCAAAGTCTGTCAAAATTTCGACGCGTCTCACATATTTAGGGCCGGCTCCCACGCGTTTAGTGAGCAATTAAACGGTTCCCCTGACTCAGTGTAAAGTGTCTTGACTATGTGTTACCTGGACTCGAATACAACGGAGGTTCAACGATGCAATAGGGTTCGATGTGGTATTCTCTGCCAGTCGCGAACCACAAGTCCGTACACACGGCGCCATCCTCATCCTAGGTGCGACAAGTAAGTGAGGCTGGGTGCTCTGGAATTTAGCATGCATGACACAGCCGAATATAGTCACCTATAATCCCCACCGCGCAACTTTCACTTTCGGCCTTGCGCCTCGCTCTCGACAGAAACGCAAAGCACCCATCGATGAGTTGGATATATCGCTTTTCATCAAGTTCCGACGTTCGTCGTGGACGCGTCGTGGCACGCGGACGATGTGGACCGTGTCGTCCAGGAAGCGCAGGTTGTGATCAATGCCATTGGACCTTATCGGTGTCGGGGGTCGCCCGTCGTGCAAACTTGTATTCGCGCTACGTTTATCTAACAAGCAAGATTGCCATAGGTAGGTAGTGTTTGCCACCATTTCGTGCCTTCCTTTTCCTAATACGAAGTATGCACTGCTCTGCAGCTTGATCACCTTGCTGCTAATTCAAGCACTGTAAATAACAGTTCCGTCTGGCCTGGGAGGCCCTGGGTCGAGGGTGACTGTAATTCATGACGTGCAGAACTTCAAATTTTCAAACACTATGAGTTATGCACACAGCGAATCGTTGTCAAGGACAGGAGGCTTCGTTGCTCTCTGTATAGGAATCCTGGGTTGATGGGTTCTAAAAATATCCCAGCGAGTCATCCAGATTGCTGTGCTCGGTAAGCAGCTTGGTGTCCTGCGGTGTTCAAACGAGTCAAGACAACGGACCGCGCATGTATGGTGCATGACTCGTTCCTGATGGGTTGAAGGGGCTATGCAGATTCAAGCTGTATATAAATAAGCTGGGTTCATATTTTGAAAAGAAAACTCATCTAACTCGCGCACAGCTCAGTGCAAAGACCTATCCGATTCGTGCTGCATATATCAACATGAACAGCGCGTCCACATCTACTGTCTCTTTACTCCCCAACAGTGTAAAGCACACTACCAGTAACCCAAAAGACTACTCTGCGGCATTCGCAGATCTCCAATCGCGTTATGGTCTGGGTGTCAATCCCCTTCCCGCTCTACCAAACCCCGGCTCTCCCCAGTCGCGGACAGCGTCATCCGTTTCTCACAGCACCTCCACCACCGCCCTCAAGAAGCGGTTTAAGCTGCTGTTAACGCGTAGCGTCAGTGTTCAGTCGCCAGCGCGTTGGGACGAGTTAACGTAGTTCTAATAAATGTTAACTGGTCGGTGCTTTTTTTGCTTCCTCTGTATGATGCAGATCTGATTCTTTTTTGTCCCGCTTCTAGCCACATACTACAATGAACTACTCCGTGGCTCATGATAGCTTTTGCCAAAGGGAACCGATTGTCTCAGACTGTGGAGGTCTAAATATTTCTATGCAGGATATTACCTCAGTTCACATTGTTACGAATTTATGGTGCGCTCTAAGGCTACTACTCTAGGAAGCAAACTAGTACGCATGCTTACCGTGGCTATAATCATTTGACCATTTGTAACTTACCACTTAGTACTTTTGATATGCTAGCTGGCAGTAATTTGCTACATAAGATGCCAGCGGATGATGCCATAGAGTATATCCGATCACTTTTTGAGTGCAACGCCGTTACTCTACCACTTTAGACAAACAACCTTTGGCAAGCCTTGATGAATCCGGACCATTGTGATGAAGGCTTTCTAGAGATGGAAATTCTGGGGGATGATATGACACTAGTGCCAATCAAGAAACTGATAAGCACGCTTCCGATTGCACAGGGCGATTGTCTTTATAGAGACAAGCCGCTCAATCCTCCTAATAAAGCATTATGTAGCTATGACTCGGAGAGAGCATAGCATGCTTTGCCACACTTTGCCACACTAGTACTGGGCTACGAGCATAGCTGGAATTCCTTGATGGAGCTGCCATGTACATACTACATAGAAGGAATGTCCCCCTCCAGTTCGGGGATAGCATAGCTAACGGGGATCTATCGCCATACTTAACGGAGGTAGGTGCAAAGGTTTGCAAAGCCTCGTGTGTACCAGGCGGACGGAGAGTCAAAGCCTAGAAAGGAAGATATGATGGTGGTTCCCCGCTATGGAGTAGGGCCGCCGCAAGACAGGGAAATGTGAAATTGTACTATCAAAATGTCCAAGTTCGTTTAGCTCTGAATTCTCTGAACTATGCAGTGGAATTCAGCCCTGAAGGGACTAAGGTGATTTGGTCGCAGACAGGGGCTTTTACATTAGCACCGGTTATTATGGACAGTTCCGAGATTACATAATAGGGGTAACCAATGCGAAACGAGCGATTCCCCCCATAATTGATATCCGAGTATCCCATGGTCTCAATTTCCACAGTATGTCATACACATGCCGCTACAGTGTCAGGAATGAGAAGACCGATCCTTGTCTGTGGCAACAGCAACCTCGAGGTCAGCCACCCCCATCTCAACCACAGGTGAGCTTCCTCCAGCCGACGAGTCTCGCCGGGGAGACTTGGGCGCTGGCAATGCCACAAGGACTGCAACACGGAGCATCGATATTTGCTGTGGCAGTAAAGGTGTAGTCAAACGCGGAGGTGAACTTGGAGATGGCGGTGAGGGTGGCCGTCTCTGGAATGGCCTTGGGAATATTAGCGTCTGCAAAGCCGCAGCTGGAGGATCCGTCGTCCTCTCAGCATCCTGGTGTGGAGATGATGACTGCGGAGATGGCGGTCGATCAACGTATGCAGCATAGACGGGCTGCAGTGATTATTATCCAGTTGTCAGGAAGTCAATTTTTGGGGTGAATACTATGGGTGTAACTCGCCAAGATATCGTCCCATGCCATAATGTCATTGTCACCACCTTTTTCATCCGCCTGCTGCACCCAGGCCTCCCATACTTTTGGCTTCTCTCCGATATTTCGACGACGGCGACGATTAGGATTGTTAGTTGGCGACCATGTACCCGTCCCCGCTTGAATGGTTTCTTCGATCAGACGACGACGACGTCTTCTCAGAAATAGGCTGCGGACGACGATGGCAGAGGAGACAACAAGCAGAAGAACAAGGGTTGCTGTAAGTGCCGTATATGACGTATTCACAGGAGTAATGCCCGTCCCAGTGAGAGAGTTACCGGGTTGGGAGGTAGACATGGGGAGGAGAGTCAGTGATCTGTTGTCCTGAACAATTTGAAGGAGAAAGGGGCCCACCCATGAAGGTATATACTGTTGAAGAGCCAGCCATACCGAGGATGTGGAAAGACATGTGCGTGAGAAAAGGTGGTCGACCACGGAAAAATTGATATTCAAAAGCACAGCAGTGGTGCGTAAGGGTGCATATTGTTTAAATAGACAGATGCCGGCGAAGGAACGGTCAGTGGAACACATGGAACATGTTCAATATGCTGTCACTGACACTAGGAACGTGCTCACAGTACAAAGCGGCGCTTGAGGTTAGGCTTGTGGGAGACATCCCAGTGGGGCTTGGTGTTGGCGTCGATGGCATTTCTGTAGGGGTATCTGTTGAGAGTAACGATGCTGTTAAGGTAGACATGACGATCGCAAGGTCGTGAAGAACTGAGGACGGTCCAGGCGTAAACCAGTGTGAGAGTAGGTAGATTAGTCCGTCGGCCTATGAGATCCAGTAGGGAGAAGTTTCGTATACGACATCCACTGAGACTATTATCATCCCCGTAGTGGTGAGCGAGCAACAGGGTAGAGTCTCGTCGCGGACGTCGTAAAAAGCGTTAGAGAAAATACGGCAGGGGTAAGTGTTACCTGTCAGTGTCACGGATCACGCGGGACCCCGATAGGACAGCTTATCCAGACGTAACTTAGAGGATCTCGAGGATACTCTCCGGGACTAAAAACTCATTTCCGCATTGGCCCTGGTGCGGATTCTCGGAAATCCAGCACTTGCACACGCGACATCCAGTATCATCCTACTCAGTGTACATATCATCGCTGCTCTTCTTGAATTATGATACAATAAATAGAATACATGATGCTGTCCAGAGCAATCCATACTCTGCACATCTAAGCGCGCCATGCTCTCTTCCCCTCAAGTTGCAAACTAACACGGATTTACCTTCAAGGCAAGTTCCGCATGGGGGTACTGCCATAAAATGTCTCACGGCGGTCCCAGCGGCCGTGCATCGGTTCAAGGAAGGCTTTGTTGGCGGATGCGAAGAGGACCGATGTGGCGAGGAGTACCAGAACCATAACCCAGCTCACCCATGCGAACGCAAGCATGGCAGTGAGAACACGGCAGCTAGAGTAATCCCAACACGCGGAGAGGTTGCCCCAGCGTGTACTGGTGTCCGGGAGATTCCCAGTGTGCTAGAGATAGACAGGGATGCGTCACGAACAGGTAGGATCATGGAGGGATGCTTACGGTGGCAATGCTGGCACCGACAATCCAGAAAAGGAAGAGGACGAAGAGCCCGATAATTTCACCCCTGAAGTAGTTAATGTGGCGGTGTTCCAGCCTCGCATGAATCGTGCGGGCACTAGAAAGAGGGTGCGATTAGGTGGGCCACGAGGAATGGTCGAACAATCTTACACGAAAGGCGACCATGCGAGCGTGAAGATACTGGTGACGAGAAGTTCCACGACAATAGGGTCTTTGTTACGGATGAGCATCGCGATAAAAACCTCGACAGTGATGCTCTGCTTACCGTAGAACTGAACGCCATAGTTCAGGGGGTCGTATGGCTTTAAATTGAGGGTGTAGTGTAGCCTTACAGCGCATAACGACAAAACGACGGCAGAAAAAATGAACTGCGATACTGGACATTACCAATCTGAGGTCGTATACGCTGCAAGAAAACGCACCAGTAAGATATACAAAAAGATACGCAGTCCGTGAATCATGTTAGTGAAAGCTTGTTGGGGGGTGTGAGTGAGTGTGGGATCGAGGGCGTGTGATGGGTGCTGGGAACTTGGAAGTATTTGTACTCTGACGAAAGAGCCACGAGGCAATTCACGCTAAGAAACCTCATGACGCCATTTCCATTCGTTGGGGACACGAGGAAGGAGTTGAACGTGGTGCCAAGCACTAGGCATGGAGTCCGGCTGACAGATCAGTCTGAAAAACGGGAGGCTACGCCAATCGCCCTGGGTGAGGCTCCAGGCGTAACGGATGGAGTCTGAGGTGGTTAGTGGAAGTCGAGACCCGGGCATCCGTTAGTTGCCTCGAGGCGAGCCTCGTTGCACGGGTTCCAGACGACGAAGTCGGTCGTGAGCTAACCGACCTGTACACTGGAACGACTATCTTCCTCACAGAGAGACTTGCTTCTCCAAGTAGCACACGATTCGCATGTTCAGGCAAAGTGAAAGCGCCTCATTGTGGAGTTGTGGGTATGGACGATGGAGCTATTGGTGTACGCTGTCTGGTTGGATACTGATTTGTCTCCGGGAATGGCTGCGGTGTTCCGAGGGCACTGCCGTTCGACCGCCGTGATGTACCATGGCCAAGAGCGTAGAGGACACCTGCGGACCACCTTTGGGAGCGAGTCCGTCGCTCCCAGCGCAACCCAATACCATACGTCATCAAAGAGAACGGACTGCCCCGACACACCTTCCTTTCTGGGAAGGTACTCCGAATGCACCTTCCCCATTTGGCGGTATACCGCCACCCGCAGCGGCCACTGCATTTTGTGAACTGCGTCTTCGAGAGTCGTTTCACACCACCAACACCACGCAGTACGACGACGACGGCCATCCTGGCAAGCCTCCGTCGCCCTTTATTTCCTGGTCCTCGCCAGTCCACGCGTTTCCCATCGCTCACGACCATTTCAGCAACATCATTGACATAGCGGACATGCCTTCCAGCTGGCAGCGTCACCCTCGATATTTCCTCTTCATGGCGCTCATCGTCATGGCCACCATATATTTCCTAATTCCTTCCCAGTCTCCGATCCAGTCAAGCTCATTCGGCGCACTGATTCGCGACACTGGACTACCAGCCCGCCTCGAGCGTGCGGAACAGGTCTATCAAAATGTCATTTTGGACAGAAAAGACATGATACGCAAATATGGCCCTACTCCTCGTCATATACATATGTGCGTGTGTCCCTCCGGCTTCATTTAGACCTGCATATCTCTGTCCTGCGCGATACAGGTTCCCCCCAGACAAAGACCCATGGCCTGCCTACACTGTCTGTACGTAGCCCCCTTAGCTTTGGTCTGTCCTTCTCTCAAGTGCCATTTTCCAGGGAGCTTCTTCCCGCCTTCGTTCGACTGCCCACATGAGACCGAGCGAATAGGCGCATTAGGGGACGGAGGCAAATGGACATGCGGTGTCTCTCGCCTCGAACACAAGCCAGATTGCATCATATACTCATTCGGTCAGTTCATACGCGTTTCTCGGTCGCGCGTACATTCCTCAACCATACTGCTTAAAGGCATGTACTATGAAACATCGTTTGAGGCACAAGTGGTCGAGCGCACCCGCCACTGTCAAGTGTGGGGATACGATTATCGTTCAACTTCCTTCGGTTCCAACAAGTTAAATAACTACCGCGCACACTTCTTCCCCTACGGGCTTGCAAATATGGATGCTCACGGGCCTCACGACGAGCACAAATTGTACACGCTCAAAACCTTGATGGAGATGAACAGTACGGTTTTGATGACAATATCCAGTTGCACAGCCTTTTGACGCGCGTTGTAGAACATAGCCACATTGACGTGCTCAAAATCGATCTGGAAGGGTGGGAGTTCGAGGTGCTCCCGCAGATCCTACAGCCTTACATCGCTTCTGGCGAACCCCTTCCATTTGGCCAGTTGTTGATCGAGGTACACACATGGGATAAAAAGTTCGAGGACTTTTTAACTTGGTGGGAGCAGCTGGAGGCTGCGGGACTACGGCCCTTCATGACAGAGGCAAGGATAACCTGTAACATGTCTCATCTGCTTTGATCACTCATGTTCACCCCCAGGTAAACCTCGTATACCAGAACTATAACAAAGGAAAGCCCACAGATCTCGCAGAGGTATGTTTACCCGTGTTGTTCCCTCCCTTTGCATGTTTGCTCAGATCTACCTACGTCAAGTTCTCGTTCATCAATATCAAGGGAAACAACGTCTTCATATCAGATCCGCAGAGTCCACCCGCCGCCACAACTGATATTGGTCAATAATGCAAATGGCCTATCCTCAGTGCTCCATATGTAGCCAGCTATGCATTCGTATTACAATGCTATCCAACTTGGTGGAGATTGATACCAAGTGATAATGAATCTCGTGCCTAGCATTGGCGACTCTCATGTCAAATCAATCGTTGGGCGTGTCAGCTCGGAATCTCCAGACCCTAAGAAAGGAAGGTAGTAGTTTATATTCTTCGAAGGATTATGTCGGCGCGCACGGGACATAATCGTCGTTCTCCAGCTGCGATTGTATCACTAAGAGTGGCCTAAATATTCTCCAACTTGGGGCGACTTCGTACACTTGACGTAAAACGTCAGGGTAGATTCCAAGGACATATTCTGTTCTTCCCGATTCTGAGACAGTGCATAGGGCAGCTGCCTTAATGTGACGACGACTTTCCAGATAACAAGTCATGTTTCTTATCTCTGTTTCTTACCTGTGATTGTTTTTTTATGGACTTGTGATTCTACGAATCGCCTATATAAACCATCGTCCATACTCCGTGTCTATTCTTAGGAATCTTTCTCTGAAATCACTATCTTGTAAAGCGGTGATATCTCGAGTTTGAAGCCTAATACCAGACGCAGCACCGGCACGAAGATCTAGGGGCCTAGGTCACACTTTAGGTGGCGGTAATGACCACGGGGAGTCGTGGTCGTTACCGCAACCTAAAGTATCCGCAATGCCCTAGTCACTGTCCCTGTCGAGCGCGGACAAAATTCATGTCCATGGCAAGGTGTCATGCTGTTCCACAGTTGAGTCCCAGCTCCAAGAAATCCACTGTCGACTGCTTTTGGCGGCACTTGTTACCTTTCATTTACCAATAGACATCATCAATCTGCCAAGAGCAACCGAGGACTAAGTGATTTGAATCATGGATGCAAGGCACGGCATATTGCACATACTACCACCTGTTGGACCATGACGAAACCAACCTCCTTCGTCTGGCGATCGAAATAGAAGGCGACAAAACATTAATATCCTCCGGCCGCTGTGTCGATTACATGTCATGTCGAAAGATAGAAAACCAACAGAAGACTCATATTGGGTGAGTCAGGTTCCCCGTGGATCCGAGCCAGGTGTCACTTCCATTGAGATGAAGGCTGCACAGCCAGTAACACCACGGCAACTTGGATGATTACCTTTTGTTCAATGGGATTCAGATGGAAATTGTCCAATATATTAGCGTGCTGGCTCTACAAAAGATTTGAACCAGAGGTTTCTCTCCAAGATCGAAGAATTCTTGAATAAAAATAACATCTGCCCCCCCCTGGCTGTTCCATGACTTCTAAGAGAGACTCGGAGTACGCGCCAATCAAAAGACTACATACCTACTGCTGAAAATGGACAACCCAGCTTTTCTTGGCCTGTCTATTTATGTGCGAAAATGTTCCGGACGTTGGTTGATGTCGAACTTCGAAAGGTGATGCTGCAACGTGTCGTTCCAGGCGTGTTCTGTACATGATGGGCGTTCAAGTGAGCGCATATTAAATTAAATTAATCTATGTACCATGATATTCCTGAGGATAACTTGAACACAGCCTTGCAAATAGCCTTGATGGCACTTTCAGTGGGAATACATATGGTAGAACGACCTGAATTCGCGTCCTTACCGGAGGCTACTTCATCAACTTCGCGATGCTGTTCGCTAGTAATAACTGATGACTCCGAGAGATCATATCAAAGATCAAGCGCCAAGGTCCACTTCAGTCTTCGAGTCCGGACTCCGCAGTGCCTGCCACTTAACCTTTTTCGTATGCACTCACGTTCCCTGATGCGCCGCCATGTTGCTAAGGGATACCATGTCATTAACCACACAGCGAGACGCTCACGTCCCTTCCTCTTCTCTCTATCATTCGACTCCCATTCCGTCTCGTCTGGAGTGCATAGGACAGAATGGAAGTCCCTAATCTTCACAATACGTTTGGTGGGTCCCTTTTTGCATCCGTGAATGGCGCATTCATATGCTGTCTTCCAAAAACAGGAGCTACTTTCATAGGGAACAGCATTGCCATGCTGTAGGCATTTTAGTATTAGTAGTGTGGCACTACCCTCGTACTCATGCTGTTCCATTAGCTTCTATGGTATTACGACCCTTCAGGTGAATCCCAAGTTCTTGTTGCACGGACCTCATACTAACTCGCACCCAGACGTATCTGTATTTTGTGTATTATCCGAGTGATAGACGAGACACGAAAATACTTGTTCGTCGCTAGTTATTGTTTCCGGGCGTAATTGACGAAGATCGTTTCAAGGTTGCTGTTATCTGGTGAGCAGCTTCTTAGTACCCCTGGCAGCATAGATCTGAAATCATCAAGGATTTTGGACACGCTCCACATTTCCTTCAGTGAGTCCAGTTGAACTTCCTCAGATAATATTCTAATTGCTATGGATGGCGTGCAGTGTGTCATTCGATGTACTACTATCTGGTATGTTTCAGGGCTAGTGGTAGCTGAGTAGGTGGTGACCATGGTTAGGTATCAAATTTTGGAAACGTAGCTGCCCTTGCAGTGGGTACATGGTGAGTTCTGTGCATCCTTTTTGTCCCCACGTCTTGACGTGCCCAGGTCTCTTTATGTGAGTCTTATCTATGCCACAGGGGGGGTCTAACTGACAAAAAGGGGGAGAAAAATAGGCGTCTCTTGCTGTCAACGTAAGCATATGGTCATTCTTGGCTTGGTGCATGACTATATCAGAAGCAGTTGTGCATCGCCGTATTGGTACAAATGTGGGTGTCATACTCGTATTGCGAGGGACGCCCTTCACAAGGGTCAGGCAGGTTTTTCTCAGTCCGAATATTTTATCGTGAGCGAAGGACTTCCCCCAGGTAGAGGAAATAATATATAGCTTTTATCAGTTTGTCGACCGGAGATCCGATGGATAGTGTCAGTACCAATCGTAAGCAGCACTTTATTCCTTATTCCGAACGTGATACTAATATATCCTTCCAAGGTTCTGATGGTAGTCGCTCATTTCGGTAGGTGGCTTGCTTAGGTATAGATTGGCAGACAAGCTTATGCATCTTGGACAGGATTTGGGATAGGTTTGTTTTCCTTCCTTGTCTAGGTTCTTAGTGACAACGACTTCGGCAGAAACCGTTGTCTTCATGTATTTGATTTCGGTTCTTTTGAATTATCTTGGTGGTAAATCGTTAACCTTACTAGGTTCATGAAAGAGCAGTTCAAGTCCCTTTCACAAATCACCGTATGTGGTAACTGTGATCACAAGGCAGTGCATAGTTGACGTTGTGCTCGCTTTCGCCTGGTAGTATTATGCTGCAACACCTTTCGCTGTGACAGCTGTACTGTCGGATATCTTTATTGCAGTGGCTTTGTGTATCTTGTTGTATGGCAAGCGCAGCCCTTTCTTTCAGTGAGCGAGGCTCAGTCGACGCATGCAGTTTCCCTCGTCCACCCTCGCTGATCATTTTATAGGACAAATGTCCTAGTGGACACATTGATTGTCTACGCTATTAATCGTTGCCTGCTTACCTCGTACGTTGTCCCCCCTACACTCTTCAAAAGCCGGAAGGCTTAATCCTCCTTTAGTTTGGTAGCTATCATAGAGGTTATCGTGGTATGTCGTGTCCACTCACAGGGCATTTTCTTCTGACAACTCCACACAGTTCGCAATCCTTCCTCACAGTCTGTGGTTCCTTGGTATCGACTTTGTGATCGGAAAACGTGAGTGCTTCAATGTATTGGCCATATACCTCATTCGACTGTAATTGCAGTCTACGCGAACTCCTTCCTCGCGTCGCTCAATAGCAGAGGCTCCTTACGTGATCGTGACCTGCAGCGCAATGACGTCGAATCTAGTATGCGCATCAATTCGCCCAGAACGACAGAATGGAGGGTTGCTGGCGATATAAATAATAGTCGAACGAGCAGAGACAAGTATAAACACAGAAGCACAACAGGGACGGTCGCTACGAGCTTGTGAAGGTCGTGCTTGTTGAGGCACCTCCGATCTGAGGACTATTCATAGGAATTCGCAAATTGTGTATTCTATTAGCAGCTTACGGACGATGATTTGTACAGCGCTTCAATGTTCTTGTAACTCTTGAGTCTTCCTTTCTTCTTGTACTTCAGATGGTAGAGCGAGAATATGACTGAAATTTTACATCCCTCATGAATTATTAGTAGAAAGAAATGAATGGAAACGAGAGTGAATCAATTTGCGTCATAACGTCCTGCTCAGCTGGCTGTGAACTTTCTGGTACACAAACTACGAGTATGTTAATGATATTTACAAGAGCAAGAAATGAAAAGTAGGCCACAACATTTGTGGTCCATTATGTTTCAGCGATTGGACATACTAGTATACAAGTGAGTTAAGTACACAATGATCATCGTCATAGCTAATACTAGAATCATGCAGACCTTGGAGGTGGGAGTAAAGACACATATTGGAACCTAGACCAGCCGGTTTCCACTTTACCAAACCCGGCGTCAGCATCGGAATCGATGCCATCCCCAGACAAGTCACCCTCCATCCTTCTCAAAGAGGTGGAATGAGCTAGAGGCACTGAATGCGCAGCACACGAGCGATTCCGCGGTATGAGGCTCGGGCGGGTGAGCGCAAACAAGACCACGTTGAAAAGACCAGACAAGGCAAACAGCGCATCCGTGAAAGCTATCACGGAGAACGGCACGGTATTACCTCTGAGTGCAGAAAAGCGAGCTCCTGAGATGGGCAGCACCTGTCACTTGCTTAGCAACGGTCAACGATGGAATGCGGAACGACTTACCACTACGATGTACACCAAAGGGTAACTATAACGACACACATTACTATCATTCAGCATGGCACGCAGGTACTAGGTGTGAAATCACTTACAAAAACATTTGATTAGCTTTAATTCGTTCCTCCCCCATGCGTGTGTCAGAACGCATAAATGTTCTTTCCCATTTCACCTTCCATCGCTTGATATAGAGGCCAAACAGCACATATGCAATGACATTCAGCACAGCCGCCAACCACATCCAGAAGTATGAGAGCCCAATTTTCTCCATAGTGCTTCCCTCAATCCAGCACCCTATGCAACGGTGTCAGACAGAATTTCAAGCCGAGCCAGATCCATGACGGCTTACAATACCCGATGGGAATATATATGTTGTGTTGAATGAGATTGGGCACGGCCAACAGGACTCCGATGACCAGCCAAATTATAGTCAACACTACGAGGGCAAATTTCGGCGGAGACCTCCAGCGAAACGCAAGTACTTGCAACATGTGCAATGCAATAACCTGTCTCCGATCAGCCACCTTGCGGTTGCATTCTGTGTGTCACCAGCATACCATCGTACTACGATATGAACTTGTTGGATGAGTGCCTACAAACCTGCCCCGAAACATACCTGAGTGCAACTCCGATATCACCGATTTGCTTTAGAATGCCTAGGGGCGAAAAGAGATGAGCGTCGACTGCAAAACAATGGGGAAATACCTTGAATGGTGCACAAAGTACCTGAGTAAACGCCCTGGTGCATTCACTGAATAAGGCAGACAGACTTGTATTTGTGAACCTGACGCACCGCCTCGATTATCCACTTGATGTTTAGCAATCCACCTGCCAAAAGGTTCAATGCCGGTTGGCGGGCAAGGCGAGCCAGTCTGCATATGCTACATACCGGTAGAGAGGATAAGGTCACAGATAAGCAGGTTGAGGAAGTAGTAATGTATGTGTGTCTCCGTGGACCACCTTCGTGGAGCATTTCGCTGGATTGCGACAGCGCTATACTGTGGTGGATGTCTAGGTGCATATCGACGGACACTGGCCGCATCGGAAACGTACAGCAATGTAGAGCAAGAGGCCAGTGACAGCAAGTGCCGAGGTAGCGAATGCCTCGACCATGAAGAGCATCCCTACCCTCGTCCCAAAGTCGAATTCTGCATCGCTCATTGTTGGAATGTCGAAGGGACGTGGATGCTTGCACACGGAACCTGGCAAGAGGCGTTGATCAAGCCATAGGCAACGAGTCCATGATTTATGTTTGGAGTCTTGGGGGCAGATATTAATTTCGACACAGCTTTAGTTTGGCTTTAGTCTGCATGCATTGGTAGGCTGTTCAGAGGAGTGCACCATTTCGGCTAAATGGGCGCAGCGAAGGTAGTCACATATTGTCAGATCAGTGGTCGAAGTTTCCAGATGATACCAGTGACCGAGGCTATAATTGTTGAGCTGAGATCTGCCCAACAGGCGAGCCGGTCTGCGCATGCTACATATCGGTGGAGAGGATGAGGTCACAGATAAGCAGGTTGAGGAAGTAGTAATGTACGTGTGTCTCTGTCGACCACCTTCGTGAAGCATTTCGCTGGATCACGACAGCGTTATACTGTGGGCCCTGGGGGATGTCTTTGTGTATACCGAGAGACGGTGCCGGCCGCATCGAGATTCGGAAATGTACAGCAATAGTTATGGCAAGTGCCGATTCAGGAATGCCTCGACCATGATGAAGAGCATCGCCTATCCTCGTCCTGAAGTCGAATTCTGCCTTGCCCATTGCTGGAATATCGAAGGGAGGTAGGTGCTCGCACACGGAACCTTGCAAGGGGCGTTGATCAAGTCATAGACAACGAGCAAATTTTCATTTTGACACAGCTTAGCCGTCCGACGGACGGAGACCCTTGGCAGACCGAGGAGTCTAGCGGGAAGACAGGACGCACGCACAGGTATGGTGGCCGGTGGCCCGGGGATAGGAAATTTCTCTGATAGCCTGGATTCTCGTTTTAGAGTCAACACCTTCTTGAACTCCATTTAGCTCCCACAAATCCAAAAAGCCCCTCGAAGAACGCGGGCGCCGGGCAGGCAGTGGCCCACGCAGCGCTTGCCACTCGTAAGTTGACGATAACAGAACGTACATGTTTAACCACGCACATTATGAAGAGCTCGTATTCTCCTGTGCACAACCACCACTCCAACTCACGGCGACGATAACTCTTCACCCTGATCATGGACCACCACATGCAATGACCCCAACCGTATCATGACCACCTCGACCACCGTTACACACCCCAAGCACACTACCACCGCGACCTGTACCAGCCTGAGTTACGCCCGATGAAGGCAGATCGATGCACATTGCGAAAGCTGCAGTAAATTGAAAAACATCATTCCAAGTTCCAAAACAAGGAGTGGATCAAACTACACAGAAAGCAGATATGTACATACAGTAAAAGTAATCTGTAGTGAAATGGAAAGTTAGTCACTCTTCCTTCTAGTATTCCCCTAATATTAATCGGGCGCGAGACAAATAGTAGAAGTACTAGTGCTACATAGTATGAACTACATCGTGATGTATTGAACAGAACATCGTCACATAGTACGTTCTACTACATGCAAAAATAAGTAATAAAATAATGTAAAGCATCCAGTACCGTGAGCGTACATGTGCGTAAGTACCTTCGTCGTACATGCATAGATGCGTACCTTGTGCCACTGCTAAACGTGCATGCTGCGTGTGTGGTGTTGAATTAATGGAACGACGATGACAATCAAAAAAAAAACAAAGGTCGGGAATGCTTGCCAGGATGATGGTATCAAATCACACGTGGTACAAGTAAGTGAGTGAGAGAGATACAAGGATTTAGGTAACATGTAGATGAGATAGCGAGGTGAGGTGGTCATGGTGGCATGATTCATGGGAGAAGAGGAGGGCAGCACAACACGAAACCACGAGGATGTAGAGCTGCCCAGGGACAACGTGTTACTAACGACCTGCACTGATGCACGCGTGAGATGGGCCTACCTGGCACCCGCCACCCCTCAGCGCCTCGTGACGCGTTTTCGCTCCCTCCCGTCCTCTTCTACATCCATTGAGTCCACCGACCCCGACTGTACCCCTTGATGATAGTGATGATGGCTCGCAGTACACCGTCCACTCCTCGTGCGTCGTCTCACACTCGCTCCCGTGTTGCTAGGTGCACCTACATGCTGCGAAACAGCACTGCTCCCAGGTCCACCGGCCGGTGATGGGGAAACATCCACAATAGCAGTCGGCGGTGCCTCGCTATTGTCTAGCATCATCATGACGGCATGCCTGCGTTTAGCGCCTGCTGTGATACTATTATCGTCTACACTGCCTGTGGCAGAAAGCATGGGCCCCGTAATAGGGATGGGTGTAATGGGTGTGCGGAAGATGTTGATGTTTTCGGAGGCGAGGGAGAGAGGCAAGGAAAGGGTGGATGTGGATGTTGGATCGGTGAGGTCCTTGCGCGATGTGAATGGAAGGCGGCCCTTGGTGGGACGTGGGTTTAGCAAGGGGGGTTGTGTGGAGCGGGCTGTGAGAATTGGGGATGGTGAGGAGGGCGGGTGGGCATGGGCGTGGAGGACGGATGGGTTGGTCAGCGTAGGTGAGTGAGGGGTGAGGGGCGCCTGCAGAGTAGTGTTATCGCTGTGGATAGAGGATATGGTCCAGAGGAAGAACTCACTGTGGCCTCTGGTGGTCTATACGATGTAGAAGCCTTCGTAGGGAACGAAACGGGTGGAGCGCTGTCTTTAGTAACGGTGGTACTAGAGGGAGGCGGGCCACTTCTAGCGCGCTCTTTCTCCTTCTCCCGCTCCTCGTCCTCGTCCTCTTCCTCCTCTCTGGCCTTTATAGCCTCTATTCTCGCCTCTGTCCAATCCAAGATACGGCCGATGGAGAGAGTTTCCCCGTTGAGAGGGTGGGCTATGCCAACATCGGCAGAGACGCCCTGTTGGATCATCGACATGAGATCCTGACATGCAGCTGCATATCCAGCGCTGTACGCTCTCTTTGATGCACTTCTGGACGACCTGTAGAGGGTTGTGATGCTGAGTGCGGCAGCTGGCCGGCAAGGGTGAGTCAGAGTGCGAGTCAGCGAATGGGTCAAGAGCCGCACCTTTAAAATTGTTGAGCAGGTCCTTCTCGGCCTTTTCAAAGTTTGAAGCAGGCAGAGACTTTGCGAGTCCGTTGAGGTCGAGCGATTCCATGCTGCAGGTTTGAGTCGGTGCGTTTGCAAGGAGATCGGATATGGAGTATTATGTAATAGCCACTCTGTGATCACGTGAGCCGACGCGCCAATAAATATCAATGCACGGCGACTGCTCGGGTCCCGAGTAATTAGTTGGTTGAGTTACAACCAACATTATGTGCGACTCTGCGCGACCTCTCGACTGGGCCGATGCGTGTGTGCGCGTCTCATGGGCGGCGCTCTCTCCCGCCGTCCTCGTCACAGCTATCTGCATAGGCTCACGAATCCCGCTTCCTGCCCCCCTCCGTCCGTTTCTCACTCTGCAAGAGGCTGAAGCGTTAGATGCAGAGGACAAGACCGAAGACAACGTTAATGGGGAGACTGGTGCATCCCTGTGGCGCACTGTTCTGCTCGCATTCGTTGCTCTCGCTCAAGCACTCTTGTGGTTTGCTGCGGGCGCATACAAAGCCATCACCGACAAGCAGATCATGTGGATAGCCATGTGTGCGTTCTTGATCGGCGCTTCGTGGCTATATGGCATATACAAACCGGTCTTTTACCCGAAACCAACTGCACACTTGGATCTGTTCACCTTGTATGCTGTGCATCTCACGTTTGCAGTCGTGCTACTCGGCGGTGCGCTGTACGACCACAAACTACTCTATGTCCCTCTACCTCCTCGGTATCAACTTGCCGGGTTGATTGTCAACCTGGCGTCTGTCCTGGTGGAGTTGGGTGTCGTATGTACCATGCCTTTTGAGCTGCCGAGTAACCGTTTCAAAAAAGAAGATATCGTAAGTCGCAATGGACACTGGCTCGGCTAATACTAAATCAAGTTCCCAGTCCGTCAAATATTCTCCCGAAGATTATACCACCATCCTGCAATGGATCACATTTAGCTGGGTTTACCCCCTCATCAGACGAGGGACACATACCACCATGAACGAAGAAGATGTCTGGAATCTCAGCATTGTAATTCAGTCTCGTCCACTGTTTACGAAATTCAGTAAACTTAGGTTAGTGAGATTTACGTTCACGCAGTTTCCATGAATTCATATAATCAGACGCCAGTCACTCGTTCTTTGGATATTTGCTGCCAATTCGAGGGATATTGTGTAAGTCCCTCACGCTTGAGCGTAACACCCAATTAACACCGTACTTCGTGCCAGGATGGACTTCGTAGGGACAGTCGTTAGCATCATCTTCCAATACGCATCTCCGTTCTTCCTCCGGTAGGCATATCCATAAATACATATCAATCACTGCGCTAAATTCTACACTCAGACGTATCCTCGACATCATCGATGACCCTAACACCCAATCCCGAAGATCTGCATACATATATGCATTCCTAGCCTTTTTGTGTTCGTTGCTCAAGGTACGCAATATACGTCCTCCGCTTTTTCGTACCAGCTCACGATGAATCATTCTACGCGATGAATGTTACGCAACTAGTCCCAGGCCGACCTACAACATCTGTGGCACGGTAGACGCGCAGCAGCGCGGACCCGTATTGAGCTCATGGCAGCGATTTATGACAAGGCGCTCAAACGCAAAGACTATTCCGGCGTTATCGATAAAGACAAGGTTAAAGAAGCTGCTGAGAACAAGGAAGCTGTCTCTGGCGAACAGCAAAAAACGAAGACAAATCCGACTGCGGATGACCCAAAAGCGGGTGCAGATGTGGGCAAAATCGTTAATTTGATGGCTGTGGATGCGAATAGGATCGCTATGTTTCTTGCAACCGGCTATGTTGTTTATGGAAGTGAGTTGTTGGCACGTTGAGTTTTCGTGTAGATAATGTTTGAAACTGTCGGCCTTTGTAGGTGTCATCGAAGTCATCATCGCTTCTGCTTTTCTATACCAGTACGTCCATCCCTTCCATGTACTGTATCCCAACTTCCACTCTCACCATGTTAACAGGCTCCTCGGCCTGTCTGCCTTCGCAGGCTTCATCGTCATGATAATAGGCTGGCCGCTCAACAGCTACGTCACCCGGCGCCGGATCCGCATCCAAAAAGGCGTCTCTGCCGCACGAGACAAACGAATGGCAGCCCTGACCGAGCTGTTGATTTCAGTCAAGTTTGTCAAGTTCTTTGCTTGGGAAGGTAAGTGGATTGGAAAAGTTATGGATGCCAGAGCGCACGAGATGGGTTGGATGGTGAAGTGTAAGTTGTGTCGCTCCTCGATCCGCGTTCCTATGCATATTCCTGACGTCATGTGAACTGTACACGACAGCCCGTATCAATACAATCATGTTTAATGCTATATGGACGTCGGCGCCCATATTGGTTTCCCTCATCTCGTTCGCGGCGTACGTCTATCAAGGGAACAAGTTGACTGTTGCAATTGCGTTTACGGTGTGTTTTCTTTTCGTTGATGATGGCATATGGGTTGGAGCGTATGCTGACATGACGCGCCCTTGGTGCATGTAGGCGATTGCTCTATTCAATATGATCCGGTACGTTGTTTTCCGTTCTGCGTTTCGTTTCGGGCCATGGTTGACTGTCGCTGCACACAGACAGCCCCTGAATACATTCCCTTCGCAGGTCGTTCAAATCCTCCAGGTTCGTTTCATTTCTCTCTTTCATCCTCTTTATGTCGCCCATCTCCCGGCCACGCGTTTATGGCGTCCTCACTGTATTTATTCCAGATGATGGTAGCCGTCAGACGCATCGAGACGTACCTTGACGAGGAAGAAGTGACAGAGCAGGTATCATCGTTGAAGAAAGAGTATTCTCCGTCTACGGTGCAGACCCAGGAGCGGGAGCACGAGGAACAGGGCCTCGAGATCAAGAGTGGGACCTTCAAATGGAACGAGGTGCCTGATAAGTCTGAGGACGAGAATAGCAATTCCAAGAACAAGGGCAAGGGCAAAGCGGACAGCACGAATAACGGGAGCGTCACCAGTAGTGACGCGGCGAGTCCAACGAGCGTGACTGGCGTCAAAGCTGAAATTGTCGAGTACAAGTTTGAGCTGAAGGATATTTCGGTACGGTTTCCGGAGGGCGAGTTGACATTGGTTACTGGGCCTACTGCGAGTGGGAAGACGGCGTTGCTGGTGCGTACCCGCACCTCGTAAGCCCATGAAGCTGATGGATTCTTCTTGTAAGCTGGCTCTCCTGGGTGAAATGACACTCGTTGACGGAACCCTCATCATGACCAAATCTACTTCGCAAATTGACGAGTTCGGAAATATGCATGCAATTTCGTACGCTGCTCAGATGCCGTGGCTGCGTCACCAGTCCATCAGGGATAATATACTTTTCGGACAGCCGATGGACGAGGAACGCTATAATGATGTTGTCGAGTGTTGTGCATTGAGGCCGGACTTAAAGATTTTCGAGGATGGAGATGAGACAGAGATTGGTGCAAGGTGCTTTTCTTCATCTTTGTCTGTTTCCCATGTTGACTTCCATTCGTGGATTCCAGGGGTGTGAGTTTGTCTGGTGGGCAAAAGGCTAGGGTGGCGCTTGCACGTGCTGTGTATGCGCGGACGAAGTATGTTCTCCTCGATGACCCGTTGAGTGCAGTCGTACGTTTTCACTTCGATAATTCTATGATGACACCTGATTCCCTCTGTATTTTCCAGGATAGCCATACGGCACGGTTCTTGTATGATAGGCTCATCCGCGGACCGCTATTAGCCAATCGGACAGTGGTATGTCACACCTTGCATCCCGTCAATCGTCCTCGACTATCAATTTAATTATCATTATGCCCAGATCCTAGTCACGCATCATGTCGAACTTGTCCTTCCAGGGACGCACTACCTCATCCGCATGCTTGACGGTCGTATCGATACACAGGGAACAATCAAAGATCTCCGTGCACGTGGCGTCTTGGATGGTATTGAGCAGGATTCGGCTGCTGATGTGAAGTCATCAGAGCCAGTTGTGGCGTCGGAAGAACCAATTGAGGCTATTGATGCCGAGTCTCCCGAGTTAGGTCAGGGTCAAGATGGGAATAAAGATGTGTCTAAACAAGTCAAGCGGAAGCGGCCGAGGAAACTGGTCAAGGATGAACATCGTGAACAGGGTGGCGTCAAGTTCTCGATATACAAGTCGTATATGAAAGCTTCGTACGTCGACTTTTTGCTAACCCCTGATGACTCTACCTTGGTATGTGGGTCGATCAATTCATGCCACCTTTTACTTTTAGGTCATATTGGACGTGGTGTATTTTGGTTCTCTTGGTTGCATGTTCGCAGACTTTGGGTGTCGCAGAGAAACTCTGGGTTCGGGTGAGTGCACCTCGTTCTTGCGTGAATGGTCCGCAGTTGATCGGCTTATCCACTGTAGGAATGGGGGCAAGCATACGGTCCAGGACTATTAACTAAGCCTTACATGTTTACGTCCTCGGCCTTGAAAGAGAACGAAGCATCGATGCATGGGCCGTACCACGACACCACCTTGTCGTCCAATCCTTTGATTTACACTCAGTCGTTGTGGTTCACGCTCCCAGACGCCAACGAACATCCGCTCTTCTACGTTGGCGTGTATGGTGCTATCGGAATGGCAACGGCTGTCGTGGGCATACTTGCCTCAGCAGTGCAGTACACGGGTGCACTAAGAGCATCTCGGACGCTGTTCAAGAGGCTTCTGAGTGCGGTTGTCCTTGCTACGATGCGGTGGCATGATATTACTCCGCAAGGTAAGCACGACGAGCACTTCTCATCATGTTTGCTTTTCCCTCTGACCTTTTGACTTTCTTATACAGGGCGGATGCTGAACCGCTTTGGGAAGGATATTGAAACAATTGATACAAATTTGGCTAGTTCCATGTCTTCGGTCAATTCATCACTTGCTACATTCGGTGCGGCTATTATAACTGTTGCGTGAGTATATTTTTTTGCTCCTTCAACTTTCTTGATTATACCCTGACGGGGACCCCTCCAGATTCTTCTTCCCACCTTTCTTGATACCCGCGGCTATCATGGGATACGTTTACCGCATCCTTGCAATAGGATATCTTAATACGGGACGTGACTTGCGCCGCATGGAATCAAATTCGAGGTCTCCTATATTCTCCGGCTTCGCAGAGCTGTTGGAAGGCATTGTCACTGTGCGCGCGTTCTCTGCCGAACAACGATTCTTGAACGATCTGCATGGCAAAATCGACGTGATGACCAAGGTCAGTAGTGCCACTATAGTCCAAATACCACCATGCTGAGTGTGATATGTAGATGTGGTATAATTTCTGGATGACCAATCGCTGGCTGTTGCTGAACTTCGATATTTTGGGTGGTTTTGCTGTGTTGATCACTACGCTATTTGCGTTGACGGGGTATGCTAAGGCGGGTACTGCAGGCTTGTGTATTACGAGTGCGATGACGTTTACGACGAGTGTGTACTGGGCCTGTCGGTACTGGACCACTCTCGAGCTCGACTTAAAGTATGTATTTAATGGATGCCCCACTACAGATGCACTGACACATTTTACAGCTCTGTCGAACGTATTGTGGAATACCTCGATCTCCCACAGGAACCTCCTGCCATAGTCGAGCTGAACCGTCCCCCTGCACACTGGCCTTCTAGCACGAGCAACAATGCGCTTGTTTCAGTTGAAAATCTCGAGATCAAGTATTCCCCTGAGCTACCCCCTGTCCTGCACAATGTGTCGTTTACATTGAAGGCAAAGGAGCGTGTTGGTCTCCTTGGACGTACGGGTAGTGGCAAGTCGACACTGGCCATGAGTATCCTCCGATTTGTGAGCCCTCGGTCCTTCGCCACTGGCGAATTTTTGACCAAATTTTGGTTCTAGGCAGATCCTGCGAGCGGACGGATTTTGATTGATGGTATCGACATTTCGACGATTGGATTGCACGATCTGAGGTCTCGTTTGGTAAATTGCTTGTGAATGAGTATTTGTACCTCTGCTAACAGCTACCATTGCAGACATTTATTCCCCAGGTATGGGATCTAAAGTACCCTTCGAGGATTTGTATTTGATATAGTTCAGGATGCCACGCTGTTCTCTGGAACCTTGAGAGATAACCTAGACCCCTTCCGTACGTCGCCTCAATATATACCTTTTTGTCGTGTGACTAATAACGTTTTTATACGCCAGACGAGCATGAACGCTACGAATGCCTTGACGTTCTATTCCGTGTCCAGATGCTCAGTCAAAGCGCCTATGAGACACAGCGTAATTCCTGTGCTCCCTCGCGTGCACCCACGCCAGAAGACGTAGCTTCATCTGTCCTATCCACACCTGCAACTGAGATTGATACAAAAGTCACGATTACCCTCGATACGCAGGTATCAGCTGGAGGTGCGAACTTCTCTCAGGGCCAGCGTCAATTGATCGCCATGGCACGTGCGCTTCTACGCCGAAGTTCAATTATCATTCTCGACGAGGCGACGAGCAGTATCGATTTTGAAACAGATGCCAAGATCCAGGCGACCATTCGTGAGGAGTTCAACGAGTCGCTCCTACTAACAAGTACGTTTGCTGAGATGTTCTGTATTATGACCGAGCTGGTTGATCACGGCAATATTTGTAGTTGCACATAGGTTACGCACGGTCATTGACTATGATCGCCTGATCGTGCTTGACAAAGGGGAGGTTTGTCATTTTCTGATAACTTATTGAAACGCTGATTGATACTCGTTGAAAAGGTCGTAGAGTGTGATACACCCTGGGCCCTGATCCAAAAAGAGGGTGGCATTTTCAGGACCATGTGTCTCAAGAGCGGAACGTTTGCTGAATTGGAGGCTGTTGCCAAGGCAAAGGCTGAAAAAGATTTGGCGGCGCACCTGTGATATGCGAGCACATTGTTGCACCTCGTGGTCTCTTTGAGGGATGTAGAGATATATTCGATAACATTTTGCAATGGCAGTGCTCTAGAAAAGAACGTTAGCAGAGATGCGATTAGAGACCACTGTGGGGTAACACCGGTGAGAATGGCATACTGACTTCCTCGTAATGAGGCTAATATCTAGCAATCCGATGAGTAAAAACTTTTCCACCAAGATGCAATGGATCATAAAACTCCTCTTGCGAGCAACCAACCCATTAGAATTATAGTAGCCTGCCAACAGTAATATATATATATATTACAGATGCCTGGTAGTACACAATGAGTCTCAGTCCAGGGTTGCGGGTATCTGTGAGAAAAGAGTATCTAGTTGCTGCTCAGTCTGAAAATGCATTGTCCGGAAAGCTTCGCTATGTGTCACGTTCGACGGTGTGTCAAACCCAACAACCTAGAATAAAAGGAGCGCTAGTTAATGTGCATTGATGTCATGAAATCTGACACTAACCTTCCCATCCTGAAGAACAATCCAACGATCGTAGTCAACTATAGTAGCAAGTCTGTGCGCAACTGCAAGATTCAACCATTCCATTAATTCCAATAAATGCAGGTATAAAAACTCACTAGTGATCAGTAATGATTCGGAGAAGTGCTCACGTATCGTGGCTTGTATTTTTGAATCCGTATCGAAGTCGATGCTGCTGGTTGCTTCGTCGAGGATAATGATTGCACATCGCCTTAGGAGGGTACGGGCCATGGCGATCAATTGTCGTTGACCCTGAGAGAAATTAACTCCCCCAGGAGCGACCTGGGTATCTAATGCGATGATCGCCCTTGAATTGCTTCCAACTTCAGCCTGCGATGAACTACCAGAGCCACGCCATGATTGATGGATTATGTCGCCCAACAATTGGACACGGCGAAGGGCATCCTCGCATTTATGATCCTCATGCTCTCCTACCATGATGCATTAGCAGCGTTGTTGCACAAGATCAGTCACCACGAACCGAGTGGATCTATGTTCTCCTTCAATGTCCCAGAGAACAGCACAGGATCCTAGATATAATTTTGAGCCCAGACACAGAAGGCAGGAATAAATGCCCATACCTCCGGAATATATGCCTTGACACTAACATTGAGCCAATTCACTATAAAAAGGACTGCAAACTTACCAGGCGACGTCTTAAGTCATGAACACCGATGGTAGAGATATCAATCCCATCTATCACGATGCGGCCTTCCGCAGGATCAACCTAACGAAAGCATTCAGCTTGCTAAACTAAGAGTGTCGAGAAACTCCATGAGCACTTACAAATCGCAGCATACTCATAGCCAAAGTCGACTTTCCGCTTCCTGATCGCCCAATGATACCAATGCGTTCGCCTCCATTCAAGGACAATGAAATGTCATGAAGCACCAGTGGTAAGTCATCCGCATAGCGGACAGAAAGATTCTCGATCGATATCAACCTTTGACCTCTTGTGCTGGAAGGCCAGTGCGCTGGAGGCCTGTTCGACTCGATAATAGGTGAGGGTTCTTGGTCAATATGCAAGTACTCTGCTACCCTTTCCACGGCACTGTGACAAACAGATTGGCAGATTAGAAACATCTCAAGATAGTAGAGGGTAACGATATACTTCAAATCGAGCTCCAAAGCAGTCCAAGAACGGCAAGCAAAGTACACACTCATCGTGAACGACATTGCACTGGTAATGCAAAGGCCAGCTGTTCCTGCTGGAACATAATCAGACAATGCAAGCAGAGTGGTCATTAGCACTGCCAAAGCCCCAATGGCGTCAAAATTGAGTAGAAGCCACCGGTTGGTAATCCAGGAATTGTAGTACATCTACAAGGGTAGATCAGTACGACAGGATCCTTTGCAGAGGTGAAATCAGACTTTGATAGCGATGTCATTTTTCTTGTGAAATTCCTCCATAAATCGATTTTCGGCCGAAAATGCCCGTATCGTTACAATACCCTCCAGTAGTTCCCCGAATCCAGAGAAGATGGGGGACCTAGATGTAGATTCCATACGACGCAACTGACGACTAATATTCAGGTAACGCTTTGCGATCAAGCGATATAACACCGCAATGAACGTCGCTGGTACCAAGAACGTAGGGAAAAATATCCTGAAACCCAAATTGGTTCAATTGGTAGATATACAGAATCGCAAAGAACACGTACGCAACAGTCAGTACGGCCACACCGAAGGCCGCAAGTGAAGTGCCGACAGTAAACATGGTATTAGAAAGGGTGTTGTCAATTGCGTCCATGTCTTTGTTGAAGCGGTTTAATAGCCGTCCTGAAAGTATTAAGGTTTGAGAGGCACTTCAGAGATGGGATAAACCTTTACCACTAGGCGTGATATCATGCCAATGCATGGTAGCATGAACCACTGTTCTTAGTAGCCGACTAAAAAGAGACCGAGATGCTCCAAGGGCTACGATGCACTGCACAACAGTGGATCCGACACTAAGAATAGCAGTGAAGGAACCAATGACCGCGTATATCTTGACATAGAAAAGAGGTTGATCCCGTGCATCAGGAAGGGTCACCAGATCGAGCCAATAGTCGGTAAGAGCTCCATTGCTTATAGTTGTCGCGTTGTACGTCTCGTAAGCTCCGCCCCATTCCTTAACATTGGGTGTCAGTGTCGAGCAGATTAAATATGTAATCACTGACTCGGATCCAAAGCTTTTCAACCACTCCCATGCCCTGCGAGCACACGATCAACAACGACATAAGACACCATAACCAGAGGGCCCTAAGTTAATATTAGTGTTCCCATTGACAAAGATGGCAGATATGACGCACGACGCTGTGAGATAAGTCATATAAGTGGAAAGCTTGATTCCACCCTTTTCCATGGATTCGTCCTGAATATGGGATATTGTGAATGGGCGCCTTTCGTGCCGTCGACCTTCATCACTCTTCTTTTGTCCTTCTCCAGCCAAGTCAAGTGGCGGAAAATGTAATACGCCATTGCGGCGTTGTTCAACGATCTGCCCATCGAGCATGCGAACTAGATAGCTCGCTTGGGGAAGAACGAAATCAAAATGATGAGTAACTAGGATCTAACAAGCATCAAGGTTACAGTGGCCAACCTTCATTCTTGATTACTTACCACAGTACGATTCTGGAGTAGTGGTCCACACAGCAACCGCTCAAACAAGATACGATGTATTCCACTATCCTGAGGGATGTGAAACTGTGTAAGCATGAATAACCGAGGATTACTTGGGATACGCACAACTGCGCTGAAGGGATCGTCCAGCAGAACATATCTAGTGTCCGCATAAACGGCACGAGCTAGGGCAACTCTACGTGATGCGTCAATAGAATTTCATCAAATAGAGCTAAGCAACATGCCGAATTCTTTGTCCACCAGATAAATTCATACCCCTGGATCATCTGGCATGAACCAACAATCATGTGAACGCCTGAAAGAACCCACCGGTCGCCAATTAGGGTATCATCGCCATCTTCCAATGTATCAAGGTCGGGACGCAGGGCACAGCATTCAACTACATCATTGTATCTTTGCTCGTCGTATCGATATCCGAATAGAATATTTTCTTTGATGGTGCGACGTTGTAACCAAGGTGTTTGGGCAGCGTACGAAATTGTAGGCGCAATCCCTTTGGAAAGGTTTAACTTCCCCCGGAGTTTGGTCATTTCACCCAATAGCGCCAGCTGAGGATGTATTGGTTTATAACAGCGAGAGAGAAATGGAGGCAGCTCACAAGTAACGCAGTCTTTCCGCTCCCTGTTGGTCCAGTGATAACCGACAATCTCCCTTCCGGAAAGCGTACAGAAATATTTCGTAGTTGAAAATGATTCGTCCCTCGTAGCTGGATTATGTTTTCCCCTGAGTTACCACCAGTTGTAGCTTCAATTCCCTCAACCGATGAAGGCATCTGAGCATTCAACTTGCCATTTGGTTCCTGACGTTCCTCTGGCTTATTATCCAAGTTTGATTCCCACTGGAAAAAACCTCTCTCAATAGAAATATTTTCCCCTTCATTGGAACCACCGGAGCCAACATGCGTTGCTTTTAACGAAGAAACCTGCTCAGATACCTCTTCCTCATGGAGGAAGCCTTCAATCCGTTCAAGAGAAACCCTGGCCTGCAGGAGACTAGTGAGGTCATTTCATGGGGAAAAGTGGGACAAGTCATGCCTGGAAAACCTGGAGAATGAACGAAGGAAGGATGTTCAAAGGTTGCCTACAGTACAGGACGCCTCTAAGAAATCGAAGGGTCAGTGATGAACCATCACACACCTCAGCATGGCCATGAGGGCAATAGACTGCCAATGATAATCAGCCGACAATGTTCAATGACACAAACTATCCAAAGCTTACTGTGAAAGCAATAGAAGCAGTTAATTGGTGGTCATGGTAGACATATACCAAAAATGAGGCCACGGATACCAGTATGGGTGCAGACACCCAAACTAGCGCGGTTAAAATGGAGTTGATACAAGCTGATCGTCGTGCGGTGAGCCCAATAGTTAATAGAAAGGTGAATACTAACACTTCTTCATCCATTGCATCTCTCTGTTACGGGAGTCTTCAACCCGTTCAATCCAGCGATCCTCCCAAGCAAAGAATTTGATGTATTTGATGGCCTTCGCGAGCTCATCGAGAACAGCCATACGGTGGTCGCGTGATGCAGAAAGTTCGTTCTGGATTTGAATTCCAACCCGCGTGATGTAGATATGAATAGCCCAGCCAACGAAGATCACAACGAAGCCTGCGAATGCGGCAGAGCCTAGAAGGCTAAGGATAACTATATTCAAGCACCGAATTTGCAGAAAATGATAAACAGACATACTTGAATAAAAAAATAAGAGCTAGGGTAATTTCCAAAGGACCTTCAATTGTTTGGGTTAGCAGATATTCCTCGGCTGTGATAATCAACAGCTCACCCCCGTAGAGAAGATAGGCACTCCCAACAATCAAAGAAATCTTGTTGGCGTCTATGGCCATCAAGTTTACGACTTTACCCACGTTCGCGTTTGGTTTGGAAGTATTGGATTTGTCCGTGTCGCCAATTGCTGTGTCCTTATCCATGACACCGGAACAATCTCGTCGCTTGAGTGCCTTGTCAAATATAGCATCCATGAGTTGAATACGGACACGAGCCGAGGCACGTCTTCCAAAGAAGAGACGTTGGGCATCGGCTTCCCCCTAAAAGAGTATATAGTGGACGAGTAAGAAGACAGTGACCCAACTTACCTTCATCAGAGCACAAAAGCATAAAAGAAATGCCTGAACGTATGCTCTCGAATGACGCTCAGGTGTGGGGTGATTGATTAAATCCAGAATGTTACTGATATCCATATAAGGCGGATTCACGTAGTCACAATGAATTACACTGACCGGAGGAAATACGGCGAACCATAGCTAAGTGTTACCGTGAGGAAAGTAAGGAGGATATCAAGACTGCGGGGTTCAGGGACCATGGCGTGTAGGGAGTGAGTGACTTACATGATGTCACGGGAGTTAGCGGCCACGAGGCGCCATAATAGACTTGATTGGCTACATGTGTTCTCAAGGGTAGTGAATTTAGTGAAGACAGGTTTCGACTGCAAAGCCGGGCTCAGGTCCCAGACGTTTTCCTCATGCATATCGGTTGTGGATCCGCGCTTGATGAGAGGGTATACCCAGCTGAAAGTTGCCCATTCAAAGATACTGGCATAGTCTTCTGGCGAACGCGTTACGTACTGGGAACGTTTCAAATGAGTGCAGAGACAAAAATTCTTATGCAATGCTTACAATGTCGTTCTTGATTGCATCGGGCGGGATTTTCAGTGGCATTTTGGAGATCAGCCACAAACCGAATGCGACTACGGCTACATTGGCAGTCATTCCCATCCATTGAACGAGATGCATCGAGGTGGCATATGCATAGAAGTGGTATAAAGAGCTCGCCAGGGTGATAACCCCAAAGGTGAGGTGTGCGGTATACAGGATGAATAGATCGATATATGCTGTTGCCTTGGGATAAAGTGCGGGTTTCAGTGCATTGTAGAGCCAAGTGGTACTGATCACCAAAAAACAAATTGTGTCCCGAACATGTCCCTCCCTCCTGACAAATTCATAGATCCCCCGGGTCGCCCAAAGAAAGACTTCGAGAAAAGCAATCCAAATGAGAAGTGTGGTACGCCACGTAGGAGAGGTGCGTTCGGTTGGAATTTCAGACGCGAGGTAAGATGGAGATTCCGGGAGAGTTAGGGTCTCTGCTTCTTCTGAGGTCATAGAATCTTGGAAGGGGACGTTAACACGACTCCATGCTCGGGAAATATAGGCCGGGGGCGATATCGGGATCGAGGCAAAGAAGAACCCTGTGGCCAACAATGTGGGTATGCCGGCGCTCCATACTGTTTGAACACAAGAGTTGCCAATATCCAAAGGACCGCTGCCTTCGCAGAAGGGGAAAACCATGAATGGTGCACGGTGCTGGGTTCAGCGACGTATAAGAGTGCCAAGACCAATTGCAACGTAGTAGTGAGCATCGCCCTCAGTATACAGCTGGTTCACAGCATAACCCGTCCGTGTGAACCTGTGTAAACACCGCCAAACATTTATTTGTTGGGTCTAATAATGTCTACATAAACTAATAACCACTGCGATGTGATACTTGGCTACCTGTGTGCACCCTCGCTACCCAGCTTTCCTGATAGCTACATTCCTTTACTGAAGGTATCTTTACTGTCATAATACGGTATATGGCCGACCGCCATCCAAGAACTTGGCGTTGTTACAGTGCTTCTGTGTGTATGTTCTCATGTGGACTGGGACCTATGTTCATTCCAGAAAGTTGGTGTCAACTTTGTGAGTACCTGCAGAGTTTTGTCTCCTAGATGCAGTTTTCCTAGCACGCCCACTGTGCCAATCCATTACAGATCCTTCGCCTCAGAGTCCAGACCCTATGCACAAGATCCATTGCCATCGAAAGTTGAAGACCAAGTGGAACTGTGCGAAATGGCCCCTGGTTGCAAATGATGCTATATCTGCCATGCTAGCTGAATTACCCATACCTCTTATTTCAGAATGTTGTTGCCAAGTTTATGGATGAGAAAGTTATTGTTGGATTATCCAAGTCGTATGTGTCCTTGATTGCTATGCTTTTTGCTGTATTGTCTCATTGGAACCACAACCGCTCGCGCACAATAAGTTTCTCTTGTCTTGTGTCTCACTACACACCTCACATTTCTCCTGCTACTTAGGATAATATGGCCGCCGGCTGCGTCCTCCATCTGCGTTGTGGTCATCATTTCATTCTGCCAATCTGCGCCTCAGTACGTTCACTTCGTTTGTAAGTGATACCATCAACAGTCGTTGTAACGTAGGTGCTGAGCATTCATCGTTTGTGTCTCCCTTCTTCCCTCCGTCTTCATGGTGTCCGTGTGCACCTTGATTGGCATTCTCGACGATGGCGTTCAATTCGTGCCTATGGATAAGAAGCACTACTGGACGGCCCATGCGCAACGCTCAAGTTTTGCAGTTCTTCATCGTCGCTTTGTTGAAGTCCGTTACTCCACTGCAGTCAAAACTCCCATGTATTTTCTTTTGACTTCAATCCTGCGGGAGCTGTTTGAACTGCCCAACGAAGACAATTGTCTCTCCGTCTCGCGGATGCCGCCACCTTCGACGACTGTCAAAGGCCTGGCATTAGCCAAAGCTGCTCTCGACCTTCGCATCGACCCATTCGCACATGGCCAACCATACACAGCCCTTTCCTGTGCGTGAAGCAGACGCGATTCTTTAGTTATCTTCTCTACTACCCATGTCAAACAAGACACTGCGAATGCAGTCTTTCCCTCTACTTACGGAAAATACACCAATCGCTCTCCACATCCCGAGCCATCAGGCAAGTTCAGGGTCTCCGGATCAATCGACGCCCACAACTCATTCCTAAGGCGCCTTCCCATCAGCTTCGGGTTTGCCACGGTCACCTCAGGTACGAACCGGCGCCAGGTCCGCCACGCTGGTGTGGTATTTGTCGTAAATTATGCTCTTATGTCTGAGTGGGAACTTCGGTGCGGTTCGGGAGGTAACTAGCCACTCTTCAAAAGGAGGTCTAGTTCTTCACAACGAGAACAGCTGTCATTCCATTGGATGTTTGACCACCTTCGTTCCTGAGGTCAGCCGTTCTTAATACAATCCTCATTTTTCGGCATGACATTTATGTCTTAGAGTTTCTCGGTTTGCCTTGCATATTCTACGGATCGTGCGATAGAGGAGCATACTTTGAAGATCTTTCGGTCCCTGCGCTCTCAATAAATACAGAGGACCTTCTGAACTCTTGGGATAGTCATTTTTGAGGTCCCGTTCAACTCGCGAAACAGGTGGTCCCTCTTTCAATTTAGGCATGGGTGTGGGGACGGCACTGATCTGTGCTTCTTGGTGATCGTGAACGACGGGAGTTTTCCATCCTTCAAATTCAGAACTACTAGTGGTCAATTGAGGGGCAGCGCATTCTCGCCGCCTCCCTCGACCCCCCCGAAGTTACCTTAGCACTTATTTTACACCATTCTGGTCCTTTGTTCAGCTCACAGGTAGGGAACAAAACACGTGTCGGTGCATTCAGGATAATTGCAGAACCAAACAATTACAGTAAATGAGTGTAGCGCTACAACGAAGGTGTGACTCGAATAGGATAGCACAAAAAATGGACACAATTACTACTAGTCAAGGGGTCATAATTGCTAACGAGCAATTTGGGAAAGTGGCGGTTAGTAAGCAGCATCTAATATCAAACAGTCGAAAATAAGAGATGTACGTCTTGCTAATCGCTAATCGCCATGCTTGAAAATTCAGCCAAACCCTTGTCATCCAGGTATGTGCGGCCGAAGTAGTACAGCCGCTGTTCTGGGTGCTTCCTTTACCTGTCATGGGCTATTCGAACATCATGGCGGACCATCGCCTCACACCGAACCCGTTTCCAGTACTACGGAATGGAACCAATTAATAGCCCCTTGGTGCATCCAGTGTTTCCACACCATACTCCATACTCCACACTGCCAATTGCTCCTGGCAGCCGCAGCAGCATCCTGCAGTACCGTACTGCTAGGTAGGTGGTTTGCAGTACCAATCTGAGTTGAATAAAACAGGATCACCCCGAAGACGAAGAAAAGACGGATGCAGTCGTGGCAAGTGTTCGTTACAGTAAGAGTAGTCTGAGACTCCACAAGAACATAGTACTACATATTCACAGCCTACAGGCTCTGCCACACCCCCTACGCTCCATCAAATACAATTCTACAAATTGAATGATAAAAAACTACTACTACTACTACTACTAATGACTCGCTTACTCTTCCCCTCCAATCCCATCGACACGCCGGACGTCGTACCCGTACCCACGATTTGGCCCAAACAGACAATATGTTATGCATCCCGGAGGGCCAACCATGGGATGGGCAGAAGTCAGCACGTGTTACCACGCCATCTTCGCCACGATCGACTACACCCAAGGATCAGTCAGTAACCCCATTGTACCATGACGAAAGTGGGGCGGAGCTCACATTAGGATACGCCCTCACGATCGCCTTCCTCGCCTCGTCCATACACAACGTCCCCAACGCAAACGCAAACGGCGGTCCCCAAAACATCGCCGGAATCGGCGTCGTCGCAAACACGTTCTGTATACCGCGTCCGTACAGGTTGATCACCGCGACCAGCGCCGTGCCCACCATGCCCACGGGGACGAAGAGGTTCTGGCGCGGGCCCCAGAGGGGATTGGAGTGTAGTAGCGAGACGCGGCGGTTCCGGATGGCGAGGAGGTTGCCGTATTGTAGGAATACCATCGTGATGTAGCTGGTGCAGGTGAGCACGATGCCGAGAAAGAAGAATGTGAACGTACTAAACACACTGGCCCTGGTTCACGAAGGATGTTAACTGGTCGATGGTGAATCCCTGCCATCCATCCGCCCATTTATTGTATGTTAGAATAACATCATAGAACCCGAGTCCATGTTGGTTCATGTAGAGAAACCACATGCCCATTGCACAGGGCCAGGACATGAGGCCAAGGAACTGCGAGCGTGAGCAAAAAGGGTGAACAGGAAATGATGAACGAGACGTACGAGATATATCTGGACAAAGAGCTTCCAGTCCGTTAACCGATCTGTCCTTGCATTGCGCGGCTTCCTCAGCATCAGATCTAGTACCACGTGTGAACTCCATCAGCAGGGGTCAGATAAAAAAGAGAAGCGGTAACACTCACCCGCCTCGGCCTTTTCGTACATGAGTGATATCGACATGATGACGTCATTCAATATCGAAAAGCACACTTGGAGATACGAAGATAGGGGGATCTGCATGCCCAGCACGACATTCGACAGCACAGCCATGAACTCTGTATACGACCCCACCTAGCAGTCGTGACGCCTTGCAATCAGTTTATACCCCCAACAACCCTCCAGGAGCGTGCAAAAAACTTACCGGCATCAAATACAGCGTCACTTTCTTCAAATTGTCAAACACCAACCTCCCCATCTCAATCGCAACAGGAATACTCGAAAACTCATTCTTCAACAAGATCAACGCAGCAGCCTCCTTGGCGACGTCGCTTCCGGCACCCATCGCCACGCCGATATCAGCCGCTTTGAGCGCCGGCGCATCGTTCACGCCGTCCCCCGTCACCGCGACGGTATTGTCCCCGCGCGCCTTGATCATCTCGACGATTTTCATCTTTTGGTCGGGCGTCGTGCGTGCAAAGACGATTTCGGTGTATGACCCGATGATGACGTCCCAGTCTGTCGATGTGAGCGACGTGATGTCGTCGCCGGTGAGGACGAGGGCGCGTTCGGGTCCGTCGGGGGAGGGTTTGATGGCGGTGGGGGGGAGTGGGGTGTTCCGGTAGGGGTCTGCGAGGGCGGAAGAGCGGACGGCGGTGATGTCGTCGATGCGGTCTTGCGTGACGATGCCGACCTGTGTGGGGGAGTTGTTCACATGTCCATCCGTGCTACTATGGTGAAACAAGCGGACACACACACCTGCTTCGCGATAGCGACGGCTGTCAACTTGAAGTCACCTGTAACCATGAAGACTCGGATACCCGCTCTTCTGATTACATGGATCGTCGAAGGAACATCTTCGCGCGGTGGATCGCGGATCCCGACGAGTCCAACGAGCGTGAGACTGTGCAGATCTTTGTAGAGAAGTTCTTCGATATCGGAGGGGGGAAGAGATGGTTTGAAGAGGGGAAGGGGTTTGCGACAGCTGCGTGTTCAGCCTCAGTACAAAGTCAAAGAAGCGAGGCATGAAAACACCTACAGAGCCAACACTCTCTGCCCGCTCGCTGACCACTCGCTCTGTACCATACCCAGCCTCTCTCTCTCGACATCCCCAAATGCAACCTCGCTCCCATCGGCATGCATGACGCTCCCGCAGGACGGGAAGAGGATATCAGGGGCACCCTTGACGAGCATCCATGTCCCTTCTCCACTTGTGGGGACACTGTCTTCTATGATGTCCTCTGCATTTTTCTCGGCATCCACGGAGGACGAGAGTGGCGTCGAGGAGAGGGTTGTATCGCGCACGATGGACATCATCCATTTATTCCGCGAATTGAACGGGACCTCGAAGAGCTTCCTGTACCGCTCGATCAGTCCCATCTCCTTGTCGTCCTCGTAGCCCTGGACTTGCATGTTCTCGGCGAGGCGTAACAGGGCCGTGTCTGTCGGATCGCCTTTGACGACGCGTTCTGCAACGGGCTTTCCCATGTTTCCGGGTGCATTGTCGAATTTGGCGCCATTACATAGGCGCGCAATCATGTGTAGGGTATGGAGGGCATGGGAGGGTGTGGTCTGGGAGGGCGGTGTGAGGGTGATATCTTTGGCAGCGTGTTGGGCATCGAGGAATGCAACGGATTCGACGGCCTGGACACGGGTAAGTTGGGGATGGATGACAGAATATGGGACGAACCATTTTTCCGGCTGTCAGGGTGCCGGTCTTGTCTGAGCATAGGACAGAAATACATCCGAGTGTCTCGATCGTTGCGAGGTTCTTGACGAGGACGTGATGTTTGGCCATGCGGCGGGCAATGACCGTCAGCGAGAGTGCTACACATACGGGAAGACCCTAGATGATGTGTTAGGATGTGAAACATAAAAAAAAGGACAAGGCGCACCTGGGGAACAAAGGCGGTAAGACAACCGATCGAGTTGATGATCGCAGCCGACACGGTATCGAATCCAGGATAGGCGGTCCTGAGCCACACGCCGTAGAGGAGCAAGCTAATGCAAAAGAGGCTAAGGGCGATACTGGAAATGACCTTGGTAAAGAACCAGATTTCTTTTTGGATGGTGGTGAGTTTGAATTTGGTTTCTCCAGACATCTTGACGAGGCGGCCCATGACTGTGCGGTCGCCGGTGGCGAATACGACACCGTGACAGGTGCCTTGAGTGACGAATGTGGATGTGAGTGCGAGGTTGCGCGTTTCGAGCGCGTTGTCGGCGGTGGCATCGAGAGATCCTGGGACCATGTCGCTGCATGGACGGGTTTTGAGCAGGCGAAACACGGATCATATTGACGGGGACATACCTTTCACCAGTGAGCAATGACCTGTCGAATCGGAGGTCAGAGGACATTTGGACGATTCGGAGGTCTGCAGGGACGCGATCACCAGTGGAAAGAACGATGATGTCGCCGACGACGATATCGTTTGCAGGGATGAGTTGCTGCTTCCCCTCGCGTATGACGGAGGCTTCTTCTGCAATGAGGGACTTGATCGACTTCATGATTCTGTTGGCGTTCCAGTCCACAAGAGCATAGAATGTAGCAGACACGATGATGACGACCATCTACAGTAGAGTCAGCCGAGGAAGGGGGAGGTCTCCGGGGGGAACCTCACCAGTAACATTGCGACACCGAGATTGAATACGAGGGGGGGATGACCGAGGGGCTTGTAGGACAACTGCCGAAACTGGGTGAGCAAAAGACGCGATGTGGGGAACAGACGCGTACGATCGTGACGACGAAGGCAATCCACATCAAGAAGTTGAAGCCACCGAAGATGTAGTTGAGGGCCTTGAGCCAGTACTTTGTGGGAGGGGGGCTGATGAGGTTGCGACCCTCGAGCTTGAGCTTCCTCTGGATGGCGGCGGTCTCGAGACCGACGGTGGGGTGGCATGAGTAGCGGGTGTAGACCTGTTCTGCTGGGATGAGGTGGACATCGATGGCGGCAATCGCATCAGCTGGGTCCTGGGACTTCTTTGGCTTCTGTGGGAGGTCCTTCTCGTCGACACGGATGGAGAGTGTCCGATACCTGGCACGGTGTGAGCACGCAGCGACGACGCGAACACAGGCCCGTACCCAATCTGAATGCCATAGCCCGGGGTGGTGCGCTCAGTGGACTTGCGAGACGCCGAGTCCGCCATTGGGATGCGAGAGAAGAAGAGACCGCCCTTTAATTTGCCCCTCGCTCCTTATCACACAGCTTGAGGCGCGATTTTCGCCGTGACTGCGTGCATTTCGCCGTTCCTGGGCCGGTCCGAGCGATTTCCGGACGAACGCCGGTGCCTGCAGTGACATCAGATCCGTAAACATTTAGGCTCCTCTACCGTAATGAAATTCGCAATTCTTGCATGACGTCACGGAAGTTGCCTTCCCCTGGCACTCCAAATGCGATAACTCATCCCACGCAAGTACAAAGCCAGTGACAGTGGCGAGGTCTATCACCAGATCACAGTGCCTCTTATCATGCTCCATAAATCAGCCCCATGCCGTAGCGCTATTTTACCCAGTGGCCAACTCGACAGGTTAATGTCTTCCAACGTTCTGCCCACATTGGCCGTCGACCCTGACTACCGAAAGGGTCAATTATACTGGCAGTGAAAGCACAATAGTGCTAGTACGGGGCGCCACAGCATGCTTGGAATGGAAAAGCTAGCAACTTGATTGGCATCAGGCACACCCAGCTTTCCGGGGGAAGATTCTGTGGCCTTTCCTTCGAAAACTGGATCGCCGTCAACACCGAGAACGCAAATACGAATCGATCGGGCGAAAGGCCATGAACATAACCTTTTTCTGATGTATGTATGACATCCACGCACCCTCTGCAAACAAGATAAGCATCCACTTTCCGAAGGGAGTTCGGGCGGAGGGACTTACATGTCCCAGAAAAATCCCAAGCCTTGTTATATGATGGCTGTCGCTGCCTGTCTGAGGTCTAACAAGGGAGGTGACCCAGCCTGCCTGCAGCCCCAAACAGCCCAGGGCGAGCCACTGAGGCAGGGTTATAATTTATTTTTCTCCAGTGCAGGTGCCACATGGATATTCAAAGCCCCCTGCGAGGTATTCTGAGTTCTCCCCATCAGTCCCCATCCCATCGTAAATGCGTTGCTGGTCACTGCATCGGCGCCCATACCCGACAGGAGTGAAGTACTGACGAACGTTCCTTGTGATTTCAACATGTCAACCGCGGGACAGCAGTGGCGTATTTCAGAAATGGTTTCATATGGCGGCCCAGTCCTTTCATGTCCGCGAGTAGGCCAGTGATCGGTAGGACTTTCCACATAAAAACTTCGCGATCGTCTTTTGCTCGAAGACATTTCTGAGAAATGTGTTAGCAGGGTCAACCGACATACATACTAGGTCTGTGCCAATTTGCACACGGTGACGCGGTGAAAAGTTCCCACGGGAGGACCTTTGCTTCTTGACTTGGCTTTCACATGCGAGTCTACGCTGACCAGTCTATAGCGCACATGCACGCATCATCAAACCGAGCCCCACTTCAAGCACATGCACCATCCATGGACTTGCACCTGTCGCCTGTCACACCGGATCCCACCCCAGAATCATCTCACAATTCTAAACATCATCCAGGATTGACCGACAACGAACCCACCCAGGAATCAGACGAAGGGATATGGAATAGAGAACCGCAGTCGTGTGTCTCATATCCTCCTTTTTCGCATTCCTTGACAACCACCCGACTAATCGTATCCGTAACATAAGCAAAGCCATAGAACGCATAGAGGCGTTTACGCTCGACATTTTGGACAAAATAGTGGGGTCGATTACCAGGTCAGATCATCCCGTGCCGCCCTCCATCGATCCACGCGATGGCGATGGCTCTCAGCCAAAATATGGACGCGTCGAGATAGCGATCTCAGCCCGTGGCAAGAAAGGATCAGACGGGTACGTAGCCTCGATGAGTTTCCGAGAACCGGGACATTTCTTAGTCGTGTGACGCAAGTCTGCGCATCCTTCGCTATCCGATGCGTGGAAGGACGCCCAGCTCCAGGTCAATAGGTAAGAGGACCGTTTGCGTCTAGAATTATGACCCCTTGATTCTGTGCAAGCGCAACTGTTATGCCTCATGAATCACACACACCAAGCCCTCGATCAGGGGATCTCAGTCACAAAGCGGTAAGAAGTTCTCATTCACCCCGTGGCGAGTAGTACGAACAACTCCCTTTAAGCGACCTTTACTACAGAGATGTCGCTCTATTCAGATCCCAAGCAGTCGTCGATCGGGTATCCCAAGCACATCTTCACACACGACATGTCGTACTGATGGACATAACAGCTCGTCGACGATTTAGCAGCCACTCTGAAACAAGACCGGGCTGACTTGAACATCGTGATCGTGGTGTGCTGAACATACAGTTTTCGAAGCTAACAGACCTCCACAGCGCGCTACCTCGAAAGGATTGATCTGTGGAAGTGGCCTGGTGGTTCATCTCGTCCAAGGAGAAACCCTGCGTCTGAGTGATTCCGAGGTAAGACAAGGCTTTTGATTGGCGTGCATTGCGTAACAGAGAGGGTAGGGCACGCTGATTCCCCCAGGAGAAAACATTCACCGATTCGAGATCGAGAGCCCCATCGCATGGGTCTTGGTTATCGAAAAAGAGGTAACCCAGCTGTGTCGTAGGAGCGACGTTCGTTCATCGTCTTCAAGGCAATTTTCCAGACACTTTGTCAACTCCGGTTCACGAAGAATCCAACGCTCCCAGGGCCAGGTTTGATCATCACGGTATCCTCAATCAACCTTCTCTTGTCTGCGTGTTACCAGCTGAGAAGCGCAGGGCAAAGGCTACCCTGATCTTGTGACCCGTCAAATGGTCAAGGCACTCTCGGACCACCTATTAGAGTAGTGACTCCTGCTTGGATGTCTCGGCATCACCCGCTGACGGTATTTCAGCGTTCCCATCGTTGCACTGGTTGACGCAGACGCATATGGCCTGGACATATTGTCGGTTTACAAGTACGGCAGCCAAGGACTGCGACACGAGAATGGAAAGCTTGCGGCCCGTCGGATCGAATGGCTCGGTATCAGGGCATCCGAACTATCAGAGTGAGCCCATCTCATCGATTTACATACCAACCCGGTTTCAGTCGTGAAATGGGCTCTCTCTGCAAGGTTCGACATTGATGTGGATATGTTGATTCCCATAACGAAACACGACCAGAAAAAGGTGCGTTTAGTGCGAATATTGTACATATGTCTGCTTGACGGGCTTCTGTTTTCTCAGGCTTTCGAAATGCTCCGTCGACCCTCGGATGTTTTGCCACCAGAGTGGAGGTTGTATCTTGCCCCAAACTGCTCTTTTGGGGAATTGTACTCACGCCGAGTCATCATGTGCAGGAAAGGCCTCACGCGGATCCTGAAGACGAGGCGTAAAGCCGAGATAGAGATTTTGGCGAGCGTGAGGTCGCATGGTCAAGAGCCCGAGCGAAGCTACCTTGTTCCCTACTTATGCCGCAAGATTTCACATTTCGTTTCCGCCCAATGTCTGCAAGAATAATCACTTGGTCAGTGTCTACACTACATAGAATCTTGTAAAACAATTGGTAATGGATTTTGAACTTGTGCCCATACGTCAGTGGTTTGAGAATAGTAATTGCACCTGACCTGTGGGATACATTACTACAAGCGAACACAACCACCGTATACTGCTGAACTACGTATACATGCAAGAATCACAAGCTCGCAAACCACGGTGACAGCACCGATGGAAGATCAACAGCGAAAACCTTGTCAGCGACACGCTCTACCACAGTTGGGCCACCTTGCCATTGAGGCGTGGAATATGCGATTCGCATGGCGTTTTTCACACCATCCAAGTTAGAAACCGTTGTCATGCTCATCCATGCCCATACTACCCAATTATTTTCGTCCCTGTCCCTGTCTTTCACACCCAGGTATTTGCCCATTTCAATTACAGCGTCTTCCACAAGTACTCCCAGTGGTTGGAAGAGGAAAAGGGGCGGCAGACACCCCGATTACGAATGGCTGATGTACCTTGTCGGGTGAAAGGGCCCCCGTGGGTAAGGGCTGTTCCCATATCCTGAACTGAATGGCGAGGTCCCCAGCGACGAGCAGATAATACGAATGCAATGCAAAGCCTAAGATATGGACCTTGCCCATGGATCTTTCGGGTTCCTAGTAGTGGGGGTGTCATCCCAGGGACGACGATTATGCCGATGAGGACCAAATATGGTGAAGGACTGGTGTCTAAGTGGAGAGTCAATACTATGGCATCCACGAACCGGAATGAAGTTCAGTACTGACATGTCGTAGTAAGAATTGATGCCCATGTCCGGCTAGCAAAGTAATTAATAGATAGGATCAACAGTGGATTAACATTGACGTAGGCCCAAAATCTCCGGATTGTATACGCAGTATCCAAACAATTGTGGCCATGTCGATGGCTCGGAAAGATCTGTTGCCACTGCGGCTGCAGCTACCAAGGAGTAGCCGCATTGGAAGGATCCGTAAGTTTGGGCCCACCACGCAATGATATTTAAGGCATCGCAAAACATAGCCTTGTAAAGCAACAGAGGCGCTGGTGGAAAAGACAGGATTGGCACGAGCGTACAAACGCGCAACGTCAGAGAGAAGGTAGCAGGTCAAAACCGTGCGCAAATGCGAGACTATGAATGCGACACGGGTGCGATGACGAGCGGGAATGGGGTGATCGTCCTGTAATGCAAAAGAGAACATCGGGTGAGAAAATGCTCGGCCAAAATCGTGTATCATAGCTCGTAATGACCTTGAAGGACCATCCAATTCCCCTAGGGAAGATGCTTAACACCCAAAAGAATCGCTGCACGAACGGTAGCTGATACGCGGGGACTTTGTCCGACTCATGACGAAACTCCTCTAGCGGGCACGTCAGTAGCAAATAACGCATGGCTTCCAGTAGAACTGGAACCATAAACGTAGTCGGAGCGCCCATTGCCCGTCCGGGTGGCCGCGTAAGCACATGGCGACCGCAAAACCGACAGCCCTCCATACCGTTGACCTGACTCAGGCCGAGGGCAGCGAGGGCGGCCAAAAGAAGTTTAGAAACAATGTTCCAGAGCATGAATAAACGTCACCAGTATACTGGTCTTCCACTCCAGTTGCGAAGATGAATGTCTGGAACAAAACTTTCAACTGGGCGCCGATCAGGAAAACAAACGTGCTAGTAGTTGCTTTATCATTCGTCGGTTCCCTGGAAAACGTCCGAGAAACCTTTTGGAGTCATCACGCCCAGTGAAAAGTGGGACATTGCCTAGCGGACCCAGTAATGACGCGATACGGATTTCCTTGATAATCACCTTGCTTGGGCAAGGTCTCTGTCACCCCCATAATTCGCGAGAACTACCGGCATTGGTACGTCGTCGACGCAGGCGTTGTTCTCGTCGTTGTCCAAGTGGTGGTCGTGTCATCAACGCCGGGGTGGGATCATGGCCGTGGTCGTGTCGTCGGCGCATTTGACAGGGAGGTGGTGGCTGCACCGTCGATACGACTGCAAACGCACGAAAAAATCGTCAGAATTCCCCGAAAGAGATCAAGAGCTGCCAGACTTACCTTTTGGACCTGCAAGGCAGCGCTCAACAAGTCAAACGGCTGTGGAAACTGCACGAATGGCTCGAGCGTACACACGAACGTGGAAAGCGTTACGAAGAATGCAAGAGTGCCTGCAGACGAACATCACAAAATGAGTCGGATATGTAGAACTCACCTCATGGACTTGCGAGTGGGCATCCAGACGAGTTCAATGCACAAACTTGGAAACCTTGTTGAATGTACGCACGGACGCACACAGCAAATGGAACGGCGTGACTGAAAATGGCCAGAAGCGGACGCCTTGAAAGTCGATGCAAAGGCGAAACTAGCACACTGAATGATGAAGAAGGGTCAGGCCATCGGTGAAACCGACATGTACTAGGGGGATCCCCCGACAATCTGCAATTGGTTACCGAGGTGCGTTGACGAATATCTTCGGCCGGGATGCCAGGTTGCTCACATCGGCTTCCTCCCTTGTGTGGGGGCCCACACATCCCTGTTCCCTCAGGTCATGGTGCAGTTCCATTTAGCTATAACGTGAATGCGATGTCTATGCCTGCGGTATGATATTCGACGCAATGACGACTCTACTGGAAACCTCGTAGGCCCCACGTTGAATTCGTAAACACGCCTCTCCATGCTACGCACCATACACAGTGGCAATGCCCTCGTGATTCCGTACGTGCTACCATCAAAGCGTTCATTATATAGAATGAACACCATCTAGATCTTCCCGTTCCAAGGTACGTCGTGTCGGACCGTAACGTTTTGTTCCCATCACAGGCAACGCACCTGGGCCTGCCCTGGCCTGACCTATGTGCCGTTCCATGCAGTAGATCTCCTCGACTGTTGCGCCGGCAGCCTATATGGTACGTAACTGCGCGCGGCAAGAACGTTCGTCCGTCTGGTACGTACATACGTATGTTGGATCGTCAAGCATGCACATGCGTGCCATACATAGTACAAAGGATGACGCGGCGCTCATTTCGGATTTCTTTTAGAACGACGGCTTTCCCCCTGAGATCAAGATCACCGGAGCTTCACGAATCCCAGAAATACATATGGATGCAGTACTGCTGCAATTCTGGATACGCCACTGTCGTCTTCTTTGACCCGTCTCACATGCACTTGTATCCACTATAGGAAATATGGGTTGATGCAGCCAATGAACTTGTTTCCCTGAAATGATCCGGCTACCTACTGAATATTGATCTCGCCCCTATAGAACTTCGAATCCCCCAGTTGTATTCAATCTGGGCAGCTCGACCGAGAGGACCTTAATTGGACCAGGTATCTGATGGTTAGCGCATGTAACAATCGACTATCTATGGTTGTTGACACCAATCGTACTCGCCCTAGTCTGCTCTCGCCTCCTGCGATACGTGACGTCCCAGATTCTTATTAGGATTGCAAGTGCTTGACCCGTCCGACACGGACACAGACTGTTGCCAAGTTCTTGTACTTGCCATCTCAGGACCCCACCCCGTTCGGAACGCAAAAGTGACAGAACCCGCTCCATGTCCCACTCATCTCAGCCGTCCATGCCGTTTGCGACGAATAAACAAGCCCAAGATCTATTTCCCGGAGTGCTTTTATGTCCCCACAGACAATGGCATACGCGTAGATGTCTGAATCTTCCTTGAGCGTACTCCTATATACTCTTCCCTATGCTTGTTCAATTGAATCACATGCCATAGTAACATATAACCAGTGGGATATGACCCATGTGCACTGTTGGCTACTTACTTCGGTTGTTCTGATGGGGTATATATATTGCATGCGCGTAATATGTCCCTGGTTTTGAATTAGTTGTCACTCCTGAATCACCATGACTGCTTCTCAATCTCAGTGCTACCTTTGTGTTGCGTCATGCCGCAAGCCATTGAGATCACGGCCTTACTTACCGCAGGATGGTAATCTTGGATTTTCTGTGTTACAAAAGCATACCCACTCAGGGGGTAACCGAATGTACAATAGCATGGCGTCTATACGGACAACATTATTAATGTTGCATGTGCTCGGGGACTTTGTTGTCGTTTTTCCTCGTAAGTTCATTCCTGATGATGGTAAGATGTACTCGATTCATTGTACAACGACAACACTGACTCACCTTAGCTGCACGCTGAACTCATCTTCGATGTCGTCATCATCCCAGTTGTCCTCCCATAGCTTGTCGCCTCCAGACTTGGCAGCGCCAGGAGCTGCACCACCGAGATGAGCGAGGTCAGTCTGCGAGTCATCCCAGTCTAGTATGTATGTGGGACATCGTTTCAGTATTTGCCATATCTTGAAGACGGACCTGCAGCTGCAAATTCCTCAAATTCATCGTCTTCCTCCAGCACGCCCAGATGGTAAGGCGGATCTTCCTTTTTTTCATCGGATACCTTTGAGTTATCTGTTGTCTTAGTGTCTGAGGGCATGGTACCGATTGCGAGGGCAAGCTCGAGTTGCAGGAACGCGACGCCTGACACTACAGTTTGTGCCGGCCCTATACTTCTCACGACTCACGTGCATACTAGTAAGTGGCGTTGGGCCCTACAGCAACTCTTGCTCGCTACCCTCAGCTTCAAGCCAACTTCGAAGTCTGATACCATCTTACTGTCGTACATACCTGTTTTTCGATGCCAAACAATCCTCTACGCCGTTTTTCCAAGTCAGTGAAACCTGATTCTGGCCAGGATGACCCAGAGTCACGCATGGTGCGTGGTGTATTGTATTCCGTTCAAATGATTGTTAATCCATCGTCGGGTCATTAGTTGAAAGGGCCATCCCAAGCTGCTAATACCGAGATTACCCCGACGCCTGCGAAAGCTGGTGACGCCATCCACAACACACTCGCCACGTTGAAAAATCTATTCCATCATCACGAAAAACGCATCCAAATTTCCCCAGCGGGCGATGCCCTACCCGCTCTAGCGCAATTGGCCAGGGCCATACCTGTCCAGGGGGTGTGTACAGTACTTTGCATGGAAACTAACGTTAACTGCTGAGCTCTTGTACGACAGTCGCTCGCCACAGGAAAGATTGATGAGCCTGTTGCACATGACGAGGAGACAATGGCACTTGTGCCGGGTGCTGTTCAAAGTGACGCTGGCCTTGTCGATGGGACTGATTCTTCCCCCACGCTTGAAGACATCAGTGCGACCTCCCTCAGGTCTCTCAAGAATTTCATTACTGCTGTCTCTACCAGGACCGACGTACATTTCCCCCATTTCTTCATGGAGCTGAACTCATTTATCTACGCAGGTCCCACCGTACGCCCAGGTATTGTTGGAAGTGTTAACCAGTGCTGCTCAGGTATGCTCTTTATTTAGTAATAATTCACCTCTGACGCCATCTTGTCAGTTGGTCATCACGCAAGCGAAGGTGGACGCAGCAGTCTCTGGCCTGCTTCCCATACTCCAACAAGTCTATGAGTTCCTTCGCAATGACCAAATTCTTACCAAGTTCGATACAAGGAAAGAAACGCTAGCATGCATCACCCAGGTCGTAAACGATAGCACGCAGTTCATCAAAAACTACGCTGATGTCAAGAGTTCCTGTGAGACATTTACACCAGTTTCTGATTACAGTCCTCTGACGGACTGTCGTTAGGGAAGCGACTTGGAAAGGACATCGCGTCTGAAACGCAGGTTGCCATCGATGGTTACAATCAGGCACTCGATGCTTTGATGAAACAGTATCACGATCGTAAAGCCCAGGATGGCCCAGTCAAGTTCGCCCCCGTCCTCCGTGGTCTCCAAGATACGAGACTGGAGGGGATGCTATACGTAAAGGAGACAATATTGGACTCCAGGATAAGATGCATGGATGGCACGAGAAAAGACGTTCTACAAGACATCGTACGCTGGATCCACGACCCCGATGTGAACACGCCGCGGGTTTTTTGGCTCCACGGGCTGGCTGGCCAAGGCAAATCCACTATCATCCACACCATTGCGCAGTGGCTAGAGAACGTTGGAAAACTCACGACGTACTTCTGCTTCGCCGGGGACAGACAGATCGACCGTCGTGAGGACAAGATATTCACGACTATTGCGCGCGATCTTGCCGACTACGATCCTTCGTTCAGACACGTGCTAGTTGACACTGTCACCAGGTATCCCTCGCTCAAGACTACCCGCGACGTCATGCAACAATGGGAGAAACTACTGTTGGAGCCTATCTCGAAAGTCGCGGATGGGGCCATGAAGAACGTGGTTATCATCATCGACGGGTTAGATGAGAGTGGACCCAGCTCGTCGCGAATGCACATCCTGGCAGCGCTCGCATCTAAAGAAGCTGCAAGTCTTCCTCCTAACTTCCGCATCCTTCTTGCATCTCGTCCATTGGACGACATCCAGCGTGCTCTGGGCAGCTCTCCACACGTGAAAGTCCTGTCCTTGAACGGCTTCTCTACAGATGACATGGAAAAGGAACTCTGTCATTACATTTCCAATCAAATCTCGAAATATAGTGGTATTGAGCCGCACGAAGTCAAGCATATGGCTGAGATATCTAAAGGTCTATATGAGGTGGCCCGTCTCTCTTGCTACTATCTCAATCCACACGTCCCTGGAATGTCGGCCAAGGAGCGTTTGGTTGACATGGTGGAGTTAGTGCGTGGAGAGGGGGAAGCGCTTCTGGACACTATATACTCCGCAACGCTGGATGCTATCATCGGCCCGAGGCCACTTCCTCGCCAGCGCTTTTGCTCCGTGATGCGACAAGTCATTTATACCTATGAGCCGCTTTCGATGGAAGCATTCACCAAGATGCGTCGTCACTTCGCACACGAGGCCGACCAGTATGATTCGAATATCATTATCAGCTTCATGAGTATCGTGCTCACTGCTGTCAAACTCCGCACCACCTCTGTTCGTCCAATGAATGCGTCCTTCTATGAATTCCTAGCTAGTGCTTCCCGAAGTGGAAAGTATTTCTCTGGCGACCGATCTATTCAAGCCGACCTGGCCCTTTCCTCACTCCGCGTTCTCCGCGATGACCTGCGGTTCAATATCTGCCAATTGGAGAACTCCTACATACTCAATTCTGAGGTCGAGGATCTTGCTGCGGAAGTCAAAAGTCACATCCCATTGCACTTGGAGTACACATGCAAATACTGGATCAAGCATCTCATGACCACAGAATTCACTCCTTCCCTTGCAGGGCAGGTCAGGGATCTTCTGGGAAGTGAAAAGGTTTTATTCTGGTTGGAAGTTCTGAGTTTTGTTGGTGGACTTGATAATACTGCCATTGATCTAGCATCTCTTGGGAGATGGTTGCAGGTGAGTAGTTGTGGTTATATGCGGAACTCTTTTCTGATTAGTTGATGAACAGGAAAAGAAGGGAAATGAGGATCTTGTAGCTCTGGCAAGGGATTGTGTCAAGTTCATTCAAAACTTTGCTGGTGCAATCTCCTCAAGCACTCCCCATTTGTACATCTCAGCACTTCCCCTTGCCCCTGAGAGTTCTGTGCTATGCAAGGCTCTCAGGCCCAAGTTCTCCCAACTTGCCAAAGCTGCTGTAGGACAACTTCAGGAGTGGCCAGCTGCTCAGGTGCTTCTGCAGGGGCATGATGGTACTGTGACTTCAGTTGCATTCTCACCAGATGGCACAAAAGTTGTGTCAGGTTCAAATGACATGAGTGTTAGAGTATGGGATGCTGAGAGTTGTGTTCCAATTGGGAGTCCTTTGCATGGTCATTCTGGCTATGTTCAATCAGTTGCTTTCTCCCCAGATGGCACAAGGGTTGTAACAGGTTCTTTTGACACCACCTTGATTGTGTGGGATGTGAAGAGGGGTGTACAGATTGGCAGTTCATTCCAGGGCCACTCTGAACCAGTCAATTCAGTTGCTTTCTCCCCTGATGGCACAAGAATTGTCTCAGGCTCCAGAGACAACACTCTAAGGATATGGGATGCTGAGAAGGGTGTTCAGATTGGGAGTCCACTTCAAGGTCACACTCACTATGTCCAGTCTGTTGCCTTCTCCCCAGATGGCACAAGGATTGTGTCAGGCTCATATGACAGGACAGTGAGGGTATGGGATACAGAGGGAGGAGGTCAGGTTGGCAAATCATTTGAAGGCCACTCTAATCAGGTCCAATCAGTTGCATTCTCACCTGATGGAAGCAGGATTGTCTCAGGCTCTTCTGATGGTACTGTGAGAATTTGGGATGCTGAGAAGGGTGTGCAAATTGGAAGACCACTTGAAGGGCACACACATTCTGTCCAATCAGTTTCCTTCTCTCCAGATGGAACCAGGATTGTGACAGGCTCTTATGACAACACTATCAGAGTGTGGGATACTGAAGGCACACAGATTGGGAGGTCTCTTGAGGGTCATACTCACTGGGTCCAATCCATTGCAATTTCTCCTGATGGAAAAAAGATTGTGTCAGGTTCATCTGACAAGTCTGTGAGGATCTGGAAAGGTGACTGTGTCAATGTTAGCAACCAATCTCTTGGTCACAATGACTATATTCAATCAGTTGCATTCTCCCCTGATGGTACAAGGATTGCAACAAGTTCAGGAGACCAAACTGTGAGGATCTGGGATGCTAAGAATCGTGTGCAGATTGGCAGTCCTCTTCATGGTCACAGTCATTGGGTCCAGTCCATTGCATTCTCTCCTGATGGGAAAAAAATTGTATCATGCTCATCTGATAAGACTATAAGAGTTTGGGATGCCAATACAGGTGTCCAGATTGGTGATCCATTCCATGGCCATACTGGAGCAGTCAACTCAGTTGCATATTCTTTCAATGGCAAAAAGATTGTTTCAGGTTCAGATGATCACACTATAAGGGTCTGGAATCCTAAGAAAGTGTCACAGAGCAGCAAGCCATTGACAGGTCATGCTGCCCCAGTCCAGTCTGTTGCATTCTCCTCTGATGGGAAAAGAATTGTGTCAGGCTCAAATGACAAAACTGTAAGGATCTGGGATAGGAAGAAAGGTGCACAGATTGGTAGCCCACTTCAAGGCCACACAGATATAGTGCAATCAGTTGGCTTCTCTCCTAATGGTTTAAGGATAGTGTCAGGCTCCTGGGACAAGACTGTAAGGATCTGGGATGTTAAGACAGGAGCACAGATTGGCCATACACTTGAGGGTCACACAGACATGGTTCTTTCCACTGCATTCTCCCCTGATGGTACCAAAATTGTGTCAGGCTCCTCTGACAAAACTGTGAGGATTTGGGATAGTGTGGCTTGTGCACAGATTGGCTGCCCTCTTGAAGGTCATGATGGTTGGGTGAAGTCTGTTTCATTCTCTGCTGATGGTGCAGAGATTGTGTCAGGCTCATATGATATGACTGTGAGGATCTGGGATGCCAAGGGCTATGTACAATTCTGCAAAAATTATGATCCTGGACACCCCATCTGTTTCTCAACTGTGGCATCTCATTTCTTGCAAGATGGGGAAACTCTTCTAGATGCAACTTTTGATGATGAAGAGGGGTTACATCAAAATGTCAGACTTCACAAAGATGGATGGATTAGAGGTTCACATGGCCAGTTGCTTTTGTGGATTCCACCTACTATGCAGCAGCCATTCTATGATATGTGGACCAAAGTGGTTATTCCAAGAGGGGGTGTGGAATTGGATCTTAGTCAGATGGTTCATGGGGAACACTGGAATGAATGTTTCATACCAGCTAAATGATTATTGAATCTGTTTGTATATGGTTACTGATTGATTCTTCTTTCACTGCTTCTCTCACTTTCAGTTCTCCACTTAACATATGCACTTGTTCTTGGGTACTTCCTGATGAGTCTGCTCCACCTTGTAGATTCAATACTATGCTTGTACTTACATATTTAGCACTTGTTGGCATCTTGAGTCCTGTACTACTACTATAACCTTTGATCAGTGTCTTCTCCAAATGTTCTCAAATGCTGCTAGTGTGTGATTACAGCTGGTCCAGAACCATGTGGGTTCCAGTGTGCTACAGCAACTGCTGTTAACCTTAGTTCAGCATATCTGACCACACACCAGTACTGCTCATCATTGGCTATCCTTTGATAGACTCTCCAGCTCAAAGCTATGAGTATTAAGGAAATTATCTGAAACCATGTCCCCCGACACACTCATTTAACTGCAGTCTCACAGACATCACAGCTCACTTGCTGGGTGCTTCAATCTTCACCTGGTATATCCATATTTCAGAAATGATTGTCTCCGTGGACCACTAGCTCCAGAGGGGATAGCAAGAGAAGGAAGGAATGGTAAGACCTTTCGGGTTACTCCACGCGAACGACATACATGGTCCCAGATTACTGATTCGCGTGACATACACCCGGCCCTTCTTGGTCTCAATGCAGATATGGATAAATGCAGACGAGATGCTAGAGCTGATAGTATCAGCCAGGAAAATCCTTGCGAGGACGACTACGATGTAACACGCCCATGCACATGGCTTCGGGGAATTTAAAAGCGGTCTTAGATCCGAACGGGACTCGCATGACATGCGTAGCTTGTGGACGAACCAGAAATGCGACTGCGGCATCATATACGTGGATCCTGAAAGCCAAGATCAGCTCGTGCTCAAGCAGAATTTTACCGGCAGTGTAAAGAGGTCCCAGAGTTGGACAATCCAAAACCACGGGCTGAGCGAAGTCACAAACATGACTGCATTCCACATAATTGCAGCGAGGGAGTCATCTACACGCGCTGCGAACGTGCACGTAGAGATTGCCCGAGAGGTGAGCAGCCGACTCGAAAGCACATGCCGATGTATCCCAGTTTAAGGGCGCCCACAGTCAGTAGGTTGTTTCTTTTGCCCAGAAACGCTCCGTATCTGCGAACCGTGTTGTCAGAATCGGACACTACGAAAACTTGATACCAGGGCGAATGACCAAAGGTGGCACAGGTAATCAAGGCGTCCAATGCACGAAGCCAAGCCGCAGTAGAATCGTCCAGACACCAAGGTGCCCACTATTCAGCGCAGCTCCGGGACAAGCGACTAAATATTTTACTCACTCGATCCCGCTACCTCAGAAAATACGCGCAGTGCCCCCAAATACCATAGCGCATGTGAAGTCAGTGTAGATTTACTTCTGAAGCACGATAAGGTCCCGAGGCGTGGACGTAGACGTTGAGAACTCCGAACACGATTCTTCATAAACGAAGTGTATATCGTTGAATGTGTTGAACGGGTAATTGTTCAAACCTGGGTTTTGTCAATGCTTCCTTCCCTAGCATGTCGTTAGTTACTCGTGGAGCTGCAAAATGTGAACTTCCACTGTGTGAGCCAATGACAATCGGATCAGTATCGTTTATCCATGGCATGACTTCTCCATGATGACATTGACCCTCGCGAGAGAAAGACCAACTCAAACGCTTGGGTCAAGAAAGGGCGGTGTCCATTGCCATTTGCTAGCGGCGTAAGGAAGCTTTAGACTGGGCTTGCCCCAGGACGACTAGGCAACTGACCTTTGTGTTCTCGGAGGTGCAGTCCTAGAGAGAGCGAAGATCGAGGTGGTAGTGGCTCTGCGCTTGCTCCAGTGTGGGCCGTCGATCGACCTTCTCTTGCGACCGAGGTCCAGCTGGAATCGTGACACAGGTCGATGTTGTCGTTGCCTTGTATTTCAATTGGTCGGGACTCGGAAGCAATCTAGGCGCAGGTCGAAAAAAGTCAGACCACTCCCAAGCTGTATGTATAAGAAGGGACGATGCACTGATCCAATGCGTCGTTGCTTCACGAAGGAATAAATCCTTTCTCCTCCTTTACTGCTATGGCTAGCAAACAGGTATAGTACACCCTGCTCGTTGATGCGTGTGTCTACTAATCCTATGTTGGCTGGTAGCTTGGAAAGCTTAAACAGGTCTGTGTGCTGGCACGCCGATCTGACCAAGCACTTATCATCAACCTTGACAGTGGGCAGGAGAGAAGATATCAGCACGGGACAAGTCTGTCGTCGCGGATGAATTCAAGGAACTCGAACAAGACATTGAGCTGAGAAAACAGGGTATACTGAGGTGTGCACGCATCCTGATCCCCTTCGTTTCGCATCATAGTGACATAATGAACAGGCTGCAGGCAGCTTCAGAGGTGTACCACCGTGTTCTTTCAAAGAAGAAAGTGTTTCCTGTATCTGGAGAAACCGAGAAGCTCATGGCGATTGACGCGCTCGGAATCGTGATGGTCAGTCATGGTGAGGAATTCGGAGAAGACTCTCCATTCGGTGCGTCATCACTCTACGCAGCGGCCATCTTTGTGCCTACTCATCGGTGCTTGATGACACTAGGAACGTCGCTGATGACACTGGGCAGGGCCCATTGCAAGATCGCGACTCTCCAAGAGGCATACGCATTGACACTCAGAGATACATTTCTGACTTCGTGCGAGCAACTTCTGCAAGATATCAAGGACTATGAACATCAGCGAAAGAAACTGGACAGTCGGAGGTGCATATCTATTCAATATTGCCAGGTAACGCTTCACTCATACTCGCGTGCAGGTCTAGCTACGACGCAGCGATAAGCAAACTTGACAAGATCAAAAGTAGTAAGAAAGAGAAGGAGAAGGAGAGGCGCGAGGCAGAGGACGAGTTACAAAAGAGTCGACTGCAATTGTATGTCTCTCGCTTTCCACTGATGAATCGTCTGACACGCGTTCATGGATCTATCAGCGAGGAGACGTCTGATGATGTGCAGTCGCGCATGCATAATATCCAGGAGAGTGAGACACGTCAGCTTCGCGAACTGTCCACATTCCTGGACATCGAGCTCAACTTTGCGAAACAATACTTCAACGTATTGCAAGACGTTAAGGAAAACTGGTGTGAAAGGTATGACGTTGCCTTTCGAACCTCAACCCGTCCTGGTCTGATAAATATATGACAGTAGTTCGACGTCATTCGGGTTCGAGCATTTGAGATTGGGCTCGCATGCATTCGAACGGTCTATACGATCATCCAACTCCACTCCGGCTTCTAATGACTCGGATGGAGATAGCGTCGCCAGGGGCACCAGTCCCGTAACACGCCGCAAATCTTTCTCAGACGGCAGATCAATGTCTCGCCCCGACTCCAGGGCCTCTCGGGGACGTTCCGATAGCGGTGCAACAACGTCAGGACCTCCTCCTGGGAGTAATAATACAACCCCGAAAAGTAACAAGCGTATTAGTGTCACTGGATGGGCATCTAGCGCCGTAAGCTCTATCGCAGGGCGAGGCAAGAAAGATAGAGAAAACTTTGCCGCGTTGACGAATGAAGACGACGAGGGTAAAGCAGACCAAGACAACCCTCATCTATCCCGCCAAACCAGTTCGAAGTCGCTGTCGCTTTTGCGCAAGTCGCCGAAGGGAAAAGGCAGCGAGCTTCCTCCTGGCAGCGACTCTTCACCCAGGGTCCCCCTGCGGATCTTGAAGCCTCCCTCTCAGCAAGAACGCAAGCTCGTCAAGGCACTCCATAACTTTACAGGATCTTCTGACGAGTTGTCATTTAAGGCCGGAGATGAGATAACTGTGATCAACGAGGTACTTGAAGACTGGTGGTTAGGGATACTCAAGGACGGCCGAAAGGGCCTTTTCCCGGCGAACTATACCACTCCAATCATCTCAAACGCCTCTGGTACCCGCCCGTTCGCAATCGTTCAAGAAGATGGCGGCGTTACCACTGATGGTGATCATCATCACGAGACCGAAGCCGGGGATGACGAGAGCATCAGCTATCGTCAGCCAATGGATGTTCCCCATTCCGCAACGAGCTTCGCATTCGATGTCCATAGTATAATTAGTTCTACAGAGGACGACGAATCGCAGCACCTGGTTCCCCCGCGCCAACAATCCCCCTCGGATGAGGTCGTACTCCAAGGTCCCTCAAGAACACGCGACTCCCCACCACTTCTACGGAGCAAAACCAGCCCCGAGGTCCCCTCGGCGGTGGTAGGAAGGAAAGCCCCGCCTCCTCCACCACCTCGAAGAATTCAAACGAGTTCTCTTCCGCCTCCTCTTATCCCTGATCGACCTCCTGGTTCTTCTAAGAACCGTCTTCCTTTGCAAACAGACAGCAGTGCATCGAGTGCATCATCGATTTCGAGTTACATTTCGCCGGTTTACCTTACTCCGACGACCTCAATGAAAGCCAGCAGTGGTAATGGGAATAGTCGCCCCGGCCTGAACGTGTCCCCGTTTGACAGCTTGACGGATTTATCTGCGAGTTGCACGGGGTTCCGACAACTAGCTAATGAGCGCAAGGGTATGTGTGCAAATTGTTTTAGGGTGCATTAATTCACTTGGTGGAAGGGAAATGGAGATTTATGTAGAAAGTTAGTTTCGTTTATGTTGTATCTCTTTTACATAGGGGGGAAAGTACAATACGATATAATGCGATGTATGTGTGCACTGTGGTCAAACAATTGGGATCTACGATCATCTACATAGATGTAGCTCAATATATGACTGACGTCACAGCATCTGGAACCAAAATTACTAGTGTTTCCTCGATTGTTCTCTTCGTCCGACGGAGGTATGCCCTCTTTACTCTGCCCAGTGGCATCATTTATTAGGTACAGTACAATATAAAGCCATCACCATTGCCATCATGATAAGGGTGAAGGGACCTGTCACATTGGTTTAGGCAGTGGTACTTCCGGTCGTGCACAAGGGAATACTAGTCTCCCTAGGCAGACCAAAGACCCGATGGAAGCGACCGTCTGCGTCTTCTCGGGCACGGTGGGGATTCTCGTTTTGCCACTGTCCCCGCCTGGATCTATCTTGCGAGTCGAAGAGGACTTTTCTGCACTCTGAACCGCGTCTATTGCGTGCACTCGCTCC
>Ga0307516_10000303_pt1 | contig 63898 bp, 44 predicted proteins | sample 19_EM_MG_FD_203310 | JGI IMG/M metagenome (GOLD analysis project Ga0307516, IMG submission 203310) | Populus trichocarpa ectomycorrhiza microbial communities from riparian zone in the Pacific Northwest, United States - 19_EM | ecosystem: Host-associated > Plants > Roots > Unclassified | place...
AGGTGCAGTTGGTGCCGGCCTGGATCGACAACGTGCAGCGGGTGATGCCCAAGGGCGAGGTCGTGCCGGTGCCGATCCTGTGCACGGTCACGTTCGGCGCGCCGCTGTCGCTGAAGCCCGACGAGGACAAGCGCGAGTTCCTGGCCCGCGCTCGCGACGCGGTGGTCGCCTTGCGGCCCCTGGTGCTGTGAGCCGAACATGCTGAAAACCCTGCGCAACCTCAGCAGCGAACAGCAGGTCGGCCTGCTGTTCATCATCTTGTTCGGCGTGTTGCTGGCGGTCACCGTCGGTGCGCTGCTGGTCAGCCTGCAGGACCGGCCCACGCTCTGGATCAAGCGCCACGAGCGCTTCAGGCGCGACCTGCGCGCGGTGTGGGTCGGCGCGGTGGTGTTCTGGCTCGCCTGGATCTCCGGGCCGGTCGGCGCCACCTTGCTGTTCGGCGTCTTCTCGTTCCTGGCGCTGCGCGAGTTCATCACGCTCAGCCCGACGCGGCGCAGCGACCACCGCAGCCTGATCCTGGCGTTCTTCATCGTGCTGCCGGTCCAGTATGTGCTGGTGGGCAACCAGAATTTCGACCTGTTCTCGGTCTTCATCCCTGTCTACGTGTTCCTCGCCATCCCAGTGATCAGCGCACTGGCCGGTGATCCCGAGCGCTTCCTGGAACGCAATGCGACGATCCAGTGGGGCATCATGGTCTGCGTCTACGGCCTGTCGCATGCGCCGGCGCTGCTGCTGCTGAACTTCCCGCATGTCGAAGCCGGCAGCGGCGCCTTCCTGGTCTTCTTTCTCGTGATGGTGGCCGCGATCGCGCAGATCACCCAGGAAGCCTTCAGCCGCTGGTTGCGGTACCGGCCGCTGGCGCGCCAGATCAGCCGATCGTTCTCGGCCCGCGCCTGGGCCCTGGGCACGGTGACCAGCGGGCTGGCCGGTGGCCTGCTGTTCTGGATCACGCCGTTCAAGCTGCCGCAGGCGATCGCGATGGCGCTGATCGCCGGCGGCGCCGGCACGCTGGGCGAGTTCGTGATGAAGGCTTTGAAGAAAGACGCCGGGGTGGCCTATTGGGGCAACCAGGCGGCGGTGACCGGCGCGGTCGGCCTGCTCGACCGTGTCGCGCCGCTCGCGTTTGCGGCGCCCGTCTTTTTCCATTCGGTACGCTGGTACTTCAGGCTGTCACCATGAAGTGGACCGAGCGCTGGGCCGCTCCCGAGCAGGTCCACATCCCCTCGGGGAATCGGCAGACGTACCCGTCGGCCGAGGGGCTCCAATGACTCGTGTTCTGGGCATCGACCCGGGCCTGCAATGCACCGGCTTCGGCGTGGTCGAGCAGGAAGGCAGCAAGCTGCACTACGTGGCCAGCGGCACGATCCGCACCACCGGTGCCGGCATCGCGCAGGGTGATCTACCCGCCCGGCTGAAGATCATCTTCGACGGTGTGCGCGAGGTGGCCGAGCGCTACCAGCCCACCAATGCATCGGTCGAGATCGTCTTCGTCAACGTCAACCCGCAGAGCACGCTGCTGCTCGGCCAGGCGCGCGGCGCGGCGTTGACCGCGCTGGTGACCGCCGGGCTGCCGGTGGCCGAGTACACCGCGCTGCAGATGAAGAAGTCAGTCGTCGGTCACGGCCATGCCGCCAAATCGCAGATCCAGGAGATGGTGATGCGGCTGCTGAACCTGCCCGGCCTGCCGGGCAAGGACGCGGCCGATGCGCTGGGCTTGGCGATCACGCACGCGCACGCCGGTGGCTCATTTGCCGCGATGGCGCAGGCCACCTCGTTGAATCGACGCACCCACGCGCAGTTCCGCAAGGGCAGAACCTACTGACTCAGTCCCAGGAGTGCCGGCCGTGAGCCATTCCCCCGTGACCACCCAATGGATCGACGTGCTCGGCAGCGAAGGCAGCTTCGGCGCCTATCTCGCGTTGCCGCCGGCCGGCCGCGGCCCGGGCTTGTTGCTGCTGCAGGAAATCTTTGGCATCAACGCGCATATCCGCGGCGTGGCCGAGCAGTACGCGCTGGCCGGCTTCGTCGTGATCGCGCCCGATCTGTTCTGGCGCCAGGGCGAGCGCATCGAGCTGGGCTACGAAGGCAACGACAGGCAGCGGGCCAACCAGTTGCTGGCCACGGTCCAGAACGAAGCGGTGGTGCACGACATGCACGCCACGCTGGCCGCGTTGCGCGCCCGGCCGGAGTGCATCGGCAAGGTCGGCGCGATCGGCTATTGCCTGGGTGGCCGGCTGGCCTACACGGCGGCGGCGCTGTGTGGTGTCGACGCGGCGGTTGCCTACTACGGTGGCCGGATCCAGAACCAGCTCGACCTGGCCGAGCAGATCAACTGCCCGATCCAGTTCCACTACGGTGGCAACGACGATCACATCCCGCTCAGCGCGGTCGAAGCGGTGCGCGAGGCGCTCGTCGACAAGGATGCCGAGGTCCACGTCTATCCAGGCGCCCAGCACGGCTTCAATTGCTGGGCCCGGGCCAGCTACAACCCGGCCGCCGCGGCGCTGGCACACGGCCGCAGCCTGGCCTTTCTCGCGCAGCAGCTGTTCCCGGGTCTAACGGCCTAAGGTGCCGGCGCCTGCGTTTGCATCTGGCCAGGGGCCTGCGCCATCACGGGCTGCGGCGCCAGCTCGCCTTGCCACAACTCCAGGTGCAGCGAACGGCCGGGTGACTGCTGGACTTCGGCCACCGCCAGCCGTTGTGGCGGGCCATCCAATGCGGCGCGCACGGCAGCGTCGGGCGGGCCTTCGCTGACGATCAGCAGCGGCATGGGCCGATCGACCGCCTGCACCGGCGCCGTCAGTTGGAAATGGTTGTGCGCCGGCTCGCCCGCATCGCGCCACGCCAGCCAGTGCGGCGGGCGCTTGCGCCAGGCGTAGCTGCCGTTGGCCAGCACCGCACGGTCGCTGCCCAACACCACGGGCGTCGCGTCCTCCAGCCCGGCTTCGGCCTGCAGCTGCTGCCAGAAGCTCTCGGCCGCTGGAAGCAGCTGGTTGAAGGCCTCGTCCCAACCGCGCATGCGAGCCCAGACGTCCAGCTGCCGCGGCAGCGGCCGGTGCAGCACATGCGCCAGGTCGTTGGCCAGGGTGACGAGCCCGATCAACACCACCTGCACCGCCAACGCGACATACCAGCCGCGCAAGCGCCGCTGCGGCTGCTCGGCCCGCAACCACAGTGCGGCCGCGAGCACCGCGCCGATCAGCGCCGGCGCCGTCCAGTTCAGCTGGGCCCGGGCGTGCAATGACTGCACCGCACCGATCAGCAGCAGCGGGCCACTCAGCCAAGCTGCCGCGAACCAGGCTTCACGGCGTGTGGCAGCGCTGCGGCTGGCCTGAGCGGGGATGTCGAGCTGCGCTTCGGCATGGCCCCAACGCCAGGCCAGGGCCCAGGTCGCCACGACAGGACCCAGCAGCAGCGTCAGCCCACCCAGGTAGAGCCCGAGCGTGGACCACATCGGCGTCGACCGCGCGCCGACAGTGATCTCTGCCGTGTGGCGCAGCGTCGGCCAGTCGTGCGTGGCGTTCCAGGCGATGTTGGGCGCGATGCACAGCAGGGCCACCGCCACGGCAAGCGGCAAACCACGCCGCACCGGCATCTCACGCGGCGCCGGGCGCGGCACCATCCACAACAAGCCCAGCGCCGAGACGGCGAAGGCCGCCATCGTGTACTTGGACATCAGGCCCAGGCCAACCCACAGGCCCAGCAGCAGCCAGTCACGCCGACGCCCGTCGCGCCAGACACGCCACAGCGCGCTGGAGGCCAAGGCCCACGTCAACAGCAGCGGCGCATCGGTGGTTGCGGCCATGCCCAGCAGGCCAGCCACCGGCGAGGCGATGAACAGCAGCGCCGCGATCCGGCCGCCGCGCTCGGGCCGGGCCTGCGCGTGGGTCGATACGTCGGCCAGCACCTCGCCGACCCAGCGGAACAGCACCCAGGCCGTCAGCGGGTAGCACAGCATGGCCAGCGCCTTGACCCCCAGCAGGCCGTCGCCCAGCACCTGGGTCGACAGCGCGATCAGCGCCGCGATCATCGGAGGCTTCGAGTAGTAGCCCCAGGCCAGCGCCTTCGACCAGGCCCAGTACTGAGCTTCGTCGACATGCAGGCCAGCGTTGACATGCACCACCACCCACGCGCGGGCGACGGTGATGCCGATCAAGGCCAGCGCCAGGCCGATCAACAGGGTGTGCTCGTGGCCCCAAGCGTCCAGCCAGGAGGGAGGCTTGTCGTTGGTCCGGCCCGGGCAACGGCCGGCGGTACCGCAGCGTGAACCCATTTCGTTTTTTCCTTTCTTCTTCTCCCAGCGCGTGCCCCGTCAAGACGCTGCACGCTCCTCGCCGCCAAGTGCCTTGTAGAGCGCCAGGCGGTTCAGTAATTCCCCCAGTCTTGCCAGCACCAACGCCTGGTCGGCCGCGGCCAGCGAACGCTCGCTGTCCAGCAGTTCGACCAGGTTGGCGGCGCCGCCTTCGTAACGCATGCGTGTCAGGCGCAGTCGATCACGCTCGCTGTCTTGCAAACGCAGCTGAGCGTTGACCTGATCGCGCCAGGTGGCTTGCGCGACCAACGCGTCCGCCGCCTCGCGGAAGGCCGACTGGATCGCCTTCTCGTACTGCGCCACGGCGATGTCGCGGCCCACTTCGGCCACCTTGACGTTGGCCTGGTTGCGGCCGGCATCGAAGATCGCCATCGCCGCGCTGCCCGCCAGCGTCCAGGCGAAGGTGCCCGAATTCACCAGGCCCGACAGCGAGTCGCTGACGACACCAGCACTGCCGCTCAAGGTGATACGCGGGAACATCGCCGCACGCGCGGCGCCGATGTTGGCGTTGGCCGCGATCAGCGTCTGCTCGGCCTGGATCACGTCGGGCCGGCGCAGCAGCAGGTCGGACGAGGCACCCGCCGGCACCAGCGCCAGCGCGTCGCTGTTCAGCGGCGCATCGGCCGTCGGCAGTGCATCGCCCGCGACCGGTTGGCCGACCAGCAGGGCGAGCGCGTTGGCATCGAGCGCGGCCTGGCGCTGCAGCGCCGCCACGCTGGCCTGCGCCTGTGCGAGCAAGCCCCGCGTGCCATGCAATTCGACATCCGACGCGGCGCCCACATTGACGCGCAGCTCGGTCAGCTTCAGCGTCTGTTCGCGTCCGGCCAGCGTCTGCTTCGCGAGTGCGAGCTGCTCCTGGTCGGCCGCCAGCGTGAACCAGGTCGACACCACCTGCGTGACCAGCGCCAGCCGCACCGTGCGGCTGCCCGCCTCGGTGGCCAGCAGGTTCGCGGCGGCAGCGTCGCTGACATTGCGCACGCGACCGAAAAGGTCCAGCTCGTAGCTGGTGACCTGCAGGCCGGTCTGGAAGGAGTTCACCTGGTCACCGGTCGTGGTGCTTGGCGCACGCGTGCCGTTGATCGCCGCCGCCACGGTGGGCCAGCGGTCGGCATCGGCCAGCCGCAGCAGGGCGCGACTGCGCTCGATGTTGAGCAGCGCCACACGCAGGTCGCGGTTGTTGGCCAGCGACTGCTGGACCACCTTGCGCAACCGCTCGTCGCGCAGCAATGCATTCCAAGCAATCCAGCCCTCTGCCGGAGCGCCATTCACCGTTGCGGGCAACGCAGTGGGCACCGGCAAACCGGGCCGCTCGTAGTCCGGCGCGAGGTTGATGCAACCGGCGAGCAACGCGGCCGACAACAGCAGCGAGCCGGCCAACGCCGCACGAGGAAAAAAGGTCAAGCTCATCAGTGGCCCTCCAGCTTCTTCTTCAGCTCTTCTTCGTCCGCAGCAGACGCCGCAGAGGAAATGGCCGTGTTGTGATGCACCACATGCCCGCCCGGGAACAGCCGGCGGATCACGACGAAGAACACCGGCACCAGCAGCACGGCGAGCAGCGTTGCGGTCACCATGCCGCCCATCACGCCGGTACCGATCGCGCGCTGGCTGGCCGAGCCAGCGCCCGACGCGATCGCCAGCGGCAGCACGCCGAGGATGAACGCGAACGACGTCATGAGGATCGGCCGGAAGCGCAGGTGGCAGGCCTCGAGCGTCGCCAGCAGCAGGCTCTTGCCCTCGGCTTGCAGGTCTTTCGCGAACTCGATGATCAGGATCGCGTTCTTCGCCGACAAGCCGATGATGGTGATCAAGCCGACCTTGAAGTACACGTCGTTCGGCATGTCGCGCAACCACACGCCGGCGAGCGAGCCCACCACACCGAGCGGCACGACCAGCAGCACCGCGACCGGGATGCTCCAGCTCTCGTACAGCGCCGACAGGCACAGGAACACCGCCAACATCGAGAACGCGAGCAGGATCGTCGCCTGCGCGCCGGAGAGCTTTTCTTCACGCGACTGGCCGGTCCATTCGAAGCCGAAGCCCGGCGGCAACTGCGCGGCGAGCTTTTCCATCTCGGCCATCGCCTCGCCGGTCGACACGCCTTGCGCGACGTCCCCGGCGATCTTCATCGCCGGGTAGCCGTTGTAGCGCACGGTCTGCAGCGGGCCTTCGACCCAACGCGTCGATGCGAACGCCGACAGCGGCACCTGCTGACCCTTGTTGTTGGGCGCGTAGAGCTTCAGGATGTCTTCCGGCTGCATCCGCGTCGACGCCTCGGCCTGCACGATCACGCGCTGCAAGCGGCCGGCGTTCGGGAAGTCGTTGACATACGTCGAGCCGAGCGCAGTGGCGAGCACCGAGCCGATCGTGTCGAATCCGACCCCCAGCGCCGCAGCCTTCTCGCGGTCGATGTCCAGCTGCAGCTGCGGCGCGTCTTCCAGCCCGTCGGGCCGCACGCCTTGCAGCAGCTTGCTCTGCGAGGCCATGCCCAGCATCTGGTTGCGCGCAGCCAGCAGCGCCGCGTGGCCCATGCCGCCGCGGTCCTGCAAGCGGAAGTTGAAGCCGGTGGCCGTGCCCAGCTCGGGGATCGGCGGCGGTGACAGCGGGAAGATGAATGCATCGCGGATGCCCATCAACGCGCCGAAGGCCTTGCCGGCCAGCGTCTGCGCGCTGTGCTCCTTGCCCTTGCGCTCTTCCCACGGCTTCAGCGGTACGAAGGCCAGGCCGGCGTTCTGGCCCGAGCCCGAGAACGAGAAGCCGAGCACGCCGACGACCTTGTCGACCTCGGGTTGCGCGAGGAAGAACTTCTCGACCTGGCCCATCACCGCTTCGGTGCGGGTCTGCGAAGCACCCGGCGGCAGCTGCACGTTGACGATCAGGTAGCCCTGGTCTTCGTTCGGCAGGAACGAGGTCGGCAGGCGGTTATACATCAGCACGACCGCCGCGATGATCACGCCGTACAGGCCAAGGAACCAGGCCGCACGCGGCAGGATGCGCGCCACCACCGACTCGTAGCCCTTGGCGGTGCGCTTGAAGCTGCGGTTGAACCAACCGAAGAAGCCGCGCTTCTCGTGGTGGTCGGCCGGCACCGGTTTCAGCAGCGTGGCGCACAGCGCCGGCGTCAGCGACAGCGCCATGAAGGCCGACAGCAGCATCGACGACACCATCGCCAGCGAGAACTGGCGGTAGATGTTGCCGACCGAGCCGCTGAAGAAGGCCATCGGCACGAACACCGACACCAGCACCACGGTGATGCCGATGATGGCGCCGGTGATCTGGCCCATGGCCTTGATCGTTGCGTCGCGCGGGCTCAGGCCCTCTTCGGCCATCAGGCGTTCGACGTTCTCGACCACGACGATCGCATCGTCGACCAGGATGCCGATCGCCAGCACCATGCCGAACAGCGTCAGCACATTGATCGAGAAGCCCATCGCCAGCATCACCGCGAAGGTGCCTGTCAGTGCGACCGGCACGACGATGGTCGGGATCAGCGTGTAGCGGATGTTCTGCAGGAACACCAGCATCACGACGAACACCAGCGCGATGGCCTCGACCAGCGTCTTGACCACTTCCTCGATCGAGATGCGGACGAACTTCGAGCTGTCGTACGGGATGTCGTAGCTCATGCCTTCGGGCATGTAGGCCTGCAATTCGGCCATGCGCTTCTTGATCGCGGTCGCCGTGGCCAGTGCGTTGCCGGTGGGTGCCAGTTGCACGCCGATGCCGTTGGCGGTCACGCCATTGAGACGCGCCGAGCTGGTGTAGGCCTGGCCGCCGAGCTCGATGCGGGCGACGTCTTTCAGCCGCACCGCCCCGCCATCGGTGTTGCTGCGCACGATGATGTTGCCGAACTGCTCGATGCTGTTGAGCTGGCCGTTGACGGTGATCGTCGCGTACATCGTCTGGCCGACGGCCGCCGGCAGGCCGCCGATGGTGCCGGCCGAGACCTGCAGGTTCTGCGAGCGGATCGCGGCATTGACATCAGCCGTCGACAGGCCATAGCCCACCAGCTTGGCCGGGTCGACCCAGATCCGCATCGCCCGCTCGGTGCCGAACAGAATCGCTTGGCCGACGCCGGGCACGCGCAGCAGCTCGGGCACGAGGTTGCGGGCCGAGTAGTCACCCAGCGCGACGGGATCGTGCTGCGGGTTGGTCGAGCTCACCATCACGAAGAGCAGGAAGTTCGCGCGCGCCTTGTCGATGCGCACGCCCTGCTGCACCACGGCCGCGGGCAGCCGCGGCGATGCGCGTGACAGCCGGTTCTGCACCTCGATCTGCGCGATCGAGACATCGGTGCCCGGCTCGAAGGTGGCGGTGATGGTGCCGACACCGGTGGCGTCGGCGCTCGATTCCATGTAGATCAGGCTCGGCGCGCCATTGAGCTCCTGCTCGATGATCGACAGCACCGAGTCCTCCAGCACCTTGGCCGAGGCACCGGGGTAGGCGGTGGTGATGACGATGGCCGGCGGTGCGACGCTCGGGTACTGCGCGACCGGCAGCCGCGTGATCGCCGCCGCACCGATGACGACGATGAACAGCGCGATGACCCAGGCAAAGATGGGCCGATCGATGAAGAAACGGGAATCCATGGGCGGCTTACCTCGGCATCAGCGGCTGGCCGCCGAAGCGGGGGCGGAAGCCGAGGCCGGGGTGGCCGTGGCAGCGGAGGCGGCACCGGGTGGCGTCCAGGGTACCGGCGCCACCGGCGCCTTCGGCCGGATCTTCTGGAAGCCGTCGACCACCACCTGCTCGCCGGCCTTCAGGCCGCCGAGCACCACCCATTGCGTGCCTTGGGTGCCGCCGAGCTGCACCGTGCGCGGCGCAACTTGGTGGTCGGCACCGACGACCATCACCGTGTCGCCGCCGGCGCCACGCGTGACGGCCTGCTGCGGCAGCAGCATCGCGCCGTTGCTTTGAGCCTGGTCGACCTTGACCTTCACGTACAGGCCCGGCAGCAGCTCACCTTTGGGGTTAGGCACCTCGGCCCGCAGCGTCACCTGTCCGCTCGTCGGATCGACAGTCAGGTCGGCAAACAGCAGCTTGGCGGGCAGCGCGTATTCGCTGCCGTCGTCCATCACCAGGTGCGCCTGCGCGGTCTTGGCCGACTGCAGCTTGCCGGCTTCGAACGCGCGCTTCAGCCGCAACGCCTCGGTGGCCGACTGGGTGATGTTGACGTAGAGCTTGTCGGTCTGCTGGATCGTCGCCAGCAGCGTCGCTTCGGCCTGGCTGACCAGGGCGCCTTCGGTGACCAGCGCGCGGCCGATGCGGCCCGCGATCGGCGCCTGCACCGCGGCGTAATCGACGTTCAGCCGCGCCTGCGTGACAGCGGCCTTGGCGGCGGCCGTGTCAGCCTGGGCCTGCTTGTAAGCCGCCTGCGTGGCCACCCAGTCCTGCTGGCTGATTGCCCGGGCCTCGGCCAACGGCCGGTTGCGCTCGAGCAGCGCGCTGGCCTGCGCCAGGCCGGCCTCGGCCTTGGCTTGGGTCGCCAACGCGGCGTCGAGCGCAGCGCGGTAGGCCGAGTCGTCGATGTGGAACAGGCTCTGGCCCTGCTTGACCACGCTGCCCTCTTCGAACAGACGCTTCTTGACCACGCCGGTCACGCGTGCGCGGACCTGCGCGGTGCGCCAGGCTTCGAGCCGGCCCGGCAACTCGGTCGCGATGGTCACGCCGGCCGGTTCCACTGTGACGACGCCCACCTGCGTCGGCGGCATCTGGCCGCCCCCTGGGCCACCTTGCCCGCCGGCATTGCCGCAGGCCACGAGGAACGCGGCCACGATCGCCGACAGGGCCACCGCCGGCACGGCAGGCAGGCGCCGGAAGGTGGCGGGGTGGGCGGTGGGCTTGACTACGTCCATGTGATTCCTTGGGGCAACAGGGCCTCGAAGCAGGCCTTTGGCGACAGTTCTTGGGCGACGATCGGGGAGCGCCGGGTTCGACAGCGGGAGGGTGCAAACGACGTGCGCGGCGCCGGCATCCGGATTGCCCGCGCGCGACGGCTGCGGGCAATCACCCTGGGAAAGGGCGGCGCAGTATACATACAATCACGAATGTATGTTGATACTCTGCCACCCCGTTCCCGCGACAATGCGGTCCGACAGCCTGCGCCGACCGCGAAATATGCCTAGGCAATCAATTTCCTCGCTCGCCTAGGGCCTTTCACCTACCCTCCATGGTTCGCCGTACCAAGGCCGATGCACTGGCCACCCGCCACCAGATCCTCGATGCTGCCGAAGCAGAGTTCCTGGCCCGTGGCGTGGCCCACACCCGTCTGCAAGACGTGGCAGCCGCGGCCGGCGTGACACGCGGCGCGATCTACTGGCACTTCCAGGACAAGGCGGAACTGTTCAACGCGATGATGGAACGCGCCTTCCTGCCTTGCGAGGGCGCGGCCGAACGTGCGCTGGCGGTGGCCGGCAACGACCCGCTGGCGCAGCTGCATGAAATGGCCGTGGCACCGCTTCGCGTCATGGCTGAGAGCGAGCAGGTGCAGCGCGTCTTTCGCATCGCGATGCACCAGACCGAATACACCGCCGAGCTGGCGCCGGTGCAGGAGCGCTACCTCGAAGGCAGCGGCGAGTTCCAGCAGCAGCTGGCCGATGCGCTGGAGCGCGCCGACGCGCTGGGCTGGCTGCGGCCCGGGCTGTCGCTCAAGGCCGTCGCGCTGGGGCTTTTCGCGCTGGTCGACGGGCTGATGCACCACTGGACGCTGCGGCCCGGCGGCTTCGATCTGGTGACTTGCGGCGAGGCCGCGGTGCGCGCTTATGTAGACGGGCTGCGCGTCAATCTGCCCCAGGCTACAGCAGCAGCGTCAGCCGCTCCAGCACCAGCACCGCCAGCGCCCCGATCCCCGCCAACACCGTCCACTTGACGATCACAAGGCCACGCCGGCGCCAGATGGGGTCACGCGTGGCGATATAGGTGGCCAGGCACAGAAGACCGGCGAGCAAGAGCAGGCCGAACACCAGACGAAAGATCATCATGACGACAGCTTAGCGCGCGCGATGCGCGCCACGCGGCACCCGCATTTCGGGCGCACGCAGCGTCGCCCCTTCAAGTGGCGTGCGCGGATCCGGCTCTGCCGGGCCGCTGCGCGAGCCCCCTTGGGGGGCAGCCCCGGGAGGGGCGTGGGGGCTCAATCACCATGCAGGCGCCAGTTCGGCAAAGCCTGCGGGCGCGCGGTCCTCGTCTTCGAAGGTGACGTATTCGTAGGCGTTGGCGTCGGCAAGCAGCTTGCGCAGCAGCTTGTTGTTCAGCGCGTGGCCACCGCGGAACGAGGTGTAGGCGGCCAACAGCGGTGCGCCGGCGATGTAGAGGTCGCCGATCGCATCGAGGATCTTGTGCTTGGCGATCTCGTCGTCGTAGCGCAGGCCGTCGCTGTTGAGCACGCGGTAGTCGTCGATGACGATCGCGTTGTCCATGCTGCCACCCAGTGTCAGGCCGCGCGAGCGCATCGCCTCGACGTCCTTCGTGAAGCCAAAGGTGCGGGCGCGGGCGATCTCTTGCTTGTAGCGGCCCGAGCCCATGTCGAAGGTGACTTCCTGGCCGGTCGCGTCGACAGCCGGGTGGTTGAAGTCGATCTGGAAACTCAGCTTGAAGCCGTGGTACGGCTCGAGCTTGGCCCACAGCAGCTTGGCGCCCTCGCCTTCGCGCACCTCGACGGTCTTCTTGACCTTGAGGAAACGCTTGGGCGCGTTCTGCAGCTCGATGCCGGCGCTCTGCAGCAGGAACACGAAGCTGGCCGAAGAGCCGTCGAGGATCGGCACCTCGTCGGCGGTGATGTCGACGTACAGGTTGTCCAGCCCCAGGCCGGCGCAGGCCGACATCAGGTGCTCGATCGTCTGCACCTTGGGCCCGCCCGGCTGGCCGCCGGGCGAGATGGTCGAGGCCATGCGGGTTTCGCTGACCGAGTCGAAGCGCACCGGGATGTCGACCGGCGTCGGCAGGTCGATGCGGCGAAAGACGATGCCGGTGTTCGGCGCCGCCGGGCGCAGCGTCATCTCGACCTTCTGGCCGCTGTGCAGCCCCACGCCAACGGCGCGGGTCAGTGATTTCAGGGTGCGTTGCTTCAGCATGGGCGGTCAGGTGTCCCCGTCTCATGCAGGTTCTGAAACGGGCCGCCGATTGTCCGTCAGGGCCGGGTTCCCCGCTGTAAAGGAAGGTCAAGCGTCACGCGGGTGCCGCGCCCGGCGACGCTGTCGATGCTCAGGCGCCCACCCAGGCGGGCCGCACGCTGCACCAGGTGGCGCAGGCCCCGGCCCTGCTCGACCAGTGCGATGTCGAAGCCGCAGCCGTCGTCTTCGACCAGCACCTGCACCTGGTCCTCGCCGGCCAGGCCCGTCGCGACGCGTACGGTGTGAGCCGCGGCATGCTTCAAGACATTGGTCAGCACCTCTTGCACGATGCGCAGCACCTGCAATGCATCCGGCGGGTTCAGCCAATGCAGCGGCGGCAGGTCGACGACCTCCCACTTCATGCGCAAACCGGCCCCCTCCAGGCGCCGGCCGAGCCGGTGGCGCAGCGAGGCCAGCAGCGTGACCAGGTCGTGCTCGATCGGCTCCAGCGAGTCGATCACCAGCCGCAAATCGTCGACGCACTCGCGCAGCAGCGCGGCGACCGCGCCCTGCTCCAGGTTGCCCTGCTCGGCCAGCACCAGCGTTGACATCAGCGTCGAGCCCAGGCCGTCGTGCATGTCGCGCATCAGGCGCTGGCGCTCGATCAGCAGCGCCTGCTCGCGCTCGATCAGGCGCAGCCGCTCGTGGTTGGCGCGCAGCTCGGCGTCGCGCACCTCGAGCCGAGCCTCCAACCCGGCGTTGACCCGCTCGGCCTGGTCGATCGCCGCGGCGTAGCGCGTCTGCACCGCGAACAGGAACGACAGCAGCACCAGGATGGTGGCAAACGGCAGCATGTAGACCGATTCGATCGACACCTGGCCGGCGATCAGCAGCAGGTCGTGCGCCCCCAGCACCTCGGACAACCACAGCGTGACGACGATGACGCGGAACTCGATGCGCCCACCGCGCCAGGCGACGATCGTCAGCCAGGTCGTCACCATCAGCGCGACGATCGCGTTGACCAGGTGCTGCTGCACCAGCGACGACAGCGGCGACCATTCGAACGGCATCGTCAACAACGACATCGCGACGACGAAGACCACCAGCGCGCGCTCGACCCGCGGGTAGCGGCGCGAATCGAAGCGGAAGGCGAACAGGTAGATCAGGATCATCACCCACGACAAGGAGGCGTTGGTGGCCCACCAGAACCAGGTGTAGGCGACCTTGTCGGCCGGCATGTCGATGAAGTAGTGCAGGCTGCGCAGCGTCCACACCACCGAGCTGAAGAAGAACAGCAGGTAGGCCTGGCCGCGTCGGCGGCGCAGCCAGTACACCAGCGCGAACAGGCCCAGGGAAAGAAAGGTCAGCGAGCCGACCTCGGGCGCCGTCAGCTGCAGCGCGCGGCGCCAGCTGTCGCGCGCGGCCAGCGTCTCGCGCGGGCCGACATCGATGCGCGACATGCGGTGCTGGCCGGTGTCGTAGCGCACCAGCCCGATCGCCAGGTGCACAGTGCTGCCGGCCACCGGCGCCGCGCCAAGGTCGACGAAGACCGGCCGGTTCCACTGCTCGCGCCAGCGGTCGGCGCCGTCCCAGACCAGCCGCCAGTGGTCTTGCTCGTGCTGGATGACCTGCACCGCGCCGCCGGTGATGCGCGGCACGTACAGCGCCAGCGCCCCTTCGACACCCGTCGGCACGACATAGTCGACCCGGTACCACCAGACGCGCAGCGGGCGCGGCTGGGCCTGGGCCGGCAGGTCGGGCCGGCGGGCCTCGTGCAGCGGCAATGTCACGCTGCGCCAGGCGGCCGCATCGGTGGGATCGGGCGCCTCGATCTGCGGACGCGGGCGCCCGTCGACACGCATCTGGTTGGCCTCAAAAGGGCGCGAGTGCAGCCAGGCCTGGTTGAAGTGGCGGTCGGCGGCGTCGTTCACCGGCAGGCTGGAGCGCGCCAGCAGCCCGAGGCCGGCAGCCAGGACGGCCAGCATCGCCAGCACCCACGACACTTTCATGCGCCAGCTGCGGCTGTGCTCCAAGGGTGCGCCAGCGACCGGGCCCGACACGCTGTCGACACCAAAATCAGTCACGCACCAGCCCGAGCTTGCGGGCCTCATAGATGGCCTCGGTCTTCGAGTGCACCTGCAGCTTGCGGTAGCTGCGCTTGACGTAGGTCATCACCGTGTGGCGCGAGACGCCGAGCATGCGGGCAATCTCTTCGAAGCTGAAGCCCTTGGCCGAATAGGTCAGCACCTGGCGCTCCTGCGGCGACAGCAGCGCGTCGCCGTCGAGCGTCGGCGCCGGATCGGCGGCCAGGCGCAGCAGCAGCCGGCGGGCGATGACCGGGCTGATCGGGCTGCCGCCGGCATGCAGCGTGCGGATCTGCTCGGCCAGGTCGGCCGGGTGCGTGTCTTTCAACAGATAGCCGGTGGCGCCGGCCTCGAGCGAAGCCATCACGTGCGGCTCGTCGCCGAACACGGTGACCACCATCACATCGGTCGTCGGCAGGTGCCCGTGCGCATAACGGATCAGTTCGATGCCGCTGCCGCTGGGCAGGCCCAGATCGACCAGCAGCACGTTGGGCTTCAGCTCGCGCAGCAGCAGCAACCCCTGTGGCAAGTCGGATGCTGTGCCCACCAGGTGAAGGTCAGGTGCGCCGCTGACCACCGACGCAAACGCGGCGCGAAAGCGCTCGTCGTCTTCCACGATCAGCACGGAGACAGGGTCCATCGTGGTGCCGTGTGAGGAGGTGAAGGATGGGGCGAGCTTACTCGCCCCAGGGCAACATCAGTGACAAATACAGCAGCTTGTCGAACTCGGGCTGGAAGCGGGCAATGATGTCGTCCGGATCCGGGCACAGCGCGTCATCAGTGATGAGGCCGAACTGCACCCCGCCGGCATAGCTCAGGATGCTGACGCCGACGCCGATGTCGCCGCTGGCCGGCACCCAGAACATCGTCTGCTTGATCGTGCGGCCGCAGAACTTCAGCGGCTCGCGCGGGCCCGGCACGTTGGTCATCACCGCGGTGGCCTTTTTGGCGAACAGGTTCAGCAGCGCTGCCTGCATCGGCTTGATCAGCAACCCCGCCACCGCCAGCAGCGCGAACGCCATCACCGGCTGGTACCCGCCCTTCAGCTCATTCATGCGGGCCCGCACCGCGCCCAGGCGATCGACCGGGTTGTCGACCCCCACCGGCAGCACCAGCGGCACCAGGCCGAAGCGGTTGCCCAGCTTCCAGGCCTGGTCGAGCGGACGCAGGTTGACCGGCACCATCGCGCGGATCTCCTTGCCGGCCGGGTCTTCGCCGTGCGCGCGCAGGTGCTCGCCGATCGCGCCGGCAACGCAGGTCAGCAGGATGTCGTTGATCGACGCACCGAAAGCCTGGCCGACGGCCTTCACCTCTTCCAGCGGCAGCGGCTCGCCCCACGCCACCTTCTTGCCGGGCGTCGCCTTGCCCTTCAGGCGTGTCGGTGAGTCGTCGGGCATCAATGCCATCGCCGCCGCGTCGCTGATCAGCTGGTAGCCCGCTCGCGCCACGTCCATGCCGCCGGCCAGGGGCTGCACCGGGTTGGCCATCAGCTCGACCGACTTGGCGACGCCGTCGCCGTACATGCCGATCGCCTTGATCGTCAGCTCGGTGACGGGTTTGAGCAGCGCGTCGGCGAACCAGTCGAATTCGGCGTCTGCATCGTCACCACCGTTGCCGCGCTTCTTGCGCTCGGGCGGTGGCTTGCCGCCGTCGGTGATCGACAGCATCACCGAAATCAGCGAGATGCCATCGCCGATGCAGTGGTGGATGCGGGTGATGATCGCGCTGCGGCCGGTTTCCAGGTCTTCGACCAGCCTCAGCTCCCACAGCGGGCGGGACGGATCCAGCGGCGTCGCCGCCAGTTCGCCGACACGGGCCTTGAGCGCCTCGACGGGCGATTGGCCGGGCGCGACGGGCAGGTCTTCGGCCACCACATGGTCGGTGATGTCGAAGCTGCCGTCGTCGACCCAGCTCGCGCCCATCGTGTCTTCGACCACCTTCTGGCGGAAGCGGTGGTACTTCAGCAGGCTGCCCTCGACGCGCTCGCGCAGGTCGGCCAGGCTCAGCGTCGGCTCGACCAGCCAGACGCCCACGATCATCATCAGGTTGGCCTCGGTGTCCATGCGCAGCCAGGCGGTGTCGACACGCGACATGCGCTCGGTGGTGACGGTGGGGCTGGCGGACATGGGAAGCTCCCTCTACGGAATCGGCTTGTTGTATCGACGATGCTGGGTAACATCCCAGCCCGTCAATTCTGCTTTACCTTTACCCAGGAGGCACCGCCATGGCAGACCTGAAGGCCCAGTTCGAGACCGCTGTCGCCGAGAGCAAACAGTTGCCGGAAAAGCCGGACAACATGACCCTGCTGAAGATCTATTCGCTGTACAAGCAGGCCACCACCGGCGATGTGGAGGGCAAACGCCCCGGCTTCACCGACATGGTCGGCCGCGCCAAGTGGGACGCCTGGAACGAATTCAAGGGCAAGTCCACCGAAGAGGCGATGCAGGAATACATCGATCTCATTGAGTCGCTGAAATAGCAAAAAGCCGGACCTCGAGTCCGGCTTTTTGCTTTCAGGGCGGCTTTGCCGCCCTCAGCCAAAGTCAAAGCTTGGTTAGCTTGAGCCAGTTGATGTTCCAGCCGCCAGCGAGCGCCTTGATCGCGATCTGCTGCTGGCCGGCTTGCAGGTTGACGTTGTGCGAGATCGTCGTCCAGTTCTGCCAGCCGCTGGTCTTGGGCACACTGAGTGAGCCGTAGACCTGGGTGCCACCAGCACGCTCGAGCTGCAGTGTGCCGCCGCCGTTCAGGCTGGCCACGCGGTACTCGACCTTGTAGGCGCCCGAGCTCGGCAGGTTGACGTCCCACACCATCCAGTCGTTGGCGTCGATCCAGCCGACGTCCTGGCCGCCTTCTGAACAGGCCTCGGTCGCGACGCCCATCATGTTGGCGTACGCCTCGGCCTGGACCGTGGTCGAGAAGCCGCCCTGCGTCTTCTGGTAGACGCGAACATAGTCGACGTACATCTTGGCAGGCAGCTTCGATTCGTCGACGTTGAAGCCGGGCCAGTTGCCGCCCACCGCCAGGTTCAGCAGGAAGAAGAAGTCGCGGTGGAACTCGTCGGTGCCGCCGGCGTTGTTGGTGATGTCGATGACGTGGTACTGGCGGCCATCGATGAACCAGCGGATGAAGTTGGCGTCCCACTCGATCGCATAGACGTGGTAGCCCGTCACGCCGCCGGCATTGGTGTGGCCGCCGTAGGAGGCGTAGCTGCCGTTGTCGGCTTGCCAGTGCACCGTGCCATAGATGTCGGCCTCGGTGTTGACGTGCTCCATGATGTCGATCTCACCGGAGGCCGGCCAGCCGACCTGGGTGATGTTGCTGCCGAGCATCCAGAACGCCGGCCAGGTGCCCAGGGACGAAGGCATCGCGATGCGCGCCTCCATGCGGCCGTATTTCCAGCTCTTGCGCCCCTGCGTCTTCATGCGCGCCGAGGTGTAGCGGAAGCCGCCGTAGTCCTGCCGCTTGGCGGTGATGACCAGCGCGTTGTTCTCGATCGTCGCGTTCTCGCGCCGGTAGTACTCGAGCTCGTTGTTGCCCCAGCCGCCGGAGCCGTTGCCGGTCTCGAAGACCCAATCGGGGCCGATGGATCCGTTGAACTCGTCCTGCCACACCAGTTGCCAGCTCTGGGCGAAGGCCAGCTGGGCTGCGAACAGGCTGAACAAGAACAGGAATAAACCTCTGACTCTCCTCATCACTGTCTCCACGTGTTGTCTGATCGAAAAGCCCTGCATCGGGGCAGCTCGACCGAGATGACCGCAACGTGTCCCTCGAGTTTTTCAATCCCGGCCGCGGAACAATCGTAGCTTTGGGCGCCTCTTTCTGAAAGCGATTTCAACCTAGGCAAAGCACGTAAGGGTGTGCCATGAAAAAAGGGCGCCGAAGCGCCCTTTGCCGTCGACACGTCGACACTTCACTGGCTGATCTTCAGCCAGTTCAGGTTCCAGCCGCCGGCCAGCGCCTTGACGGCGATCTGCTGCGCACCCGCCGGTAGCGTGACGTTGTGGCTGACCGTGTTCCAGGTCTGCCAACCGCCGGTGCTGGGCACATCGAGTGCACCGTAGACCTGCGTGCCACCCGCCTTCTCCAATTGCAGCTTGCCGCCACCGGTCTGGCTGGCCACGCGGTACTCGACCTTGTAGGTGCCGGCGCTGGGCAGGGTCACGTTCCAGACGATCCAGTCGTTGGCATCGATCCAGCCCACGTCCTGGCCGCCTTCCGAGCAGGCCTCGGTCTGGATGCCGGACATGTCCGCGTAGGACTCGGCTTCGATCGTGGCCGAGAACGCACCCTGCAACGACGCCCCCATCTTGAAGGTCGCCGCCTTCTTGGCGGTGCTGGTGCCGGCCTTCTTCACGTACAGCAGTGAGTCTTTCTGGCGGATGTAGCTGCCGGGCAGGTTGTATGCCTCGAACGAATTGGCCGCCGAGTTCGACAGCCCACTGCGCTTGTAGAAGGTGGCCGTCTCCTTGAAGGCCTGCGTGCCGTCGCTTGCGTCGAGCCACAGCTCACCGTTGCGCTGGTGCAGATAGCGGTCAGGGAAGTTCTGCGACTGGAACGACACGCCCGCGCCCGCCAGGCCGGTGACCAGCTTCCAGTTGCCGTCCTGGTAGGGCGTCACGTTGGTGGCCTTGTCGACGCGGGCACGGCTGTTCTGGTGGCGGATCACCTTGCTGGTGCCGTCCAGCGCCCACGAGTTGTAGGTGCCAGTGTCGTCGCCCTTCTGGTAGACGCGCACATAGTCGACCAACATCTTGGCCGGCAGCTTCGATTCGTCGATGTTGAAGCCGGGCCAGTTGCCGCCGACGGCCATGTTCAGCAGGATGAAGAAGTCCTTGTGAAACTCTTCGGTGCTGCCGGTGCCGTTGGTGATGTCCAACGCGTGGTACTGCACACCGTCGACGAACCACTTGATGGCGTTGGCGTCCCACTCGACCGAGTAGACGTGGTAGTTCTGCGGCGTGGTGTTGGTGCTGCCACCGTAGGACGCGTGGCTGCCGTCGGCGGCGGCCCAGTGCGGGGTGCCGTAGATGGTCGACTCGGAGTTAATGTGCTCCATGATGTCGATCTCGCCCGATGCGGGCCAGCCGACGTCGCCGATGTTGCTGCCCAGCATCCAGAACGCCGGCCACAGGCCCGAGCCCAGCGGCACCGAAATACGGGCCTCGATGCGGCCGTACTTCCAGCTCTTCTTGCCTTGGGTCTTCATCCGCGTCGAGGTGTAGCGGAAGCCGCCGAAATCCTCACGCTTGGCGGTGATGACCAGCGCGCCGTTCTCGACAGTCGCGTTCTCGCGCCGGTAGTACTCGAGCTCGTTGTTGCCCCAGCCGCCCGCGTTGCCGGTCTCGAAGACCCAATCAGGGCCGATGGATCCGTTGAACTCGTCCTGCCACACCAGGTTCCAGCCCTGCGCGAAGCCGAGCGTGGAGGTGCACAGGAAGGCGAAAAACAGGAACAGGCTGCGTACGACTCTCCTCACGATGGATCTCCTGGTCTTGTGGGTGGAACTGGTTCCATCGCAGCGTAACGCCTTTGCGAGGAACAGGTGTTGCCGAACGTACGCGCGGCACGATGCGTCCGGCCGATGCCACCCATGCAGCAGCGGGCGCTCGATGGCGCCCGCTGCATGAAGTTGAGGGGGCCGCCCCGCAGCGCGGCCCGACGAACGGGTTTCAATACTTGCGGCTGATCTTCAGCCAGTTCAGGCTCCAGCTGCCGCTCAAACCCTTGAGGCCGATGTACTGCTCGCCGGCGTCGAGCGACACGCTGTGGGAGACCGTCGTCCACGTCTGCGCACCATGGGTGTTGGGCACGTCGAGCTGACCGTAGACCGGGTTGCCGCCGCCCTTTTCGAGCTGCAGCTTGCCGCCGTCGGTCGTGCTGGCCACGCGGTACTCGACCTTGTAGACGCCGGCGCTGGGCAGGTTGATCTTCCAGGCCATCCAGTCGGCCGCGTCGATCGAGCTGACGTCCTGCCCGCCTTCGGAGCACGCCTCGTCGACGACGCCAGACCCGAACTCGTGGGTCTCGGCTTCGACAGTCGTTGCGTACGCCGCCGCCAACGGCAAGCCGCTCATGAAGGTCGACGCTTTCTTCGCCGCATCGGTGCCGGCCTTCTTCACGTACAGCAGGCCGTCCTGCTGCCGGATGTACTGGCCCGGCAGGCTGAACGCCTCGAAGGACTTGGCCCATTCGTCGGTCAGGCCGGGGCGCTTGTAGAAGGTCGCCGCGTTCTTGAACGCCTGGCTGCCGTCATCGGCCTCCAGCACGAGTGCGCCGTTGCGGTGGCGCAGGTAGTGGTCGGGCAGGCTCTGTGACTGGAACGACACGCCGGCACCGCCCAGGCCCGGGATCATCGTCCAGTTGCCGTCCTGGTAGGGCTTGACCTTGACTGGCTTGTCGAGCTGGGCGTGCCCATCCTTGTGGCGGATCACCTTGCTGGTGTTGTCGAGCGTCCAAGTGCCCAGGATGCCGCTTTCGTTGCCGGGCTTCTGGTAGACGCGCACATAGTCGACGTACATCTTGGCCGGCAGCTTGGTTTCGTCGATCGTGAAGCCGGGCCAGTTGCCGCCAACCGCGAGGTTCAGCAGCAGGAAGAAGTCGTTGTGGAATTCGTCGGTGCCGCCGACGCCGTCGGTGATGTCGATGACGTGGTACTGCACACCATCGACGAACCAGCGGATGAAGGTCGGATCCCACTCGATCGAGTAGACGTGGTAGTCCTGCGGCGTGGTCGTGGTGTTGCCGCCGTACGAGGCATAGCTGCCGTCGGGCGCTGACCAGTGCGCCGTGCCGTAGATCTTGTCCTCGGTGTTGACGTGCTCGAGGATGTCGAGCTCACCCGACGAGGGCCAGCCGACCCGGGTGATGTTGCTGCCCAGCGTCCAGAACGCCGGCCACAGGCCCGAGCCCAGTGGCACCTTGATGCGCGCTTCGATGCGGCCGTACTTGAAGCTTTGCTTGCCCTGCGTCTTCATCCGCGTCGAGGTGTAGCGGAAGCCGTTGAAATCTTCGCGCTTGGCGGTGATGACGAGGTTGCCGCTTTCGACGCTGGCGTTTTCGCGCCGGTAGTACTCGAGCTCGTTGTTGCCCCAGCCGCCGGCGCCATTGCCGATTTCAAACACCCAGTCGGGGCTGATGCTGCCCTCGAATTCGTCTTGCCAGACGAGTTGCCAATCGGCGGCCGCACTGACCTGCGCCACCATCAGCCCGGCCGCGAGGGCCCATATGTTTCGAAGTTTCTTCATGCCGACAGAACTCCAGCGCTCCTCGTTTTCGGACAAACCTCGAATGCGTTGAACCGACGCCCTGCGAGGTGGCGCCCGGCCATTTGCGGCACCTCGGGCGTGTCCAAATACTAGATTGAAAGCGCTTTCAATTTCAACCTCGGGTGTGCCCTTAGGTAGAAACGGAGAGTGAAGGCAGGGCCGAGCGGCCCGGTCGCTCAGGCCTTCTTGACCTTGGCCAGTTCTTTCGCCAGCGCCTCGTCGAGCTGCTTGGCGACTTCGGTCTGGATCTGGCCGGCGAATGCCGCCATCAGCAGCCCGAGCTTGGCATGCACTTCGAAATGATCACCGGTGACGGTCATCGTGCCGGACACGCCCGAACGCTTGAACTGCACGGTGTCGCTGGTCTCGCCTTCGAGCACGGTGCATTCCATGTCGTACTTCTTCTCGACATGCTCAGCCCATTTCCACGCCACCTTGCGCGCCCGCTCCAGGCCCAGGGTGTGATCGCGGTGAATTCGAATGTCAGGCATGGTGGTCAGTCCGTCAATGTTGTTAGTTCGTCTCGGTGGGCTGCGGCGTCAGACTTTGCAGTGCAGCATCCCGTTCGCTACGCGGCAAATCGGCCAGGCGTTTCGCCGCAGCGTAGAAACGCGGGAAATCGCGCTCTTCGTGCTCGAACAGCACAGTGAAGGCCGGCACCCAGTTCAGGTACGCCGCCTGGATGCCGATCGACGCGTTGTTGGCGTTGGCGAAGAACGCATCGTAGCCCGCATAGCCGTTCCAGGCACCGGCTTTCAACGCCGCGTAGTCGGCCCGCATCTGGGCCATCAATTCGGCTTTGCGCGCGCGCTTGGTCGCGTCGTCGAGGTCGGAGCGGTACATCGTGTCCAGCGCAGCGCGGGTGCCCAGCGTCAGGCGGCGGAAGTCCAGCCGCCGCTGCTCTATCAGCCTGGCCTGGTTGCGTGACGCTTCGCTGCCGTGCTGGGCCATCCAGCGCTCGCCGCCCAGGCGCTCGACAGCGGTCGCGAACGATTCGTTGAACATCGTGTCGCCGGGCGCGAACACCACCTGGTGCGACAACTCATGGAAGATCAGCCGCGCCAGCTCCACCTCGGGCCACTGGATGAAGGTGTTCAGCAGCGGGTCACCGCCCAGCCACTCCATCTTGCCCAGCGTCGAGTAGGCCGGCACCGGGTAGACGGTGACCTCGAACCCCTGGTCTCGCAGCGCCTGGCCCTCGGCAGTGGCCGCAGCCTGGTCGTAGAAACCGCGGTAGCCCACGCAGCCGACCACCGGGTAGCACCAGGTCTGCAGCTTCAGCGACAGCTCGGGCGCCGCAGCGACGTTCCATACCGCGGCGTTGCGCTTCAGGTCGGCAAACGCGCGGTAGCTGTGGTTGTCCGGCAGCTTCAGTTCGCTGACGGCAAAGTCACGCATGCGCTTGGCCAGCGCCAGCCGGGCCTTCAGCGGCTCAGGCGTACCGGGCTCGTTGAGCCAGTCGTCGACCGGCCGCGCACTGTTCAGCAGGTTCAGGTGACCGCTGACCGACTGGGCCAGGTAGCCCATCGAGCTGCAGCCGCTGGTCAGGCAGACGGTGCCGGCCGCAATGGCCAGCATGCCGATGACACTGGCGGCGCCCGCCATCAACCAACCTTTGAGGCGCATCGGTTCAAAGAGCCGCCACCTCGACCAGGCAGTCGTAGAAGGTCGGCGCCCGGCCCAGGTCGGTCAGCTGCTGGTGCGTCAGTTCGTTGACGTTGGTGCCGTTGCGACCCAGCTTGCGCCACCACACACCGAGGCCATTGACCACGCCAGGCCGCGCACGCTGGTTGATGCGGGCGGTGCAGTGGTAGCTGCCGCGGTCATTGAACACACGCACCGACTGGCCATCGGCCAGCGAGCGCACGGCGGCATCGGCCGGGTGCAACTCGACCACCGGCTCGGCTTCGATGTCGCGCAGGCTCTTGACGTTGACGAAGGTCGAGTTGAGGAAGTTGCGCGCCGGCGGCGAGATCATCGCCAGCGGGTAGCGTGCCGCCAACTCGGGCGTGGTGGCCACGCTCTCGTAGTTGGGCACATGGTCGGGCAGCGGCACGCCGGGCGCCTCGGCAATCACCTTGCCGCTGGCGGTGGGGAAGCCACCGTCGTCGAACGGCGCATCGGGCAACGGCAACTTGAACCAGCCGTCGCGTTGCAACTGCTCGATGTCGACGCTGGCATTGAAGGCCTGGCGCGCGATGGCTTCGTCGCTGTCCTGGAAGCAGGGCTCGGTGAAGCCCATGCGGGCGGCCAGTTGGCGGAAGATCTCGCAGTTCGACTTCGCCTGGCCCAGCGGCGACACCGCCGGCTCGTTGATCAGCACGTAGGTGTGGCCATAGCTGGTGTGCGCGTCCCAGTGTTCCATCTGCGTGGTCGCCGGCAACACGTAGTCGGCATGGTCGGCGGTGTCGGTCAGGAAGTGTTCCAGCACCACGGTGAACAGGTCTTCGCGCTGGAAGCCAGCCACCACCTTGGGCGACTCGGGCGCCACCGCGACCGGGTTGCTGTTGTAGACCACCAGCGCCTCGATCTTCGGGCCGAATGCAGCGGACGAATCGCGCAGCAGGTCGTCGCCGATCGTGCTCATGTTGATCGTGCGCGGCTGGCGGTCGCCCAGAAGGTCCGGCCGCTCGAGCGTGGCCGTGTTCTTGACTGCCTTGGCCCAGCCCGAGGCCGACAACAACATGCCGCCCGCACGATGCCGCCAAGCGCCGATCAGGCAAGGCAGCAGCGCGATCAGGCGCACCGCGTTGCCGCCGCCACGCACGCGCTGCATGCCGTAGTTCAGGCGGATCGCCGCCGGCTTCGTCGTGCCGTAGTCACGTGCCAGGCCGCGCACTTCATCTGCGGTCAGGCCACATTCGGCCGCAGTGCGCTCGGGCGTCCATTGCAGTGCGCGCTCGCGCAACGCCGGCCAGCCTTCGACGTGGCGCTCCAGGTAGTCGTGGTCCAGCCAGTCGTTGGTGATCAACTCGTGCATCAGGCCCAGCGCCAGCGCACCGTCGGTGCCCGGCAGCAAGGCGATGTGCTGGTGGCACTTCTCGGCGGTTTCGGTCTTGCGCGGATCGATGGCGATCAGCTTCGCGCCGTTGCGCTTGGCGGCCTGCGCGAAGGTCCAGAAGTGCAGGTTCGACGCGATCGAGTTGCTGCCCCAGATGACGATCAGCTTGCTCTCGGCAAAGTGCTCCAGGTGCATGCCGACCTTGCCGCCGTAGGTCATCTGCAAAGCTTCGCCACCAGCGGCGGCGCAGATCGTGCGATCGAGCAGCGAGGCGCCGAGTTGGTTGAAGAAGCGCGCCGCCATGCTCTCGCCCTGCACCAGGCCCATCGTGCCGGCGTAGCTGTAAGGCACGATGGCCTGCGGGTTGCGCGCCGCGATCTCGCGCAGCCGGCCGGCAATGTTGTCCAGCGCCTCTTCCCAGCTCAGCGGGGCGAACTGGCCCGAGCCCTTGGGCCCGATCCGCTTGAGCGGCGTCAACACCCGCTCAGGGTGGTTGACCCGCTCGGCATAGCGCGAGACCTTGGTGCACAGCGCACCGTGGGTAGGCGGATGGTTCGGGTCGCCCTGGATGCGCACGATGCGATCGTCCTCGACCGTGACGCGGATCGCGCAGGTGTCCGGACAATCGTGGGGACAGGCGGCGTGGATAGTTCGCTGGCTCATCCCGAAATGATGTCACACTGCCGGCGCTTCATTTTGGCGGAGGGTAAAGCGTGGCCAACAACGCATTTCCTGGCTCCGGCGGCGACCTGCCAAGCACAGGTCAAGGTCGACTATCAAATACGTCAAATGGCAAACAACGTCACCTCTCTACCGGGCGCCGGCCTTCCTCGCCGGCGCGTCTTGCAACACCTGGCCGCCGGCCTGGCCCTGGCAAATTCAGGCGTCCAGGCCCAAGGCGGCAACCGCATCGTGCTGGGTCAATCGGCCGCATTCACCGGGCCGGCCGCCCAACTTGGTATCCAGATGAATCAGGGCGCCCGCCTGTGCTTCGACGCCTTCAACGCCAGCGGCGGGCTGAACGGGCAGCGCATCGATCTGCAGACGCTGGACGACGGCTACGACCCTGCACGCTGCAAGTCCAACACCGAGAAGTTCCTGGCAGCGGACGTGTTCGCACTGTTCGGCTACGTGGGCACCCCCACCTCGCTGGCCGCATTGCCACTGGTGCGCGCCGCGCGCACCCCGTTCTTCGGCCCATTCACAGGCGCGATGGCGCTGCGTGAACCGATGTCGCGCCAGATCTTCCACGTGCGCGCCTCGTACGACGACGAGACGGCGCTGATCGTGCACCAGCTGACCTCGCTGAACCTGCGGCGGATCGCCGTCTTCCGACAGAACGACAGCTACGGCCAGGCCGGGCTGGACGGCGTCACGAAGGCACTGAAGGCCTCAGGCCTGGAGCCGGTCGCCGTGGGCACTGTCGAGCGCAACACGACCGAGGTGGCGGCGGCCGTGAGTTCCATCCTGGCGGCCCGGCCCGATGCGATCGTGCAGATCAGCGCCTACAAGAGTTGCGCGGCCTTCATCCGTGAAGCGCGCAAGGCCGGCTACTGGAGCACGTTCTACAACGTGTCCTTCGTCGGCACCCAGGCACTGGCCGACGAGCTGGGACCGGAAGCCAAAGGCGTGGTCGTCAGCCAGGTCATGCCCTACCCCTACACCCAGTCGGTGCCGATCGTTCGCGAGTACCTCGCCGCGATCAAGGCGGCCAACGACCCCAAGGTCAAGCCCAACTATTCGAGCATGGAGGGCTACGTCGCGGCCCGCGTCTTTGTCGAAGGCCTGAAGCGCGCCCGCAGCACGAGCTACGAGCCCTTCATCAGCGCACTCGAATCGCTGCAAGGTCACACCCTGGAGGGGTTCAACATCAACTTCGGGCCGCAGTCGCACGTCGCTTCGCGCTTCGTCGAACTGTCGATGCTGACCGGCGACGGTGGCGTCCGGCGCTGACCCCGGCGCAGCAGGGGTTCGGAGCAGCGCGGGTAATATCCCCGCCAGCCTCCGAGAGCGCCCCTGCCATGCCATTGATTGACGACCTTGCGGCCGACGCCGCCACGATCGCCTCGTTGCGACGTGAGATCCACGCCTACCCTGAACTGTGCTTCGAAGAGGTCCGCACCGCGGACCTCATAGCGAAGCAGCTGACCGAATGGGGCATCCCGATCCACCGGGGCCTCGGCAAGACCGGCGTCATCGGCATCGTCAAGAACGGCAGCAGCAAGCGCGCGATCGGCCTGCGTGCCGACATGGACGCGCTGCCGATGACCGAGCACAACCGCTTCGCGCATGCGAGCCAGCATCCCGGCAAGATGCACGCCTGCGGGCATGACGGCCACGTCGCGATGCTGCTCGGCGCCGCACGATACCTGGCGAAACACCGCAACTTCGACGGCACCGTCTACCTGATCTTCCAGCCGGCCGAAGAAGGCGGCGGCGGTGCGCGCGAGATGATCAAGGAGGGCCTGTTCGACAAGTTCCCGATGGATGCCGTGTTCGGCATGCACAACTGGCCCGGCTACGAAGCGGGCCAGTTCGCGGTGTGCGACGGGCCGGCGATGGCCTCGAGCAACGAGTTCAAGATCACCATCCGCGGCAAGGGCGCCCACGCCGCCCTGCCCCACCTGGGTCTCGACCCGGTGCCGGTCGCATGCCAGATGGTGCAGGCCTTCCAGACCATCGTCAGCCGCAACAAGAAGCCGATCGACACCGCCGTCGTCTCGGTCACGATGATCCACACCGGTGAGGCCACCAACGTCATCCCCGACAGCTGCGAGATCCAGGGCACGGTGCGCACCTTCACGCTCGACGTGCTCGACTTGATCGAACGCCGGATGAAAGAGATCGCCGAACACACCGCGGCCGCCTTCGGCCTGAGCGCCGACTTCGAGTTCCACCGCAACTACCCGCCGACGATCAACCATCCCGCCGAAGCGCAGTTCCTGCGCGGCGTGATGCGCGAACTGGTCGGCGACGCCAACACACTGGAATTCGAAGCCGCCATGACGGCCGAAGACTTCAGCTACTTCCTGCTCGAAAAACCCGGCGCCTACTTTGTCATCGGCAACGGCGACGGCAGCCACCGCATTTCCGGTCACGGCATGGGGCCCTGCACGCTGCACAACCCGAACTACGACTTCAACGATGCGCTGATTGCGCCAGGGGCGGCGTTGTGGATCTCGTTGACCGAGAAATGGTTGGCGCCAGCTGAAGAGCTTGTTGAGGCGAGGCCGACTGGCCGTTGCTAGACTCGCCCGCGACGGAACCGTCCTGCCCCGGACGAGTGGCCGGCCATGCAGGGAGGGGGCCACGACGGTTGCCGTCGCGGAGCCTGTTCATCTCATCTTGCCATTGCCGGCGATACCAGGCTTGACGCCCGTCGCAGCGATTCAACCGGCGCCCGAGCAAGATGACCATCTATCTGTACTCCGACATCCCTTACGGTTCCGACGCCGGCAGCTACGCGTTCGATCCGGACACCGACGTCCTCGACATCGACACCGATTACTACTCCGCGGCCGATGCCATTCTGACGGATCTGGCCGACGGCAGCGGCGTGGTGTTCGACCTCGGCGCCAAGACTTTCAAGCTGCTGGGCGCCACAGTCTCGGACCTCAACCAGGGCAACGTCGTCTTCACCGGCGGCTCGATGGTGGTGAACAGCTGCGAGGCCAACAACCATGCGACCGACCTGAGCGGTACCGCCTTCGACGACCTGCTGCTGGGCTCCGCCCCCGGCCAGTCGCCCACCGGTTGGACCCTGAGAGGCGGCGCCGGCGACGATGTCTATCAGATTCGCTCGGCCGTGGACCACATCGTCGAGGCTGCCGACCAAGGGATCGACACGGTTCGCGCATCGGTGACCTACACGCTGGCAGACAACATCGAGAAGTTGATCCTCGCCGGCACGACCGCGATCAACGGCACCGGCAACAGCCTAGACAACTATCTGACCGGCAACGACGCCAACAACGTTCTCGATGGCGGTGCCGGTGCCGACACACTGCGCGGTGGGTATGGCGACGACACGTACTACGTGAACAGCCACACCGTCGGCAACGTGACCACATTGGACGCCGTGTTCGAGGAGCTTAACCAAGGCCACGACACGATGGTGACCACGGTGGAGTACTTCCTCATGCCGGCGAACGTGGAGGACCTGGTCCTGCTCGGCAGCGTCGGGAAGGGATTGGGCAATTCCGAGAACAACCGGATCACGGGCAATGACGCCAACAACGACCTGGATGGCGGCTGGGGCAGCGACACCTTGATCGGCGGCAAGGGCGGCGACCTCTTCACGGTGGACAGCCAAGGCGACGTCGTGATCGAACTCGCGGGCCAGGGCTGGGACGGCGTGCGTTCGTCGGTCACCTATGCCCTGGGCAACAACGTCGAGGACTTGTACCTCCTGGGCAGCGGCAACATCAATGGCACCGGCAACAGCGGCAACAACGAAATCGACGGCAATTCGGGCAACAACGTGCTCGTCGGCGGCGCCGGCATCGACACCGTGAGCTACTGGGGCGCGACGCAGGGGGTCATCGTCAATCTTTCGCTCACCTCCAAGCAGTCGACCGGCTGGGGCAGCGACACGCTCTCCGGCTTCGAGAACCTGATCGGCAGCGACCACGCCGACAAATTGACCGGCGACGCCAATGCCAACGTCATCGAGGGCCATTGGGGCGATGACACGATGGCCGGCGGCCTGGGCAACGACACCTACGAGGTCGACGACCTCGGTGACGTGGCGGTCGAGGCGGCCGGTGGCGGCGTCGATCGGGTCTTGTCGCTCGTCGACTTCACCCTGGGCAGCATGCTCGAGAACCTGACGCTCCTGGCGTCCACCGGAGCCATCTTCGGCACGGGCAACAACGCCGCCAACGACATCGTCGGCAACTTGATGGACAACGTGCTCGACGGCCGAGGGGGCGCGGACACGATGACTGGCGGGAACGGGTCGGACACCTATGTCGTCGACAACGCCGGTGACCGGATCGTGGAGGCTGAAAGCGAAGGCTGGGACACCGTAAAGGCGTCTGTCAGCTACACGCTCCAGGCCAATGTCGAGAACCTCATCCTGACCAACTCGGCTGCCATCAACGGCACCGGCAACGCGTGGTTCAACGAGCTCACCGGCAATGCCGCCGCCAATGTGCTCGACGGCGGCGCGGGCTACGACACGATGAGCGGCGGCGCCGGCAACGACGCCTACGTCGTCGACAGCATCTATGACGTGGTCAACGAAGTCGTCGGCGGCGGTATCGACCTCGTCAAGTCCTACGTCAGCCGGGGACTGCAGGACGAGGTCGAAAACCTCACCCTGATGGGCAGCGCCTCGATCGACGGGCTGGGCAACTCGCTGGCCAACCTCATCACCGGCAACGCTGCCGGGAACCAGCTCTTCGGCTACGAGGGATCCGACACGCTCGACGGCCAAGGCGGCGCGGACGCCCTGTACGGCGGCGCGGGCAACGACACCTACATCGTCGACAACACCGCCGACCGGGCTCTCGAGCAGGCCGGCGATGGCACCGACCTCGTCCAGTCTTCCGTCAGCTTCACGCTGCAGGAAGAAGTCGAAAACCTCACATTGACCGGTACGGTCGCCATCAACGGCGCCGGCAATGAACAGGCCAACAAGATCGTCGGCAACGCCGCCAACAACGTCCTCAACGGCAATGCAGGCGCCGACACGATGACCGGCGGCACCGGCAACGACACCTATGTCGTCGACGACGTCGGCGACAAGACCGTCGAGGTCTCCGACAGCGGCGTCGACTCGGTGCAGTCGTCGATCAGCTGGACCTTGTCTACCGAGATCGAGAACCTCACGCTCACGGGAACTTCCGCCATCAACGGCACCGGCAACACTCTGGCCAACAGCCTTGTCGGCAACTCGGCCAACAACATCCTCAACGGCGGTGCGGGGGCCGACAAGATGACCGGCGGCTCCGGCAGCGACACCTACGTCGTCGACAACCTGGGTGACCAGACGATCGAAGCCGTCGGTGGTGGGCTGGACACGGTCCTGGCGTCTCTCACCTGGGCCTTGGGCACCGAGGTGGAGAACCTGACGCTGACCGGCACCATGGCCATCGACGCCACTGGCAGCACGAAGAACAACCTGCTCGTGGGCAATCTGGCCGCCAACACGCTCGACGGCGGCACCGGTGCTGACACGATGACCGGCGGCATGGGCAGCGACACCTACATCGTTGACAACACCGGCGACCAGACCAACGAGCTGGTCAGTGGTGGCCTGGACACCGTCAAGGCGTCGATCAGCTGGACCCTGGCCAGCGAGGTGGAGAACCTCACGTTGACGGGCGCCTCAGCCATCAACGCTACCGGCAACACCAGGAACAACCTGCTGGTCGGCAATGCGGCCGCCAACACCATCAACGGCGGCGCAGGTGCCGACACGATGTCCGGCGGCTCGGGCAGTGACACCTACGTCGTCGACAACGCCGGTGACCAGACCAATGAACTGGTCGGCAGCGGCCTGGATGCGGTGCTCGCGTCGGTGTCGTGGACGCTGTCGACTGAGGTCGAGAACCTCACGTTGACCGGAACGGGCGCGATCAGCGCCACCGGCAACACGAAGAACAACGTGCTGATCGGCAATGCCGCGGCCAACACCCTCGATGGCGGCGCAGGCGCCGACAGGCTCACCGGTGGGGCCGGCGCGGACATCTTCAGCTTCGCCTCGACGCTGGGCTCGGACACGATCACCGACTTCGCCCACAACGGCGACAAGATCCGCCTGAGCCAGTCGAGCCTGCGCGTGGGCGACGGCGACACCGTGGTCGAGGGCGCGGTCTCCATCGCGGGTCCGGACGGCTTCAGCACCGCCGCCGAGCTGGTCATCGTGACGCACGACATCGCGGGTGACCTCACTGCCACGAGCGCCGCTGCCGCCATCGGCAAGGCCAGCGCCAACTATGCCGTGGGTGACACGCGCCTGTTCGTGGTCGACAACGGCCACGACACGGCCGTCTACCTGTTCAAGTCCCTTGACAACAGCGCGACCGTGACGGCGAGCGAATTGACACTGGTGACCTCGCTGGAAGGCACCGGCGCCACGTCCAGCAACGACTATCTCTTCGGCGCCTGACAAGTTGGGCAGCCAAGTGGCCACAACACGACCGGAATCCAACCGAGAAATGGTTGGCACTGGCGCGCCGGACCGATCGCGCAACATCTTGTTGCATTGATAGACTCGACTGGTTCGGCGCCGTCCCGCCCTTGACGAGTGACCGGCGAGTCCTGGGAGGGATCAGCGGCGCACAAAAGAAGACGCCGTCCAACGATTTCCACGATGCAGTCGGAGTGATTTGGCGGAGACACACGCCATTTCGCGATCGCTTTGCATCACCGTTCGGTGCTGCAGAGCCCTGACCTGCTGCAGCATCGATGACCACCTTCCTGTACTCCACGACTACCAACGGCGCCAGCATCGGCTTCGATCCGGACTCGGACGTGCTGCGCATCGACACCACGGACTACTCCGCGGCGGACTTCACGCTGACGGTGACCAGTGACGGCAGTGGCGTGCTCTTCGCCAACGGCGCCAAGCAATTCACGCTCGTCGGCGCCTCGTTCGGGGTACTGAGCAGCAGCAACGTTGAGTTCGCCGACGGCTCGATGTTGCTCAACGCCACCTTGGACAACAGCTATGCGACCGAACTCGTCGGGACCTCGCACGATGACCTGCTGATCGGCAGCACGGCCCAACGGGAAATCCAACTCGGCGCCAGCACGGCGGACGGCGAGATCGCCGATGCCACCTCCAGCGCGCCCCAATTGTCGGCCGATGGCCGCTTCCTGGTGTTCACCAGCCGCGCCAGCAACCTCACAGACGGCGAGTACAGCAACATGGAGGACGTCTACGTGAAGGACCTCCTCACCGGTGAAGTCCACCGCGCCTCGGAGACGGCGACCGGCGGCATGGCCGTCGACAACGACGCCTGGGGCAGCCACGGCGGGGTGGTCTCGGCCGATGGCCGCTACGTGGCCTTCACCAGTTACGCCAACAACCTGGTCGCCAACGACGCCAACGGTTGGTCGGACATCTTCCTCAAGGACGTGCAGACCGGCAAGGTCACCCGTGTCTCGACCAACTCCGCGGACCAGCAAGCCTCCGGCGGCTACAGCTACAACGCCTCGATCTCCGCCGACGGTCGCTATGTCGCGTTCACCAGCGGCGCCAAGAACCTCGTCGGCGGCGACACCAATGGCGCCGAAGACGTCTTCATCAAGGACCTGTCGACCGGCATCGTGACGCGCGTCTCCACTTCGTCCAGCGGAGCGCAAGGCAACGCCGGCGAAAACTGGTACGGCAGTCACGACGCCCAGATCTCGGCAGACGGGCGGTTCGTCGTATTCGCAAGTCACTCGACCAACCTCGTTGCCGGAGACGACAACGGAGCCGTCGACATCTTCGTCAAGAACCTCGCCACCGGCGAAATCGTGTGTGCCAGCAAGGACATCCACGGCGATTTCGCTTACTACGACGCGGGAAGCCCGGCCATCTCGGCAGACGGGCGGTTCGTCATCTTCGAGAGTTCGAAGGACCTGCTCGACGACGGGCACGGCGGCACCTATCTGCGCGACATGCAGACGGGAGAGTTGACACGTATTCCCAGCGGCGGCATGCCGCAGCTCTCGGGAGATGGGCGCTTCGTGGTGTTCATGGCCGTGGACGACCTCACCGAGGACGATACGAACGGCTTCGCGGACGTCTATGTGAAGGACTTGGTCACGGGCGAGCTCGCCCGGGTCTCGCTCGGCCAAGGTGGATCGGAACCCGATGCGCAAAGCGTAATGCCCAGCATCTCGCTCGACGGCAGCACCATCGCCTTCCGCAATGACGGGTCCGGCCTGGCCGACGGCGATCCGGCCCGCTCAGATGTCTTCGTGGTCGGCAATCCGCTGTACGTGCGCACCCTGAAGGGCGGCGCGGGGAACGACAGCTACGTCATCTCCAACTCTTCTGATCGAGTCGTCGAACTCGCCGGTCAGGGCACGGACACGGTGCAGGCCTCGGTCCGCTACGAGCTGACCGACAACGTCGAGCAACTGGTGCTCACCGGCACCCAGGCCATCAATGGCATCGGCAACGCGCTGAACAACAAGATCACCGGCAACAGCGCCGCCAACACCCTCAGCGGAGGCATCGGCGCGGACACGATGCTCGGCGGCGGCGGCGACGACACCTACTACGTCGACAGCAGTGGCGATGTCGTAACTGAGTCGTCCAATCAGGGCATCGACACTATCCGGTCGACCGTCGGCGTCGTCCTCGGCGCCAATGTCGAGAACCTGGTGCTCAGCGGTTCGACGAACATCAACGGCATCGGCAACTCCAGCGTCAACAACATCGCCGGTAACGCGGGGAACAACCTGCTCAACGGCGGGTTGGGCGTCGATACGGTCAACTATGCGGCGGCCGCAGCCGGCGTGACGATCGACCTGTCGCTCACCAGTGCGCAGGCCACGGGCGGCGCCGGCACGGACACGATCCTCGGCTTCGAGAACGTCACCGGCAGCGCCTACGCGGACACGTTGACCGGCACCACCGGTGCCAACACCATCGACGGCGGCAAGGGTGCCGACACGATGACGGGCGGCGCCGGCAACGACAGCTACTTCGTCGACAGCACCAGCGACCGGATCGTCGAACTCGTGGACGGCGGCATCGACTCCGTTCAGTCGTCGGCCAGCTTCACGCTCGCGGCTGACATCGAAAACCTCACGCTCACGGGCACCGGCGCAATCAATGGCACCGGCAACAGCCTGGCCAACGTGATCATCGGTAACGCGGGCGCCAACTCGCTTTCGGGCGGCGCAGGCAACGACACGTTGAACGCGGGCGTCGGCGCTGACACGATCACCGGTGGTTCGGGCAGCGACACCTATGTGGTCGACAATGTCGGAGACATGCTCTTCGAGCAAGCCGGCGGCGGCCTTGATCTGGTGCAATCGTCGGTGAGCTTTTCGCTCGAACCCGAACTCGAGAACCTGACGCTCACCGGCACGCTGACGATCAACGCCACAGGCAATGCCAAGGCCAACGTCCTCATCGGCAACACAGCCGCCAATGTGATCAACGGCGGCACCGGTGCGGACACGATGACCGGCGGCTCGGGCAGCGACACCTACGTGGTCGACGATGCCCGCGATCAGACCATCGAACAGGCGAGCGGCGGGCTGGATCTCGTCCAGGCTTCTGTTTCCTGGACCTTGGGCGCAGAACTCGAGAACATGACTTTGACCGGCAGCGCGGCCATCAATGCCACCGGCAATGAGAGGGCCAACGCCATTCTCGGCAATGCCGCGGCCAACGTCATCAACGGCGGTGTCGGAGCTGACAGCATGACCGGCGGGTCGGGTAGCGATACCTATGTGGTCGACAGCGCCGGCGATCACGTCGTCGAGCAAAGCGGTGGTGGCCTCGATCAGGTGCAAGCCTCCATCAGCTTCACGCTGGGCGATGAAGTCGAGAACCTCACCCTCACCGGCACAGCGGCGATCAACGCGACCGGCAACTACAAGGCCAACGCACTCGTGGGCAACGGTGCAGCCAACGTGCTCGATGGCGGCTACGGCGCCGACACCATGACGGGCGGCTCCGGCAGCGACACCTACGTCGTCGACCACGGTGGCGACCGCGTCATCGAGCAGGTTGGCGGCGGGCTGGATCTCGTGCTGTCGTCGATCAGCTACACCCTCGGATCAGAGGTGGAAAACCTGACGCTCACCGGCTGGGCGTCGGAGGCGACCGGCAATACCAAGGCCAACGTACTGACCGGCAACGAATTCGACAATGTGCTCAACGGCGGCGCCGGCGCCGACACCCTGCGCGGCGGGGACGGCAACGACACCTATGTTGTCGACCAAGCAGGCGACCTCGTCGTCGAAGGGATCGACGACTGGAGCGGCATCGACACCGTGCAGAGCGCGGTCAGTTGGGCCCTGGGTTCGAATGTCGAACGCCTCGTCCTGACCGGCAGCGCCAACAACAATGCGACCGGCAACGCCGGTGACAATTCGCTCACGGGCAACAGCGGCAACAACATCATCGACGGCGGCATGGGCGGGGCCGACGGGCTGCGAGGCAACGCCGGCAGCGACACTTTTGTCTTGCACGATCTGCAAGGCGACGTCGTGTTCGACTTCCAGCGAGGTGTCGACAAGCTCAAGATCGACCAGAGCGACCTGCGCATCGGTGATGGCGACACGGTCGTCGAAGGCGCCGTGTCCATCATCGGGCCGAACGGGTTTGCCAATTCGGCCGAGTTGGTCATTGTCGTCTCCAACATCACGGGCAGCATCGACGAAAGCAGCGCCGCTGCATTCATCGGCCACGCCAACAGCACCTATGCCATCGGTGACAAACGACTGTTCGTCGTTGACAACGGCACTGACACGGCCGTCTACCGGTTCGAATCGGCCAATGCCGATTCGATCGTCTCTGCCGATGAACTCACGCTCATGGCGACACTACAGGGCACGTGGACAGAAGTGAACGACTTCGTGTTCGGCGCCTGACATGCATCAAGGCCGCCGCCGGGGCACCTGGCAGCGGCCGGGCCGTCAAGCGAGTCGGTCGGCCGAGAAATGGTGGCATCGTCTGAGCAGATTGCTGAGTTTCGGCCACGGCCACGTTGCTAGACTGCAAAGCTGATTGGCACCGACCCGTTGGGGCGAGCTGCCGGCACGTGAGGGAGCGGATCTGACAGTGCTGTAGTGCTCGCAGCGCGTTGGCACATGCAATCTCGTCAGCCGCACTCCCTGGGCTATCGCCGACATCCACCGTCGGCACGGGCGTCTCGCCCTTTGTCGAGACGAACTCGAGCCCTGCGATGACCACGTTTCTCTATTCCGCGATTGCCAACGGCGACAGCCTGGCCTTCGATTCGAACACCGACATTCTGAGAATCGACTCAGCCGGCTTCTCGGCGGCCGACTTCACCCTGACGGTACTGCCCGGCGACGCTGGCGTCCAATGGTCGAACGACAGCAAGACCTTTGTCTTGGCCGGCGCCAGCCTGGCATCGCTGAGCGAAGAAAACGTGCAGTTCGCGGACGGTTCGATGCTGGTCAACAGCTGCCTGGCCAACGGCTTCTCGCACGACCTGAGCGGCAGCGGCCACGACGACCTGCTGTTGGGATCTCCGGCCGCAACGCCGGTCGACCGGATCTCCGAAACCGATGCGGGCGACCCGGAGAACGGCAGTGCCTACGACGTCGACATCTCCGCCGACGGGCGCTTCGTCGTGTTCTCCAGCGGCGCGACGAACCTGGGTGGCGTGGCCGATACCAACCACATCGACGACGTCTTCCTGAAGGACCTGCAGACCGGCTCGCTCACGCGGATCTCCACCACGTCGCGCGGCAAGCAAGGCGTCGCCGACGGACAGACCTTGACGATCTCGCCGTCGATCTCGGCAGACGGCACGCGCGTCGCCTTCGAAAGCGACGCCAAGAACCTGGTCGGCAACGACATCAACAACTCGCCGGACATCTTCGTCAGGAACACCGTCACCGGCGCCATCATCCGCGCCTCGACGTCCGCTGCCAACGTGCAAGGCAACGGCGAATCCTTCAGCGCCAGCATCTCGAGCGACGGCCGCTACGTGGCGTTCGCGAGCTGGGCCAACAACTTGGTGGCCAACGACGCCAACAACACCACCGACATTTTCGTCAAGGACACGCTCACCGGTGCGGTGAAGCTGGTCTCGTCGACCAGCAGCGGCGGCCAATCTGACGCCGGCCCGAACGGCTGGGGCGAAGCCAATTCCGCACCCACTATCTCGGCGGACGGTGGCCACGTGCTGTTCATCAGCACGGCGACCAATCTCGTCGAAGGGGACAACAACAACGCCACCGACGTCTTCGTCAAGGACCTGGCGACCAGCGAGCTCACCTGCGTCAGCACCGACATCCACGGCAACGTGGTTGCCGGCGGTGCCGGCTGGACGCCCGCGTCCATGTCCGCCGACGGACGCTTCGTCTTTTTCGGCAGCGACGGCCCGATCCTGGGCGACGGCCACGACGGCCACGACGGCCAAGGCGCCCTGTACCGGCGCGACCTGCAGACCGGCGACGTGGTGCGCGTGACCGAGGGCGGCGCCGTGATGGACGTGTCCGCCGACGGACGCTTCGTGCTCATCCAGACCGCCGCGGCGTTGATGGAGGGCGACACGAACAACGACAACGACCTGTACGTCAAGGACATGTCGACCGGCCTGCTGTTCCGGGCCTCGCTCGGCGCCGCGGGCGAGCAGACGCACGGCACGGGCTTCAAGGCCAGCATGTCGGACGACGGCACCCGGATCGTCCTGCAGTGCACCGGATCGGAGCTCGTCGGCGGTCAGCCCTACACCACGTCACAGGTGTTCGTCGTCGACAACCCCCTGGCCGGATGGACCCTGCGTGGCGGCGCCGGCGACGACGTCTATCAACTGGCCCGTGCCGGCACCATCGTCGAAGCGGTCGACGGCGGCATCGACACGGTTCGCAGCTCGGCCAGCATCGGCCTGGCGGCCAACGTCGAGCACCTGGTGCTGACCGGCAGCGAGGCCATCACCGGCCTGGGCAACGACCTCGACAACAGGATCACCGGCAATGCCGCTGACAACCGGATCGACGGCCGCCAGGGCAACGACACCCTCGACGGCGCCGGCGGCAACGACACGGCTGGCTACGCGGACGCGACGTCGGGCGTAGCCATCAGCCTGTCGGTCCTGACCGCGCAAGCCACGGGCGGCGCGGGGACGGACACGCTCGCCAACTTCGAAAATCTCGTCGGCAGCGCATTCGCCGACCGCCTCACCGGCTCTTCGGCAGCCAACCTGCTGGACGGCGGTGCCGGCGCTGACACACTCAGCGGCGGCACGGGCAACGACATCTACGTGGTCGACAACGCCGGCGACTCCATCGTCGAGCTGGCCGGCGGCGGAGCCGACACGGTCCGCTCGTCGATCAGCTTCACGCTCGGGAGCCAGCTCGAAAACCTCATCCTGCTGGGCGCGGACAGCACCGACGGTACCGGCAACAGCTTGGCCAACTCGATCACCGGCAACGGTGGGGACAACGTCCTGGATGGCGGAACCGGTGCAGACACCTTGACGGGCGGCCAAGGCAGCGACACCTACGTCGTCGACAACACCGGCGACCGCATCGTGGAGACCGGATTCAACGATGTCTGGACCACCGACACCGTCCAGTCTTCGGTGTCCTGGACGCTGGGAGACAACCTCGAGAACCTGACCTTGACCGGCTCCGCCGCCATCAACGGCACCGGCAATGCCTGGCGCAACGTCATCACCGGCAACGACGGAGCCAACGTCCTGAGCGGCGGCAACGTGGTGGACTGGACGGACTGGGACACGCTCGTCGGAGGCCTCGGCGACGACACCTACATCGTCAACTCCGACTGGGACCAGACCATCGAAACCGCGGACGGCGGCACCGACACGGTTCGCAGCTCCGTCAGCTGGTACCTCAGAGACGAGACCGAAAACCTCGTGCTCGCGGGTTCCGAATCGACCGCCGGCTATGGCAACGCGAAGAACAATGTGATGACCGGCAATGCCGGCGACAACACCCTCAACGGCGCCGCCGGAGCCGACACGATGACCGGCGGTGCCGGCTCCGACGTCTACACGGTCGACGACCTGGGTGACGTGACCATCGAGTCCATCGACGGCGGCGAGTGGGACCACGTCACATCGACCGTGACCTGGACCCTGGCGGCCAACATCGAGGTGCTGGACCTGTCTGGCAACGCGGCAATCGACGGCACCGGCAACGCGCTGCACAACCTGATCTACGGCAACGAAAGTGCCAACGTCCTCAACGGGGGCGGCGGCGACGACATCTTCATCGGACGCGGCGGCAACGACACCTACATCATCGATAGCGCCGAAGATAACGTCCAAGAGGATGCGAACGCGGGCACCGACCTCGTGCTGGCATCGCTCGACCACACCCTGGCGCTCAACGTGGAGAACCTGACGCTGACCGGAACGGGTGGCCTGTCCGGTACGGGCAATGCGCTGGCCAACATCATCACCGGCAACTCTGCCGCCAACCTGCTTGACGGCGGCACAGGCATCGACACGCTGATGGGCGGGGCGGGCAACGACATCTACATCGTTGACCGCGCGGCGGACAACGTGGTCGAGCTGGCCGGTGGCGGCATCGACACCGTGCAAGCCTCCGTCAGCGTCACGCTGCAGGCCGAGGTCGAGCAACTGGTCCTCACAGGCACATCGGCGACCAGCGGCACCGGCAACGAGCTGGCGAACACGATCACCGGCAACTCGGCCGCCAACGTGCTGAACGGCGAGGCCGGCAACGACACACTGATCGGCGCCAGCGGCGGCGACACGATGAATGGCGGCGCTGACGATGACACCTATGTTGTCGACAACACCTCGGACAAGACCATCGAGGCAGCCAGCGGCGGCTCGGACACCGTGCAAACGTCCATCAGCTTCACGTTGCAGGCCGAAGTCGAGAAACTCACGCTGACCGGTAGCTCGGCGATCAACGGCACCGGCAACACGCTGGGCAACACGATCACCGGCAACTCGGCCGCCAACGTGCTCAATGGCGGCGCAGGCGTGGACACGCTGGCCGGTGGCGCGGGCAATGACACCTACGTCGTCGACAACGCTGCCGACAAGACCATCGAAGTCACCGGCGGCGGTATCGATCTGGTCCAGGCCTCGGTCAGCGTGGTGCTTCAGGCCGAAGTCGAGAACTTGACGCTGACCGGTTCGGAGAACATCAACGGCACAGGCAACAGCCTCGCCAACGTGCTTACCGGCAACGCCGGCGTCAATGTCCTGACCGGTGGTTCCGGCAGCGACACCTATGTCGTCAACAACAGCGACGACCAGACCATCGAACAGGTTGGCGGCGGGCTCGATGTCGTGCAGTCCTCGGTCAACTACACCCTGCAGTCGGATGTCGAGAACCTCACGTTGACCGGCGCTGCGGCGATCAACGCCATTGGCAACACCAAGGCCAACGTTCTCAACGGCAACTCCGCGGCCAATCTCCTCAACGGTGGTGCGGGTGGCGACACCATGGTCGGGGGCCTGGGGGGCGACACCTACGTGGTCGACAACGCGGGTGACCAGATCATCGAACAGACAGGCGGTGGCCTCGATCTTGTCCAAGCCTCAGTGTCGTGGTCATTGGGTTCCGAGGTGGAGAATCTCACCCTCCTTGGCGCCTCTGCACTTCATGCCACTGGAAACGCCCAGGCCAACCTGATCACCGGCAACCAAGCCGCCAACCTGATCGATGGCGGCCAGGGCGCCGACACGATGGTCGGCGGTGCAGGCGGCGACATCTACATCGTCGAGAGCAGCGGCGACCAGATCGTCGAGCGGGCCAGCGGCGGGCTCGACGAAGTGCGGTCGTCGGTCTCCTACACCCTCGCCGCCGAAGTCGAGAACATGGCCCTGACGGGGTCGGACACGATCAACGCCACGGGCAACGTCAAGGACAACGTCCTCGTCGGCAACGCGGCAGCCAATGTGCTCAACGGCGCGGCGGGCGCCGACACGATGACTGGTGGCTCCGGTGGCGACACCTATGTGGTCGACAACGCAAGCGATCAGACGATCGAAGCGATCGGCGGCGGCCTGGACACGGTCCAGACATCGATCTCCTGGACCTTGGGCTCCGAAGTGGAGAACCTGACCCTGACAGGCTCCGCGGCCATCAACGCCACCGGCAACACCAAGAACAACGCCATCGTCGGCAATGCTGCGGCCAATACCCTTGATGGCGGTGCTGGCGCCGACACGATGACCGGCGGCGGCGGCAGCGACACCTATGTCGTCGAAAACGCCGGCGATCAGACCATTGAGCAAGTCAGCGGCGGCCTGGATTCAGTTCTGGCGTCGGTGTCCTGGACACTCTCTTCCGAGGTTGAGAACCTGTCGCTGACTGGGGCGGGTGCCATCAACGCCAACGGCAATTCGAAGAACAACCTGCTGATCGGCAACTCGGCGGCCAACACCCTCAACGGCGGTGCCGGCGCCGACACGATGACGGGCGGTGCGGGCGCCGACATCTTCGACTTCACTTCGACGCTGGGCTCCGACACGATCACCGACTTCGCCCACAACGGCGACAAGATCCGCCTCGACCAGTCGACCTTGCGCGTCGGCGATGGCGACACGTCGATCGAGGGCGCCGTCTCCGTGTCGGGCCCGAACGGTTTCAGCACCGCCGCCGAACTGGTCATCGTCACCCACGACATTGCCGGTGACATCTCGGCAACCAGCGCTGCGACCGCCATCGGCAAGGCGGACAGCAATTACGCCGTCGGCGACACGCGCCTGTTCGTGGTCGACAACGGCCACGACACGGCCGTCTATTTGTTCAAGTCCATCGACAACAGCGCAACCGTCACCGCCAGCGAGTTGACTTTGGTGGCCACGCTTGAAGGCACCAGCGCCACTTCGAGCACCGACTACCTATTCGGCGCCTGAACCCTGACTTCCATCCTTCGGTCATGACAATCTACAAGTACTCCGAGCTGTCTAACGGCGACGAGATCGATTTCGATCCCAACACCGATGTACTGAGTGTGGACATCATCGGCCTCTCTGCGGCCGGCGTGACGGTATCGGTCACCTCGGATGGCGCAGGTGTACTGATTGCCGGGCCAGGCCTCAGCTTCACGCTGAAGGGCCCGCCCGTTGCGGCAATTGGCAGTACCAACGTGGTCTTTGCCGATGAATCGACGATCGTCAATGCCGAGTTGGGCAATGGATTCGCCAGCACGCTTCACGGGGGAACCGGCAACGATCTGCTGATGGGCAGCGGCACCCCACCGGAGCGCCAACTGGTGGCTGCGACAACCACGCACGGCGCAGCGAACAGTCCGTCACAAGATCCTGCCCTCTCGACAGACGGACGATTTGTCGCCTTCACATCCAACGCCACCAACCTCGTCGATGCGCAGTCGTCGGGCCGGCCCGACGTCTACCTGAAGGATCTCGTCACCGGTGCCGTGGTTCGCGTCTCCGAGACGGCAACGGGGGCCCCTGCGCACGATGGATTCGGATTCGGTTGCCAAGGGGCCACGGTCTCTGCCGACGGTCGCTACGTGGCCTTTCACAGTTATGCCTACAACCTCACTGGGAATGACACCAACAACCAGTCCGACGTCTTCCTGAAAGATCTGCACACGGGAAGCGTCACGCGCATCTCGACGAGTTCGTCCAATGCCCAGTCTTCGGGCTCCAGCTACGACCCTTCGATCTCCGCTGACGGCCGCTACGTCGCCTTTGTCAGCACCGCCACCGACTTGGTTGCGGGCGATACCAACAATGCGCCGGACGTCTTCGTCAAGGACACGGTGACGGGTGTCGTGACGCGAGTTTCGACGAACGCCGACGGCCAACAGGGAAACGGCATCCCGCAGGGCAGCAGCGATGTCCAGATCTCGGCCGATGGTCGCTTCGTTGTTTTCAAGAGCGTGGCGAACAACCTCGTTCCCGGGGACACCAACGGTGTATCGGACATCTTCGTCAAAAATCTTGAAACGGGCGAGGTCGTCTGTGCCAGCGTCGACGGCAGCGGTGACTTTGTGTCGGGCGACGCAACAACCGCGACCATCTCACCAGATGGTCGATTCGTGATCTTCGAAGGCTACAAGGACTTGATCGACGACGGCAACTCGGGCGGCGGCACCTACCTGCGTGACATGCAGACGGGAGTCCTGACGCGAATCCCGGGATCGTCCGCACGACTGTCTGGCGACGGACGGTTTGCCGTCTTTCTTGGCGCGGCCGATATCACGGAAGTCTTCGTGCGCGATCTGTCGACGGGTGAAACCGCCAGAATCCCGACAGGCCCGAACGGCGTCGAACAAAACGTCTCGATCCAGACACCCGGCATCTCGCTCGACGGAAGCGCGATCACCTTCGGAAGGCTCAGCTCCGATTTCGTCGACGGGGACCAGCTCAGGTCAGACGTCTTCGTTTTGAGCAATCCCCTCTACGTCAGGACCCTCGCTGGCGGCGCCGGCAACGACACCTACCAGATCGACAACACGCGCGACCTCGTCGTCGAGGAGACCGGCCAGGGCATCGACACGGTGCGTGCTTCCGTCCGCGTCGAACTCGCCGACAACGTCGAGAACCTCGTGCTGACCGGCACCGCCGCGATCAATGGTGTCGGCAATGAACTGAACAACAAGATCAGCGGCAACAGTGCGGCCAACACGATCAGCGGCGGCCTCGGTGCCGACACCATGACCGGCGCCGGTGGCGACGACACCTACTACGTGGACAACACCGGCGACCGCGTCGTCGAGTCGACGTCCGGCGGCCTGGACACCGTGCGCTCGTCGGTCGGCCACACCTTGTCGACCAACGTCGAGAACCTTGTGCTGACCGGCGCCGTGTCGATCAATGGCAACGGCAACGCGGGCAACAACACCCTCATCGGCAACGCCGGCAACAACGCGCTCAACGGCAGCGCAGGCATCGACACGGTGAGCTATTCGGCAGCCGCGGCTGCTGTCACGGTGAACCTCTCGACCACCTCGGCGCAGGCCACCGGCGGCGCCGGCACGGACACCCTGCTCGGCTTCGAGAACCTCACCGGCAGCGCCTTCGCCGACAACCTTTCCGGCACCGCGGGCGCCAACCTCATCGACGGCGGCAAGGGCGCTGACACGATGACCGGCGGCGCGGGCGACGACACCTACGTCGTCGACAACGCCGGCGATCGAATCGTCGAAGGTGTCGGTGCGGGTATCGACCTCGTTCAGTCGTTGGTCACTTTCATGTTGCAGGCCGAGGTCGACAACCTCACGCTGACCGGCTCGGCCAATATCAACGGCACGGGCAACAAGCTGGCCAACGTGCTCGTGGGCAACGCTGGCAACAACGTGCTCACCGGTGGTTCAGGCAGCGACACCTATGTCGTCAACAACGCTGGCGATCAGACCATCGAGCAGGTGGCTGGAGGGCTCGACACCGTCAAGGCATCTGTCTCGTGGACCCTGGCCAACGAAGCCGAGAACTTGACGCTGACCGGCACGACCGCCATCAACGGCACCGGCAACTCCAAGGCCAACGTCATCGTCGGCAATGGTGCGGCCAACTTGCTGGACGGCGGCGTGGGCGCCGACACGATGACCGGCGGATCCGGTGGTGACACCTATCTGGTCGACAACAGCGGAGACCGGACCATCGAACAGGTCGCGGGAGGGCTGGACACGGTCAAGTCGTCCATCTCCTGGACGCTGGAAACCGAGGTCGAAAACCTGACCATGACCGGGGTCGGATCGATCAACGCCACCGGCAACACGAAGAACAACGTACTGGTCGGCAACGCAGCGGCCAACACCCTCAACGGCGGCGCGGGCGCCGACACGATGACGGGCGGTGCGGGCGCCGACATCTTCGACTTCAGCTCGACACTGGGTTCCGACACGATCACCGACTTCGTCCACGCCGGCGACAAGGTCCGACTGAGTCAGTCCGCCATTCGGGTGGGCAACGGCGACACGGTGGTCGAAGGTGCCGTGTCGGTGGCCGGCCCGAACGGCTTCAGCAACGCCGCTGAATTGGTCATCTTCACGCACGACATTGCCGGTGATATCTCGGCAACCAGTGCGGCTGCCGCCATCGGCAAGGCCAACAGCAACTACGCCGTCGGCGACAGTCGCCTGTTCGTCGTCGACAACGGCCACGACACTGCCGTCTATCTGTTCAAGTCCATCGACGACAGCGCCACCGTGACCGCCAACGAGTTGACCCTGGTGACCACGCTGGAAGGCGCAGTCACCACATCGGCCACCGACTTCATCTTCGGCGCCTGAAGCGCCTTCCAGAACACCCGCAGCCGCATGACGACCTACCTGTACTCCGACATCACCAACGGCGAGCAGATCGCCTTCGACCCGAAATTCGACGTACTGCACGTCGACGCGTCAGGGTTGTCGGCGGCCGATTTCGCGCTGACGGTGTCGACCGACGGCGGCGGCGTGCTCTGGGCGAGCCCCGACCGGTCGTTCACGCTGAATGGCTTGTCCGTGACGGCCTTGAATGCCACCAACGTGGTCTTCGACGATGGCTCGCTTCTGGTCAGCTCAAATGTGTTCAACAACTACACCGCCTCACTCACCGGCAGCTCGCACGACGACCTGCTGATCGGCAGCACAGCCGCGCGGCCGGTCGCGTTCGTCGCGACCAACCAGCAGGGTGACCATACCGACTCTGACTCAACCGACGCCATCGTCTCGGCCGATGGCCGCTTCGTGGTCTTCGTGTCGCCCGGCAACGACCTGACGGGCAAGAGCGACACCAATGGGCTGAGCGACATCTTCGTCAAAGACCTGCTGACGGGCTCGGTGATGCGCGCCTCGGAAACCGCCGCGGGCGGCGATGCCTCGTACGACAACTCCTGGGGCAGCATGCAAGGCGTGATTTCGGCCGATGGCCGCTTCGTCGCCTTCGTCAGCTCCTCCGGCAATCTGGTGCCGGGCGATACCAACGGCGGGGCGGACATCTTCCTCAAGGACCTGCACACCGGCGCCGTCACCGGTGTGTCGACCAGTACGTCGGGCGACCAAGCCAACGCCGGCGGCACCAGCGGCACCCCGTCGATCTCGGCGGATGGCCGCTACGTGGCCTTCACCAGCGGCGCCGACAACCTCGTCAGCGGTGACACCAACAACGCCCTGGACATCTTCGTCAAGGACTCTGTTACCGGCGTGCTGACCCGTGTGTCCACCTCGTCCAGCGGTGCGCAGGGCAATGCGGGCCTGTACGACTACGGCAGCAATGAAGCGACCATTTCGGCCGACGGCCACTTCGTGGTGTTCAAGAGCTTCTCGACCAACCTGGTCAGTGGAGACGACAACGGTGCGTACTCCGCGGATGTCTTCGTCAAGAATCTCACCACTGGCGAAATCAAGTGCGCCAGCACCGACCTCAACGGGTGACTTCGTCCAAGGCGAGGCCGGGAGCGCATCCATCTCTGCCGACGGACGCTATGTCGTGTTCAACAGCTTGGCAGACCTGCTCCATGACGGATTGAGCGACAGTACCTCGATCTATCTGCGTGACATGCAGACCGGCGACCTGACGCGCATCGGCCATGGTGACATGCCCAAGATGTCCGGCAACGGCCGTTTCGTGGTCTTCACGACGCAGGCCGCGTTGGTGGGCAACGACACCAATTCAGTCTCCGATGTCTATGTCAAGGACCTACAGACCGGCGATGTGGAGCTGGTCTCGTGCCGGGCAGACGGCGGCGTCTCGACCGCCGGCGGCTCGTTGGCCAACATCTCGCTGGACGGCAGCACCATCGTCTTTCGCAGTAGCGGCGAGCTCGTCGGTGACTCGAGCGGCGGCTCGTCCGCGTATGTCGTCAGCAACCCGCTGTATGTCCGCACGCTGCAAGGCGGCTCGGCAACGACACCTACCAGATCGACGCCGATCGCGATGTCGTCGTGGAGGCGGCGGGTCAAGGCACCGATACCGTGCGGGCATCGATCCGCTACGAGCTGACCGACAACGTAGAGAACTTGGTGCTGACCGGCAGCGCTGCTATCAACGGCATCGGCAATGCGTTGAACAACCGCATTACCGGCAACCAGGCCGACAACACCCTCAGCGGTGGACTCGGCGCCGACACGATGACCGGCGCCGGCGGCGATGACACGTACTACGTCGACAATGCCGGCGATCGCGTGGTCGAGGCAGCGGGCAACGGCGTCGACACGGTGCGGTCGACGATCAGCCATGTCCTGGCGGCCAACGTTGACAACCTGGTATTGACCGGTTCGGCCAACATCAACGGCACCGGCAACTCGGGGGCCAACGTCATCACCGGCAATGCCGGCAACAACGTGCTCGACGGGGCCAGCGGCATCGACACGCTGAGCTATGCGTCGGTCGCGACGGCCTTAACGGTCGACTCGTCGTCGATCACGGCGCAGGTCACCGGTGCCGGCACGGATACGCTGTTGAATTTCGAAAAAATTGTCGGCAGCGCGTTCGATGACCACCTGTCCGGCACGTCGGGCGTCAACCTGATCGATGGCGGCAAGGGGGCCGACACGATGGCAGGCGGCGCGGGCGACGACACCTACCTGGTCGACAACGCCGCTGACCAGATCGTCGAGGCCGCACAGGAAGGCACCGACCTGGTTCAGTCGTCGGTCAGCTACACCCTTCAGGCGGAGGTCGACAACCTGACCTTGACCGGCTCGGCCCACATCAACGGCACCGGCAACAGGCTGGCCAATGTGCTGGTGGGCAATGCCGGCAACAACGTGCTGACCGGCGGGTCGGGCAGCGACACCTACATCGTCGACAACGCAGGCGACCAGACCATCGAGCAGGTCGGCGGCGGCCTGGACGTGGTCCAGTCGTCAGTCTCGTGGACGCTGGGTGGCGAAGTCGAGAACCTGACGTTGACGGGCACCGAAGCCATCAACGCCACCGGCAACATCAAGAACAACGTGATCGTCGGCAACGCAGGCGCGAACGTCCTCGACGGGGGCGCCGGTGTGGACACGATGACCGGCGGCGCAGGCGGCGACACCTACGTGGTCGACAACGCCGCGGACGTCACCGTCGAACTGGCTGGCGGCGGCCTGGACACGGTTCGATCCAGCATCAGCCTCATCCTGCAGGCCGAGGTCGAGAACCTGGTGCTCACAGGCACCGCTGCCCTCCAGGCCACAGGCAACTGGAAGGCCAATGCCATCACCGGCAACGGCGCGGCCAATCACATCGATGGCGGCACCGGAGCCGACACGATGTCGGGCGGCGCACGCAGCGACACCTATGTGGTTGACGAAGCGGGTGACCGCATCGTCGAGCAGGCCAGCAGCGGCCTGGATTCCGTGCTGGCCTCGGTATCCCGGGTACTCGAATCGAATGTCGAGAACCTTACCCTCACCGGCTTCGAAAACATCGACGCCACGGGCAATTCGCTGGCGAACCTTTTGACAGGCAATACCAACAACAACAAGCTGGACGGCGAACTCGGTGCGGACACCATGAAGGGCGGCTCCGGCGACGACATCTTCATCGTCGACAACGCAGGCGACCAGGTGGCCGAGGCTGCTGACGGTGGCGTGGACATGGTCCAGTCGAGCGTCAACGTCACCTTGGCCGCGCAGGTCGAATACCTGACGCTGACCGGGTCGTCGGCCATCAATGGCATCGGCAACGAGTTGGACAACTGGCTCGTGGGCAACGGCGCCGCCAACAACCTGCAAGGCGGCGCTGGCAACGACTCATCGGACGGCAGCGCCGGCCAGGACGTGATGACGGGCGGTGCCGGCAACGACGTCTACACCGTTGAGAACGTCGGCGACAAGGTCGTCGAAGCCGCTGGCGGCGGCAACGACATGGTCCATGCCTGGGTGAGCTACACGCTGTCCGATGAAGTCGAGACCCTGAGCCTCGCGGGTGTCGCCGCCATTGACGGCACCGGCAACGCAGGGGCCAACACGATCATCGGAAATTGGGCCAACAACGTCCTGGACGGCAGCGCAGGCGCCGATCGCCTGGTGGGCGACTATGGCGACGACACCTACCTCGTGGACAACCTCGCGGACGTGATCGACGAATACGGCTGGACTGACATCGACAGCGTGCAAGCCTCCGTCAGCTGGGCACTGGGTGACAACCTGGAGAACCTCACGCTGACCGGCAGTGCGGCGATCAATGCCACCGGCAATGCGTTGGCCAACATCGTCATCGGCAACAGCGCGGCCAACATCCTCAATGGCGGGGCCGGCACAGATACATTGATCGGTGGCGCCGGCAACGACGTCTTCAACTTCACGTCAGCGCCGGCGTCCGACACCATCATCGACTTCGCCAGTGGCACTGACAAGGCCCGTATCGGTCAGGTCGCCATTCATGTGGGCGATGGAGACAACGTGGTCGAAGGCGCTGTCAGCGTCACCGGGCCAAACGAGTTCGCCGCATCGGCAGAACTGGTGATCGTCAGCCACAACATCGCCGGCGGCATCACCTCGACCAGCGCCGCAAGCGCCATCGGGCATGCCAACAGCGCGTATACGGTCGGTGACACCCGTCTGTTCGTGGTCGACAACGGCACCGACTCGGCGGTCTATCTGTTCACCGCCAGCAATGCCGATGCCACCATCGGCGCCAATGAACTGACGCTGGTGACCACCCTGCAAGGCACCGGCTCGACGGGCACCGGCGACTACTACTTCGGCTACTGACCGCCGTGCACTTCACCGCCGAATCGAAGCGCCGGCGGTGAAGGCTTCAGCGCTCACGAAACGCCCGCCTGAAGTACCCCCCCACCGGTTCGATCAAGAACCCGATCGGCGTGCGCTCCGTGGTCTTGATGTAGACCTCGGCCGCCATGCCCGGACGCAGCTTGCTGGCCACAGCCGCCTCGGTGCCCGGTTCGGGCGTCACCTGCAGCAACGCGCGGAGGTACGGCGCCCCGTTGCGATCGTCCGTCAACGCATCGGCGGAAACTTCGACCACCTTGGCCGCCAGCAGTCGCTCGTAGCGGGATTCGGCCGTCATCAACTTCAGCTCCGCTGCGGTGCCCGAATGAACCTCTGCAGCCACATCCAATGGCAAGCGGACTTCGACCTGCAACGGCGCATCGGCCGGCACGATGTCGACGATCGGCTCGCGAGCGCCCAGCGCTGAGCCGGGCGTGTTGATGCGCAAGTTCACCAACCGACCCGACTCCGGCGCCAGCACTATCTGGCGGCTGCGGTCGTCGGTGCTGGATCGCAAGCGTTGTTCGGCGTCCGAGACGCGGGCGCCCACCTCGCGAAGCTCTTCGGTGGCTTGCTGAACCAGGCCGTCGTGGAGTGCCCGCATCCGGGCTTCCAAGGCGCCCAGCCGCTGCTTGGCCTGCGACAGCTCCGCCTCGTTGGCAAATTGGCGCGATTCGTATTCGCTGACACCACGCTGCATCGCCATGACCCTGGCGCGGTTGACGTACTGCTCCTGCTCCAGCCGCTGGTTCAGTGCCAGTTCCTCGCGCATCAACGCTGCGGCGCGGTTGGTGTTCTCACGCTCTTTCAAGCGCACATCGATCTCGGTGCGCGTGTCCTGGGCCTGGCGCCGCTCACCTTCAATCTGGGCCGCCAGGTTGGACTGACGTATGGCGAACGCGGCCTTTTCCTTGGCCATCTGTTCCGCAAAGCGCTTGACGTCGCTGAACTCCGTGGGCAGGCTCCCCGGGACCTTCCAGGACGGCAAGCCCGCCACTTCGGCTTCGAGGCGCGATTGGCGCAACCGGTCGGCGGCGAGCTGGGCCCGCAGCATATCCACCGACGCCTCGACACGAACGTCTTCCAGTTCGATCAAAACGTCGCCCTTGCGCACCGTCTGTCCTTCACGCACGAGGATCTTGGCCACCGTGCCGCCGTCGCGGTGCGTGACCGTGCGCCGGTTCGCCTCGACCTTGATGATGCCCTGCGCGACCACGCCGCCCGAAATGGGCGCCAGGCCGGCCCACAGGGCGAAGACGGCAATCCAGGCGGCGATGATCCACAGCCCGCGCCGCGCGATCACCTTCAGGCGCTCGTCCATGGCCCCGTCTGGCGCGGGCAGCTGCATGGTGTTCGGTGTGCTCATGCCCGGCCTCCGCGTGCGTTCGATTCATCGCCAGGCGCCGAAGGCGTGGTCAACTGAATCGACGGGTCCGCAGTGGCGTCGGCGCCGGTCTGGCTGCGAACAGCGGTCCGCTCGACGGCGCCGTCCCGCAGCACCAGGACACGGTCCGCCACAGACAATAAGCGGCGACGCTGTGTGACGGCGACGACGGTGGCGCCGCGTGCGCGCAGGCGCTGCAGCGCCGCCACCAACGCATCTTCGCCCTCTGAGTCCAGACTGGCGTCGGGTTCGTCCAGCACCACCAGGGCGGGGTCGCCAAACAAGGCCCGGGCCAAAGCCACACGCTGACGCTGCCCGCCAGACAACAGCCGCCCGCCTTCGCCCACCGGGGTGTCATAACCCGAGGGGAATCGCAGGATCAGTTCGTGAGCGCCGGCCGCCTGTGCGGCGGCGACGATGCGCGATGAATCGGTCGACGTGAAGCGGGCAATGTTCTCGGCCACCGTGCCGGCAAACAGTTCGACATCTTGCGGCAAGTAGCCCAGGGCGGCGCCCAACAAGCGCGGGTCGTACTGCCGAATGTCGGCGCCGTCCAGGCGCACCGTGCCGCCGCTGGCCTTGAGCACGCCCACCAGCAGGCGCGCAAGCGTGGTCTTGCCCGCACCGCTGCCGCCCACCACCGCCACCAGCTCACCCGGCTCGGCCTTGAAACTGACCTGGCGGAGGAGCACGCGGCCTGTCTGCGCCGAGGCATGCCCCAGCATCTCGACATCCAGCCGCCCGGTCGGCGGTGGCAGCGCAGTGGCCACCTCGCCTTCGACCGGCCGGTCCAGCAGGGTCTGCAGCCGGCGATGCGCCATTCGCGCTTCCGCGAGCGATTGCCAGCCACCGATGAGCTGCTCGACCGGCGCCAGTGCACGGCCCAGGATGATCGTCGTGGCGATCATCACGCCGGGCGTGGCGCCTTCGCGAATGACCAGCCATGCCCCGGCGCTGAGCATCAGAACCTGCACCGCCTGACGGGCCGTGCGCGACACCGCGGCCAGCTTGCCGCTGAGCGAAGTAGCCGCCAAAGTCGCATCCTGGACGCTGATCGACTGCGCGGCCCAGCGCTGGGTCATCGCCTCACCCATGCCCAATGCCGTCACCACTTCGGCGTTCTGCATGCAGCGGTCAGCCCAGCGCGCGGTGGCGCGCGAAGCATCCTGAATCTGCGACAGCCCTTGGCGCACCAGGCGGTTGTTGGCCCAGGTCAAGGTCAGCAGGACCAGCGCCGCCAGGGTTGCCAAGGCCCCCAACCGCGGGTCGAACAGGGCAATGATGACCAGGTAGACCAGCGCCCATGGCGTGTCGAACAGTGCGACGACCCCAGGGCCGGACAAGAAAGTGCGCACGCTGGACAGGTCCTTCAACCCATCGGCCAGTTCGACGCTGGACTGCCTCGCATTGGCAACGATCAGTTGCCCAAGAAGGCCGGGACCATAACGCCGCTCCAACGACATGCCGAGCATCGTCAGCAGGCGCGTTCGCACCTGGTCCAGCGCGCCGAAGACCGCCAGGCTGACGCCCGCGAGCAGCAGCAGCATCACCAGCGTTTCGACGCTGCGCGTCACCAGCACCCGGTCATAGACCTGCAGCATGAAGAGCGATGGCGTCAGCAGCGCCAGATTGATGACCAGGCTGAATCCCAAGGCCCACATCAGATGCGGACGGACGAAGCGGTGCAGGCTGGATTCCACCGGCCTGAGCGGGGCGGAACGAGGTGTCGTGGACATGCGGAAAGCGGAGGCCCGGTGCGCAGCTGAAGGCAAGCTGGTGTGGCCGATCGGAGGACCAGGGATTGTCGCAAACGGTGCCTCTTTTGGGTGCAGCTCCCGGGCCAAGGAATACACGCCGGGGTCCGAAATCTGGGAGCCCGGAGCGTCGTTCGCTGCCAAACGTCTCACCTCGCTTCGGCGACAAGCCACCATCCATCGCAGGCCAATGTCCGAATTTGACCGCAATGCGTCCGTCGCTGGGCTGGTTGGTCGGCGCTCCAAAGGGAAACATGGCATCCTCTGCCACTGAAACCCGTTGACCATCATGTCCATTTCCGCCCGCCCCACCACCGCCCTGATCCTGATCGATGTGCAGGAGTCCTTCCGTGTCCGGCCGTACTGGAGTGACGCCGAGGCACCGACGTTCTTCAAGCGCACCAACGAGCTAGTGGCCGGCGCGGCCGCTGCCGGTATCCCCGTGGTGCAGGTGTTCCATGTCGACGAGTCAAACAGTGCCGACAACCCGTTTTCGCACGCCAGCGGACTGATCAAGCCGATGGTGGAGCTGAATCCGTTCGATGCGGCACTGGTGGTCGAAAAGCACCGCCACAGCGCGCTGGTCGGTTCTGGCCTGTCGGTCTGGTTGCATAGCCAGGGCATCCGTCGCTTGATCGTCGCTGGCATCCGCACCGAGCAGTGCTGCGAGACGACCACCCGTCACGCGAGCGATGAAGGCTGGGAGGTGGACTACGTGACCGAAGCGACGCTGACCTTCGACATGACCACGCCGTCAGGCCAGACCTTGAGCGCCGCCGCCATCCGCGAACGCACCGAAACCGTGTTGGCCGGCCGCTTCGCGACCATCTGCGCGGTCGAACAGGCGCTGGCCCGCGCGAAGAGCGCCGCATGACGCGGTTGCTGTTGTTGATGTTCGACGAGGTCGAGTTGCTCGACTTCGCCGGGCCCTACGAGGTCTTCACGACCGCCAACCGCATGGCCGCGCGGCGGGGCATCGCGACACCCTTCGAGTTGGTGACGGCATCGCTCGACGGCCAGCCGGCCACGGCTCGCGCTGGCCTGGTGCTGCAACCCGACTGCGCGCTGGCCGAGGCGCCGCCAGCCGACGTGCTGCTGGTGCCGGGCGGCGTGGTCGACGGTCTGCTCGACAACGCGCCGCTGCTGGCCGAGCTGCGCCGCCGCTCGGCCCAGGCGCAGATCACCGCGTCGATCTGCACCGGTGCCTTCGTTCTTGCCGAGGCCGGTGTGCTGCACGACGCCGAAGCCACCACCCACTGGGAAGACGCCGAGGACCTGGCGCGGCGCTATCCGAGCCTGCGGGTACAGCCAGAGCGGCGCTGGGTCGACAACGGCCGCATCGTCACCTCTGCCGGCATCGCGGCCGGGATCGACATGAGCCTGTACCTGGTTGCCCGGCTGGTGGATACCGAGCTGGCACAGCGCACGGCGCGCCAGCTGGACGTGCCCTGGAGCAGCGCGTGACCTCACCGATCGAGGTGCTGTTTGTCGTGCTGCCCGACAGCCTGCTGCTGGACGTGGGCGGCCCGGCGGAGGCCTTCCGGTTGGCCAATGCGCAACTCGAGGCACGAGGCCGCCCGCCGGCCTACCGCATGCGCTTCGTCGGCCCTGATGCGACGACACCGTCCTCGGTGGGTCTGATGCTGGCGGGTCTGCAGCCGCTGCCGGACCACTTGGCAGAGCCGACGTGGGTCGTGCTGGTCGGCCGCCCCGGCAGCGCGCTGCAGGTGGTGCGCCACCAGCGCGCGTGGCTGGCAACACGCCATTGGCTGGCACAGGTCGTGGCCCCGGCGCTGGCCTCGGCAGACACGCCGCATCGCTTGTTGACGGTGTGCTCAGGTGCGCTGCTGGCGGCTGATGCTGGCTTGCTCGCCGGTCGGCTGGTGACCACCCATCACGAGTTGCTGGATGAGTTGACCGCGTTGGCGCCGGCGGCCCGCGTGGTGGCCAACCGCGTGTTCGTCGAAGACGGTGTGTTCGCGAGCAGCGCCGGTGTCACTGCCGGCATCGATCTGGCACTGCACCTGATCGCGCAGACCCAGGGCGAGGCGTTGGCCTCGGCGGTCGCGCAGGTGATGGTGGTGTTTCACCGCCGCGGGGCCGACGACCCGGAGCGCTCACCCCTGCTGGCCGGCCGCAGCCATTTGCACCCCGCCGTGCATGCGGTTCAGACCGCCGTGGTCGATGCGCCTGGCGACGACTGGACGCTGGAGCGCATGGCCGCGGTCGCTCATGTCACGCCGCGCCACCTGGCGCGGCTGTTTCGCGAACATGCCGGCGTCACGCCGCGCGAGCATGTCGAGCAGGTGCGTTTGTCCTTGGCCCAAGAGGCCAAGCAGGCCGGCCTGCACACCAAACAGGCGCTGGAGCTGGCCGGCTTCCGCTCGGATCGTCAGTGGCGCCGCGCGCGCGGCCGCGCCGCGTCCGCCTAGGCGATCAAGCCGCGCTCGATCAGCTCGCGTTCCAGTTCGGCGTCGCCGACGAATTGCACCGCCTGCCAGCCGAGTGCCTTTGCGGCCTCGACGTTCGGGCCATGGTCGTCGATGAACAGAACCTGCTCGGCCGGCCGCCCGAACTGCTTGAGCGCGTGGTCGAAGATTGCCGCCGCGGGCTTGTTGACCTTGGCGCGGGACGAGAACACGCCACCATCGAACCAGCCCATGAAATGGTGCGTGCGTTCCAGGTGCTCGGCAAACGGCAACGGCATGTTGGACAGGAAGTACAGCGGGCGCCCCGCGGCCTTCAGGCGTTCGATCAGTGCCACGGTGCCAGCCAGCGGCGTCAACGACGCGGGCGCTGCGTCGACCACGGCCAGCACCTCGGCCTGGTCCAGCCCGGTGCGGCGGGCGATGCGCTCGATCAGCGCCGGCACCTCGACCTGGCCGCTGTCGAAGTCGCCCCAGTCGCCCTGGTAGCTCTGAAAAATCTGGCTGACCCAGTGGGCTGCCGTCTCAGGCGTAGACGCACGCTGCGGCAGCACGCGGCTCAACAAGGCCTCGGGTTGCCAGTCGAACACCACGCGGCCGAAATCAAAGACGAGCGCGGTGTCGACAGTCGATGCATCGAGCAAGGTGTCGCTCCAGGAACTGCTCTTGATCATGCTCATGCTCGCAAGCGCGCCAGCAGGCCGGCGGTCGAGCCGTCCAGGCCGGTCGAGTCGCCCGAAGTGAAGCGTGGCAGCAGCTGGCTGCACAGCGCCTTGCCCAGCTCAACGCCCCATTGGTCGAAGCTGTTGATGCCCCAGATCGCACCGCTGGTGAACACGCGGTGCTCGTACAGCGCGATCAATGCGCCGAGCGAGCGTGGGCTCAGGCTGTCCAGCAGCAGCGTGGTGCTGGGGCGGTTGCCGGGGAAGCTGCGATGGCGCGACAGCACCGTGCGATCCAGCGTCTGCGACGCCGTCGGCGCTTTCTCGCTGGCGGCCTCGGCCGAGCTCTTGCCCAGCATCAGCGCCTGGCTCTGTGCGAGGCAGTTGGCCAGCAGCTTGGTATGCAGGTCGGCATGGCCATGGCTCGGGTGCTTGACCGCGATGAACTCGACCGGCACCACATCCGTGCCCTGGTGCAGCATCTGGAAGTACGCATGTTGGCCGTTGGTGCCGGGCTCGCCCCAGACCACCGGGCTGGTGCCGAAGGGCAGCGCGCGGCCGTCGCTGTCGACGCCCTTGCCGTTCGACTCCATCTCCAGCTGCTGCAGGTAGGCCGGCAAGCGCGCCAGGCCCTGGTGGTAGGGCGCCACCGAGCGGCTCGTGTAGCCGTGGAAGTTGCGGTACCAGACATCGAGCAGGCCCAGTTGGACCGGCAGGTTCTGCAGCAGCGGCGCCTGCGCGAAGTGCTTGTCCATGGCATGCGCGCCGTCAAGAAAGGCGCGGAACGCATCGGCACCGATCGCGATGGCCAACGGCAAGCCGATCGCGCTCCACAGCGAGTAGCGGCCGCCGACCCAGTCCCAGAAACCGAAGGTGTCGCTGATGCCGAACTCGGCCGCGGCCTTCAGGTTGGTCGTCACGCCGACGAAGTGGCGCGTGGTGTCCTTGCCGCCGTTCGCGACGAACCATTCGCGTGCGATCTCGGCGTTGGCCATCGTCTCCTGCGTCGTGAAGGTCTTCGAGGCGACGATGAACAGCGTGCGCTCTGGCTTCAGGCTCTGCAGCACCGGGGTGATGTCGTGCCCGTCGACGTTGGAGACGAAGTGCAGCTTCAGGCCGGGGTGGCCATAAGCCTGCAGCGCAATCGCCGCCATGCGCGGGCCCAGGTCGGAGCCACCGATGCCGATGTTGACAATATCGGTGTAGGTGCCACCCGCTTCGGCGCGAACGCGCTCGGCGTAGGCCAGCATGCGGTCGAGCACCTCGTGGACATCGGCACTGAATGGGCCGGCCCCGCGCGGTGCACGCAGCGCGGTGTGCAGCACCGCGCGGCCCTCGGTGGTGTTGATCGGGTCGCCGGCCAGCATCGCATCGCGCCGGGTGGTCAGGTGGCAGTCTTCGGCCAGTTCGACCAGCAGGCGCCTGGTGAGGTCGTCCCAGCGGTTCTTCGACAGGTCGGCAAAGACCTCAGGGGCCTGCAGGCCGAAGCGATCGAAGCGCACCGGATCGTCGGCAAACGCCTGGCGCAGGTCGAAGTCACGGCCATGGGCTTCGTGGTGACCGCGCAAGGCAGCCCAAGCGACAGTGCTGTCGCAGCGAGGGGCGGCGAGGTTCGGCATCTCAGGACTCCTGGATCAGCTTGTCGAGCTTGGCCGCATCGGCGGCAAACTGACGGATGCCCTCGGCCAGCTTCTCGGTCGCCATCGCGTCTTCGTTCAGCGCGTAGCGAAAGCTCGTCTCGTTGTAGAGCACCGCGTGCAGCTCGAGCTGGCGCGCGTCGCCCGCGTCCAGTGCCGGTGACAACGGTGCCTCGCTGGCCTGCAGCTGCGCCAACAACTCGGGGCTGATCGTCAGCAGGTCACAGCCCGCCAGAGCCACGATCTGACCCGTGTTGCGGAAGCTCGCTCCCATCACCTCGGTGGCGATATCGAACTTCTTGTAGTGGTTGAAGATCTGCGTCACCGACTGGACGCCCGGGTCGTTGGCGCCCGCCATCGCCGCCTCGTCCCACGCGGCGCCGGCCTGCTTTTTGTACCAGTCGTAGATGCGCCCCACGAAAGGGCTGATCAGCGTGACGTTGGCTTCGCCGCAGGCCACTGCCTGGCAAAAGCTGAACAGCAGCGTCAGGTTGCAGTGGATGCCCTCGCGCTCCAGCGCACGGGCCGCTTGAATACCCTCCCAGGTCGAGGCAATCTTGATCAGCACCCGATCGCGCGTCACGCCGGCGTCTTCGTACAGGCCGATCAGATGATGAGCCCGGGCGATCGTGGCCGCGGTGTCGAACGACAGCCGCGCATCGACCTCGGTCGACACGCGCCCCGGCACGACCTTCAGGATCTCGCGGCCGAAGCGCACCAACACCTGGTCGACGATCTCGGTCAGCGGCAAGCCGCGATAGGCATCGACGGTCTCCTTCAGCAGCGGCGCGTAATCAGGCTGCTGCACCGCCTTGAGGATCAGCGACGGGTTGGTCGTGGCGTCGCGCGGCGCGTACTGCGCTAGCTGCTTGAAGTTGCCGGTATCGGCCACGACAGTGGTGTAGGCCTTGAGTTGATCGAGCTGGTTCATGGTGGTGTGAGGCGGCGGCCTGGGGAAGATGGACGGCGCACAGGCTTCATTAGAAACCCTGATCCGGTTTCAGCGTGGTTACGCCCCTCGGTCCACTCGGGCGTCGTTGACCCGGTGAAGAAACTAATGCATCATCCAGCATGTAACTTTGTTTCACTTCGCTGACCATGTCCTTCGACCTCGTTTTCTTCGGCGGCACCGGCGACCTGACCTGGCGCAAGCTGATGCCCGCGCTGTTCCAGGCTTTTCGCCATGGCAAGCTGCCCGCCGGCGGGCGGATCCTGGCGGTGGCGCGCGACGAACGCAGCGACGCTGATTACCGCCAGTTCATCCGCGAGCGTTTCGTCGATGTCGACAGCTCGAAACGGCCGAGCGACGACGAGTTCGACCGCTTTGCCGCATTGCTGCACTACCGCCGGATGGACCTGTCGCAGCCCGCCGATTACGCCGGCCTGAAGACCTGGCTGGACGAGCGCGGCGCCGACACGGCAGTGCTCTATCTAGCCACCAGTCCGCATCTGTTCCCGGTCATCTGCGAGCAGCTCGGCGCCGCCGGCCTGAACGGCCCGAAGGTGCGCGTGGTGCTGGAAAAGCCGCTCGGCCACGATCTCGCCAGCGCACAAGAGATCAACCGCGTCGTGCGCTCGGTGTTCACCGAGCGACAGGCCTTCCGCATCGACCACTACCTTGGCAAGCCCGCGGTGCAGAACCTGATGGCGCTGCGCTTTGCCAACGCCTTGTTCGAGCCGCTGTGGCGGCGCGAGTGCATCGCCAACATCCAGATCACGCTCGCCGAGTCGATCGGCGTCGGCACTCGGGGTGATTTCTACGACCGCACCGGCGCCTTGCGCGACATGGTGCAGAACCACGCGCTGCAGCTGCTGACGATGATCGCCATGGAGCCGCCATCGACCAACGATGCCGACGCGATCCGCGACGAAAAGCTGAAGGTGCTGAAGTCGCTCAGGCCCTTCACGCCGGACAGCGTGGCGCGCGACGTGCTGCGCGGCCAATACAAGGCCGGCACCGTCGACGGCAAGAGCGTGCCCGGCTACCTGGACGAGGTGAAAGTGCCGCGCGACAGCGCCTGCGAGACGTTCGTCGCGCTGCGCACCGAGGTGCAGAACTGGCGTTGGGCCGGCGTGCCCTTCTATCTGCGCACCGGCAAGCGACTGGCCGCACGCGATGCACAGATCGTCGTCAATTTCCGCGAGGTGCCGCATCCGATCTTCCCGGGCTCGTCGCGCGCCAACAAGCTGGTGATCAAGCTGCAGCCGGAAGACGGCCTGGAGCTGCACCTGCTGGCCGCCAAAGGCTCGGGCCAGAGCGACGCGCTGTCGCCGGTGTCGTTGGATCTAGACTTCGACAAGGCCTTCCCGAGCGAGCGTGTGGGCGCCTATGAACGCCTGTTGCTGGACGCGATTGCCGGCCGCCTGAACCTGTTTGTGCGCAGCGACGAACAAGAGCAGGCCTGGCGCTGGGTCGAGCCGATCCTGGACACCTGGGAAAACGACGCCAGCGACCTGAAGACCTACAACGCCGGCAGCTGGGGCCCGCCCGCGGCCAGCGCGATGGTCGCCCGCGATGGTTTCGCATGGGCCGAGGAACAGTGATGTCAGCCCCACGCCCCATGGCTACTTGGGACGGCCTTGCTTGGGAGCGGCCCGGCGCTGCGGCCCACAGGTTGATCTCAGATGCTTGATCGGATCCGTGCCTCCATCCCGGCGCTGCCGCCGGCCGAGCAGCGGGTCGCCAAGCTCGTGCTGAGCGATCCGCGCAGCTTTGCGTCGATGCCGGTCGGCGAGCTGGCCGAACGCTCGCATGTCAGCAAGCCGACTGTCGTTCGGTTCTGCCGCAGCGTGGGCTACGACGGGCTGTCCGACTTCAAGCGCAAGCTGGCCGGCAGCGTCAACGAGGGCGTGCCCTTCGTGCACCGCTCGGTCGACGAGGACGACAAACCCGGCGACATCATCGTTAAGGTGATCGACAACGCGGTCAGCGCATTGCTGAAGTACCGCAATGACGCCGCGGGCCACGCGTTCGAGCGCGCGATGGCAGCCCTGGTCGAAACGGCCAAGCGCAACGCTCGGGTCGAGTTCTACGGCGTCGGCAACTCCGGCATCGTGGCGCAAGATGCGCAGCACAAGTTCTTCCGCCTGGGCGTCAATGCAGTTGCGATGAGCGACGGCCACGTGCAGGTGATGAGCGCGACGATGCTCAAGCCAGTCGACTGTGCGGTGGTGATCAGCAACTCAGGTCGCAGCCAGGATCTGTTGGGCGTGGCCGAAATCGCGCAGCGCAAGGGCGCGACCTTGATCGTGATCACGGCCAGCGGTTCACCGTTGGCGCAGATGGCGCAAGGGTCGGGCCAGATCCTGCTCGCTGCCGACCACCCTGAAGACTACGACCGCTACAGCCCGATGGTCTCGCGCATGCTGCACCTGATGATCATCGACATCCTGACCACCGGCGTGGCGCTGCGCCTGGGGCCGGCGATGCGACCGGTGCTGCAGGAGATCAAGCGCAACCTGCGCACGCGCCGCTACGCGCAGCCGGAGTAAGCGAAGCGGGGCGCCAGGGCCACACGGCCAGCGCACGGCCGCTCCGAAGCGGCCCCGCACCCTCTCGGAGGGTGACGCCGGCACCCCGGCGTCGGGTGCCTCACATCATGCCGAGCAATTCAGCGACGCCGTACAGCTTGGCCAGGTCGACCAGCTTGACTGGCGCATCGCGCACTTCGAAGCCACGCTGGCGCCCTTCGGCCAATCGGCGGCACTGCAACAGCACGGCCAACGAGGCCGAGTCGATCTGAACCAGCGCGCTGGCGTCGATCACGATCGTGCTGTCGCCGGCCGCGGCGATGGCCGGGCCGAGCGTGGCCAGCGCCGAGCGCGCGTCGCGCAGCGTCAGCGCCGCCGGCAGGGTCAGGGTCGTCGCGGCCTCACTCATCGCGATCAGCTCTTGGCCGCGGCCTTGTTCTTGTCGGCCAGCTTGGTGATCAAGCCGTCGATACCGACGGAGCCAATCTCTTGGGCGAAGCTGTTCTTGTACTGCTCGACGAGCCAGACGCCCAGGACGTTGACGTCGTAGATCTTCCAGCCGGCTTCCGTCTTCTCGAGGCGGTAGTCAAGCTGGATCGGCTCGCCCTTGCCCTTGATCTCGGTGCGCACGACCACTTCGGTGTCTTCGGCGCCGGCACGATAAGGCTTCAGCTGGACGGTCTGGTCACGCACCTGCGTGAGCGCGCCGGCATAGGTGCGCACCAGCAGGATCTTGAACTCGGCCTGCAGGCGCTGCTGCTGGTCCGGCGTGGCGGTCTTCCACGGGCGGCCGACGGCGGCGGCGGTCATGCGCGGGAAGTTGACGTTGGGCATCACCTTGGTGTCCACCAGGGCGATGATCTTGGACACGTCACCGGCCTGGATCGCCTTGTCGGCCTTCAGGGTATCGATGACTTCGGTAGAGACTTGCTTGATCAGCGCGTCAGGGGCCGTCACATCGGCACGGGCAGCGAACGGGCCCACCAGCGAGGCGGCAGCCACAGCGGCCAGGGCAACACGGCGGGTCAGGGAAAAGGCAAACATCTGATTCCTTCCTTGTGGAGGCACGGCACCCGTCAAGGCGCCAGCCGGATCAGTCAACGCGCCGACTGGCGTGCTGGTTCACCGGCGTCGGTGACAAATTGCAGCGAGCGGGCACTCACTTGGCCGCTGGCGCATCCTTGTCGGCGTCATCCTCGTCGTCGTGTGACTCCGGTGGGCTGCCGTCGTAGACCTGATTCTGCCGCCGAGCCAGGTAGGCATCGCGCAGGAAGCTGTATTTGTCCAATGCCACGTCATCGAGCACACGCGAGGCGCCCAACAAGCCTGCACGGGTGCTGACCGCCTGCAGCAGCGCCACGCCGATGAGCTTGGCCCGGGTGTCGTCGATCAGCGCGGTCGGGCTGGCCTGCATGTCGATCGGCAACGCGGCGGTGTCGCGCAGCGTCGAAGGCCCCAGCACCGGCAGCATCACGTAAGGGCCGGACGGCATGCCCCAGCGTCCCAGCGTCTGGCCAAAGTCTTCCGACTGTTTCTCGAGGCCGATCTCGGTGCCGATGTCGAGCAGGCCGCCGAAGCCGAGCACGCTGTTCGTCGCCACCCGGAAGCCCATCTGCAACGAGCTTTCGAACTTGCCCTGCAGCAGGTGGTTCACGGTCGACCATGCATCGGCGATGTTGCCGAACACGTTCTCGATCAGGCCGCGAACGTACTCCGGCACCACGTCCTTGTAGGCCTGGGCGACCGGCTTCAGCACCGCGGTATCGATCGCTTCGTTGAACGAGAAGACCGAGCGGTTCCAGGACTCGAACGGATCCTTCTTCGACGCTGCCGGCTTGGCGACAGGCGCGTCCGCCGGCTCGGGGGCCGAGGCCGCACCAGCGGCCGCAGCGGCAACCAACGCCGGCGTCGAGACCACCGCGTCGACTTCGTCGGCGCGCGCGGCGCCGCTCAGCACCAGCGCGATCGCGCAGGCGGCAGCCAGCTTCATTTCTTGTCCCCGTTTTCGTTGCCGGCGTCGCCCGCCTTGCTCAGCAGCATTTGTCCGATCAGGTTCTCCAGCACGATGGCCGACTGGGTTTGCTTGATCACGTCGCCGGCGCCGAAGTTCTTCTCGTCGGCGCCCGGGTCGATGCCGATGTACTGGTCGCCCAACAGGCCCGCGGTCAGGATCTTCGCCGATGAGTCCTTCGGGAATTCGACGCCGCTCGAGATCTGCAGGCTGACCACGCCCTGGTAGGTTTTCGGGTCCAGCTTGATCGAGGTCACGCGGCCGACCACCACACCGGCCGAACGCACCGGCGCACGGACCTTCAGCCCGCCGATATTGTCGAAACGGGCCTGCAGGCCGTAGGTCTCGCCGCTGGTGAAGCTGGCCAAGTTGGCAGCCTTCAGTGCCACGAACAGCAGCGCCGCGATGCCCAGCAACACGAACAGGCCGACGAGGGTTTCGATGCTTTTCTTTGCCATCGTTTGGTCCTTAGCGCGTCGAGAACATCAGCGCCGTGAGAATGAAGTCCATGCCCAGCACCGACAGTGACGAGATCACGACGGTGCGGGTGGTGGCATAGGCCAC
>Ga0307516_10000304_pt1 | contig 63892 bp, 88 predicted proteins | sample 19_EM_MG_FD_203310 | JGI IMG/M metagenome (GOLD analysis project Ga0307516, IMG submission 203310) | Populus trichocarpa ectomycorrhiza microbial communities from riparian zone in the Pacific Northwest, United States - 19_EM | ecosystem: Host-associated > Plants > Roots > Unclassified | place...
TTCTCGGCCGTGGTGCTGCGATCGATGCCTCCAACAAAGAAGGGAAGACTCCGCTGCACGAGGCAGCATGGAATGGAAAGGAAGCGGTGGTGCAGCTGCTTCTCGGCCGTGGTGCTGCGATCGATGCGTCCAACAAAGAAGGGAAGACTCCGCTGCATGAGGCAGCAGGGAACGGAAGGGTAGCGGTGGTGCAGCTGCTTCTCGACCGTGGTGCTGCGATCGATGCGTCCAACAAAGAAGGGAAGACTCCGCTGCATGAGGCAGCAGGGAACGGAAGGGAAGCGGTGGTGCAGCTGCTTCTCGACCGTGGTGCTGCGATCGGTGCGTCCAACAAAGAAGGGAAGACTCCGCTCGATGAGGCGACAGGGAAAGGAAGGGAAGCGGTGGTGCAGCTGCTCCTCGCCCGCGCGGCCAACTTCGATCCGCCCAACCAGGGAGTGGAGAGTCCGCTGCGAACTGCTAGCAGGGCTAGCTCGGCAAGAATGGTGGAGTGGCCCACCACCGTGGGGCATACGCGAGCCTTCAAGAGTGACGAGCAGTAGTCCGTTATAGTATGTTTCCACCGACCTCTCCTACGTAATCCGCGGCTTAGTCGGGCTAATTCTCGTGTCAACAGGTTGGCATTTCTAGTTTGTTGGCATGGATGTAGCGGAAGGCATGGCGAGAGAAGCGTTGGACGAGAATTGGGAGTGAGCTGCGATAGGCATAGGCACGGGGAGGAATGCGCGACACGCACCCAATCTTTATTGTCCTTCCCTTTGGTTTGTGGGACTGTTTATGTTTTATTTACTTCGGATTTCATTGTTTCCGTCGCAGTCACCCGTTTCCGTTGCGTCGGAGTAGTCGAGCTGGAGGGATGGGGGGTCGCCTCCGCCACCGCCGCGCTGTCCTTTTGAGCATCTCTTTGTATTTATAGTTCCTAGTTTTCTGAGGGCGATGTCTTTTCGAATGACTTTTAGTGTAAGAATGAGGATGCCCCGTCAGGTAGCTTCCTGCAAGTATTAAACCGTTGATAATCGGATCTGTTATTTCCCAGCTGGAGCCGAGTTCTCCGCGGTTCTCTCGTAGCTAAACCTTGTTGAAATATAAGAATCGATTTAGTTCGCGGGAGAATTCCGGATGACTGTTCGAATCGTAGGTTCAACCGATAGGTGGATCATCGAGGCGGCGGGGTCGTCGCATTGATTGGAGTCTCGGCCCTAAGCAGTAACTACATAGTGTCAGAGTTCGACGGCAATCACTTTGCGGGCAACAATCTAGGAGGCGCTTGGAGCGGATAAGGAATGATTTCATGCCGTCCACCATGTAACCCTCCCCAATACCAGTCAAAATACTATTGCTTCTCCCTCAGGATCCATCTGCTTGCCTACAAGCCTCTGGACACTGGCTGTTGTGGTCACCTGGTGGGGGGGTATTGTTCTGTCTCGGATACCGTTAGCCACGAAGTTCCAGTTCCGCTGCTCTTCGACGATACCAACGGCGTCAGCACACACCATCGAAACGACAAGCAAGTCCGGTGTCAGAAAGAACGGCGGCATCACTGACGGTACCTAGTTGAATGTGTAATGCTGACCTATTCGGGGAGCGCTTTTCTGTTGACTCTCGAATGGTGGCCGGAAATCCCCGCCCCCATCCGCACCAGCGGATTCCAAGTACTTCTGCCACCGAACCCTCGTGCTGCAACATACCGGAGGTTGAGCGGTACCGGAAATAGTAGCGAATCCACATGCGGCGCACAAGTCGGACAGCAGAAGGAAACGGACTGTACATAACCTCGCCATGATCTGATAGGTCGCGTGCGAGTAATGAATAAACAAAAAAAAAATGCGGCGCACAAGAGACAGCGATTACTCGCTAATCTCGCGTTGCGAACTCACGGCGCCTCGCTAGGTGAGAGCAGATTCTACCAGCTGAAGGGGGGGCATTGCCGCACCGGACAATATCTGCACTGGGCCAAAAATCTACCTGATCCCCAGTGTTGATGGTGTCAGTGCCCCTCGCAGACGAGAGACCACCTCTTCAAGGTGTGTCGAGAATGGAGGATGCAGCAGAAGGTTCTGTGGGCGGAGGTACAGAAGGTGACGGGGAGATGGAGGAGCCGGTGGAAGATCCGAGATCTTCTCGCCGACCGGAGGTGCAGCCAGGCGGTGCTCGATTTCCTTACATCCACAGACGTGGGGAAGAGCCTGTTCCTTCCCACGCCGGACTTCATGGCGCCCGCCGGAGAGTGCTAGACCGGTAAATCCGTCTCTCTTTTTCCTTTGTACTTTCTTTGGTGCGCTCCACATCTCCTTGGGACAGGCCTGGGTGGAGGGCAAAGGGGTGCTAGCAACGTGCCGCCAGTGCGCGGACAGCGGACAGGAACTGGACTGTACATAATCTCGCCATGATCTCCATAGGTCGCATGCGAGTAATGAATAAACAAAAAAAAAAAAAGACGTGGGGAAGAGAGTGCCAGCTGTGGTAGAAGAGGACGGCGCGGGGAGCGAGGCATCGGAGGGGGAGAGGAGGGAGCGGGAAGAGGAAAGGGAGGCGGAGGCGTTGGGGGCCGCGGACGGGCTGGGGGCCGGGGAGGATCCGTCACTATTCCTACCCACCCCCTTGTTCATGGCGTCGGCAGAAGACGAATAGGGGGACGGGGGTGCTTTTCCTTTGTCGTTTCCTTTGTGATTTCATTGGTGCGCATATACTTTTTTCTCGGGACAGGCCTGGGCGAAGGGCAAAGGAGATTCAATGTATTTCAAATACGCTCAGGACTACAGCCTATCTGCGCTCCACCACGCCATACCACCCCCATGGGGCTCCCATCTTTCCCTGCCGTCAAACAAAAGCAAAACAGAAAATCGCAGAATTACAAATCGTCACACAAAACACATCGGAGAATCCAGTACAAGAAAAGCGGAAAAGAAAGAGAAACCCGCTCCTCCACCCCTCCCCTTACCGGTCCGGTGTGGTCGTGATATCGTTCTCAAATCTCGAAGACCCCGAAATCGGGCTCGGGCGAACCCGAGTGGTCGCTTTCGCTGTCGTCACTGGCGTTGTCATTCGTGGTGTGGGTCTGATCGAAGCAGAGGAGCTTTGTATGCCCTAGGCCGGTTGCTCTCAGGAACAGGCGCAAGGGAAGGAAGTTCTTGGGATTGGTGATGAAGTCGGAGTTTTGGATGTCTCCTACCGTGGAGGCAAGCAGCCTGGCGCGGTGCGTCGCAAGTAGGGTGCAGTCCCGCAGAAGGTGGTGTGAGGAGTTTGTATCTTTCCCGCAGGGGCACGGGTCATCAGCCTGGTTTGGGTGTGGGTCAGAGGGGGATCGGTTGGAGAAGACCCGCCATACCGCGCGGGTCTCTCCCCACTCGACATCTCGGTGAGCTTGCAACGAGCCGCCTCGCGCGGACTGCGGACAGGAAAACCGGATATAATGTACGCCGCCATGATCTAGATAGGTCGAATGAGAATATGAGTAAACAAAAAAAAAAGCTAGGTGAGAGCAGAAGTGCATTCCACACTCTTCGGCGGTCGGCGCCCTTTCTACTGCGAGACCCCAATGCCCAGTGAGGGATAGCGAGGATGGATTGCTCTGTCTCATGTGGCGGCTCCTCTCCCGGGGGGTTTTTTTTCTGCATCTACTGTAGATATATTCGACCGATCATGAAGTACCTATACCGACCTGTGCACACTCTCGCTGTCCCCTCACCTCAATTTACGAAACGAAACCCCGCACGATCCCGCATTCTACCAGAAGAACCGAAATCCTTCAGGCCAAAACGGCGGCGGCTGCCCGACCGTGCGACAACTGCTCGGTGAACTGGTGCCCGAGTTAATATTGCAAATCGTCAGAGAAAAGTGTGGCCGCTACGGTGCGATGAGACGGCCGTTCTGTGCGAATTCGTATCGCCGCGGCTATGTAGTTATTCGCACAGCTCGTTCTGGACGGCGGAAGCGAGTAAAAACGAGCTGGGGTAGAATAGTCGATTTTTTTGATTTTTTTGTTGATTCATACTCGCAAGCGGCCTACATATGTGGACGGAATAATCGATGCCAGTGTAAATACAGCGCTGACCCATCTGCTCTGGCTGAGGGAGACGTGCGAAGTGAGGCGTCGGAGTGGGAGCGGAGGGAGCGGAGGGAAAGGGAAGAGGAACGGCGGCCGGAGGCCGAGGAGTTGGGTGCCGGAGTGAGGAAGAACTGCTTCTCCTCCCCACGCCCGCCTTCATGGCATCCGTGGAAGAGGAGCAGGAGTTGGGGGAGGCTTTCTTTTGTTATTTCCTTTGCTATTTCCCTCGCCTTTCCTTTGTACATCCCTTGGAGCGATTCTATCTTCTTGGGTCAGGCCTGGGCGGAGGGCGGAGGGCGAAGGGGATCTTGCAACGAGCTACCCGTGCAGACAGCGAACGTGAACCGGTCAAATTATCCACCGCCATAGTCCATATAGGCCGAATGCGAGTATGATTTAACAAAAAAAAAACTCATCTGCTCCCGGCTGCCTCGAGGACGTGCGGACGGCAGAGACGAAAGCCCGGTAGAGGCAGTGCGCACGATGGGAATTGGACCGTCTGGGCGCTAGTGTGGGCGTGCTGTATTGTTGATGCGTCCGTGCTCTCAACTTCGTCACGTCGGGAGGGGATGGGACGAGTGGAAATCTACGTCACGATCAGGGACGACGAGGAGGTCGATGGAAGTTGTGTTCGATTATTTGTTGGAGCGGAGCGCAGTAAAGTGGTGTTTCGATTGCCAACAATTTGCTCGGCCCTGTGGGTGCGAGATTGGCGGCCTGCGGGCATGATATGAGATGGGATAGGGTAGTGAAAATACCGGCAGTAACCCCTACAGTTAAGGGAGAGGCCCCATGGCTAACTCCGAGCAGCGTGGGCGCGCACGTCTGAATGAGCGCAGACCGGGCATCACTGAAGAAGAAAGAGGACTCCCAGTTGCGTGAGCGTGTTGATACAGAAATGTGCAAGTGGATAAGAGAGAAGGAAGAATAACTTCTAGCATGCAAACAACTCCCTCTGGAGATACGAGTGCGCACCGACCAGGCATGCAGGTGATAGCGACGGAGGAAAACATGAGCTGCGCAGACTGGTGCACCCGATCTCACTCGAGCACAGATCGTGCGCAACACAAAAGAAAGTAGGAAACAGAACTTGGGCTGGGGTCAGGGATCAGCACAGATCGGGCAGCGGCTAAAAGTGGAAGAGAACTCGAGCGGTACCGATATCAAAGCGGTTGTTGGATGCTCGCATCTGGTGGGAACAACTAGGAATATCTGGCTTGACCAGGCCCCCACCGATTCGACGAGTGAAGGTAGACCGAGTGAAAGCGAGAATAGTTTGAGCGGTCACTTCTGGAGGGCTTGAGTGAAAGAGTTAGGAGAGCCGAGAGCTGTGCGAATACATCTGGAGCACTTGAGTGAGCAAATATCTGCCGAAGATGAAGGTAGAGGCGAGCGAAGCTTCGAGCGTCGCTGGTTCTTGCCGATAGCCCCATATTCTTCTTGCAGAGAAGGAGCAACGTGGCAACGTTTCGTGCTGCCTCTCCAACTTCAGTCGATTTCGGCTTCCTTCTTAGCCGCAGAATAGCTCTGAAAGAGTTTTTTCATCCAGCTCTTCGATGCGCGTGTCCTTCCAATGTCTTCTGTGATGATTATGTATTTATTGTCACCTCTTCCGTTGGCCTCGGTAAGGTTCAGGGTTGCGGCTCGGGCGGTACCGCGATTGATTTACCCCGCAGTTAGCCGCACGGCAGGAATACCATCGATCACTCCCAATGCACTGTAGATACGCGTCTTCAACTCGATCAATGCCTCCACCCAACAACTCCAGCAATTACCGACGAGACCAAACGCGATCCCACATCGGCCCCATGGATCCAACAAAACAAATTCTAGTGTTTTGTCCTCGGTTAAAATTGTCTTGACTGCGGATCGTCCAAGTATCGCTCTGGCCACGTACACACCCTTTCTATGAGTTTCCCCGCAGTCGCAACACATGGTACCCCCATCGCACATCAACGTCGCCCTCTCTTCAGCTAATAGCATGTTAGATCGCCCCTGTCCTTCGAAGAATCATCACGAACCGCCTCTACTGCCCCTCCGCACAACCTCTGTACCTGCGTTCCGCGCTATTCCTGTTCACTCCGGAGCAGCTCGTTACTTTCGCCGACCGAATAACGTGCGTCGATCGGAGTCGCTCCCGTTCGCGAGTCAACACCGGCAGCTGCCTTCTCGAAGCGTGGCTGAATGCCGTGGAGGGCACGCTGGGCGCATTTGTTGTTGTAGTGGCGGTTTTGGAAGACTGGTCGTCTGGGACGGAGGGCTAGGGAGAGGCCGGTAGACATATGGGCTGATAGGGATAGATGGTGGCGAACAAAGACTTCGGGTTGCAATATGGAGGCGTTTTTGTGACGGAAAGAAACTAGCGGCGGGATGGACGGGGTGGAGCTCTAGATGGAAGGAAGGAAGGCAGAGTGTGTAGGGGCACAGGTTGGGAAGTGGGTAATTGGAAAGCCGGGAGAGGACAGACGCAGCGAGAGAATGCAACCGCAACGAGACTGGGCCGGCAGGGCTGCAAGTAGTGGACAGGAAACTGCGAGTGGGCGAGCGGCGGCAGGCGGTGAGCGGTGAGCGCGAGCGGCGAGGAGGCGAGCGACGGGGATGAGAACAAGAAGTCAAGCGGTCAAGAGGTCAAGAGTGCGGACAAGGCAAGGAAAAAGAGGACGCTTCTGTGGCTAGGCAGGACAAGACAAGACAAGGCGGACGAGACAAGTTATTGCGTAACGACAGACAAGAAGAAAAGAGAAATAGGTGAATTGTGGGTGACGACTCCTTATGACGATATCCGCCGCCCTACTCTCGAATGATATCCATTCCCGGCAGCCCGCATTCCTTCTTTCCGCCCTTCTCGACCTAGCCCGACGATTAGCCGTGATAGCAACTGTTGGCCGGTATTAAAGGATGTTGATGGCCAGCCCTTAAGCTCTTATGGTTCCCCCTCCTTCACCCCCCACAAGGGAATCCCACTTCATCTGCATATGTACGCATTATGTATGCGGGAGAGAGCATATCTTTGCACCTTATCCTCATACGGCGAGGGGCCACGACGTCAGGCCTCGCCGACAGCCAAGGCTCATGGCTCTACAATGCCAGGCAACCCCAGGCTGTGGGTGCCAGCGATCGCGCTCATCCCAAGGCTGCCACTGGACAGTACTCCGCCCGCTGACGCAATTGTTGGGACTCTGGAGTTCCCGCGATGCAGTTCCCACCTGCAGCCTCCTCCTCCTTCCCTCGGAGGTCCCCCGCATGATCATCGAGTGCCTTCCGCCGAAGTCCATACGACCAGCACGCTTCAGGTCCTTCGTACGGCATGTATCCAAGCGGGACAGGAGTCTCGGGGCCTACGCTTGGAAAGCTAGCACACTGGGTCGGTGCGGACCGATGGCGGAGTGGTTGCTGTGCGCATCGCAGTTCTGGGAGAGTATGGTTCGTACAAGTACACACTTGGGAAATTAAGACGATGGAAAACATGCCACGGGTATGGACATAGAGTAAACGGAGGATATGGAGGTAAGCGGAAAGGACGGCAGCGATCTGTACACACCATGTCATGAAGTAGATAGTTCAGTAAACCACTCCAGAAGTTCGCCGGCAGCTGGAGGTATCTGTAATCTATTCCAGCGTCCCCTCAAAATCCAAAAAGCCAGTTCGCAATGAACTTGTCGGAACTGTGCTGATGTCGCCCGGACTGGCCGGAGTCCGTCGCCTACCTACCGCCCCTGAACAATAGAGACATGTTGTTCCGGGTGTTGCGCTTGCTTGTTGCTTCCGGGGCTCGTAGGCGTCTCCGATTTTTAGCGTGGGGGCAGCGGGTTCGTTTGTCCGGTATTGCTGTCCGCAGGAGTACTGGTAATTGGTGGGATTAAAAGGGGGGCTTGTGTGGCGGTAGGGGGCACCGGAACGAGGTAGTGGTTCGGGTTATATCAAACAGATACGACCGGAGAATCTGAAACAATGAGCTTGGAGCGATTCGCACACAATTGCACTTCACCGCGCTCCAGCCACGCTACCCTCCCCGCCGCTCCCCAAACAAGCCCCTCCCCGCCCCCGGACCACCACCCTCCCCACCAACTGAAAGTCATAATTGCGGGACCACCTCTTTGCCATATCATCCTTCGTCCTCACTCGCCTATCCTTATGCAGCAGATGTGCGACACCAAATTCCTCCATCGCCACTGTCCCATCGTTGCGCACAATGTAGTTCCTCCGCGCATTGTCACCTTGCCGGACTCCGGCGCGTTCCCAATCATCCCTGCTGCCGGACGCCAGAATACGGTTAGTCTCCTCCTAGTCTTTCGGTAGCTCACGCAGTGTAGTTCCGGGGGTGTATTGCATGAGCGAGACATAGGCTGGCCAGAGAGCCGTGACTCAAAGGATCCGTGATGCTTCGTTGGGGGGGGGGGGGGGGGAGGGGGTTGGTGCTGTCGCTCGAGGAAGCGGTATCCATCTCGCATAGGCTGCGCGTGTAGACGATTGGGTTCGTGAGTACTGCTTCGCCGGGGTCGAAGTAGAAGTCGTATATTTTCGCGACGATGAGGTCCGGCGCGTGGTCGATTCGGACAAATTGCAGAGATGGTCGCTCGCCCGTCTGTAGATGTGAGACGACGTCAATTGATGACCGTGCCCGTAGAACCAAGTTGACAAACCGGGTGAGGAAGGGCGCGCTGGCGGGCCACGCCTCATAGAACGCCTCGCGGCCGAAGACCGTCAGCCGGGCTCCTTCTTCCCTTTGCCATTCCACGCAGCATCCCATCAACCTCCCAACCTGTAAGTATACGGAGGGGGGAATATCGTACGGTCGCGCTCGTGGGTTGGCTGGCGTGGGCGCGAGGGATAGATGAGGTGTTTGCAGTAGGTTTGATCCTTCGGCATAGGCAGTTTGTACGTTAACTAGCGCAAATCCATTGAGCTGGTGCGGCTCTGACGGTGGATGGCGGACGAGGGAACTCGGTCGCAACACGCGACCACTCATGCGAGGAACTCGGCTGGATGTCCCTTGCTCTTAGATTTGCGGGGAGGGTAACCGCCACGATGATAGAATCGCTGTCGAGACAATCGCGTATATCGTCATGGAGTTGAATAGTGTGTTGGTGGTGACGATGGGGATCGCGTTGTATCCATGTGGTCGATGTCACTGGGTGTGGCCTGACAGCTGTCATGTTGAACTCGTTCTGTTGCCAAGCAAGAAATAGAAAGCCTGATGTGGCTGGTGGCAAACTCAGGTGGCGGAGTTCATCGCGGTTAGATGGAAGATATATAAATGCATGCAGCCCCGCCGCCGGCCCGCCACTCGCTGCATCCACTGTACCCTCACACCGAGATCTCCTACAAGCCGTCCGGCAGAGTCCCACAATTCAGTACGTACCTTATGCCCCTCCCGCCGACACCGGTTACACTGCGCGCGGCACCTGATCGGGGACTCAGGTGGAGCCCCTCTCCAAGCAGCACAGCTCTGAGGCTGCCCCTTCACACTCTTGAACAGCGACGGCCGTCACGCCCACAGTGCAGGATGCCTGGAGGTCACCCACGTCGATAGGTGGCAGAGTCTGGGGATCTGTTGCAACCATCGCAGCGGTGGGTGAGGATGGAGGGTACTCGGGCTCGAGGGTTTCGCTGCGGTGAAGGGGCAAGAGGCCGGAACCGTTGAATCTCGGCGGCCGCATGGCCACAAAATAACTGTCGTGATACTGGAAACGCCCGCAGCTGCAGGTGCGTCGTAGAAAACCCACCTGGTACCGTATGCCAGAGCATGTGTGTGCACCGAGGTGTTGGCGTCGGCGTAGCGAGCGTTTCGGACGAGAGCATGATCCATCGACTCTCGTCGTGATATTGTCACTGCAGCCCCTTTTTCGTCCACCTTCTTCGCCTCTTGGAGCCGGAGGAAATGTAGATCTATACACTTGGACCAAAGCGAATGTAGAAGATCAAATCCTCCCATACGCCGTTCTTCTTGTTCGTCACTTCAACGGGATTGGAGGTGCCATGGCCATAGTTATCTTTTTCCTGGTAAATAGGGAGGTTGACCATAAGACTAGGTACATAGTTAGTGGAATACACATCCTCGAGATATTCGCAGTATTTGGAGAGGTATCGCGGGGCGGCGAAACTTACCTGCTGCGTCGCGGCGCGTCTGATCTGTTGGTTGGATTTCGGCCACGGGGGGTGTTCTGGGGGTTGCGGGAACTGTTTTCGACACACAAGGCACGGTCGGCAGGCGGGCTGTGGACAGATCGGGAGTCGCCTATGTATCCAAGCACTTGCACTGCCCACTCACCTCTCTAAATTGTCTCGTTTTAGTGTGACGCTGCGGGAGGATTCTGGGCGCGGGCGCTAGTCACGAGCAGCTTAGTCTAGAGAAAGTAAACTTGCTTAGCTTGGGCTAGCGTAGTCGGCTAGCGTAGTCGGCTAGCGCGGATGCTAGTACATATCTAGATGGAGAATCCGTCCACTCACGAATGAAACATGCTTCTCGATCCCCCTCAGGTGCGGGCACCCTGTTACCGATGGAGATCCCTTTTCTCTTATCCAATAAACCAGAATTACGATAGAGGGAAGAGCTAGCGAGAGAGCGGATTCTCCATCTCTTATACTCATTACCATTCCTTGCAATACATAAAAGTTTGTTTTTTGTTTAGATATTCATTCTCGCATGCGACTGTTGGGAGCAAGGCGAGCGCCGAGGGCTTGCCATCTGCGGCCTCTGGGCGGCGGGGGGGCCAAAAATGGGCGTTTGGTAGTGAGCGCACGCACTGTGGCCTGCACGTTCCACCAAGGAGGGGGCAAAAGGGGTGCGGCGGGGGCAGGTCGAGCGGGGCGACAAGCCAGTAACAGCAGAGTTCCGATGACCAACGCCGTTGTCGGGATCGTTCCCTTCCGAGACTCGGGAAGGTACAGCACTTACCCAAACCCACAGGGCGACCAGGCACGAGAGGTGGTGGGTAACCCAGTAGCCATAGGACAGCGGCTCGTGAATGCACTCGCGTTCTCAGGAAAGACGGAGATCGCGGTTTTGCTAGAGGTGCCAGAGATACTCGAAGCAGAATTGCTTCAGGATGAGGAGGCCGAAGCCAAGGTGGAGGCAGAGAGGATGCGGTCTGGTCCAACAATGTTCACCAATGGGTCGTGGCTATGCGGTAGTATGGAAGAACGGACGATCCTGGGTGGGCCACATGGGGCACAACCAGGAGGCCTACGACGCTTAGTGTGCTGCCCTTGCTAGAGCACACTGGAAACGGCTTCGCGAAGAGAAACAATCCCTGAAGGAGCCACGATCTCCACGGATGCGCAAGCCGCAATCAGATGGATGGCTTTGGAACAGCCGGCCCCAGCCAGATACACGCGCTCCAGGCAAGAAAGCACATCGCGGTGCTGCGGCGGGCACGGCCGGGTATCGCCGTCGAGATCAGGTGGTGCCCGGCGGTCCCAGGGAATGAGAAGGCCGATGAATGGGCTAAGCTGGCGGAAGAGAAGCCTGACACCCGCCGGGTGGAGGCGCACGATGCAGCTTCCCAGATCCCTTGCACTCCTTGGGCGAGAGATCTCCGAGAAGAAGTGGGCAGAGGCACGACAATTGTTGGGGGCCGGACCTCCAGGAAAAAGCACAGGATGCCGGGCAAGCAGAAGCCCGAAACGGCGGTTGCGGGGAGTTCCACATAGGAGACTTGCCTCAAGGTTCTACCAGCTGAAGACAGGTCACTGCCTTACTGGGCGGCACCTACACCGGACGAAGGATCGGCCCACCGCTCAGTGCAGGTGGTGCCGGTACCGGATGCAGACACGGGATCGCCTCTGCAAGGAGTGCCCAGAGTCGAAGGCAGCAGAAGATCCTGCGGGCAGAGGCGCAGAGGCGCAAGAGGGAAGCGGCAGGGGGAAGAGCCGGCTCAAGATCCGGGACCTCTTTGCAGACGGGATGTGCAGTCAGGCAGCACTAGACTTCCTCTCCACCACGGATATGGGAAGCTTGGTCGCGGCTGATGAAGGCGCAACGAGCGAGGTGTTGAGTGGGAGCAGTGAGCGCAGGTAGCCGGAAGATGAGAGGAGGGCGGAGGTGGAGGAGTTGGGTGCCGTGGCGGAGTTGGGGGCACTGCCGTCCACACCTTCCTTCATGGCATCCGCGGATGAGGAGCAGGGGCGGAGGCCCCGCTTTCCTTGGTGCTTTCCTTTGTTATCTCCTCGGTGCGTGATATATCCCATTGGGACAGGCCTGGGTGGTCAGCATGCCGCCACCGCGCCGACAGCGCACAGCGGACAGGAGCCGGTCAAAACGCACGCCGCCATAGTCTACATAGGCTGAATGCGAGTCCGGTTAAACAAAAAAAACATGCCTCGGGATGAGTTTTTGTCATCGCAGGGCAGCCCAGTCTCCATATACCTACCTACGTACCCATGTGGGCACTGGGGAGTTCGCGACAGGGCCGTGTAGCGCACAGTTTTAGCGCCTCTTGCGACGGGTTCCCGACCGACCGCGACAGAGTCGTGTATATAGCGCATACATAGGGTTAACGTCCTACATAGGGTTAACGTCCCTTACGACAGGGCAAGTCCAAGGGCCGCGGTCCCCCTGATCCCTGGGTCCGTCTCCGAGGGTACATTGTTCAGCCTCGCCAAGAAAGAGAATCAGCGCCATGGGAAAACTGACGAATCACAGTAGTTGTCAGGGGTATCGATGCCGGAAGAAATGCATATGTAGTCAGCTATCAACCAGCTTGCTTTCCATCCCCCTCCTCTCGCTGGCAGGTGATGCGTATTGGCGTAGATAAGTTTATCCGCAACGATTCTTGGCCGCCATGAGAAGGGTTGTAGTTATGATGTCATGGGTTGTTCTTCTTGATGTTATGTAACCTAAGGTAGGTATAGTTATATACAGAATTTTAACCGAAATTTACTGTTTGATTGGTTAAGGAGATAGGTGCAACCCTTACCTTCAAGACATTCAAACATTGTAATTTTCTGGATATACTCCATAATATGTAATGAGGCGGGAGACACCAATTGAATGTCCTCCACGAGTAGTCCGACGAGACGAGAATAAGTATGAATAAGTAACTTCACCTACCACTGACAGATTGTTGATATTTATCGTGAGAACAACCTATCATATATTACGGCGACGATAACGTCAATCATGAGAACTCCGATACATATAAAGTGTATATCCATCGCCACTAGCCAGCCCACGACATCAATTGCTCAATACGAAAAGTGCCTGTCGGTCGCCGGAGGAGAGCGGGGCGCGGTGAAGCGCAGAGCGATGGTGGAGGTCCTGCTGCTTGCGATATGAAGCACATATATTGGTGGTTGACTGCCTGTGAGTGCGGTATGAAGTGCATATCTATCTCCGGCAATAGGCGAGCAGCTCAGACAGGCGGATCGCAGTGCGGAAGTGCATCGGAACGGCTATCTGCGCTGGGTGTGGAGACGTGATGCTTTGCCAGAATCCCTCGAAACGTAGGTGCTGCGTGTGCGCGCCGCTCACTTCGCGGTGCAGACCGGTATGTACCCAACACACCCACCGCATGGCTGCGTAGCAACGCGAGTTTTTCTCTGGTGGGTGCTGACACTCGCGTCTCCTAATATTCAGCCGCCTGCAGCTGTCGTGCTCAAGAACCCCGCACACACCCACAAACACATCCAATCAAATTTAATCGCGCAGCTGCAGACCGCCTTTGCTCCTCGTTAACCGCCAGCCCTAGACGCGCTGCACCAAGTTGGCGAACCCCAACTCTGCTGTTACAGTCTCGTCGCCCCGCTTCGACCGGCCCCCGCCGCCCCCAATACCAGATGGATGCGCGCCTCAAGCACACGCCTTCTGTAAGCCCGTATGCATGTCAGTGGAGCCATGAGCTTGGATTTCTTACGACCTGACGTCTCCCAACTGGAGTTGTAGGATTCGACACGAAATTTATGTCACATTTATGCACTTTCCACTCTCCGGCGCGCCGCATAATATATAACCCTTCCGCTGGTACTTCCCACAGGAAGCAACATCCCTTTCGTCAGCACACTCCAGACAATAGCCTTTTCCTGCGACACGGGTTTCTCCCTTGCAACCTCTTTGCTCTCCAATTCCTTAGCGTTATGCTACCTCCCGGCGATGGTAACGACTGCCTCAGCGAAGGCGGTCACTTCGTGATCAGTCTTTATGGGACCAACCAAGTCTTTACTGCGGAAGCAGAAGAACTTCGAGTCAGAGACTACCGAGAGAACAATGCGAGCCAGATTTGGATTTGCCAAATGAACGACACCAATAGGTACGGTTTTCGAAATGAACAGACGCGGCGCTTCCTCGGAAGAGACGATTGGCCGAATTTGGCGTGCATCGCACCGCATCACCTTGGGTGGGAGTGCCTCACCTTCACTAAGGTTGGGATGGGTGGATACGCCTTGACGGTACCGGAAGGCAATAGGCTCTGCCCCACAAAACGTGTCTCGGACAATGGCGGCCCGTACATGAAGGTAGTCGACGAAAGCAACACCCAAATTGGCTTGCATCAACTCAACAAAGGAGTGTTTCGACGGTTTGAGTGGGTCGTACCCGGCCAGCTTGCACGCTCTTCTGCGCCGTACTACAACGATCAAGATTCGGACCAGCGTATGGACTCCAGCGCAGTTCGGTTTTTGGTCGGCCATGGCATCCAGAACATCATTAGCTTGAACTCCGAGGCGTTATCACCAGAGGAGCAGGGCAGACTTCGCGCCGCCGGAATTACGTATACCCATATCCACCTTCCCGACTTCACCGCACCCACTCGCGAACAGTTTGATCGGATCCACGAGCGCGCCCCCAGCGATAGGGTTACTCTCGTCTACTGCGGATATGGACATGGAAGGACCGGGACCGCCATCAGCGCATTGCAGCTATACAATGGCCGACGGATGAGGGAAAGGGATTTTAGAGCACACCGTGTGGAAGATCGTAGCCAGTTTGCTGCTTTGGAAGCATTGCAACGAAGGCTGCATGAGTGAGTCCCACTCCGAAACAACTGTCCCCTATTTTATACTGACTATCGTAGTAAATAGCAAGCTGTGATGTGTACAATACACGCTCAGGTCGTGTTGTCGGGATGTTGCGGATGTTTCTTCATAGGGATGGGATTCAAATGGCCGGGACATACCCGTCAACGGGAAGTCCTGACTTTCGGTTTTAATTTCTCTAGTTGTCTAGTTGTACTTCGTTCATTAAATCATTCTACATATCTGGGCCCCCTTTGGGTTTAGTCTCCTGCTTGCCACCTTTTTCCTGGCTTCGGTTACGTCAAATGTGGTAAAAGTAGATCACCCTTTGTGTGCTCAATTGCAGCGGGGTGTCGAAACAATTCCATGCCAGCCGGCGCGCCTAACCAATTGCCCACAACTGCGCATTTTATTCATTAACCGGAGTCCCCCTCTTCACCGGCATCACCGACTCCCGACTCCGAGGGTGCTCGGCCCGCGTGCTACCTCTGGGCCTCAGACTTCCGGGCGAAAATTCTGTCATGGAGCAGTATGAGGTGTTTTTGGAGCAGGTTGAGGCCCAAAATTAAGGTTTCGCCGAGGTAACGACGAAAACACAATTTTCTCAGTATTGCTCAACGACCACGAGGAGTTTGTCTGAGATGGGTGTATGAATTTATAGCGCTCCTATCGCCTGCAATTCACCACCCTCATAAAACTTTAGAAGGCCATAGTTGGGATGTAAAGGGAAAACGCGATTTTTTGGTTGCTGGAACTCCCCAACAGCCGACACACAAGCGATCACCAGAACGTAGAGTCTGAGCCAGGCTGCGTAGTAATTAGGCTCGGGGTGGCTCATAGATTCGCTACTGCTAAGCCTCTGGTGTCAAGCTTATGCCCGAGCCGACTCGACTCAAATTGCCGGCCAGAAGGGAACGTACCTCTGTTGCCCGCGGCAACAACCCTTAGGCCGCGAGCCCTAATTTGTGCGATGGAAATGTTGAATGGTTATGGCCGTAGGTGTGCGTAGATGGAATTCTTCACGTAGTGGTCGGGGCTCGAGCGGGGACAATATCTGTTGCTATGTAGTAGGATGTAGGAGTATGGAACAGAAGAAACCCGCCGAACCGAGAACACTAAGTACATCCACACTGCCCTTAGCCCCATCATTCCTGTGGTAACACCACCCTCTCAACTTCTAGCAGGGCCCCGTACGTTCAGAGGCGAGAAGCGTACGCCACGCGTCCAGCAGTAAGAAGCCCTTTTCCAACAGGAAACTTTCCCGAGAAAATCAATGCAAACTCCACGAAGGGCGGCAGGATATGCAAGGATATTTTCATGGGAAGCCGGGTAGAAGATTGTAGAACTACCAGACCACTAATCGTGGTGCCGTTTCGAACAGCCGGGATTGTTCACCACCGACAAATTTCTCACAACGCTAAATGCCGCCAATGCGACAGATTCGACTAGGGTCGACTGCAGTCCCCGGGGACAGCGCCGTCGCGAAAGGAGCTGTCGAATTCGTGCGACGCACGCGGAGCCCGAGGAGGCGAAGCCCTCCGCCAGTGAGCACTCCATTATCGAGGCTGAAAGTATTGTCTACACCTCTTAGAATATGGCGTCCCGAAATGAGTGTTGGGACGGCACAGAGAAATGGATCGGCCAATGCACCGGTGGGCGGGCTTCCGTCCTTCGAATCGTGAGGAAGACCGTACCGATGGGTAGGAAGCGCAGAAGACAGCATTTGTATATATATAGAGAGAGTTCGCCGTGCGAAGTCAATAAGTACAAAATTCTTCACCTACTTCCGACAGCCTACCTATTACATCACAAAACACTGGCCGGCATCGTGCAGTGCAGGATCATCAGATCCTAACCCCTACACCGACTCTCAGGTTTCAATGCCTTCAGCTGGCATCCATTGGCTGTTGTACGAAATTACGAATTGATGCGCGAGATCTTTCTTGCTATCCCCAGCCTCCATGATAGTTGCAGACGGGTGACTAAATAGGATTTATAGTGAAACCTGCAGATTGTACCACCGTCTGCTCATCGGCAGCCTCTACAACGGCTCACTGCTTCGGAACACCACAGGTGGGCTGTACGAGTCCGATCGTCACGTCGAAATATCCCACCACATGCCGGTATCCCTGCGCCGATTCCTGAACGGGTGAGTGTCGATAAGCCATCGGTCTCCGGATGCTGAATGGATGATGCTCACGGGTGGGGTGTTACCGGACATAAAGGAGAGACGAACAGGCGTAAATATGCAGGGTCTCGATGTCTGGCCGGCCCGCGGGCAGCCCCTTGGCAGTTGGAACGGTCCAGTCCGAGCCGGGCTTTCTGAGGACTCAGTCAGGCTGGATGGGCGCAGTGGCCGGACTGCCTTGACCCAGACTGGCCGGCGGGCGTCCGCCGGCCAACGCTAGTACTAGCGGTCAAGAAAAAAATATCGTCAAGCGTCGCCACGGGGAACCGCAAGTCAACCGCCCGCAGAGCACTGAGGTGGACACTGGAGCGAGATCGGTGTGGGAATATAGGGATCCATAGAGATGAAGATGGTTGATTCGATTAAAGATACATGGTCGTAGGCAGTTCGTTCTGTCTATATATAAAGGGCCTCAGCCTGGGCGGAGGACAAAGGGGAAGTTGGGTATTATCTTCTCGGTGCTTTTCCGGTTGTATAAGATTTCTTGTCTGTTGTGGTGGTGGCCGAAAGCTCCCAGCAACAGGGTAGATGTAGCCCCAAAACCGGGAAACCCACCCGCAACCCAAGAAATGCCGACTTCACTTACAGCTCCACCATCTCTTCCGCGATTAGCAGAATTTTTAGATAACCTTGTTCGCCTTACCTTTCCGGTGCCTGTCTGTTGTTGTGGTGGTTGCCGAAAGCCCCCGGCTGCAGTCCGACGCCTGAAAACGCACTCCCCGCCCAAGATCTGGTAAGACGCTAGCGGACCAAGAGGCCTCCCTCTTTTGCCCGGCCAGCCGGCCGACTCAGTTCAGACCAGGCCGGCTCCAAAGAAGCCCGTGGGACCGCAGGCCGTGGGCTAACGTGTACTGCTTCACGCAGACCAGTCCAGGCCGAGGCCAGGACTGGCTCGGCCGAAATGTTGAGACCCCTGTAAATATGCAATCCAGATAGCCGACAGTTGTGCAGATGGGAGATGCAGCCCGGCAATATTGACTTCCTATTTTCGACTGATGTGTGCAGGGGGTGTCACGAGGTGACAGCGACGAGAGGAAACAAAATGCCGGTTACGGATACAATGGCTGTCGACGTGATCCTGGCCCTCATCACCCATGTGGTGGCTAAGATGGAAGCGGAGGGGGAAACGGAGGCATGGGCCGAAGCAGAGAGTAGGCTGCCAGGAGATTCTTTCCCTTCTGTGTGTCCTTCGTGCTCGTGTTTCCCTTTGTTGTTTCCTTGGTACGGCTTCCGCCACTTTTGGGGGAAGCGGAGCGAGGGCGCTGTATTTTGTGAGATTTCCCCAAGCAGGCGCGCTACTAGAAGAATTCTTAACGGTCAACAGATCACTCGCTCAAATAGCCCCTCCTGGACACCGGAATGATGGCGTATGGTAGTAGAGTCTCCCAGCCGGTCCTATGGCAAGATCGTAATGTCCCGCATGCCTCGTCGGCTGTCTAACAGCTTGCTGGGGTTCCGTACACAGACAATCACTCGCTCACATGTCTTCAGACCCAGTGGGCACTCAAAGTAGTTGTGCCCCGCAGTGGGGTGATGTTTATCGGTACTTCCCTACGCCCCCGGACTTTGCCGGGGTTTTGCTGGGCTGTGTATATAGGGAGGTTCTGCAACCCCCCGTGAACTACAACTACAACTATCACTACAGCAACGGACAGGGGTCCTACTTAATTGAGGCAAGCCAACACGCTAGCTATCGTGTAGACCAGGGTGCTGGTCACCTCCGTCAACTACTGAAGTTCGTGAATTAGCGTAAACTATAGAATGTAAACAAAGACGCTGATTGGATGGTAATGCCCATGATACGGGTACAAACTATACGACTGCCTCTTGTGCCCATCTCCAACCTGTTGACAACACACAACACACGCAAGTAACGATGCCTTTAGATACAAATTCTCCTACTATGGTTGCTGCTATCGCCGAAGCCCTCGACACACCACTACCAATGATGTTGTTTCATTGACACCAACGGGTACAATGTATCACAATCCTTCTTCACGGACCAAGCCAGGTGGTAAAGAACTACACACCGAAGCGCCAAATTACCTGCCATCCAATGAATAAAATGACTATAGATCATCATGACGATACCTGGTGTCTGGAATACCTCCGATTCACCCCCGCCGAAATGAAGGAAATCGCATTTGTCCTTCAAATCCCTTCACTTTTCCGACGTCAATCTGCCGTGGCGTCGCGCCAAACACTTGTCTTGCGGGATTTACACACCAGACTTGTCTCTCGCACCGCCGCTCAAGACACTTGTGTTCTGTGGTCTTCCAAACCTAGATGTATCGCCCCTGCTAGCTGGCTTCTCGCCCCCACTCCATAATTCTAGTTTGCGCCTTGGGGTGCAGAACCTCTCATCCCTCACGAACAAGCTAAGCCCACCTGGTAACCCTGGATAGTTGTATTGTGGTGCACGGAATCTGCAGAACCTCCCTATAATATGCATGCGCCAATCCGTACAGTTCTAGGACATTTGCACTTACCGCTTGGCAACAGAACACTGCTTGGCAACGGTACAATTACATATGTATCTTATTTTAGTGTGATGCGGGCACCCACCTTTTCTCCCCCACACTATTCCTGTCTAGGTTTCCAGTGCATGCAGACGGCCGCCGCAATTGTGCACAAGAAATCCCCCCGCCCCCCCTCCCACCCTCTCTCACACACACAAGCATAAGTATTATCTAATCAAATTAAATCGCGCAGCTGCGACCGCCCTTTGCGCCCCGTTGACCTACAACCTTAGATCCGCTGTGGACAAGCTGGCGAGGTAGGTACCGAAATATCTGTGCTCCAAGCACACACCATCTGTAAGTTCGCATGCATATGCGCTAGTGGCGTTGATCCAATGTGAAATCCACACAGTGGAGCCGTCAGCTTGGAGTTCCTACGACATGACGCTCCGGCGAGCCGCATATATAACCCCTCCAATGGTCCTCCCCCCTGGGAAGCAACATCCCTTTCTTCAACACACTTCAGAAAATAGCCTTTTCCTGCGAAACGATTTTCTCCCCTGCAACCTCTTCATTCTCCAATTCCTTAGCGTCATGCTACCTTCTGGTTATGGTAACGACTGCCTCAGTGTAGGCGGTCGCTTCGTGATCAGTCTTTATGGAACCAACGATGTCTTTACTGCGGAAGGAGAATGTCTTCGAGTCAGAGACTACCGGAAGAACGATGCGAGCCAGATTTGGATTTGCCAAATGAACAAGACCAACAGGTACGGTTTTCGAAATGAACAGACGCGGCGTTTCCTCGGAAGAGACAAATGCGCGAATTTGGTGTGCACCATATCGGAGCATCTGGGGTGGGAGTGCCTCACCTTCACTAAGGTTGGGATGGGTGGATACGCCTTGACGGTGCCGGTCGACGATAGGCTCTGCCCCACAAAACGTGTCTCGGACCCAGACGGCCCGTACATGAAAGTTGTCGACGAAAGCAACACCCAAATCGGTTTGCATCAACTGAACAAAGGAGCGTTTCGACGGTTTGAGTGGGTCATACCGGGACAGCTTGCACGCTCTTCGGCGCCGTACTACAATAATCAAGATTCGGACCAGCATATGGACTCTAGCGCAGTTCGGTTTTTGGTCGACCATGGCATCCAAAACATCATCAGCTTGAACTCCGAGAAGTTATCAGCAGAGGAGCAAAACAGACTTCGCGTCGTTGAAATTACGTATAACCATATCGGCGTTGTCGACTTCACAGCACCCACTCGAGAACAGTTTGATTTGATCCACGAGTGCGCCCCCGGCGGCAGGGTTACTCTCGTCTATTGCGGATACGGACATGGAAGGACCGGGTCCGCCATCAGCGCACTGCAGCTCTACTATGGCCGACGGATGAGGGAAATAGATTTTAGAGAAAACCGAGTGGAAGATCGTACCCAGTACACTGCATTGCAAGCATTGCAAAGAAGGTTGCATGAGTGAGTCCCACCCCGAAACAACCCTTCCCTATTTTTTTTTATACTGAATATCGTCGCAAATAGTGAGCTGTGACGTATAATACTCGCGCAAGTCGTGTCGCCTGGATGTAGCGAAAGTTTCTTCATATGGATGGAATTGAAAATGGCTAGGACATATTCTTCAACTGGAAGGCCTCAGCATTGTGACTATCGATGTTAATTTTTTATGTTATCTATTCGTATCTCGTTATGAAATCATTCTTTCTGGATCCCCAGATTCCTGCGTACCAATTTTTTCCGGGCTTCGGTTACGGCAATAGCGATGAACGTAAATCACACTTTGTGTGCTCAATTGTATCTAGCTGCATTACCATGCCTGCCAGCGTCCCATTAACCGGATGGATACGTATAATCTAGTGTAAGAGAGGGCCGGCCATTTCCAGCAGCAAGCGCGAGGCCCCAGCTATCCAGTGGGGCCTTGGAAGAAGCTCGTATCCTATTTTCTTTGCATGTGGTGTGTTACACCTACCTTCAGTGAAAGGATTCGGCATAATAATAACTCACTTAAGAGGTCAACTTTTTTCTTGGCGCGCGTCAGCGCCACTAGCGCAATATCAGAATCGGCAGGGGGGGGGAGCACGTCGGGGTCACCCACATCCGACGCGCTCAATTTTACATTTGTGTATAGATGCTAGAACTCTCCGCCCTGCGCGCGTGGGGTTTCCAGCCAACCTATATAGCCTTCTTCTATCTAATACCAGTAGCAGCTGACACACTTCCAGATGGTCTTCCACGCCTCTGTCCTCGCTGGCTTTCGAATCCCGTGCCAAGCCAGCCATGCTATCAGCCAGTGAGGGCGAGGTTGCGGCAGAGAGATGAGCAGGTCGCTGCTGGCTCGTGAGCTGCCGCCAGCACGGGACTGTGGGGGCAGTGGGGTTTCCAAAGGTATTGGTATTGAGTCCGCAAATGGATCGTCGTCAGGATTGTTGAATGGTTATGGCCGTAGGTGTGCGTAGATGGAATTCTTCACGTGGTGGTCAGGGGTCGAGCGGGGACAATCTCAGTTGCTATGTAGTAGGTTGTAGAAGTATAGAACAGAAGAAGCCCGCCGAGCCGAGAACACTAGGCACATCCACGCTGCCCACTTAGCCCCATCATCCCTATGGTAACACCACCCTCTCAACTCTAGAGGGCCCCATACATCCAGAGGCGAGATGCGTACGCCGTGTGTCCAGCGCCGAGAAGCTTTTCCAACAAGGATCGGATATGGAGGAGTCGCTGTTAGAAGCATCGTTGGTGTTCTCGGCGTTCTCGGAGCCGAAATCACCTTTGTCCTTAGTGCTTTGGACTCCTTGGGTTTGCCGTTGTTAGTGTGCAATCGCCAGGCGAGAAGTGTCGAGGCCTTTAATGGAAAGCTCTCCATCCTCGCTGCCATCAATTGAAAGAGAAATTGCTAGTCATCGGAATCTCCGTACAACAACTTCTTGCAGCTCGTGACAAAACCTATCCACGCCCAAGCAACACAATGCGTCATCATTACTCGCATTTCTTCCACAGCGCCACTTCCTCGGATTGCTTCAGATCCTTCGATATCGCGTCGTTCAAACTCTTGATCGATTTCGTCCTTCGGTAGATCTTTAAATGGCTGGTTGGCTGAAACATCTAGCGGTTGAGCAACTTATCCAGCGTGCTACTGCCGGAATCGGCTGCTTACAGGGACCTGGTCGACGTTTGAGTTTCTGTGGAGATCGGGTAATAATATCTGGTTTGGGGCTGCCAGCTAACTCTTCGGTCGACTATAAGCCGATGGGAGAGAAGAGCATCGAGAGTTCGTGGTCGTTTGCAGGTGGTACCGAACACGAGAACAGAGGCGGGTTGTACTGGCATGGCTCCTGGGATACCGATAGTAGTGACCTCCCAGCTCTCCTTTATCGCCCCATATTCAAATCTGCATCCTCTGGTTGTGGGCAGTCGTCTCGAATGAGATAGGACTTTGGGAGAGTTGATTCAGCCGAAATCTCAGTCACGTGATGTTCGAAAATGCCAAGCGCGCTAGCTCGGCCACGGCGCTTAACAGTGTGCCTCTTAAGTGACTTAATACGGGGGTTGACTCTATACTTGGTCCAAATTATTTTACTCGTTGGTTTGGGACTTTGGTTGTCGGCTGGCTTGTCAGCTTACTTCTCAGCTTTCCTTATCGGATCGGTCGTCAATATGCTTGTCAGATTGCTTGTCGGATTGCTTGCCCGACCGTTGGCCCGATTCACTCACCCGCTCGCTCGGTGGCTCGGTATGAGACTGGAACGCCTGCTTAACGCTGGAGTCATGGTAATATCGAGTAAGTCAGGGTTTCCATGAGTTCAAAACAGACATGAGACTAATTGCTATTGTACAAAAGGATATAGTCCTATAAACCAACGGATCGCCAGTCGAATCAATTGTCAGCTTGCCCAACGGCTCGCTCGGCGGATCACATATGGCCTTGCCCGACGGACCGCTGGGCAGATCGCTCGACCGGCCGCTTGTAGCCTTCCCGGACAACTCGCTCGTTGGATCTCTCGGCAGATCGTGTCGGATCTCACGTTGACAACTTCGCTCAACGGCTGCTTCTCGGGTGAGATAAGGGGTGTGTGCTCACTCACGTGCATCTAGCACCTCGTACTTTGAGCGATACCATGAACTTCTGGAGTGGTGTTCATGAGCTTTTGCGGCACTTAATCTCGTCGTAGGTACCGTTCCTAGTAGTTCAGTGTGTTGAATGGTTATGGCCGTAGGTGTGCGTATATAGAATTCTTCACGTAGTGGTCAGGGCTCGAGCGGGGACAATCTCAGTTGCTATATAGTAGGTTGTTGTAGGAGTATAGAACAGAAAGCCATCAAGCTGAGAACACAACGTACATCTCCCTGCTTCCCTGCTTCCCTGCTTCCCTGCTTCCCCGCATTATCCCCATTGGGCTCCCTGCTTCTAGCGTTCGCTTTCCCAGAAACGCTCAACTTTAGTCGACCGCAGCGCCGTGCGTCCGGCTCCGAGAAGCGTTTCCAACACAGTGCTCCCTGTGGTCAACGTCTGCTCCAATTCTTCAGGCCGTAGTACTGTCCCGACATCACTGCCGCTCCGCTCGGTGGTGTCGCGGCCAGCGTCTACTCTGTTTCTTCGCATGTCACTGCTATCATCCGTCAGTGCTGCTCCATTATACGTGTCTCAGCGCTGTCCACCATATCAGTGTGGTTCCATCTTTTCGTGCCTCCCTACTATCCACTGTTAGCCGGAAGTGTAGAGTCGGAAAGGGATACAGACAGCCATGGCGGATAGAAGAATAGGCAAACGGGCACCTGTGGGCGAGTATCCGTCCTTGTGGTTTCTTGACCCGCGGTATGTGCATTGGCGATCCTACAGAGGAGACTGACTGCGACCGGCAGATGGATGGACATGGGGGATACAAGCTCAGACAGTATCCTGGGGCGGTGAATTTGGGCTCACTGAGTTATCACGCCAGGTTGGCCTCCAGTCAAGAACTCTAGCCGGCAATAAAAGATAATATGGAATCTCACATCCCGATCCACTCCAGCCACTCTGGCTTTGTCGTCCCTTCATCTCGATACTGCAGGAAATAGAGCCAGAAATTACACCCAACGACGAAGAGTTCATACATAGCAAACCGATATGACAAAAGCAAATGCCCCTTCCGCCAGTAAAGTTTCTTGAGCAGGCTCTGTACCGCTTCAGACTTTAGTAGGAAAGACAGCAAATAAATAAGGACGTCGACCAGCAAGCCAAAAAAGCATAACACCGTCGGTTGGAGAGCGGAAGCACCTGGCAGCCATATCATCATGAAAGCCTCGACCAAAATCAAAATGGCCAGGATTGCGTAACCTAAAGATTCGAGTAAAGACCGCGGCGCATATGGGTCTATAAAAAAGTCCGGAACGCAGGATATGACCATAAGTGCCAGAATCACCATATGCACGGCGATCAGGGTAGCGTTCCGGAACTGCGGCGGTATTTCCTCGCCACCCCCGAGGTAGACTTCTTCTGCGAACATATCGAAAACCGAGACCGCAATCATCCGTAATAACCTCCAAAAATCCCAATTATCGACACGAGACACATGCCGAAAGCACTCCCGTACCGTTTCCAGTTGTGTGGAGTCCGAGCCATTCCAATGTACCAGGCACAACAGCGCCTGTACCGATACCCAGAAGCATATGTACATAAATCCGCAAGCGACAAACAGTGGCGCTCCAGAAATGACGCACATCTTGATAAATATAAACGAAACGGAGATTGTTGCTAGTATGTCCATTCGGCGAATCTTATGAGAAGCGAATTGAGACTCGATGTCTTCGTTGGTAATGTCGGAGGAAGTGCTATATTTTCGGCTGCGAAAAAGGAGCAGTGCACCAGCTACTGCGCGGTATCGACGTAGGCCATGAGAAAAATCCCAGCCGGGAGGTGATGGTTGGGTGACAGGAGTCGATGATGGCAGTACTTCACCGGCATAGGAAGCACCTGCTCCGACGCCGGCGGCCTGGGGAGGATTTGTGAATATTTCCATCGCGGATCCGTCGTGGGCTGGGCCGCATGGCAATTGTAGGGGTATCAGTAGCAGGCAGAAAATAACGACCAAACCCTCGAGTGCCGCCGAGATAGGTGACAGCCGCAGTAGCCAAGAGCAACCACCCGGAACCAGAAGTGCGCCGTACGGTAATGTCAAACAACAGATCCAGAGAGCCAGGATGGTAGAGAACACACTTGCTTTGGATAAAGTTGGAGGGGACCGAGGTTCCGTCGTATCGCCAGCGGTTGCCGTTCGTTCCGCTACAACGATTGGCAGAAGTATCGCATTGCACAAAAGAAACCGAATGTGCTTCCGCATCGGCGAGGGTACTGTTCGGGGGGCCGACGTCGGGAAAAGCGGATGGCGAGATCGAGCTGTGCGGAGGAAGTGGTGTGGGTAACTGCGGAGAACACTAACTATGTATCTAGTAGTTACAGGGAAGGGAAACACCGGGTAACCGGACACCGTCAAGAGCCGCCTTCCACGGATCTGAACAGTCAGGAGCGTAAAATTCGCGAAACCACCCGAGAATATATGTACACAGTTGAAGGTAGAACATTCACTCTATATACAACAGGCCTCGGGACTCGCTAGGGGGGAAGGACGGAAGACTGTCTCCCGAACCGGTGCTTGGTGACTTAGGCAGCTGTGATCTCCGGACGTGTCCTCTCCGGTCCGTCATCTCCGGACGCCTATTATTCTGACAAATTCTCATCGCCGTGCTCTAACACGACCGCTTTTTTGAGCTTTTTATAGCGTGGTCCTGACGTCTGCCGACATCGGCAAACCTCTACAGGTGAAGTCGGGATCGGTCTACTTGCATCCCGACCGACCAATCATTCGTCTGCATCGGATTATATTCAGTCCAACCGGCTGTTGGTCGGGTCTGGGACTTGACAGACCGGCCCGGGCCGGTCTACCGACGTGTTTGGTCTGTGTAGGGCACTGGTTCGTCCTCTCCACTACGGATGTGGTTGATATGGCCTCGACTAAGGACGATGCCGGTGTTCGGATACTGGGGGAAAAAATTGTCGGGAATGGCTACTAGAGGGCCGAGAGCGCCAAGAGCATGATTGATGGGTCATAGATAGTAACCAAGCGGGGACGGAGGGCTTGTTGCCACGGGACGACTGATGGCCCCAAACCAGATCAAAGCGAGTGTGCTGCGCTGCCCATGGAGTCTCGAGCTGTTCGCTCGCCGCTATATATACTAACCACTCCCATGCTTGGCACCCAGAGTGCGCTAGTCGCTGACTCCTATTGGAGCTCAACGGGGAGCAGTCGCCCACGACGGCACAGTCCCGCGGCCCAAGGATGGAACCCGCCCGACGCGCTCTGACAACCAACAGTACAAACACCTTCGGCCTTCACACCGGCCAGACACATTATCGTCCCCCACCCTTGTCGCGCGCCACTCCATCTCACAACACCGGCCTCGTCTCCCAATCCCCACACTTCTCTCCGCTGCCATTACACCTCATTCTCGCCATCCACTCGCCTAATATCCACTTTCTCCTGCCTCCAATCCTAAAATCGTCTCCGCTTCCTTGTCCTTCCTTCTCCCTCACCGATGCCACCTCGTGCTCCATGCTCCACTTCGTAGAACTTCCCGGCCAGGTGCGGTTGGAATCCCTTCTGGTATTGGTGCAGATTCGTCGGGAACTCGGGCTGTCTAGGGGCGCCGGAAGGATATCGCAAATGTTCCGGACATACTGCCCAAAGCCGGACGCGGTCCCACTCGCATTCGACCTATATAAATCATGGCGGCGTACATTTTGCCCAGTTTTCCTGTCCGCAGTCCGCGCGGTGGCGGCTCGTTGCAAGCTCCTCCTTGTGCCTTATCATGGTGGGGGTGCCGCAAGACAAAGGACATCCCGCCTCGAGAGACCGAGTGGACAAGATACGGACCCGTCCACCGGTAGTAAAATTTGAGGCCCTTCTCCTTCGCCACAGCAGTGCCTTGGAGCATTACCAGGTCTCCTGATCCTATCGGACCCGGTTTGACCAAGTTCCTGGACGACTGCGGCACCATCCGCTCAGCATACACCTGCCGGCGTTGCCGAGCCTCCTCCCGAACCTTCTCTCTTCTTCTGCCCATAACACCTCCTCCACCGGTCTATGAACATTTCCCTCATACGAGCACTGCCCCCGATGCGTGGGCGATAGCTTTCCTGATGCGAGGCAAGACGCAACGTCGCGAAGCCAGTGCAACCCCTTGTACCTGTCCCATATCACCGCCTCCGGGAGTGCAGGGACTCTACCCCACAGTTCTTCAGGCTGCTCGCCCGACAGTGGGCTCGGCCGATCGGATGGATGCCTCTCCGACTCGGTGTCATCTGGATCTTCGGTACTGCCTACCAGGTGAGCCGCCCATTTCGACCAATCACAAGTGGTCTCGCCAAGCTCCCACTTTCTCCACCTCTCGAATTCTTGCCTCTGGTTTTTTGCTTTCTCACCCTTTCCTGCTCTTACATCTTCACTGCTCGCCACTGAGCAAATCCGTCTGGCGAGAGACTGATTTCCGGAATGGTATTGCACCAAGTCGTCCTTCGGGAACACCACCTCTGTGATCGCCAAGGCCGCAATAGCTCGGCCGCCTTTCGTGCTTGCACGCACGAACTCATGTTGACCGAGTCTTTCGCTGCTGCGCAGCTCGCCGGTATCGACCCATCGGTGGTCGACGCCAAAAGGTTAAGTAGTTGACCGCCCCTCGTGCAGCCGTGGATCGCGCCCCTTGAGTGTCCGCAACTTCTTCCACCAAGAGTCCCACCTGAGATGCCCATGCCTCCAGCCCTCCGGGATCAAATGTCGACCGTATCTCAGAACCCTTCGATGAGCGATCTGCTCTGGGCCCACGTATCCAGGAGTCATCCGGTGGCTCCTGCCTTCCATGGTCAGGGTGTACAACAATCTTGTCCAGGGGAAAAAGCGGGATTGACCCGACCGATCCGCCTTGGAGCCTGACGTGGCTTACACGCCCTCGTGCAGCTTCCCTGGCTGTATCTCCGGACCCCCCTCCAGCTCACAATCCTCTCACCCGCGACGCTCCCGGCACTCACACTTCTCTCATTTTTCTCACTCGTCCTCGCATGACTCACATTTTCACTCTTTCTCCTCACACAACTCACACTCCTCATTCTTCTCACCCATGCCGCTTACGGCACCCACGTCGCTCCCGGCACTCACGCTCCTCACAATTTCTCTCACTCTTTTCCGTGCAACTCACGGCATTCCCACTTCTCTCATTTTTCTCACTCTTTTTCGCGCAACCCACATCCTTGCGCTTCCCTTTTTTCTCACTCGCGCCGCTCATGGCATCCACACTTCTCTCATTTCTCTCAATCTTTCTCGCGCAATGCACATCCTCGCTCTTCCCATTTTTCTCACTCGTACCGCTTTCCTCCGAGATCGCGGCATGAGCGACTGATGCCGCCGCCCTACCTGTCCATCGCTACCATTCCCGACGTAACCTCTGCTGCTCCTGTGTCGGCAACTCTGCTGTCCCTGGCGGACATTTGGTGGCCATATGGTCCGTAGAACTACACCTGAAGCAATGCTGGCTGGACGTGTTCCGGTATGGCGATACGAACTCGCGAGGCTGAAAGCTGACGTTCCGTCCCTGACGACCGGCTTTCTAAGGTGGCATCTGGACACTCCCACTGGTTCTCGGTCCAGCAGGCCTCAGTTCCGCAATTCCGGATGATTCGGGTCCAGACGACGAAGTCCCGAACTCTCTCCCGACGAGGTTGAGATAGGAACAATCCTGGGGGGCAGCCGACGGGCAGGGGCTGTAGAGGTAGATGGGAGGATATTAGTCACAGGGATGGGTTGTGGGTTCGTACTTACCGCTCCGATGAGACGAGCCATCTAGTAACTCTGGGTCTGTATTGCCTGAGCCATCTGCTCCTGAGCTCCAGTCGACCGGTTCATAGCCTCCGCCACCTCCTGTGCCGATGTGTTCTCCATTGTCTCTTTCGGTCTTGCGACGGCCACCTTCATGGCAGACGGTACCAGAATCAGGGCGTCCGCCTCATCCGGTCCCAGCATCACAACTTGTCCCCATTCTATAGCATTACAACGCTGGTAGCGCTCCACCACGTTGTCGAACGTCAATTCGTTGGCGGGAATCGTACTCTTGATGGCGTACACCAGCTGGACGTCATGTAGTCCGGTTAGGAACAGGTGTGCGAGACGACGATGTGGAGTGTCCGGGAGGTACTGTCGGAGCCATCTCGCCCGCTGGACGTACAGCTCTGGGGGTCCCTATCTCCGGTCTCTGGGTCAATAATAGAGAAAGTCTCGTAAAAACACAACACCTTGGCATTCCCGTAATCCTCCTTCGAAGCCACCACCGTTTCGGGCTGTGGGAACGCCTGTCTCAGAGCGTCCTTAAATGCCTGCACTGACTCATACACTGCTTCCGGAAAAGTATCTGACTCCTCCAATGCTTTTCCAATCAGGTTGTCCTGTATCATCAAGGCCATATCCATCTCCTTCTGCCTTCTTCCTTCTTCACTGGTGGGATAACGAGGGTACACTACCCACCGTACCGCTCCGCCAAACCTCGTAAAAAAACTGTTCAGATTATCCCCCCGGGTACACGAAGGGCGGGATCCTCAGGGAGGTAGGGGTGGTCATCACTGTAGCTTCACCGTCCATGTGATAGGTGTCCGATAAGGCGTCGGGACTACCGTCGTTGTCAGTAAGGGGGGTAATTTCCGTAATTTCTCGTTCACTTGCCTGCTCCTTCTTCGCTCGTTCTCTCACATGTTCCGGCTCCTTTTGGAGGATACGCTGTATGTCCAGCGGATAGGCAACCCAGCGCCGCGGGACTTCTTCGTCACTATCCTCTTCACTGTCAGGAACTTCCCGTTCTCAAACCTCACACCCGTAGCCGCCACCGTTCTGTGCGGGGAGCCTAATGCAGATGCAATTGACGATTGTTTGCCGATGGAAGAGGTGTTCCTATTCTGTAGAATACGATTCCGATTAGCTCAATTAATGATAATTTGATGGAATAAGGGAAGTCTGCGGTCTCATTGTCCTCCTGTTTGGTGTACACCGCAGCGCTCCCAGCAAACAAGAGGCAAACGAGCCACAACCGAGATCAATCAAACGAGGCGTGCGGACCCTGCGATGATGGTCCTCGCGAGGCCCCAGTCACCGATCCATATTGCGAGTCTGAAAGATGAGGTTCCCTGCCGTCGGTCACCAATGATGGTTCCAAATCAGATCAAAGCGAGTGTGTTGGATTGTCAATGGAGTCTCGAGCTGCTCGCTCGCCGGTATTACTGCCATGCTTGGCGCCCAGAGTGCGCTAGTCGCTGTTGGAACCATCAACACCGACACAGACACACAACCACCACCGTTACCTGCTATCACAATCACACAACCCTCCCTCCTTCAGAAAATATCGATTGGTCGTCATTTTGGTCCTACCCCTTTGGCCGTGGTACGGAAAACCTCCCCACAATACTCCATCATATTCGGACACTGTCTCCGGTCCGCCATCTCTGGACTCCCATTGTTCTGACAGAAGTGGAGACGCCGCTGAAGGCGCAGGTAAGTACGCCACCCAATACTTGCTCTGCGGGTGCAACTGTATAATAAGGCCCTGTTTGGTTCGACCTTGAGAAGCTACCACACAAGACCGAGAGCCCATCGGTTCGCGGGGTCGCAAAACTAATACTTTTGAAGTGATCTAGTTGTTTTGTGACCTCGCGAACCGACGGTTGGCGAAATACGGCCGAACCAAACAGGGCCTAACTGCCATGGCACTTACGTCATATCCCACCATCTTTTTCCTCGAGTCATTTCCCTACATATACGTCAGCACCCACCCAACACTTCATTCTCAGCTCCATCTCTTTCCCCTCTCCACCTCTTTCCCCCCTCTCCATCTCTTTCTCCCCTCTCCATCTCTTCCTTCCCTCTCTATCTCTTTCTCTCCTTTCCATCTCTTTCTCCCCTCTCCATCTCTGATTCTCGTTTCTCCCTCGCCACCTCACCCCCCAGTTACCAACTTGACAATAACCCCCAACTCACCTCCCTTCTCTCAGTAACCGACACATATTGCGAGCCCCCTTCGCGCCGCCGGGATGCCGTCGATCACGCAATCTGCCGGTGGCAACCTGGTAAGCCCGCTTCTTGACCTACCCCAGCGACACTTAACCCCAACCGTCTCGGACACCAATCGGAGCTAACTTAGAGGTGTTGGGCATCAGTTCGACCCTGCTGCCTACGAACTCAGGGGTCAGAATTGGGTCAATTCGGCCTCAGCTGAGGCCAGTTGGATCGAAACCGTTTGCGGTAATGGATTTGCGTATGTTTCGCCATCGATCTGAATGAATCCTGTATTGACAAATGCGATGAGCAGAAGTTAGGCCCGCAGTATAAGCGACCTGTGCCAGCATCACGCCGATGCGTGCAAACGCCAACATGCTACGTTGAGAGCCGTAATCGATCAGGTGGAGCGGGTAGTCTCTGCTGTTTGTCAAACGGAGGCTGAAATCGCCACCCTCCTGAAACGCAGCTGCGAGGAGTTGGTGGGGGTGTCCAGCCAGGAGCTTGGGAAGTTGCAATCTGAACTCAGGTATTTCCCCGTGGGCGGCATCGGTTTCCACGTTAAGCTATGCTGACCGCTTTGAGGTGCAGTGATGGATATTTCACACTCCGGCTCTGCTGTTACTGTCTCGTCACCCCACTTCGACCGGCCCCGCCGACCCTTTGACCGTCTCAGCTACCATCGCAAGGCGGACCTTGATGAACTCGGCCACGTTCGGCGAGCTATAGATGACTATAGCGAGTGCTCGTCGGCACCCCACGACAACCTCCATTAGGCGTTGATAGATGAGTAGCGTTGGCATGACTTCCGCTTATGTCAGATTTGTCCTTTCTCTTGTTTTTGCCTGACCCTAGGTAGGGTCTCTTAAGTTTGGGATCCCATCATGGAGATGGTATCTGGAACTGTGGAGAAACGCGGGTTTTTTTTTGTTTGTTCATTACTTGCATGCGACCTATCTAGATCATGGCGAGATTATGTACAGTCCGTTTCCTGTCCGCTGTCCGCGCAATGGCGGCACGTTGCAAGCTCCCCTTTGCCCTCCGCCCAGGTCTGTCCCAAAAAGGAAAACTTCGATGCGCACCAAGGCAACAACAAAGGAAAAGAAGCCGAGCGGGCGTGGAAGACAAACGAAAGCGCAACCCTCCCCCTACTCCTCTGCTACGGACGCCATGAAGTCCGGCATGGGGAGGAATAGCGGTAGCACTAGCTCCTCCCAGCGTGTGGGCTCCTCAGCCTCCGCCCTCTGCTCCTCCTCCCACTCCCGCAGCTCCGCCTCCGACACCTCGCTCACTGCATCTTCCTCGATCGCCGCCCGCCTTCCCACATCCGTGGTGGAGAGGAAGTCCAGTACCGCCCGCCCACACTTCTCGTCCGCCAAGAGATCCCGGATCTTCCACTGCTCCTTTTACCTCCTAGTCTCCTTCCGCACCTCCGCCCACAGGATCTTCCGCCGCGCCCCCCACTCCGGGGGTGCTCCCGAGTATGGTTCCGGTACCGGCACCACCAACACTGTGGGGTGGGCCAATTCTTCGTCCAATTGAGGTACTGCCCGGACAGTCAGTGCCCCGCCTTCATCTGGTAGACCCGCGAGGCTAGCCTCTTGGTGCTCCCAGATACCGTGCCGTCCGGCCTCTGGCTTTTCGGCATTCGGTACTTCGTCTCGGAGGTCGGGCCTCCAGGCTCCAGCCCACTGCCGCGTCTCCGTCCGAGATCTCCCGCTTGATGTTCGCGAGAGACCTTGGAAGAGGCATCGCGCGTGCCTCCGCCCGGTCCGAGTAACTCAGCTTTTCCACCCCGCGGGTGTCTGGCTCCTCCGCCGCAATCTTTGCCCACTCGCCAGCCTTCTCGTTGCCGACGATTCCCTTGTGTGCCGGGCACCACCGGAAGGAGTAACGCGGGAGGCAAATTGGGATATACGTTCACGTTTCATTTCTGTTTCTTTTATGTATCATACGCCTAAGCGAATTCCAATCGTGCATACTTTGGAAATGATCGCCTACCGCATTCCGCTGCCGCCCCACTGCCAGGCCCCAATGCATCACAGTACTGCATCATAACTATCTCTGTTACGGCAGATGGCTTATGCTCATCACTGCATAGGTCCTGTTGTCGTTCAACAATGATGCTCCCGTGGCGAGTGTCGGCTCTGTTGAATGGTAATAGCGTCGGTGTGTGTGCGTGCGCTTCCGGGACTCTCCTGTTCCACGCAGGTCTTCTGTTTGGGGCGACAGGTAGTAGTTCAAGGGAGCAGTAGAGGATCTTCGAAGGGGGTGAGAGAGATGGGATTCGAGCGGTGGAAGGAGGATTCGAGCGGGGACAATCTCTGTTGCTATGTAGAAGGTCGTAAGTGTACAGAACTAAAACCACAGAGCAGAGAACACAAAGTACATCTCGCTGTTTCCCCGCTTTATCCCCATTGGCTCCGTGCTTCTGATAACTCCTCCGGCGTTCGCAATGCCGCCTGCTCAACTCTAGTCAGCAGCTGCTCAACTCCAGCGACCACAGCACCGTGCGTCCAGCGGCGAGAAGCTTTTCCAGCAGGCTCGACATTTGCATGCGAGAAGAAGGGATGTGTCAGAATGATGGGTCATCTGGAAATGACTGACGGGAGTCGACACGTGCGGAGATGACAGCTGCCTGAGCCCCCAATCGCCAGCTCGGGAGAGCCTTCCCTCTTTTCACCCCTGGCGAGTTGCATATAAAGAGAATGCTCTGCCTTCGCCTCTACATATCTTCGTTCGAACTACCCAAGGTGTTGCAGACGCTAGTCTAGCGCCGTGTTTATGTTCTATGCAGCCGCGTCTCCCTCCAACAATCCTCGAAATCAACCATCCTCCATAATCAGGAATCCCCCCCATAATCAAACATCCTGCATTCCGTACCTTCAGTACCCCGCTCTGTCGTGGTGCGGCAACTCCCTTATTCATTTCGCGATGAAGTGTTGCTCGTTCCTCCAGACCCACTGGAAAGCACCCACAAGGTAACTGTATCAGCAGGAGAATCTCTGTTCTAATAAGTGGCGTGTCCAGTATTAGAAAACACCGCCAACTACTTGCATATCAATTAGAAACAACTCGGCGAGCTCTCGCCATCCATCGAGTGGGCCTAATTCCTTTTTTTTAAATTATTCATACCCGTGTGTGGCCTTTCTAGACTAACTTATGGCGGCGCATCGCAAGCTTCCCTTTGCACTCCTCCAAGTCCAAACTCAAAAAGAAATTGCAATGCGCACCAAAGAAATCACAGAGGAAAGAGTCCGCACCGAAGAAAGAATAAAATAGAGAACAAAGGAAACGTGGCCCGCCCCTCTTCGTCGTCGGTGGATGCCATAAAGCAGGGTGTGAGTAGGAACAACGGCTCCTTCCCGGCACCCAAAATCCCCCGCGGCACGCACCCACGTCCACCGCCTCCACCCTCCGCTCTACTTGCCGCTTCCCGCGCTCCCGGAGCTCCCACTCTGACACCTCGCTCCCCACGTCCTCTTCAGTCAGCGAGCCCTCCCATATACTATTATACATAGTAGAGAGGAAGTGCAGTACCGCCTGGCTGCATCACCCGTCTGCAAGGAGGTCCCGGATTGTGAAACGGCTCTTTCCCCTCCAACTTTCTTTCCACACCTCGGCCCACAGGATCTCCTGCTGGGCCTTCCACTTCGGACCCGCCTTGAAGAGGTGGTCTCTCGTCCGCATCTGGCACTGGTAACCCGAGAACACTGGGTGGTGGGGCGGCCCCTCGCCCACTAGAGGTACACAGAGGGGCTTTTGAATATGACGCCCACATAAATTTCTCCTAAGACCTCTAATCGCGAACCTACCAATAGAAACCCTTCCACCATACCCCACGCTCCCGGTGGTCGCCGGCTTCGCAAATTCAACTTCAAAGACCGGTCAGGTAGCGAGGTTAGGACTTCCCTGTGCGCTTGGCCGACGGGCGAGCACTGCAAATTCTCGCTGAGTATAGGCTGAGAGGCCTTCCCATTCTTTAAGGTCCCTAACGGTCTATCTCTCACCTGAGATGCGCCAGAGATCGAGGGAGGGGCCTCGGCCGCCTTCCGTAGCGGATGGCAGAGCGCAGCCACTTGACCGCTCGCCGCTCGCGGGTCCGGCTCTTCCGCGGCCAGCTTTGCTCACCCATCGGCCTTCTCGTTCCGCCGGAACTGTCTTGTGAGGCGGCCACCACCGGACCTCGGTGACGATGTCTGGCCTGGCCTGGCCTTCGGTAGGGAACATAGGGTTGCGATGTGCTCCTGGCCTGAATCAGAAACGTCTGCCTAGATACACCGAAGAAAACGCAAGGAAACCTAAGGCTCCAGATGCGGGATCTTGTCTCGCCTCGCCCTGCCTTGCCACGCTTGCCCTGTTGTTGGAAATACTTCTCGCCGCTCCGGCACGGGCGTGTCGACGGAGGATTAGGCGACACCATAATTGAGAGACGCCGTACATAGCAACATTGTGGCAACGGGAGCAACGCTGTCTTGCAAGAGGGCTAGATTGGGATTAGCGTAGTGTAACGGCTCGGCGTTCGTTATACGAAGATACCAGCGAGCCGTTTTCTTGAGTGGTTTATCCCGACCCGCCTCGCCACAATCTCGACTCAATAGACTGCTAAGCTCTAACATCTCCTCACCCAGCCGTGAACCCTCTCTCACTCTCTGATTCGGTGCTGATCTGATTTCTCATCACCTGTCGCGTCGCCGTTCGTCCTGTCCAGCTCCGACCCCGCCGCGTCCCGCTCCCAGTACTCGCGCTAGCTTCACTGCATGGAGCCCGGCACGTCACATGCCGTTACAGTGCCAGCCCTGTAAGGCATCGCAAGGCAATGTTGATGCTAGCAGTGTTCTGCATAGTCCTGTCCGGACGGGATTTTGGTAGTCTCGTCCGAGCCCCGGACGGACCGTACTGAGAGGGCCCATCCCATCTGTGATCGAGGAGCACGGCGCCCGTCCCCGTCCTAGTTGCTGGCGCTAGTATTTTTATGAAGTATGTCACGTGCTATCACGAAGTGAATGAAAATTCCTAAATTTTACTCTGCCGAAGACTCGCGCCCCTACCACCAATCCACCGCAATCACGCCGTGACCTCGGGTGAGAAGAGTGACAGAAGGATGGCATCACTGTATTCCTGCAGCAGAAAGGTCACCCGAACGATAGGCACTATTTTGGTGGCGACTTGGCAGTCGACCGCCGTCGACCACAGTCCGCCCTGTCCTAGCTAGGACAACTCCCGACGGGATCAGTCGAGTCCAGAGATTGGACTGGTGGCCCGAATTTTATGTAGTCCAGTCCGAGGCCCAGGACGGACGGACTGGACTATGCGGAATGATGGTGTGGGGGTTGCTTCCGGAGTAAGCAGCGGGGCCCATTGGTTCCACTGACGACCGGTTCCGCCAACGCCCGTTTTACTGCGACCTGCCAGATCACTGGTTGCTTCCTGTCCCCGAGGGTATACAAATTGAGCTCGGAAACTCGTGTTTTCAGTGGGGTAATACAAAGACCCACACCGCAAAGACCATCATGGCTTCTTTCTTTTGACCGCTACGAAATTCCGCTCAAGACCCGTCCCGCTTCTTCACCCGGCCTGAATCCGATTGAGCTGCGCACTAACTCCGAGCGGGCCACCCAGACCCAATCAACCACCCCAGAGGCCCCGTGGAGGTGAATGAGAAGCTGGCAGAGGGGAAGATTCTCTGCTAGCCCAGGAGGCAGATTGAGGCTCTGCGGCAATCTATGTCTTACAGCGTGCAGAGGTGGTACACACATTACTACTCTGCGCTCCGCCGGAACTCCGTATGCCTTCTATCTATTCTCTTCTCTACTTCTCATTGATATGCTGAATCTAGGTAATAATTCTTGCTCGTGAGACGGCGGAGGACTCGGAGCGCATCTTGGTCGAAAGGCTGTTCACCGGCTTGTTTTCACCAATCACGAAGACGTTTGCCCACCCATTGTACATATGTAGGCCACGGTGAAACGCTACGCTGGAGATCCAAAAATCCCTCGTCTCGTTCGGATGAAGCGCTTCTCTACTTTCCCGCCCGGAATGTGTTGTAAAACATTGCCCTACTTTTCGATTCCACTAACGCGAGGGTCAAACACCACTTCGCCGGTCACCAGTAAATTAATAGAGTTAGGAGCAACTGTCTCTATAGCTTTCTATTATGAGCAAAAGCTACAATTACAATCCGCCGCCTGCAAAAACGTAGAATTTCCTGACAAGTCCGCCGATTGTGGCCAACACCATTGCACTGCTGACAACGCTGTGGATTGTTATCCGGAACCTCCGGTAAGCCCCGTGGGAACTCGCCCTACGCATGGTATCATTTCGTCTCCGCTCCGCTTTCCTCATCCTCCGCTCCTTTGGCCGGCCTCGGGGCCTTTGTACATAGCATTGGCTGAAGGAAAATGCCCGACAGTGCAATTGCAGTTACTCGACGTGGTAGTGGACCCACACCAACCCAGGTATGCTTGTCCTCCACTGGTCCTACGATAACACTTCTCCTTCTGGTGCCAGCTTACGTAGACACGAAATGGGCAGCTTTTTAGCGCGCATACAGAGATCGCGCCGTGGGAGTTCTGTGAGCGCTCAATTGAAAATTTCATAGTTGATAAGTGGGACAATAATACGTACTTGTCGCTTTTCTTTGTCATCACGCTGAAACCAGCTCCAACAGCCCAGTCAGCCACTGCCTTCTTGAATTGCGAAAGCTCTTCGGAGTGGACCCCTTCTCGGTGGTGGAGTACTAAACAGGCGGGGGACGTGCCAGACTTACTCGGGAAGAACTGCCGGATGGTGACCACACCGCCGCTTCTCATCCGCTGTCGGACCTCGACCTCGACCGGCCTGCAGGCTGCTTGTTGCATGCTCGCACTTTGCATCTCGGGAGAAGGGGTGATGACGGTCCATTGATCGCATGCGACCCCGTTGTATCATGATACGATGACGATCCATTGATTGCATGCGACCCTTTCGGATCATGGCGGTATTATGTAAAGCCCTATCTCGTTCACCGTCCGCCACGACCTCTCACAGTCCGCTGGCGGCCCAACCCCATTTATCATGGCGATGCTCGGGAGAAGGGGGAATTGCCATGGCGAGTGCTCACTTGTGGACCGGCCAATCGGAACGCGGCATTTGCACCAGCTCGTGCGAGATCGTCTTTGTACGGTAATTCCCACCCACCTCCAGCGGTCGATCCCGGCTAAAAACTGGAAGTAGTAGCCAGGGCATGGGGTCTGGGGAGGCAGGCCTAGCAGCGAACGACGTCGACCCTCAATGAGAATTCAGCCCAATTAGGTTGATCCTGGCAGGGGTCTCAACAGTCTGACCGCACCAGTCCTGACCTCGGCCTGGACTGGTCTGCGAGAAGTAGCCCGTGCTAGTCCACAGTCCGCAGGCCCACGGTCCCACGGGCTTTATTGGAGCTGGCCTCGTCTGGACTGGGTCGGCTGGCGAGCAGGGCAAACGGGAGATCTCATAATCCACTATTGTCTTACTCTATCTTGGGCGGGGAGTGGGTTTCCACCTTTCGGCCACCACCACAACGACAGAAAATCGTATATGCCCAGAAAAACACCGAGAAGATAAGGCCTAAGCTCCCCTATGCCCTCCTCCTAGGCTGAGGCCTTTGTATATAGACGGAATGAACGGACTACGACTATGTATCTTTACTCGAATCAACCATCTTCATCTCTACGGATCCCTACATTCCCACACCGATTTCACTCCGGTGTTCGCCCCAGCGCTCTGCGGGCGGTTAAACTGTGGTTCCCCACCGCCCGCGGCGACGTTTGACGAGGATGCTTGTGTAGCATTGGACGATGTTCGTCGCTGAAGTAGTATCACAACTCAGGCTCTTCGGTTGCAATTAACCGGCCAAAAGCTACTTATTTCTGGAACTTGACAGACTGAAAAAAATCCGGGAATGGGATCAAATGGAGTTCTGGAGGTCGTCAATGGACTGTCCATGGGGCAAAATCGGGTACCGATCCGGCGCTGGGGTATGGAAGATTTTCTTTGGTTGGTGTGTTCCTCGCTGTCTAATCGGCTGCATGTGAACTCAAACCGGTGAAGCTATCAACCAAGCTGGGAGAGAGAGAACTTGACAAGTTTGTGCACACCTCGAATGCGGCGGGGGAAGTGAACGGTCTCGGGGTTCAAAACGAGTTGCACTGCATGAACGCGAATGGCGGTTCGGGTGTAGGGATAAGGAGCTGGAGCAGGTGGCACCAGCTACGCGGCTCGACAGGAAGTTTGTGCGCACCTCGGGTGCGGCAAGGGAGTGGACGGTCTCGGGGTTCGGAACGGGTTGTGCTACGTGGGCGCGAATGACACCAGCTACACAGCTCGCCAGAGAGATTGTGCACACCTCGAATGCGGCGAGGAAGTGAACGGTCTCGGGGTTCAAAACGAGTTGCACTGCATGAACGCGAATGGTTCGGGTGTAGAGATAAGGAGCTGAAGCGGGTGTCACCAGTTACACCTAGGCTGGCTTTGGGACCTCGCAACAAACATCCCCAGATGCGGGGAGGCTGGAGCCGGAATGTCGTAACAAACAAACATCTTCTGCCGCGGCCAGGCTGGCACCAGCAACCGATTGCGGTGGAAAATGGTTGAGGGTCGCAACGGTTAGTCTCGACAGGCAAAGCTCCCGGACGAGCTGAAGATTAGATAGGCAAGCCCCGCAAGCACGAGCGTCCCACCCACGGAGAAAACAAGATGGGATGCAATGGTTCAAGACCTCGAACTCGCTAGGTCGAGTAAAAGTGTCAATATTGGACATACTTTCCCCCACAAGGTGCCGCGGAATTGCAGAGAAAATGAGCGGCCGATCTCGGGTGTGTGTGTGTGCGTGAGGGGGGGCTACTGAACGAGCATTGAGTGGGTCATCAGGCTGGTGGGTTCGAGCTGAAGATTGGACGGCTAAACCAACAAGCACGAGAAATAGGCTTTCCCGAGCCGAAACTATGTAGGCAAAATACGACCGCGGACGGCTATTGGATTTCGCGATCAATCCGTGCACCCTGTGCTGCATCGTACGTGTGGCCCCCCTGGCGATAGACAAGCCGATAGGCACAGACCCGATGTCATACACCCTCGGAATGGACGGCGAGATGCCCGCCCCCCCGCCTCCCCACGTCGTAACCAATACCCGCAACAGCACCAATCTTGGCGACAGAACGGCGAACGTTCCTCTCTCACCCAAGCTGTTACCCTGCAGGCCATATCTGCGTATATAAAGGCGAAGCCGCCGCCTCCGAGACCTCTGCCTACCGATCAGCCTCTCTGTCTTCAGTCCACCTTCCGCCTGCCCTCCCAGCGTAATCCCCGTAAGCTCCCCCTCCCCACTTTGGCCAGCTATCCATGCCTTCCGCAGCCCGCTCGCTCCGCTCCACTATACGCTGACACCGTCGACAGGTCAAAACCAGTAGAAAAACAGCAATGTCCATTGCCGTGGGCGTTCACCAGATCCTCGGGGTCTTCGGCGAGTACCTCGCTGGCGTTGCCGTGGTGAACTCTGACGGCACGAAGGTGAAGACCATCACCTCGTCGCAGGGCGTCCCGTACGACCAGTGGAGCGACTGCCTAAAGCAGCTCGGCGATCTGTACTCGAACTACAGTGGCGAAGACCGCTCCTGCAGCGTCGACGAGATCGATGAGACCGCTTTCGGAGCCTTGGTCAAGTTGTTCAACATCCCTGGATCTTACCCCATCCCCCAGCTCAAGCAGGAACTGGTCGACGCCATGAACCTCTGCCTTAAGCGTCGCTTGAGGGATTATTAGGCTTCAGCGTAGTTCCGTGCGTCCGACAAGGTACGTATCGTCTCCTTTCCGTCTCCTTGAGTCCGACACTGATCTCCTTGAAGTACGGCGGCGTGTTGTGGGGTTCGTTGTAGGCCTATATCGAGGGTGAGGCGGAGGGTGGGAGATACATTTCATATTGACTGTTTGCGTCCTTTGACACTCTTTTTTTCACCGTTTTTTTTTTGTTTTTCGAAATGGAACTGCAGTCCATCTCGACGCTTACCCGAACTAAACATGAATGAAACCATTGTGACTCCTCCATGAAGAACGCTACTGCGATTGGTGGGTGGTCCTGCAATTCCACTGACACTATCTTGATGCCGATGTTTAGGGTTGTTCGTTGTTAGGGTTGTTGGAGATAGTGGATTGGATTTTCTTCTAGTTGTGTAGGCTTAAATAGATCCCCACGCAACTTGTTCACCGACTACTTCCTGGCTGTAACCCGTCCGGTCCAGATCATCCTCTTGTTCCAGTCCTCTTGTCCCAGTCTTGAGCTTCGTCTGTTCTTGTGTCTACCTCCATACCCAGCTGCCCTTACAAATAGTACCACCGAACGTTCACAGCATAGCTCAAACTCGACACCAAACCCCACCGGCGAAGACCACCACCCGCGGCGATCATACATACATATATCCCCATATCCCCAGCCTTTCCTCATAAAGCGACACATCACAAGGAAGATGCCAAACCACCTCATATTGACATTCGAGCGGTCGCACGCCGTCATGCGCCCCGGGCACACCGAGCAATTCCTCCGCGACATGATCGGCGTTTCGATGGAGAAGGTATTGAGCGAGAAGAAGTTCGTGCTTCTGTGCAACGAAGCACAGACAATGTCGCGCACAGTGGTGCTACGGTGGCCTGCAGCGACACGAAGCGTCATAACTCGATGCAAGGGTGATTCGCATTATGCATTTCGAGTTTTGACTTTTGAGTTACTAGTTAACAAATGTCAAAATTCGAATCAAAGAGAGCTGTTTTATGCCATTCATCAACGGTAGATCACAACTCATAGAATTAACTCCTTTTTTGTCCGATTCTCGATGGCAGCATTGGTTGTATCTAGAGATATGCACACAATTACTTAGAGGTGTGGCCGGCTAGCGGGCCTTGGCAACCGTCCAGTCACGTGTACGGCGGCGTGGCAAACACGCCAAACGATCAAATCGTATTTCTTGCAGACCACAATGCACAAGAAGGGGGTTCTGCAAACCTTCGTGCTCAACATTTTAATTTACGGCAAACCTTTAAAATGCCATCGTTTTTGGCGTCTTCCTTTAACATGCCACAGCTGGCGCTTTTCCTTTAGAATGCCACCGGTTTCGGGTACAGGCAGCAACCACCAGGAAAATCTCACCACAACACACCGCACCTCAACCCAACAACCCTCAAGCATGCAAAAAGATGGCAACTCAACAGTAAATCTGGATTCAGAAATTCGATTTTCTGAAGTCATTCAAGCAAGCGGTCATGGGCTGGGCGATTGCAGTGCACTTCAGCACAACCGGCCACCGTCGCCCCTGTCGCTGGGGCACTTGCAGAGGTCCCAGAAAACACTGAACAGCGCTGTAGCCAATGTCGCGGTGTGGGACTCAACCGTGCTACTTGCCGAGAAGTCGTATAATTCCCAATTGGTGGCTTGTAGATACCTGCGAGTAGTTTTCCGATTGCTAAATAAGAGTTGTGCTGTGGGGGGGGTTTTCTGGTGGTTGCTGCCTACGCCCGAAGCCGGTGGCATTCTAAAGGAAAAGCGCCAGCTGTGGCATTTTAAAGGAAGACACCAAAAACGATGGGCATTTTAAAGGTTTGCCGTTTAATTTATCACCACAGCAGCGAACAGGGGTCCTACTACACAAACTGGAGAGCAGACCAGGGCCCTTGTCAACCCGTGATTTACTGAAGCTCACAAATAGCGTGATTTTAAAAATGTAAACAAAGACGATGATTGGACGGGAGCCACAAGGATAGGGGTATAGACGTCTTGACAATAATGCACTAGTACCGAGACGATGCCTCTTTTCCTTTCTCCTGCTACATACTTATGTAGATAGATATGCTCGCTGCAATTATCGAAGCAATTTATGCGCATACCGATGACGCTGTTCCACCGACACCAAGAGTAAAACATATCGCAACTCTTCTTCACGGACCTACTCGAGTAGTCAAGGAGCACCGAAGCGCCGTATCGCCTGCAATCAACCGAATAAAATGACTGTCGACGATAACTCCGACGATTGGTGCCTTGAATATCTACGTTTTACTCGGGGCCGAGATCACTGAGTTGCGCGCAACAAATATCCTCGCTATTGTACAGCGATAATCGCCCTAATTAGTTCGTGCACGGTCGCGTCCCCCACCTTATAGTTCTGGCTCGCGCTCTTTTTTTTTTTTTGTTTATTCATTACTCGCATGCGACCTATGGAGATCATGGCGAGAATATGTACAGTCCGTTTTCCTGTCCGCTGTCCGCGCAGTGGCGGCTCGTTGCAAGCACCCCTTTGCCCTCCGCCCAGGCCTGTCCCACGAAGAAAGGTAGACGCGCCCAAGGAAATTGACAAAGGGAAGAAACAAAGGAAAAGCGCACCCCGCCCCCCTACCCCCCGCCTGTCGACGCCATGAAGTCAGGCGTGGGTAGGAACAGCGGTAGTTCCCCCCCGGCGTCCTGCTCCTCGGCCCTCGCCTCCTGCTCCTCCAGCCACTCCCGCACCTCCAGCTCCGACACCGCGCTCACGGCGTCATCCTCCTCCGCCCCCGGCACCCGTCTGCCCACGTCCGTGGTCAAGAGGAAGTCTCTGGCTCACGCTCATGGTGTGCAGAACCTCTCAGTTTTCGAGAGCAAGCTAAACCCCTATTTTACCCCTACTCTAAAAAAAAATCAAGCTCTCGAGCACGGAATCTGCAGAACCTCCCTAATGATGAAACACCTACGGCTACCTTAGCACCACTATGTATTCCTCGCAACTTTTGCTTCACACCCGGACAAAGCGTGGCTGCCCAGGCGCGTCGCAGACCTAATGCCTGTATGCATCCCGGCCTACTGCTCATACGCGTCGCTGACCTATACTTGTACGGTTTGTAGGATTCCCCTCGTGCGCATTGCAGGCTGCCCCCGTACGAATTGTTCGTACACGTCGCTACTCTACGTTCGTAAACTTTCCAGTACTGCTAAAACGCCCGCCTCACCCACTCGCCAATCCGCGGATCACCCGCCTTGTCCTTGTCCTCGCCCGGTCGCTCGCCTGCGTGCTCACCGCACCCGCTCGCTCGCTCGACCGCTCATCCGGTTTCACGCCTTGTCCATTGTTGTGCTATTGCCGGTTAGTCCGCTCGCGTGTGTACGTTTCCACGCCTTGATCATTGTTGCGCGCTTGTCGCCTCCTCACACATCCACGTCTCCACACCTTGTTTATGGTTGCGCGCTTGCCGGCTAGTCCACTTGCTCGTCCCCTGCCCCTCATCCTCGTCGCGCGCCTGCCAGCTGCGCTAACATCCCTCGTCCTAGTTCTCGTCTTGCTACGTACGGTTCGCTACCTTAAGCCACGCCAGGCCACGCCCGTTACAAATATGAAGCCGTTGTCACGGCCCGCCGCCGCTACGAAATGACCAGATGCATTGTTGGGAAAGGTTCTGCATGTTACAATGTATGGTGGATGCAATCCCCACCTCGCGACAGACAGAAAATCCCGAGCCTTCTTCACACCGAGAAATCAGAACCTTCCTCGCGCAGCGCAACCAGGACCTAGAACCTTTCCTCGCCGTGCAATCCAGAACGTTCCTCGTACTGATGGTACGAAATCAGATCAACGCGAGTGTGTTGTATTCTCTCGAGCTGCTCTACTACTGCCATGCTTGGCGCCCAGACTGCGCTAGCGCTGACTCCCTGAACATTCACAGCGTTTATAATAGCGGTGAATTGAGGCAGTAGAAACAGAGTCCAAAGCCTTGGGAACAGTGGCCCTTAATCCTTCGAAAGAATTGCTGCAGTTCTCCCGCGAATACCGTCTTGCTCCACACCAAAGTGAAATTTTGGATAGAAGATGCACAGTTGATTTGCGGCAGCCAGCTCCACCCCAACCTGCCCCCTGTTCCCGGAAGTCTCGCTGGGCAGTCAACACGGCACGCGCACAACATCTACCATTTGTGTCTGGTGGGCAGCCCTCTCGTCCATCGGCAGTGGGACACCTCAGCGGATGTGTCACGAGGGTCCCGGCGGGTTACCGGTTCAGCCGATGCGTGTTTTAGGGTAACATGTTAAGTTGTATAAATCCGCTAAGCGATGGTACGGGTGCGAAAGGTGCGTCCCGGTGATGGCTGTGTTGGTATTGGATTCGTTATATCTAGAAGCACATTGAATTGGTGGCTTGATGTGGACTCGAAGCCCCGCATCCACCACATGAAAATTCATCACTTAGTCATCGTCATAATTCATCACTCGCCAAACGAATTGCCGCTTAGGTGTCGATCAAAGGTGTGCCCAACCATCGTACCGCTCGGCGCAGAGCGATACCGTTGTTCCCGCCTAGTTTCGTACCGTGCAGCATGCGAGTGAGAGTGAGAGCGAGTGAGAGTATGAGTTCGCTGTGCATTAGGATGGCTCCCTCACCCTCCTGTTGTCTATGACCGACTTTCCAGGCGTGTCGAAAATGTTGTCGCCTCCGCGCTGGAAAAAGCCCTGCGTGCTCTGCGGTTGCCAAGCGCCGGAGGCGGCGCGCCTGAAGTTTGGCCTCCCGTGGCCCTTTCCCTCCCACTCTTCCTCCACTTCCATCTCCACCTCACTGCTCTCAAGCTCGCTGAACTCGCTCCCACTGACTTCTTCCGTCTCCTCCTCCCTGTAGCTCCCTCTTCCTCCGCTCGGGTCGGCGTGCCCAGTCACAACCGGGGATGGGACGGCCGACGTGCCCTCTTCATCAGACATCGTGATGTCTATGAAGCGTGTGGGTTGAAAGTCTTGGCGTTCGTTGGTGTTGAGTTTCGTCCGGGTGTGGTTGTGTGCAGATATCGACGACTGCCCAGTGCTGGTAGTGCCGGTGTCAGAAGCAGACAAGGGTCCACCTCTTCAAGCTGTATCCAGAGTGGAAGGGCCAGCAGAAGGTACTGTGGGCGGAGGTGTTGAATGAAAGTGGGAGGGTGAAGCACCGGTTCGTGATCCGAAACCTCCTTGCCGACAAGAGGTGCAGCCAGGCGGTATTGGAATTCCTCTCGACTACAGATGTGGGAAGGCTAGTGTGGACTGAGGAAGACGCCAGGAGTGAGACTACTAAGTGGGAGCTCCGGGAGCTCCGGGAGCGCGGGGATGAGAGGAGGGCGGAGGCGGAGGAGCTTGGCGCTGCGGGGGGATTGAGTGCCGGGGAGGAACTACCGTTGTTCCTTCCCACGCCCTCTTTCATGTCATCCGTAGATGAGGGCTGGGGGCGGGGCACAATTTCCTTTGTTATTTCTTTTAGGTCCGATTCTCTTTTTTGCGAATCTCTTTGGTGCGATGCACATTTCTTGGGACAGGCCTGGGTGGAAGGCAAAGGGGAGCTTCCAACGTGCCGCCTTGCGTGGACAGCGGACGGGAAACCTGGACAAAACGTACGCCGCCATAGTCTAGCTAGGCTAAATGCGAGTGTGATTAAAGAAAAAAAAAGCGAGCAGCAGCCGGACAAGACTGTGGCCGGCAGTTCCAAGAGGACCGCCTCGAGATTCTATCTACTGAAGCCAGGGCACTGCCTCACGGGCCAGTACCTGGAATGGACGAAGAACCAGCCCACAGCCAAGTGCTGGTGGTGTGAATACAAGTTGCAGGCTCCGAAGCACGTCCCCAAGAACTGTCCGAAGTGGGGGGAGCAACAGAAGGTGGTCTGGGGGGAGATATGGGAGGAAGCGGGTAGGGGAAGGGACAGGTTCAGGATCCGGGATCTACAAGCACACCTCGGTTGTGCCTCTCACTCAGCGCTTTCATGAAGACAACGTGGAGAGTGAGGCGTCGGAGGGGGAGCTCAGGGACAGGAAGGAGCGGGAAGAGGAGAGGGAAGCGGAGGTGGGAGAGCTTGGTGCTGGGGGCGACAGGGACGTCGGGGAGGAACACTGGGTGTTCCTTCCCACCCTGCCGCTCACGGCATCGGCAGAAGAGGAGTAGGGGCCGGATGGGCATTTCTTTTCCTCTGTTATTTTTCCTTTGTGATTTTCTTGGTGCGTCTGGATTCTTTTGCGGGACAGGCCTGGGTGGAGGGCAGGGGGATGCTTGCACTGTGCCGCCATGCGCGGTATGCGGCGTGGAAACGGACTGTACATACTTCTCGTCATGATCTAACCTAGGTCGCACACGAGTAATGAATAAACAAAAAAAGAAAAGAAAAAAAAAACTCAGCGCTTTCAACCCCCTGCACTGCATACCAGGCTCTGAGCAACATCTGGGAGTCCTTCTAGTCTGGTCCCAACCACCGCCGGTGGCGCGACTATCACCGCAGGTGCATCTGCACGCGACATACGGAGATCCCTTCTGGCGGCGGGTCGAAGCGCCGCACAAGGTTGACGGAGACAATCTTCTCTCTTCCATCTGCGTGTCCGGGCTCGATCGGAAGTTCGACAGCGTGTTCGAGTCCAATGTGGAGGGGCGGACGCCCATCTACTCGCTGCCCCTCGTGTCTATTAATTTCGGCGACTCAAACGTCGCACGAATGCTGATCGAACGGGGCGCTGCGGTCTCGGCGGCAGTGTGAGGGCCGGTGGCACCGCTGGGTGAAGCGTCGGAGGCTGGACACAAAGCGCTCGCACAACTGTTAGTCGACATGGGCGCCGACGTGTCCGCCGCCGGCCGGAGCGAGTGGACGCCGTTGCACTACGCCTTACAGATGGAGCACCGGCGGCTGGTGCGGCTGCTGGTCGAGCGTGGCCCAACGTGCGTGAGGTCGACCGTAGTGGGTGCACGCCGCTGTATCTCGCGGCAGGGGCGGGACAGGCGCAGCTGGGGAGAACGCTACCATCCCCCGCTAGCGCTCGCCATTCTGTGCAGGCGAGATGGTTCCTCACCTCGACGAACGACGGGTGCAGGCCGGAGACTCCCTGCTGGGCGTTACTCTCATTTGGTTCGCTAATTACTGGAATATACGGTTTAATTAGGGGTGGAGTGTTGGACGTCTGTACGGTTGGTAAACTGCTGGCGTCGGCCAATTGTTTTAGCTATGTACTCAGGCCTGCACCAAGTTGCGGACTAGCAAAAACCAGACTCCTCTGGAGAGCAAAATCCATTTATTGCGAGCTATTTTTGGATTTTTAATTGAAAATATCAGGTTTGCATTCAGATTTGTTGAGAAACCACTGGTTCCAACGGTTACATACTGCAGTCTTACGGCTTTACTACACTCAATTACCGCCACTTTCTCTGTGTATCCAACACCCGCATTCACTTATTCCCTCCGTCTAACTCAGCATCCAACACTGCCAGTCCCCTAACGCCGGACAACCTAGCTCTCCGATCATGACAGCAATACTTGAACACCCCACGAATCCGACGCCCACCACAAAGAAACATAATTCGCTGGAGAAACAATCAACCCAAATCCCAAGCGGTCATCAAAACCTCATCAATTATTCCTGCTTGAGACCCTAACGGGGGAAAACATTTACGGTTAGGTCCGCTTAGACCCGAACCCGCCACGCACATACCGCCATCCACTGTCCTGCATGCTAGTGACAGTCCAGCGCTTTGCCTTGACACGAATGCAGTGCGACTCCTCGCGGAAAGTGTCGCTGTGGGCACTGTTGACGATGGATTTGATTTGGCTTAGCCGCTGGCCGTAGTACTTAAGCGAGTAAAGCTTTTTCACTTCAGCGTACACCTCCTCTTCGCTAAGAAGTACGGAATCGTCGCCCTTCTGCATTCTCGTGGTGAGAATTTTGACTTTCTCCTGGTACTGATCGCGATACCTCTCCAAATCTTCGAGCTTGGTGGCACCGCCGCCGACAGCCACCTTACCCCTCTCCTCCCTAATCATGAAGGCAAGGTAGTCGAGAGCCACATCGTTGTAAGGGGTAATCGAATTCTTTTTCAAGAAAATGCAGAACCGAATGACAGCGTGGTCGATCTTGTCATATTCGGCTTTGATGGCTGCGATGAACGCTTTCTTCTCATCAATGGCGATTTCCTTCCTCTCCATGTCGGAGTTAGCGGCGTTGAGTCTTGCTTCGGCTTCCTTGCTCTTGATGATGTGTTGCTCGGGCATAAGCTCATACATAATGTTTAGGTGCATTTGCCATGAGTGCGAGCATTTACTGCAGGAGTTGCTGTTACCCCGGAAGGCAGGGCAATGGATAAGTCCCGGATGAGCTAGAGTATCGGCCGGCACGTCGGTCAGATAGCAAGGGTTGTGGCAGATAGTCTTGTACACAACTCTCAAGTTCACTTTGGATAGATCGGTGCCGTCGTCTTGATGGTCAACACAGTCTGAATGAGCACAGACAGTCCGTGGTCGGTCAAGTTGATGCGCCTTCAAGGTCCTCATAGTCACATACAGCTGCTTCTCGATATCTTCTTTCTTCAACCTGTCGTTCGAGAGAGATTCGATCTGCTCTTCGTTCACTTTGATAGTGGCGTTCATTGTTCGTATGATCTCGGACATCGGCTTGGTGAGCTCCGTGATCATGTGCCGGGTTTCGTTCAGGCTCACAGTGCTTTTGACTAGGTGTGGCTTCAGGCTCAGGAAATACGTCAATAGCCTCTGGGATTCCTTCGCTGACCTTTCCCAGCTTCGGTTGTAGTCCTCATGGTCTCCGAGATCAACCCCCTGGTGATGAGCAGCGAGATAGCGGAAACTCTCGGAATCGAAGCAGTACACGGTGTGTCCGAAGAGTCCGATATCAACGTCCGTGTTTCTTGCCAACTCATTTTTCAGCGGCACAAACGTATCACCCGGCTTGTAGTTCGATCCGCGAGTATTGGTGAAACCGAAGACCATGTTCCGAGCAGCATCGCGATGCAGGTGTGTTAGAAGATCTTTGATGCAGAATCGGAATATGAGGGTGAGACAGGAATTGTTGGGCTTAAGGAGGACCACAATGCCATGGATCTTCTCATAATTGGAGATGACCGATAAGATGACGGCTATATTTTTCGTATCCTGCGCGGCTCCGCGGGTGTCGCCTATTCCGGGTGTGTCGATCAACCGGACGGTATAGATTCCTATCTGAACGCTGTGTACGAGTGTCCTCTGCGTCGCAGATTGTCCCTTCGACCCATCTCTTTCGTTATTGCTGGCTCCAGAGTTAACCTGTTTGCTATCAGTGGAAGCAGCCATTCGGACGGTGGATGATACGAACCGTTGTCTAGACAAACCGGCCACTGGAATCTGATTTGTCCACGACCTGTGTGGTGAACGAAAACGGTACGATGTAATCTAACCGTTTTGCTTTCATGGCGTCGTCAAGTGTGTCATAGGTGAGGTAATTCACGAACGAATTGATGAAGGTCGACTTGCCCACGCCCGTCTCCCCCAAGATAAGGATATTCAGCGCATCGAGTGGCTCGAGTGCCATAAGCAGCGGATGGAGCTTTTCGTCCTGGTATTTCGGCCATGACTCGGCACCGTGCATGAGGTTGTTGCACTGGAAACGCCAGTACTTATACGGGCACTTGCCGCAGTCGCAGTACAGGAAGGTGTCGCTGTAACTGAATAAGATCGACGCATGACAGGTATAGCAGATCCAGTCATGATCCGTACCCAGAGGGCAGGTGGGACTGGGACACGGTATCCGGACTGCTGCCATCTTGATAGGTCTCGACTTCGGGCTGCGCTGCAAGAAGTCGGTGGTGGGCCGCATGATGCACTTGTCGGCGAGCTCCCTTCGCTCTTCTACCACGTCTTCGGTGATGACGGTGCCATCGCGTTCGTGGGATATGTATGGATTTTCTAGATTCTCACCGATAAAATCGCAATCCTTGACGATAATTTGCGCCCTATAATCGTGCTGCTGTCTCCAAGAAGGTCCAGAAGGACCGCAGAGTTCTCGTCGAAAGCAGGTTGCTGACGCTGAGAATTCCTGCTGAAATGGAAAACGTATATCTCGCCGCTCACATTCTTCAGATGCTCCATGTCGCCAATGGATGTGACATATTTTGCTCCCTTCCCGTGACTAAGTCGACGAAATCGATCTTGTCTGCATACTCGCCTGACGCTGCGGTGATCGAACTTGGCGACAAGTTTCCGTTGCTGAATTCATCCAACAGGTTCCATAGTTTGGCGGATTCCGCATTGCCAGACCGAACAGCTTCTAGGGTAGTGGACAATTGAGATTTCAAAGTGGTTCTCCGTGCGATCTCACGGCACTTGAGGAAGTCTATCTCGTTGATATGCTCAGCCGGGACGCAGTTTCGATGCCTCTTCAAACGGGATTGGTAGTCGGAGAGTACCAGCTGGGCGTCACAGAAGAGCTGAACCAATTTTTCGATAATTTCGGAGCTAAGCGAAACGTGAACGGGAATATTGTCCGCAATTTCCGTGGGATGCATGTACTTTAAGATGAACATGGGAAACAGGGTGTACGTAACTGGCTTCCTTTGCCTCCGTCGGACTTGGAAATGTATTACGGAATCTGGGTGATGAATTTGTGCGCGTCTCGGAATGTCGTGTGCAGCGCACCGAAATCCGTCACGGCATCGCTGTGGAAGTGAGCGTCAAAGCTATAATCGGGACCCCGATCGTCGCCTTCCCCCTCGCTCCCTTGTTGGCCGGAGACATCAAGCTGTAACGACTGAAGCTTTGCCTTCAAGATGCTTTTGATACCGGTCTCGCTCATGGCGTCGTGCGCTAACCGCTAATGCTTGGCTGTCACTACCGTGCAGGCGCCCCAGGTGATCTCGCTGACGACGTACGTGCCGCAATTGTCCTCGGTATTCCGGATAGCGAGATGGCTTTTGATGTTGTCGCCCACGAGCTGCAGACTCTCGTGCACCGTCGTGATTTTGTGATGCATCGATGCTTGGATGATTCTGTTGGTATCGCGGCTTTCGTTGAAATAGCTGACTGCATCTTCGGCATTGACCAAACCAGCCAGGAAGCCAGCCTTGAGCTCGGCGCCGAAGCCCATCTTAGTGAACATTTCCTCAAAAAAATCGCTTTCAGAGTAGTCGAATGTGATACTGTGATTTTCTGTTCTGCTGATGACAGTGTCTGGGATTTGCGCACTGAACAGGGAGATGGGTAGGAAGGTATCGGTTCGTGCATCGTAGAGCGTACCCAGGCTGGCCACCTGACCGATTGCCGGACTCTTGGTAGTGGCCAATGCAGAACAGAGTGGGAGTGATGGGTATCGGACGTAGTGGGAAGGTTGAATGTTCTAGGAAGGTTGGATGTGGTGGGGGTGCTGTCGGGAGGTAGTTGATGTGCGGGTAGTGAAGTCGTGATGGAGCGGGGTGCCAGCTTAGGTGTAAGTGCCAAGGGTGGCTGCACGGCTCCTAGCGAATAGATTTAGAGTACGGCTTTTATTTCCCATGACCCATGTTTCTACCGCATAACCCATGCCGCGCGCAGCCATCAGACGGATGGCTTCGGGGGCGTCTGGACCCGGCCAGATGTATGCGCTTCAGACACGAAAGCACATCGTCACACTGCGGAGGGCGAGGCCGGACATCACCACCGAGATCTGGTGGTGCCCAGCACACAAAGGCGTTGCTGGGAACGAGAAGGCCGACGTGTGGGCCAAGCTCGCGGCGGAGGAGCCAGACACTCGCGTGGTGGAATTGCTGGCATATTCGGACCGGGTGGAGGCACATTCGATGCCGCTTCCCAGATCGCTCGCGAACATCAAGCGGGAGATCTCCAAGAAGAAGTGGGCAGAGGCACGGAGTTGGGCTCGAGGCCGGACCTCCAAGATGAAGTACAGAATGCCGAGGAGTCAGAGACCGGACGGCACAGTTGCTGGAAGCACCAAGAAGCTCGCCTCAAGGTTTTACCAGCTGAAGACAGGTCACGCTCGCATCGGGGTACTTGCACTGGGCTAAGGTCCGCTCCTCCGCCCAGTGCCGGTGGTGCCAGGGTCCAACGCAGACGAGAGAACACCTCTTCAAGGTGTGTCCGAAGTGGAAGAGACGGCAGAAGATCTTGCGGGCGGGGGTGCGGAAGGAGACCGGGAGGTGGAAGAGCCAGTGGAAGATCCGGGATCTACTTGCCGATGGGAGGTGTGGCTAGGCGGTGATGGATTTCCTTTCTTTTACGGATGTGGGGAGGCTGGTGCCGGCTGTGGAAGAGGGTGGCGACGCGGGGAGCGACGTGTCGGAATGGGAGCTCCGGGAGCGCCGGGAGCGGGAAGAGCGGAGGACAGAGGAGCTGGGTGAGGAGGAAGCGCTGTTCCTACCCACCCCCTCTTTCATGGCATCGGCAGAAGAGGAGTAGCGGGAGGGTCACGCTTTCTTTCTTCTTTCTTTCTTCTTTCTTTTGTTCTTTCTTTTGTTCTTACTTTTGTTCTCTCTTTTATGATTTCCTCAGGTGCGCATCTGGAGGGCACAGGGGGAGCTTGCAACGAGCCGCCACGTGCGGAGTGCAGACAGGAAACGGACTGTACATAGCACCTGCGCCATGATCTATCAAGGCCGCATGCGAGCAACGAATATACAAAAAACAACCCCATGTCGCGCGGCCACTGCGGCAGTGGAGCGTAAGATGGACGAGCAGCTGGCGCCTGGCAGCGAGGGTGGAGAAGAGTGCGGTGGCCGCGGAGGCCGCCGTCGCGACGGCCAAGTGGGAAGAGCTGGGACTGAAGCTGGGTGAGCAAGAGGTGCCCTAGGCGCACTGCAGACGGCGGTGGTGGCAGTAGCAGCGTTCATTCTTTCATTATTCAGTACTCGCTTTTCCGATCTAGAGAGATATATGGCGAGGCCGAAGGCCCGGACCCTCTGCCACAGCGCCGCGAGGCGCGTAGGCGGGAGGGTCCTATCCTTACGGTAACTCGTATCAGGTTCCGATCATCGGGACACCATCCGGAGACGCTCCCTCATAATGAATTATAGGGCACTGGTAGTAAGCGGACGCGCTGAGGCCTGCTGACACCTAAGGAGGGGAGGTAAAAAGAAGGTTAACACCTGTCGTCCAATCCCCGAAGGGCGGGTGATGTATTCGGTGGTATTAGGGCCGGCTCCCGGCACATCACACTACCTCTTGCCGGCCCCCTCCCATCCTTTCCATTTGCTGTTAAGGGCCCGGGCACGATGACAGTATTCCCCGGAAAATGCCTCAAACCCCCGGACAAGTTTATCGTCGTGGCGTGTGTTGAGTAATCACCAGATCGCACCGAATCAGAGAGTGAGAGAGGGTTCACGGCGGGGTGAGGAGATGTTAGAGCTTAGCAGTCTATTGAGTCGAGATGGTGGTGAATCGGGTTGAGATAGATCAATTCAAGAAAACGGCTCACGATTTCTTTCTAATGTCTAAGGATGCAAGAAGAAAGAACTAAGTACAGAACGCCTGGCCGTTACACAACGCTAATCACAATCTGGCACCCAGTTGCCATGTTGCTACGGCGTCTCTAAACTATGGGGTGCGCCTAATCCTTTGTCTGCACGCCGTGCCGGAGCGGCGAGAAGTATTTCCAACAGCGTGCGGTCTGTGCCGTGTTTCCCAAAGACCGTGGTGGCAGTAGCAGCGGGGGTCGAGGAACCGGCAGCGCCGCGGCTGCCAGGAACAAGCTACCAGCGGTGCCACACCACCGGCGGCGCCACAGCAGAGCACGCTCTTGGCGCTACGACAGGCCACTGCTGCCGACGCAGCTAGGGCAGGGAAAGTAGCGGTGGAAATGTCAGAATAATGGGCGTCCGGAGATGACGGACCAGAGGCAACATGTCCGGAGATGACAGCAGCCTTAGTCTCCGAGCACCGGCTCGGGAGACAGTCTTCCGTCCTTTCCCCTTGGCGAGTCCCTCAGGCGCGTTGTATATAGAGAGAATGTTTTTCCTTCGACCTTGTATCAATCAATCAATTCACTATCTTCGTCTCTATCGATCCCTATATTCCAACAGGAAAGGAGGAGGATGAGAGAGAGAAAAGCGGCTGAGGCGGCCAGGGGACAGACGGAGGAGGCTGAGCAGATTGAGGGTGACATAATGACACGGGACGAGGAGGAGGAAGAGGTGGAAGAATGGAGTGACATGGAGGGCGTGAAGCGTGAAGGGCTCTATGCACCACGGCATGCCGCTGCCACCAAAACGGGGAGGGCGCAGCTGCATCGCGCCGCGGAAGGCGGCCACGCGGCGGCCGCACGGATATCGGCCGAGAGTGGCGCCGACGCCGCAGCCGTTGACGGAGAGGGCCGCCCGCCACTGGTCCAAGCCTCCGGCGAAGGGCGTGAGGACGTGGCGCGGCTGCTGGTAGGCAACGACGCCGATGCCGCCGCGGAGGACGGAGACGACTGGACGCCGCTGCTACCAGCGTCGCATCTGGGCCACGGGGCGGTCGTCTGTTCCATCTGGACTGTGGCGCCACCGGGGAGAACGCTACCGTCCCCGCTAGCATTCGCTATTGTGTGCAGGCGAAATTGTGTGCAGGCGAGACAGTTCCTCACCTTGACGCACGGCTGGTGGACTCCCTCCTATTGGGCGTTGCGAGCTATTTCTGAATTCCTTAATTGAAAATATCGGGTGTACAATCAGATTAGGTGAGAAACCACTGGTTCCGACGATTGCATACTGCAACCTTACGGCTCTACTACACTCTCGAATATCGTCAATTTTCCACTGTGTATTCACCCGCATTCACTTCCCGCCCTCCAACTCGGCATCCAACACTGCTGATCCCTGACAGCCCGGCTCTTCGAATCGTAATGGCAATACCGAATACACTCCCAGCAAGCTAAACACCACCCCAAGCCATCTCACCACACACCTTGAACACCACAAACCCGACAAGCCACCCCCCCACACACACAAGAAACTAAAACATAATTCGCTGGAAAAATAGTTAGCCCAAATCCCAAGGGGTTGTCAAAACCTCATCAATTGTTCCTGCTTACCCGACCGGAGAAAAACATTAGGGGTTAAGCCCGCCTAGACCCGAACCTGCCACGCACATAACACCATCCACTACCCAGCGTGCTAGTGGCAGTCCAGCGCTTTGCTTTGACACGAATGCTGTGCGACTCCTCGCGGAAAGTGTCGCTGTGGGCACTGTTGATGATGGATTTGATTTGGCTCAGCTGCTGGCCGTAGTACTTAAGCGAGTAAAGCTTTTTCACTTCAGCGTACACTTCCTGTTCGCTAAGAAGTACGGAATCGTCGCACTTCTGCATTCTCGTGTTGAGAATTTTGACTTTCTCCTGGTACTGATCGCGATACCTCTCTAAATCTTCGAGCTTGGTGGCATCACCGCCGACAGCCACCTTACCCCTCTCCTCCCTAATCATGAAGGCAAGGTAGTCGAGAGTCGCATCGTTGTAAGGGGAAATCGAATTCTTTTTCAAGAAGATGCAGAACCGAATGACAGCGCGGTCGATCTCGTCGCGTTCGGCTTTGATCGCTGCAATGAACGCTTTTTTGTCATCAATGGCGATTTTCTTCTTCTCCATGTCGGAGTTAGCGGCGTTGAGTCTTGCTTCGGCGTCCTTGCTCTTGATGGTGTGTTGCTCGGGCCTAAGCTCGTACAGAACGTTCAGGTGCGTTTGCCACGAGTGCGAACAGTTATTGCAGGAGTTGTGGTTGCCCCGGAAGACAGGGCACTGGATAAGTTCCGGATGAGCTAGCGTATCAGCCTGCACGTTGGTCAGATAGCAAGGGTTGTGGCAGATAGTCTTGTACACAACTCTCAAGTTCACTTTGGATAGATCGGTGCCGTCGTCTTGTTGGTCAACACAGTCTGAATGAGCACAGACAGTCCGTGGTTGGTCAAGTCGGTGCGCCTTCAAGGTCCTCATAGTCACATACAGCTGCTTCTCGATATCTTCTTTCTTCGACCTGTCGTTCGAGAGAGATTCGATTTGCTCTTCGTTCACTTTGATGGTGGCGTTCATTGTTCGTACGATCTCGGACATCGGCTTGGTGAGTTCCGTAATCATGTGCCGAGTTTCGTTCAGGCTCACCGTGCTTTTGACTAGGTGTGGCTTCAAGCTCAGGAAGTACGTCAATAGCCTCTGGGATTCCTTCGCTGACTTCTCCCAGCTTCGGTTGTAGTCCGCATGGTCTCCGAGATCAACCTTTTGGTGATAGGCTGCAAGATAGCGGAAACTTTCGGAATCGAAGCAGTACACAGTGTGCTCGAAGAGGCCGATATCAACGTCCGTGTTTTTTGCCAACTCATTTTTCAGCGGCGCAAACGTATCACCCGGCTTGTAGTTCGATCCGCGAGTAGTGGTGAAACCGAAGACTATGTTCCGAGCAGCATCGCGATGCAGGTGTGTTAGAAGCTCTTTGATGCAGAATCGGAACATGAGGGTGAAACGAGAATTGATGGGCTTAAGAAGAATCACAATGCCATGGATCTTCTCGTAATTGGCGATGACGGATAAGATGTTGGCCATATTTTTCGTATCCTGTGAGGCTCCGCGGGTGTCGCCTATTCCGGGTGTGTCGATCAACCGGACTATGAAGCTTCCTATCTGAACGCTGTGTACGAGTGTCCTCTGCGTCGCAGATTGTCCGTTCGACCCATCTCTTTCGTTATTGCTGGCTCCAGAGCTAACCTGTTTGCTATCAGTGGAAGCAGCCATTCGGACGGTGGATGATACGAACCGTTGTCTGGACAAACCGGCCACTGGAATCTGATTTGTCCACGACCTGTGTGGTGAACGAGAACGGTACGATGTAATCTAACCGTTTTGCTTTCATGGCGTCGTCAAGTGTGTCATAGATGAGGTAGTTCACGAACGCATTGATGAAGGTCGACTTGCCCACGCCCGTCTCCCCCAAGATCAGGATATTGAGCGCACCCAGTGGCTCGAGTGCCATAAGCAGTGTGAGGAGCGCTTCGTCCTGGTATTTCGTCCATGACTCGGCACCGTGCATGGGGTCTTTGCACTGGAAACGCCAGTACTTATACAAGCACTTGCCGCAGTCGCAGTACAAGAAGGTGTCGCTGTAACTGAATAAGATCGACGCATGACAGGTATAGCAGATCCAGTCATGGTCCGTACCCAGGGGGCAGGTGGAACTGGGACATGGTATCCGGACTTTTGCCATCGTGATAGGTCTCGACTGCGGGCTGGGCTGCAAGAATTCGGTTATGTACCACATGGTGCATTTGTCGGCGAGCTCCCTTCGCTCTTCTGCCACGTCCTCGGTGACGACGGTGCCATTGCGCTCGTGGGATATGTATGGATTTTCTAGATTCTCGCCGGTAAAATCGTAATCCTTGACGATGATTTGCGCCCTCTGATTGGTGCTGTTGTCTCCGAGAAGGTCCAGAAGGACCGCAGAGTTCTCGTCGAATGCAGGTTGCTGACGCTGAGAATTCCTGTTGAAATGGAAAACGTACATCTCACCGTTAACATTCTTCAGGTGCTCGAAACCACCGACGGATGATACATATTTTGCTCCCTTCCCCGTGACTAAGTCGACGAAATCGATCTTGTCTGCATACTCGCCCGACGCTGCGATGATCGAAGCCGGCGACAAGTTTCCGTTGCTGAACTCATCCAACAGCTTCCACAATTTGGCGGATTCCGCCTTGCCGGACCGAACAGCTTCTAGGGTAGTGGACAATTGAGACTTCAAGGCGGTTCTCCATGCGATAGCACGGCACTTGAGGAAGTCTATCTCGTTGATGTGCTCAGCCGGGACGCAGTTTCGATGCCTCTTTAAACGGGATTGGTAGTCCGAGAGTACCAGCTGGGCGTCACGGAAGTTATCGAAGAGTTGAACAAATTTCTCGGTAATATCGGAGCTAAGTGAAACGTGAACGGGAATGTTGACCGCAATTTCCGTGGGATGCATGTACTTTAAGATGAACAGGGGAAACAGGGTGTACATAAGTGGCCTTCCTTTGCCTCCGTCGGACTTGGAAATGTACTGCGGAATCTGTTTGATGAGCCTGTGCGCGCCCATGAATGTCGTGTGCAGCGCACCGATATCGGTTACGACATCGCTGTAAACGTGAACGTCAAAGTTGTAGTCGGGACTCTGATCGTCGTCCTTCTTCTCGTTCCCTTGTTGGCCGGAGACATCAAGCTGCAACGACTGGAGCTTTGCCTTCAAGGCGCTTCTTATACCGGTCTCGGTCATGGCGTCGTGTGCTAACCGCTGATGCTTGGCTGTCACTACCGTGTAGGCTCCCCAGGTGATCTCGCTGACGACGTGAGTGCCGAAGCTGCCCTCGATATTCTGGATAGCGAGATGGCTTTTGATGTTGTCGCCCACGAGCTGCAGACTCTCGTGCACCGTTGTGATCTTGTGATGCATCGATGCTTGGATGATTCTGCTGGCATCACATCTTTCGTTGAAATAGCTGACTGCATCTTCGACGTTGACCAAACCAGCCAGGAAGCTGGCCTTGAGCTCGGCGCTGAAGCCCATCTCGGTGAATATTTCGTCAAAAGAATCGCTCTCAGAGTAGTTAAATGTGATACTGTGGTTGTCGGTTCTTGTGATGACGGTGTCTGGGATTTGCGCACTTAACAGGGAGTTGGGCAGGAAGGTATCGGTTCGTGCATCGTAGAGCGTACCCAGATTGGCCACCTGGCTGATTGCCGGACGATTGGTAGTGGCCATTGCAGAACAGAGTGGGAGTGATGGAGATCGGATGTAGTGGGAAGGGTGAATGTTCTGGGGAGGTTGGAACCACTGCTGGCGACGCAGCCAGGGCAGGGAAAGTGGCGGTGGAAAGGAGGAGAGAGAGAGAGGAAAAGGCGGCTGAGGCGACCAGGGGACAGACGGAGGAGGTTGAGCAGATTAAGGGTGTCGTAATGACACGGGGCGAGGAGGAGGAAGAGGTGGAAGAATGGAGTGACATGGAGGGTGTGGAGCGTGGAGGGCTCTGTGTGCCACGGCATGCAGCTGCCACCAAGACGGAATAGGCACCGCTGCATCGCGCCGCGAAAGGCGGCCACGCGACGGCCGCACGGATATCGGCCGAGAGCGGTGCTAACGCCGACGGAGAGGGCCGCCCGCCACTGCACCAAGCCTCCGGTGGAGGGCGTGATGACGTAGCGCGGTTACTGATAGACAACGACGCCGATGCCGCCGCGTAGGACGGAGACGACTGGACGCCGCTGCTATGTACCAGCGTCGCATCTGGGCCACGAGGCGGGGGGGGACATCAGTTTTATTTCGCATATATCAGCCTGTACGAGACTACGGCGAATGCCAACAACGACGCCAACCCTTATCCGTCCGCGAGTCTAGCTATGCGGCTCACCCTTTGGCCCTACTGGCCCTCTCAACAACCACGCCCCTACCGCAAATTGCCACCAACTCTCCCTCCCTCTACCGATCCTGCTTCCACCTCCAGCACCTCATTCTCCTACTCCACAGATCCATCACTTCCTTTCCCCCATTCCTCTTCCCTGGCCTTTCGGCCTACATCGGTTGTCTCCAGAAATGTGAGTGTGGCATCGGTGCAACGCTCATCTGCAAAGAGATCGGCAATTCGGAACCAGTAGCGCCCACGCTTTGTATGTACTCTGACTTCCTTCCACAAGTACCTTTTGCTGTCGGCGCCATGCTGTGCATACCTTGAACAGATGTTCTCGTGTTTGGGTTGTGACGCGCACCAAGGAAATTACAACAGCGAGCGTGGAAGGCAAAAGCAATATTCAAAGGAAAAGAGCGCAGCCCAGTCCGCCCCCTATGCCTTTCCCGCGGACGCCGTGAAGTCGGGCGTGAGTAGGAAAAGCGGGGGTGGTTCTCCCCCGGCGTCCGGCTCCTCGGCTCGCGCCACCTGCTCCTCCATCCACTCCCGCAGCTTCGCCTCGGACACCTCACTCACGGCGTCTTCCTCCTCAGCCGGAATTGCAGCTCGTGGCACTGTGCGGTCGGCGCTGGCTAGCCGCTACCTAGCTGACTGTAGCACCCGCGCTGGTCCGAGGGTGAACGGCGGCGCTGCAGAGAGGAAGTGCCCAGTGTAAATAATTCCGCCGCGCGAATGAAACCCTGCGGCCAATCGTAACGTAGAGCCAGTTCGTCCAGTTCTTCAACCAGTGGATGTCTTGTATGTATGTAAGCACACACGAAGCCCTGCCTTCCGCGCTGCCGGTGGCTCCTCCTTGCTGCACCCTTGCAGCTCCAGCTGTCAGCGGCCGTGGCCCACCGGAGGCGCGAGCAGATTGGGTGGTGACGACTGCGCCCCCCAGCTGTTGCCCTGCAAGCTCATCCAGCGATTTCAGATACGGCGATCTTCCTTTCAATGTGCTTCTAGACCCCCGTCAAGTGCCCTGCTGTGTATGGCATGTATGGTATCTATGTTTCAATGGTCACCGCTCATCTCGCAAGCAATCGATACATACGGAGCGGTGTCGTGCCGTGTCCGCAACAGGGATGTCGTAGTGGTGAGACCGAACACAGCCCCCCCACAAGGCGGGGGCGGCGGGGGCCGGTCGAAGCTTTTTTTTTTTTTTTTTTTGTTTATTCATTACTCGCATGCGACCTATGGAGATCATGGCGAGAATATGTACAGTCCGTTTCCTGTCCGCTGTCCGCGCAGTGACGGCTCGTTGCAAGCACCCCTTTTGCCCTCCGCCCAGGCCTGTCCCGAGAACTTGTGGTGCGCACCAAGGAAACTACAAAAGGAATTACAAAAGAAAGAGGGAGAAATGAGCGACTGCGTAGGGCCAAGGAAAGCGAACTAAGGAGAGAACACCGCTCCGCGCCTAAGCCATGCCTGCGGAAGCCATGAAGTCGGGTGTGGGCAGGAACAACGGTGATTCCCCCCCGGCGCCCGGCACCTCGGCCCCCGCTCCTTGCTCCTCCATCCACTCCCGCACCTCCAGCTCAGACACCGCGCTCACGCCGTCGTCCTCCTCCCCCGGCACCCGCCCGCCCACGTCCGTGGTCGAGAGGAAGTCCAGCACCGCCCGGCTGCACCTCCCGTCGGCCAGTAGGTCCCGCACCTTCCACCGGTCCTTCCACCTCCCAGTCTCTTTCTTCACCTCCGCCCACAGAATCTTCTGCTGCGGCTTCCACTCGGGGCACTCCTTGACGAGGTGGTCCCGGGTCTGCGTACGGTACCGGCACCACCAGCACTGTGGGGTGGGTCGGCGCTTCGTCCAGTTCAGGTACTGCCCGGTCAGGCAGTGCCCTGTCTTCAGCTGGTAGAACCGAGAGGCGATCCTCTTGATGCTGTTGGCCACTGCGCCATCGGGCTTTTGACTGCCCGGCATGCGGTGCTTCTTCTTGGAGGTTCGACCCCCCGCCCATTGGCACGCCTCCGCCCACTTCTTCTCCGAGATCTCCCGCTTGAGGTTCGCCAGAGACCGGGGGAGCGGCATTGGGCGGGCCTCCAAACGGTCCGAGTAGCTCAGCCATTCCACCCCGCGGGTGTCTGGCTCCTCCGCTGCGATCTTCGCCCACTCGTCGGCCTTCTCGTTGCCGGCGATACCCTTGTGCGCCGGGCACCATCGGATCTCGATGATGATGTCTGGCTTCGCTCTTCGTAGCGCCGCGATGTGCTTCCTGGCCTGCAGCGCGTACTGCTGGCCGGGGCCGGGTTCGTCCGAGGCCATCCTTCTGATGGCTGCCTGCGCGTCCGTGAAGATCGTGACCCGCTCCGGCGTGGTCGGTCTTCGCCAGGCCGCTTCCAGTGCCCTTGCGAGAGCGGCGCACTCTGCATCGTAGGCCTCCTGGTTGTAGCCATACCACCGCGTATCCGGCGGCTCCGTTGTCCAGCCGGGACCCGTCCGTGAACATGGTGAGCCCCGGTCTCTCCTTCTCCGCCGCTGCCTTCGCCTCCGCTTCCTCCTCTTGCAGCAGCTCCGTGTCGAGAGTTTCAGGCTCCTCACGCAGAACTGTGCTTTCCAGGGGGCCGGTCGAAGCGGGGCGACGGTACACTGTTCGAGGTTTTGAGCTGGCTTGCTTAGTCATGGCAGCAATATGCTACATACTAAGCACATAAAGTAGTTAAACTTGCGTACAATAGGGAAGATCTGCAGATTCTGCGCACTATGTACAATTACAACTATCCAGGGTTATGTACCAGGCGGGCTTAGCTTGTTCGTGAGGGATGAGAGGTTCTGCAACCCAAGCCACAAACTAGAACTATGGAGTGGGGGCGGGCGGCCATGCACAAAACAGCTAGCAGGGGGTGATACATCTAGACATGTAGGTTCCGAAGACCACCGAAGACAGGTGTCGTGAGCGGCGCCGCAAGAGATAAGTCGGAGGTCGTATTCCAGAAAACAGGTATCGTAGTGATCATCGATAGACATTTTATTCGTTGGATCGTAGGTGATATGGCGCTTCGGTGCGTAGTTCTTTACCA
>Ga0307516_10000305_pt1 | contig 63768 bp, 60 predicted proteins | sample 19_EM_MG_FD_203310 | JGI IMG/M metagenome (GOLD analysis project Ga0307516, IMG submission 203310) | Populus trichocarpa ectomycorrhiza microbial communities from riparian zone in the Pacific Northwest, United States - 19_EM | ecosystem: Host-associated > Plants > Roots > Unclassified | place...
TATGTCCGACCGCGAACTGTTCAGGATCCATGTGTTGGGGCGCTTTCGCCTGCTCATGGGGGATGCGCCTATCACCATCCCTCCGCGCTTACGCAAGCCGCAGGAGCTGCTGCAGGCCCTGATCGCGTTCGGCGGAACCGAAGTGAGCGCGGGCGTGCTGATCGATGCACTGTGGCCGGATTCAGAGGGCGATGCCGCGTACCACGCACTCGAAAGCGCTCTGTATAGGCTGCGCCAGCTGCTCGGTGTCCGCGACGCGGTACGCATGGAGGGCGGCAAGGTCAGTCTGAGCCGGGATCAGTTGTGGGTCGACATGTGGGAGTTCGAGGAGGAGCTGCAGCGTCCGCGTCATCCGGAGGCGGATGGTATCGAACGGGTCGGCCGTCTGCGACGCCTCTATCAAGGGCATTTCCTCCAGCACGAGAGCGAAAAGCCCTGGATCCTGAAGGCGCGCCAGGAGTTGCGCGATCGTTTGCTGCGCGCCATCCGCGATGCGGCGCGTGAGTGCGAGCGCGCACGCCATTGGGAGGATGCCGCGACCTTGTATCGATCCGGGATCGAGCTCGACTCGCTCAACGAGGGTCTGTATCGGGGCCTGATGCTCTGCCACCAGGAGCTCGGAGATCATAGCGAAGCACTGCAGGCCTACCGGCGCTGCCGTGAGTTGCTGACGCGCTTCCTCGGCATTCCGCCCAACGCCAAGACCCAAGCCCTCTTTCACAGCGTGCGCGAGCGCGCAGCCTACGCCCCGGTCGGAGGATAAGCGAGTTCGGTGACTCGCTCCTCAATGGCGCCATGCCGTGTTTGCCGCCACGAAGCGGGGCCTCGCCGAACTTCAGTGTGCGCGACTGCCCTGCCTCGTGGAGTCCCCCAACCGGGGGGCTCGCCGCCGAAGCAGAGTCGTCCGGTTATGGCCAGTGAGCCGGAGTTGCCACATGCGCGGTCTCGATTCTCAATTTTGAAACCGCCGCTTGTGCTGCCGTCCCGGCCATTGTGGCCGTCGCAGCTTCTACAACTGATGGGAGCACGCTATCCTCGGCCGTCGCGCCAGCTGCTCGATCCAACCAATCGCCGAGTGCCGCAACTGCCTGTGCATCGACGTCGCGCGCGAGCGGCTCGCTCGTGGCGACGAAAGCTGCACCGGCCAATCGCTCGATGCTGTCCAGGTCAGGCAAATGCGTCTGTCGCGGCAGCATCTCCATCTCGAATTGGCTGAGCGCCTTGAAGTTGTCCGCCCGCGCCAGAGCCTCGACCGTGTGCTGCCTGTTCGTTTCAGCGTTCTGGGACAATCTCAGGAGCGCGGCGATAGCACGCAGCGCATCCGCCAACGCGCCGCGCAGCCTGGTGGTTGCCGACTCGGGCCATAGGCTGCTGAACACGAGTGTCATCACGACATTGCCCAGGAGGATGCCGACGACCCGGTCTCGCAGCACGGTCAAGTCATTGGCAGGAGAGTACGTTTGCAGCAGCCCCATGAAAAACGCCAAAGCGATCTGCATGCCGGCGTAGGACAAGCGCTCACTGCTGGTGGCGACCCAACCTGCGAACAGCGCGACGACCGCAGTGAGCGCGCACAACTGTCCGATGTCGGTGAGGTGAGGAAGCAAGAATACGATCGACAGTCCCGCAAGCAGTCCGCCGATGATCGCGCCCGAAAGTCGCAGCACGAGCTTGTGAACCGTTTCACCGACGCTCCCGAGCGCGACGAAGAAGACGGTTACGATCGAAGTCAACAAACCTGGCCAATCGAGCATCGTGTATACGCTGTAAACGATCATGATTGCGATGGTCGTTTTCAGCGCGAACTGCCAGTGAGCGGGATTGCTCAGTGCATCGGGCACGAACAACTGCCGTGGCTTGTGCCCAGCGTGAGCAGGTGGATGCGCAGGTGCACGAGAGATCTCGCGCCGCAACTCAGTGAAGGAGTGTGTCGCTGCAAGTGCTTCCGGCGCCGACTGCGTTTCAGGAGGCGCTTCGGCCTCAAGGCTCCGATGCTCCAATGTGTTAAGGCAGGCTCGAACCAGATGGGACAGACGTATTCGTTCGCGCGGCGGTATTGGGTCCGTGTAGGCCTCAAGAATGACCAACGCATCCAGCAAACGTTGAATCGCAGGCGGATTTCGCGACTTTTCGATGAGCGGCACCAGGATGGAACGCCATTGCGCGAGTCGCCCAGCGATTTCGCCACGGGTTAGCGCGGCCTCTAGATCTGCGAGGACCTTCCTAAAGCCGCGCTCGGCCACAGCCGCTCCCTCGGGGCCAAAGAGGAGATTTATCAGTGTCGTCGTGAACGCGGGAACGACTACGACCACCCATAGCCACAGGGTCGTTCGCGTGAAGACTTCCAGATTCGGCACTTCGTCGATGACCGACTGCATCGTCACGACCAAGAAGCCGGCGAGGAAGGAAATGGGTCCAAGCGCAAAGGTGCGAACGCTGAACATTGCCAGAAAGGTCATCAGGGCCATTGCGGGCAGGCGGATTGCCGGATCGCCCAAGGAGATCTGCGCGAGACCCAGCGTGAAAAGGACGGCAAGGGTCACGGCGAGCGTGCCAGCCACGGCCATCGTCATTGTCGCGGCAGTGTCGTCCTTGCTCGTCAGAAAGACCATATAGGCCATGTACGCGGCAAGCGGAATGCGAAACACCATCGCAATCGCAACTGTGATCGTGCAGGCTGCGGCGATACGCGCCGCGGCGAACCCGCGGCCTTCTCTTGGCGCGAGCTCTTGCGCAAGGAACGTGCGAAGCGGTGGACGGCGCTCCACGTGTCTAGCGGGAGTCGCCATGATGAGCTTTGACCGATGGTGTCACGCCGACATCTCGTGAATCATCTCGCTCAATGCTTCGTTCCTCGGGGTACCGTGGGCTCATGGGATCGAATTCGTCCGGTGCCATCTACTGCGATGCTATGTCGTTTCTCTGCGCGGTGGTGCCAAGTTTGTGCGGGCGCCGTTGCCCGACATATCCCCTGAATGGGGGACTGCGCGCAGTGACAGCGTTCCGGTGGAACCGCGCGAGTGGTGAGTCTCCGGTGAGTCGGAGGGCGGCAATGTTGCCCCACTGATCCGAACCACTTTCACATTCAATCGACCCAGAAAGGAAAACCGCGATGCCGCAAGCCCAATCGACTCCCGGGAAAACGCTGCTCTCCCCCACCGATCACACGCTAATCATGATCGATCACCAGTCGCAGATGTCGTTCGCCACCAAGTCGATCGACGCCATTATGCTGCGGAACAATTGTGCGCTCGTCGCTAAAGCGGCGCGGGAATTCAAGGTCTCCACGATTCTGACGACCGTTGCCGAGAAGACCTTCTCCGGACCGATCTACGAGGAGATTCGCTCGGTGTTCCCGAAGGACGAAGTCATCGATCGCACGACGATGAATACGTGGGAAGACGCGCGCATCGCCAAGCGGGTCAATCAGATCGGCAAAGGGCGAATCGTTCTCGCGGGCCTGTGGACCAGTGTGTGCATCGTCGGCCCTGCACTCTCCGCGCTCGATCAGGGATTCGAGGTGTACGTCATCGCCGATGCCTGCGGGGATGTTTCCCAAGAGGCGCATGACCGCGCCATGGACCGCGTGGTGCAAGCCGGGGCGCGGCCGATGACTTCGCTCCAGTACCTGCTCGAGTTGCAGCGCGATTGGGCGCGCGGCGAGACCTACGCGGAGACGACCGGCATTGCCCGCGTGCACGGCGGCGCCTATGGGCTCGGCGTGATCTACGCCAAGACCATGTTCGGGTCTTCTGAAGGGCACTAGCTCAGATGTGTTGCCGGAGGGGCGGGCGATGAAGATGTATGTGTTGTCACTCAGTGTGGGCTTGCTGGTCGGTGTGATCTACGGCGCGTTGAATGTGCGTTCGCCCGCGCCTCCGGTGATCGCGCTGATTGGACTCTTGGGCATCCTTGTCGGCGAGCAACTCGTTCCGCTCGCCAAGCGTCTGGTTTCGAGCGAGCCAGTCTCGGCAGCGTGGGCACGTGAACAGTGCGTGCCGCACATCTTCGGCCAGCTTCCAGGGAAAAGCGCGGAAACCCGCCAGGCGAAGAACATCGACGGGCCGTGTACGCCGAACTGTGAATAAAAGGGGCGAGCGGCCAACGTGAATCGTGTCCTGCCCGGAGATCTTTCAATGACTGCAGACCTTATTCTCTCTAACGGATGCTTTAGTACGCTCGATCGCAGTAATGCGAGCCCGGATGCAGTGGCGATCGCGGATGGCCGCTTTCTCTCCGTCGGACGTGCGCGGGATGTGGAGGCGACGGCCAGCGCGACAACCAAACGTATCGACTTACAAGGTCGCCGCGTCATCCCTGGGTTGATCGACAGTCACATGCACATCATTCGCAGCGGACTCAACTACAACCTGGAGCTGCGATGGGATGGCGTGCGCTCGTTATCGACGGCGCTCAAGATGCTCAAGGCGCAAGTGGACCGTACGCCGGCACCACAGTGGGTGCGCGTCGTCGGCGGATTCACCGAGCATCAGTTCGCCGAGAAACGGCTCCCGACGATTGATGAGCTGAATGCCATCGCCCCGGATACGCCGGTGTTCATTCTGCATCTATACGATCGCGCGCTGCTGAATGGCGCGGCGCTTCGTGCGGTGGGCTACAATAAAGCCACGCCGAACCCGCCGGGCGGTGAGATCGTGCGCGATCGCAATGGTAATCCGACCGGCCTGCTTCTCGCTCAGCCTAATGCGGCTATTCTGTATGCAACACTCGCGAAGGGTCCAAAACTGCCGGAGGAGTACCAGAAGAACTCCAGTCGCCATTTCATGCGAGAGGTGAACCGGCTCGGTGTGACCGGCGTCATCGACGCTGGAGGTGGATTTCAGAATTACCCTGAAGACTATCGAATCATCGAAGAGCTGCACGCGGCCGGAGAATTGACCGTCCGCATTGCCTACAACCTGTTTACGCAGAAGCCCAAGGAGGAGCTCGCGGATTTTCGCAACTGGGCGAGCAAGGTGAGGCCGGGGCAGGGTGACGACTTTTATCGTCACAATGGGGCGGGCGAGATGCTCGTCTACAGCGCTGCGGACTTCGAAGATTTCCGCGTCGCGCGTCCCGATCTGTCTGCCTCGATGGAGACCGAACTGGAGCCTGTGGTGAGATTACTCGCGGAGCGTCGTTGGCCCTGGCGGCTGCATGCGACATACGACGAGACGATCTCCCGCGCGCTCGATGTCTACGAGAGGGTTAACCGCGACACTCCCCTCGACGGGCTGCATTGGTTCTTCGATCACTGCGAAACGATCTCGGACCGCAATATCGACCGCATAGCCGAACTCGGTGGCGGCATCGCCATTCAGCATCGCATGGCGTTCCAAGGGGAATACTTCATCGAGCGCTACGGCCGCGCCGCGGCGGAGCGCACGCCGCCCATTCAGCGAATGCTGAGGAGCGGCCTTCCGGTGGGCGCCGGGACCGATGCAACGCGCGTGGCCTCGTACAACCCGTGGGTCTCGCTTTCCTGGCTCGTCACCGGAATGACCGTAGGTGGGTTGAGCTTATACCCCGCGTCGCAGAGACTCGATCGCGAGCAGGCGCTGCGGCTATGGACCGAAGCAAACACGTGGTTCTCCGGCGAGGGCGGCAAGAAGGGTCAAATCAAAGTGGGGCAGCTCGCAGATCTCGCGGTGTTGTCGGATGACTACTTCAAAGTCGCCGTTGATCGGATTGCGGACATCACGTCCGTCCTCACGTTGCTCGGAGGAAGACCTGTGCACGCTTCCGGCGACTTCTCGAATCTCGCACCGCCGCTGCCCCCGGCCATGCCGGACTGGTCGCCGGTCAACTACTACGGCGGCTATCAGAGTCCAACTGAAACAGTGGGAGCGGCGGTCGCGGCGTCAGATGCGCGACGCGTCGCGGCCCACCGCTGCCAGGGCACGCATCCGCATACGCGGGAGTCCGCGCTGTGGGGCGATTTTGGCTGCGGCTGCTGGGCATTCTGAAGGGGGAGTGATGTGAGCGCAGTATCCGACTGGCGGTCTCGATTCGCCACGCCGGCGGTGCGATGGGTTGCCCTGCTTGGGCTGTGTGCCGCGTACTTGCAGGGTGGCATCGTGAAATTGACGAACTTCAACGGTGCCGTCGCCGAGATGACTCACTTCGGCATCTCGCCTGCGATGCCCTTTGCGATCACGGTGATTGCTTTGGAACTTGTCGCGTCCGTCGCCATCCTGACCGGATACTGGCGCTGGCTCGGCGCGCTCGCGCTGGGTGCGTTCACCGTCGCCGCGACGTTCATGGCCAATCGGTACTGGGAGCTTGGGCCACCGGAGCGATTCGGGGCAGAAAATTCTTTTTACGAGCATCTGGGACTCGCCGGTGGCTTCCTCCTGGTTGCGTGGCACGATTTACGCGATCCAGGACACCGGGAGTGAGAATTGAAGTGCCTTACTCCCTCACTTCCGCAGCGGCGAGATGCTCTGCGCCCATGATGCGATGCCTCTCTTGACTGTTGGTCGTTGATAAAGGAGTTACATATGCATCGTCGATTACCACTCGCACTCCTCGCCGCCGCTGCGGTATTGCTGTCGGCGGCCAACCTCGCACACAGCGCAACTACGCCGGCATCGGCCTCCCCGGCGGTGGCCGTGGGGCCGCAATATGACACGACCCACGTGTACGTCGCACCGGCCGACGTCGATGGTTTCGTCGCGAGCTTTCTCGCGACCTTTGGCGGTCAAAGCACCAAGCAGGTGGTGGTAACGGTAACGCCGACTCCGAGCAGCACGACTTCGCAGCTCCTGCAAACCCCCGTCGGGACCGTGTCGCTCTTCGGCTTCAAGACGCCGATTCCCTTTCCCTTCGGCGCCGAGCGGACCGGCTACCTCGTCACCGACATGGACGTCGCGATCAAAGCCGCGCGCGCCGCGGGCGCGGACGTTCTGGTCGAGCCATTCCCCGACCCAATCGGCCGGGACGCGGTTATCCAGTGGCCGGGCGGCGTGAACACGCAGGTCTACTGGCACACGACGCCGCCGTCGTATGCGCCGTTTCAAGCCGTACCCGAAAACCGCGTCTATATCTCGCCGCTGCGAAGCGCCGCCTTCGTGAAGAGCTATCTTCGGTTCTCGCACGGCAAGCTCGTCTCCGACGACGCGAACGCGCCGGGCGTCGAAATCGGCCGGGCTGGCGACACCTACCGGCGCATCCGCATCGAGTCCGCCTTCGGCAAGCTGACGGCCTTCGTGACCGACGGCCACTTGCCTTACCCCTACGGTCGGGAACTCACCGGCTACGAGGTCACGAATCTCGATGAAACGCTCGCCAAAGCCAAGAGCGCCGGTGTGACCGTGTTGGTGGAGCCCTATCGCAGCGGGAATCGTGGATCGGCAATGGTCCAATTCCCCGGGGGCTATATCGCAGAAATTCATTCGTTGACGGGCAAATGAATCAATGCTCCGAGTCGTAAAGCAATCGCACCATTTGTCGAGTCATACCGCTGCACACACGATTCAAGACCCATGCCTGCATTGCCGCCCTGATCTTTTCGGGCGGTGGGGTGGCAGGAGCCGATCAGTCAGACCACGCGAATGACCAAGCGCCCGCGCGGCCGGCCATTTTGTTCAATCGCTGGCAGGAGGACTGGTCGGTGCTCGCGGATCCCCGCGTCCCACGAGAACCACTCGATAGCCTCAAATACATTCCCTTATCCGTAGACGATCCGAAAACCTATTTGTCATTGGGCGCGGGGCTTCGCGAGCGGTTCGAGGCCAATGATGCCACGAGCTTCGGCGTTGGCACGAACCGTAATCAGGACTATGTCATCAGCCGAGCGGAGGTAAATGCGGACCTTCGTGTGGCCGGGCAATTCCAGTTCTTCATCCAACTTCAGAAGGAGAATGCGTTCGACAAGAAGATCTTGACGCCGGTGGACCAAGACCGGTTGGACATCGAACAGGCATTCATCGCCTTGGTAGAACCTCTCGCCGGGGGAACACTCAAGGTTCGCCTGGGTCGGCAGCAATTTGGCTTTGACCTGCAGCGCTTCGTCTCTGTCCGGGACGGCCCCAATGTGCGCCAGTCATATGATGCGGCATGGGTCGACTATGAGCATGGACCATGGCGATACATCGCATTTTACAGCCATCCGGTTCAAGATCGCGACCTGCGGCCATTCGATGATCACAGCAACAACCAGCTGACCTACGGCGGCTTTCGTGTAGAGCGCAAGATCATGACCACCGCCAATCTATCCGCGTACGTATCGCGGTTCACGCAAGACGGCGCAAAATTTCCGGGCGCGCACGGCTATGAGCGACGCGACATGGTCGATGTGCGCTTTGCAGGCACCAAGGGTTCGCTTGATTGGGACGTGGAGGCAATGAACCAGGTGGGTCGGATCGGCCTCGAAGATGTCGAGGCGTGGGCGTTCGGATCGCTGGCGGGATATACGCTGAGAGACATCCCGTGGACGCCGCGTTTCGGAATTCAAGTGGACGCCTCCTCGGGTGATCGGAACCTGAACGATAACCGGTTCAATACTTTCAATCCGCTATTTCCCAACGGCTATTATGTGACGCTTGCCGGCTATACGGGTTACGTCAATTTCATCCATGTGAAGCCCTCGGTGACGGTGCATCCACTTGCAAACCTCAAACTGATGGGGGCAGTCGGTTTCCAATGGCGTGAAACGACAGCCGATGCGGTGTATACGCAGCCAGATGTTCCGGTTGCGGGCACGGTCGGGCATCCTGGCCGCTATACCGGGGCTTATGGTCAGTTTCGCACAGATTACATGCTTAACTCACATGTATCTCTGGCGCTCGAGGTGGTGCATTTTGCAATTGGCGATGCGCTTCGCGGGGCGGGCGGACATGACAGCAACTACGTTGGCGCCGAATTCAAATACGGATGGTAGAACGAGATGAAACCCACTCTTCCCACGCTGCTGAGCTTCAATGCTGGATATGTTGATACCGCGGGCTACCTGGCGCTTCAGGGCCTGTTCACTGCGCATGTCACCGGTAATTTCGTGACCATCGGAGCCGCCCTGGTATTCGGAACCTCGGGCGTCGTTGCGAAGCTGCTAGCGCTGCCGGTGTTTTGCATGGTGATCGTCGTGACGCGGCTAGTTAGTTTCAACCTGCCGCCACGTTGGCCGGTCCTTGAAACGATGTTAACCCTGAAGCTGCTCCTCCTGCTTGTTGCCGCGGTACTTGCGATCGCGATCGGTCCATTCACTAATGGTGACGGTGCGCCCGCGATCATAGTGGGCATGACGCTGGTGTCGGCGATGGCAATTCAAAACGCGGCGCACCGTATTCACTTGGGCACTGCTCCGCCATCAACTCTCATGACTGGTACAACGACCCAGATTATGATCGATATTGCGGATATGATTCGCGGGGTACCAGGGGCTGCGGGCGACGCCCTTAGATCTCGGTTGCGACGCATGTCTGTTGCCGTCGCAAGTTTCGGCGTGGGCGCCGCGGCCGGCGCGTTACTCTTCCATGCGATCGGCAGCTGGTGTTTTGCATTGCCGCCCATTGTCGCATTGTTAGCCAGAATCGCCGCGAAGTCTTCCCTGACCCCTCCGACAGCACCGATCGCTCCGAGCGGTACGACCGGGCCGCAATCCGCAACTTAGGCTTGACCATGTAGGCATTCCCAGTTGCGCTTCTTTCGTAAGCCCCCCATTGGGGGGATTGGGAGGGGCGTGGAATTTCCACAGAATTTCACCATGTCCAACCGCGCAAGTAAGTACCGATGGAGCCCGTGATGCACGCCGCCAGCCCCGGTCGGATGTCCCCGAAGGTCACTAGAGCACCATGCGCATCCGCAATGTGGCTGCGGGCAATTTCGATGACGAGTGCGGCGATGTTGATGGCGTCATGTAGCGAAGGTGTACTCGACCCGCGCGGTCCCGTGGGCAAGGCAGAACGGGTCATTCTCTACGATTCGACCGCGATCATGCTGGCCGTCGTCATTCCGGTGATCGTGCTCACGCTGGTATTCGCGTGGTGGTTTCGAGCCAGAAACAGCAAAGCTAGGTATCGGCCGGACTGGGAATATTCCGGTCGGATCGAAATGATTATCTGGTCGATTCCAGCCCTCATCATCCTATTTCTCGGCGGCATAGCGTGGACGGGGTCACATGATCTCGATCCCCCGCTACCGCTGGCAGAATCCACGGCACCGCTCGATATCGAAGTCATCTCCCTCGACTGGCGCTGGCTTTTTATCTATCCGCATGAGGGGATCGCGAGCTTGAACCGTTTGGTTGTCCCCGCGGGAGTGCCGCTTCGATTTCGCCTGACCTCGACCACGGTCATGAACAGCTTTTTCGTGCCTCAGTTGGGCAGTCAGATCTATACGATGCCGAACATGGTCACGCGGCTGAATTTGGAGGCCGACCAACCGGGCACTTTCGAGGGTCTCTCGGCGCAGTTCAGCGGCGACGGCTTCTCCGACATGCGCTTTGATCTTGTGTCGACTGAAGCCGAGGCCTTCAAGGACTGGGTCAACACCACAAAGACGCAGGGTGGCGTCCTGGATGCGAGGGCATTTGAGGAACTGGAGAGTCCCGCCAAGGCTGACGGGACGCAGACCTACGCGCGGGTGAGCGAGGGTCTGTTCGATAGTATTTCGTCAAGGTCTATGGCGGCAGTCTCGCCGCAACGAGGGCAGTAATATCATGGGTAGGCTCACCTGGGCGGCAATTCCTTTCGACCAGCCGGTCGTCATGATCGCGTCCGGCACGGTCGGTTTCGTCATCTTTTGCGTGCTGGCGCTGGTGACGGCCAAAGGCTGGTGGCCCTACTTGTGGCGCGAATGGATCACCAGCGTCGATCACAAGCGCATCGGCGTGATGTACATAGGCTTGGCGCTCCTGATGCTGGTGCGCGGTTTCTCGGACGCTATGTTGATGCGCAGCCAACTGGCCCTTGCGGCCGGTCACGCACAGGGGTATCTGCCGCCCGAACATTACGATCAGATCTTCTCGGCGCACGGCACCATCATGATCTTTTTCGTGGCCATGCCGTTCGTCATCGGGCTCATGAACTTCGTCTTGCCGCTGCAGCTTGGCGTGCGCGACGTCGCCTTTCCAGTGCTCAACTCCGTCGGCTTCTGGCTGTCGGCGGCGGGAGTGCTTTTGGTCAACGTGTCGCTGGTGGTCGGCGAGTTTGCCCGCACCGGCTGGCTTGCCTATCCACCGTTGAGTGAGGTCGCGTATTCCCCGGGGGTCGGCGTCGACTATTACTTGTGGTCCTTGCAGATTTCGGGTTTAGGAACGTTGTTATCAGGCATCAATCTCACGACCACCATCTTGAAGTTGCGGGCGCCGGGTATGGGTTACCGTCAAATGCCGATCTTTTGTTGGACCGCGCTCGCCTCGAATCTCCTGATCGTCGCCGCTTTTCCGATCTTGACGGCGACGTTTGCGATGCTGCTGCTCGATCGCTATTGCGATTTTCATTTTTTTACCAACGATCTCGGCGGCAATCCGATGATGTACGTCAATCTTATCTGGTGCTGGGGCCACCCAGAGGTGTACATCTTGATACTGCCCGCGTTCGGGGTGTTCTCCGAGGTGGTCGCGACTTTTTCGGGTAAGCCGTTGTTCGGTCGCCGCTCGATGGTGATAGCAACGATGGCGATCTGCGTGCTGTCCTTCCTGGTATGGCTGCATCATTTTTTCACCATGGGCGCCGGCGCGGACGTGAACGCGTTCTTCGGCGTCATGACCATGCTCATCGCAGTGCCGACGGGTGTGAAGATTTTCAATTGGCTGTTCACGTTCTATGGTGGCCGCATCCGTTTTACGACGCCTATTTATTGGGCAGTGGGGTTCATGGTGACCTTCGTCATCGGGGGTATGACCGGTGTCCTCATGGCGATCCCGCCGGCCGACTTTGTTCTGCACAATAGTCTGTTTTTGATCGCGCACTTTCACAATGTGATAATTGGCGGCGTTGTCTTCGGTGTCATGGCCGGCATCACTTATTGGTTTCCGAAGGCCTTTGGTTTCACGCTGAATGAGCGGCTTGGTAAAGCGGTGTTCTGGTGCTGGTTCTTCGGCTTCTACCTCGCTTTCACGCCGCTCTACGTGCTGGGGCTCATGGGTGCGACGCGGCGCATGCAGCACTATTCGAACATGCATTGGCAGCCGCTCATGCTGGTCGCCCTCGCGGGCGCTGTGCTGATCCTCTTGGGCATCGCGCTCACCGTCGTTCAGATCGCCGTGAGTATTCGCAGGCGCGAACTCAATCGCGATGTAACGGGGGATCCGTGGAACGGTCGTACGCTCGAGTGGTCTACCCCGTCCCCGCCGCCGCCGTGGAACTTCTCCCATCTGCCGCAAGTGGACCGCGCGGACGCGTTCTGGGCGATTAAGCAAAAACACGGATCTACTGAGCAGGGTCGCAACGTCAAGCGGACCTATGAAACCATCCATGTCCCTCGGAGTAATCCGACGGGCTTCTTTCTCGCCTTCTTTGCGGTACTACTGGGATTCTCCCTCATCTGGCGCATCTGGTGGGGCGCCGGATTAGGACTTCTGGGGGTGATTGTGGTTTGTCTCATGCAGGCGTGGCGCACCGATGGCGAGATCGAGGTGCCCGCGGAGAAGGTCGCCGCCTTTGAGCGCCTCCAAGGGCTGAAGGAGAGAGCGGTATGAGCGCTGCCGAGCAAGCCATCGCGACCGCCGATTCGGTGCCGCTCTCGCTTCGGGGTCCAGCGCCAGCACGCGTGGTCGCGGGCTACGGTTTTTGGTTGTTCTTGCTATCCGACATCATCATATTCGCAGCGCTCTTTGCCGCGTACGCGGTGCTTTCAGGCGAGACCGCCGGCGGGCCAACGGCCGCCGACCTATTCGATAAGAAGCATGTGCTGATCGAGACCGCTTGCCTGCTGGCCTCGAGCGTCACCTGCGGTTTTGGCTCGCTCGCGGTGCAGAGCGGGGACAGAAACTCGACGTATTTGTGGATGGCGATCACCTTCATCTTGGGGATCACGTTTCTGAGCCTCGAAGTGAGCGAGTTCAGTCACATGCTTAGCATAGGCGCGGGACCGTCCCGCAGCGCCTTTCTTTCTGGCTTTTTTACCTTGGTTGGCACCCACGGACTGCATGTGACCCTGGGACTGTGCTGGCTGATCGTCATGCTGTTACAGGTGGCAACGCTCGGATTCCAGCCGATGGTAAGCCGCCGCTTCTTCTGCTTTGGCCTGTTCTGGCACGCCCTCGACATCGTCTGGATCGGCGTATTTACCATCGTATATCTGGGAGCTCACCTATGAGTACCGAAATCACCGAAATCGAAGCACAAGGCATGGCTCCGGGTGCCCACGTGCGCACGCACGGGACGCGCGGAAGCTACCTGATTGGCTTAAGTTATGCCGTCGTTCTGACACTGGCCTCCTTTTGGGCCTCGTCAACCGATGTGATCTATCCGCCCGGCGTCCCCATCCTGTTGGGGGTTCTCGCGATTGCTCAAATGGGGGTTCACTTGGTGTTCTTCCTGCACATCTCGAGCGCGGCGGACCAGGCCAACAATATTCTCGCGCTCGCCTTTGGCGTTTTCGTTGTGGGTCTCCTGGTATTCGGATCGATGATCATCATGGCTCATTTGAACCACAACATGATGCCCATGGATCGACTGATGCAGATGCAGCGCTAGCGTTGCGGCCGAAAGCAAGCCCGCGCCGTGCGTTGCACTGACCGCATCGACACCCAGGGCTAGCAATCACCCACTGCCCATGGCGATCGCCCCCCATGATTCGCTGATAACCGCACTGTCGCAGCCAGTGTGGCGCGAATATCTTGCGCTCACGAAACCCAAAGTGAGCTTGTTGATCGTGTTCACAGCGATCGTCGGGATGGTTCTGGCCTCACCCGGGATGGTACCGCTGCCGGCCTTGTTGTTCGGCACCCTAGGCATCGCCATGGCATCAGGCTCCGCGGCGACGCTCAATCACATCCTCGACCAGCGCATCGATCGGGAGATGGCGCGCACCCGACGGCGACCTCTGGCGACGGGAAGTCTGCGCACGAGTCACGCCCTTGCCTTCGCGGGTGTCCTGTGTGTGGGCTCAATGATGGTGCTATGGCTGTCGGCCGGAAGCCTTTGCGCGCTATTGACGTTCAGCTCAGTCATTGGCTACGCCGTCATCTATACCGGCTGGCTCAAACACGCGACGCCCCAAAACATCGTGATCGGCGGCGCCGCCGGTGCAGCGCCCCCGGTGCTCGGGTGGGCGGCCGTAACTCACTCCATCGATGCGCAGGCATTGGTGTTGTTCTTGATCATCTTTACTTGGACACCACCGCATTTCTGGTCGCTGGCGATTGCGCGACGCGAGGAGTACGCGAAGGTGGGCATACCCATGCTGCCGGTGACCCACGGCGTTCCGTACACGCGCCTACAGATTCTGCTTTACACGGTCTTGCTCATTCTATCCACGCTGATTCCCACAGCCATTGGCATGAGTGGATTGATCTATCTGGCGGCCGCGCTCGTGCTCGATGCGCGCTTTCTTTACCTGGCCTTGGCTCTTCACCGAGGCGTTCGGCCCGACCTTCCCATTCGAACCTTTCGTTTCTCCATCACTTACCTCATGGCTCTGTTCGGTGCATTCATCGCCGACCACTATTGCAGGTTGCTCTTGTAGGGGTGCGGATTGCCAACGGCACATTGTCATCCCTCAGGAGTACCCCAAACGGGGTATCCCGTTGGCCGCGGGGATGCCGTTACGCTCAACTCCATTGGTAGATTGCTTTCAAATCTAGCTGTACTAGGAGTTCCGATGGTCACGCTACGTTTCTTCCGCTGGGTCTGCTCATGGCAAAGTCGCCTCCTTTCAACTGCGATGGTGGGTATCGCGAGCGCGTGCGTTCTTCTGCCCGCAAGCCCCACTTTGGCCGATCCTGCGCGGCCGATCGTCAATGAGAAATTCAGCGACTTCGCCCCGGCGATCGCCGAGCTGCGGCAGGAAGCAGGCCAGGACCGGCGAAACATCGTCATGGCCAACATGCTGCTGACCGAATCCGAGAGCGCGCGATTCTGGCCGCTCTATGACGAATATCGTGCCGAGCGGAAGAAGATCGGGGACCGTAGGGTGCGGTTGATCACTGACTTCTTGGCGCAGCAAAACTCAATGAGTGAGGACGAAGCGCGAGCTCTGGCGAATGAAGACTTCGCGATTGGGAAGGACACCAGCGAACTGAAGGCCAAGTGGTATAAGAAGATGACCAAAGTGCTTTCAGAGCGAACGATTGCCCGCTTCTTTCACATTGACGAGAAGCTTGACGCCGCCGCCGACATCGCGCTTGCGGCCAATATTCCACTCATCCACTGAGCTTGAAAGGCTGCTCAATATTCGATCAAAGCCGTCATGCATTGAAAGGGCGGGGACGTTTTCGAAATGATCGGCGAGAACCTTTAGCGAGGGGCCAGTCGGTGCCGCGACGGTGAACACGATACTGATTTGTCGAGATTGCGACACCGTGTATCGCGCGATTCCCCTACGCCGGGGCGATGTGGCCCTGTGCCGACGCTGTGATGCGGTTCTGGCACGCTATTTTGGCGCGAACGTGGAGAGTGGATTGGCACTGGTCTGCGCCGCGGCGATCTTTTTCGCCATTGCCAATCTCACACCCACCTTAAGTATCAACGTCGCGGGGATTGAGACCAAGGCTAATATCTGGTTTGCCGTGCGCTCGTTGCAACAGGGCTGGATCTCGGTGGCTGCCTTGGGGCTTGCGTTCACGACCTTTCTCGTCCCGGCGGTGCAAATAGCGCTCCTCTTCTGGGTGCTGCTGTTCGCGCACGCCGGGCAGCGGCCGCCCGGCTTTGGACCGATCATGGGGCTGCTTCACCGGATGCGTCCCTGGAGCATGAGCGAGGTTTTCCTGCTCGGCGCTCTGGTCGCCATCGTGAAGCTCGCGAATTGGGTCCCCATTACGGCAGGGGCCGGCATTTGGGCCATCGCAGCCTTGACAATGGTCCTTGCGCTACTTGGGCGCTGTGACCCGGAGTCTTGGTGGTCGATTGCCCCCGCGGCCAAGACATGACGGCGTTGAAGCAATCGTTTGAACTCGGGCTGGTCCTTTGCCGGACCTGCAGTCTTGTGGTGTCCCGTGCATCTCTCCCGATGGATCGGCGCTGTCCGCGCTGCGAAAGTCGCATCGAGCATCGCACGCCCCTCAGCGCCGAGATGACGCTTGCCTGGCTGATTGCTGGTATCGTCTTTTACATTCCCGCGAACCTGCTGCCCGTGATGCACACCAGCGGATTGCTGGGCGACGCGGACAGCACGATTCTCGGCGGGATTCTCGAGTTCTGGCACTCGGGGGACTGGGATATCGCCCTGTTGATATTCATTGCCAGCGTTGCGGTGCCGTTCACGAAGTTCATCGCCATCGGCTTGCTGCTGCTCACGGTACGCAAGAACAGCCGATGGCAGCAACATCAGCGGACCACGCTCTACCGGATCGTGGAGTTCATCGGCTATTGGTCGATGCTCGATGTCATCGTCGTCGCATTGACTTCGGCGTTGATGCAGTTTCAGGTGCTGGGCACCGCCGAGCCGCGCGCCGGCATCGCCTTTTTTTGCGCCGTCGTGGTCGTGACCATGTTGTCGGCGCTGAGTTTCGACCCGCGCTTGATCTGGGATCGACGCGCATGAGCGACGCGCTCACGCCACCTTCCGAAGGGGAGCTTCCCCCGCCGCTGGTCCGGAACCGACGTTGGGTTCCACGATTGGTGTGGGCGGTGCCGATTGTAGCCGCCGCCATCGGTATTTCGCTGCTCATCAGGAATTGGGAGAACACGGGTCCGCGGATCACGATCACCTTCCTGAGCGGCGAGGGCGTCCAAGTCGGCAAGACGCTGGTCAAGTACCGGGACGTCGCGGTGGGGCGCGTGTCGGCCGTCGGCTTAAGCGCGGATCACCAAACAGTCGCGGTGAGCATCGATTTGTCGAAAGACACTGCGAGCTTGCTGAGGGCGGATACCCAATTCTGGATCGTGCGGCCGCGCATCGGCGTGGGTACGGTGTCGGGGCTCGATACCTTGCTATCGGGGGTGTACATCGGAATGAAAACCGGCGCCGGCACGGTCGGTGAGCGTCGGTTTGTCGGGCTGGAGAATCCGCCCGCTCTTTCGCACGGTCCGAGCGGTCGCGAGCTGCAGCTGCACGCTGCACGCACCGGTTCCCTTAGCGTAGGTGCGCCGGTGTACTTTCGGCAGTTCCAGGTCGGTCGCGTGATCGATGAGAATTTGCTGCCCGACGGCAGCACGCGAGTGACCGTGTTTGTCGAGGCGCCTCATGACGCCTTCGTGAAGCCAGTCACGCGCTTCTGGAATGCGAGTGGAATCGACGTCAAGCTTGGCGCCGATGGCCTGAAGGTGCGGACCGAATCGTTGGCCGCGGTGCTTGCCGGAGGCATCGCCTTTGACGACGGGCCGACGGAAGCGATCCCGGCGGCGGCCGCCATACCGGGTGAATTCACGTTGTACAAAAGCGAAACCGAGGCGATGGCGCCCCCCGATGGGGACCCACGCTACGTCCAGATGCGGTTCGCACAAGCGCTTCGGGGCCTCGAGGCGGGCGCCCCGGTTGAATTTGTCGGCGTAAACATTGGGTCCGTCGTCGCGGTGGACTTGGGCTACGAGCGTCGCAATAAATCATTTCCGGTCATTGTGACCGCCAAACTTTATCCCCGCCGTATGGGCCAAGCATATGAGGCACTCGCTGCGCAGGGGAAAACCGAGAGCGAGGAGACGCTCGCAGCGTTCGTCGGAACCTTGGTCAACCGAGGCCTGCGCGCACAGCCGCGATCGGGGAGCCTGCTGACCGGGAAGCTCTATATCGCGCTAGATTTTCTGCCCGCGAGCCCTCGAGCCGCCTTCGATGCGTCGATTCGGCCGCTCGAACTGCCGACGGTGAATGGTTCTTTTCAAGAACTGGAAGCAAATATCGGCCGGCTGGTGAAGAAGGTGAATGATCTACCGCTCGGACAAATCACGGCGGATTTGCATACGGACCTTGCGGACCTGCACCAAACCTTGAGCGAGGTCCACACCCGAGTGCTGCCAAACGCCGAGGATACTCTATCGGCCCTGCATCGGACGCTCGATTCTGCCGACCGCACTTTGGACGTGGAATCGCCCTTGCAGCGCGGTCTCACGGAGACCTTATCGGAGAGCCGCAGCACCTTGCAGGCCGTGCATGAGCTGGCCGACTATCTCGATCGTCATCCAGATGCGCTCTTGCGCGGGAGGCGACCGCAGAAGATGCCGCAGAGGCCTGCGGGGTTATCCTCGGGCGCAGCGCTATCCTCGGACGCCAAACCGTGAACCGCTACTATCCGCGGCTCGCTCTTGCATGGCTCGTGAGCGTCGTCGTCGGTTGTACGTCGGCGCCGGTTCGTTATTACACTTTGGCTCCGCCGCCCGATAGGACCTTGCCGGCCTCGGAGACGACCCTCTCGATCGATGTGCGAGTCGTCCATACCCCGCCGCAACTCAACCGCTCCGAGCTGATGGTTCGAACCGGGCCGACCGAGGTGACGCTTCTCGAGAATGAGCGATGGGCGTCGCCGGTGAACGATGAAATCAAATATGCCCTGCGCCTCGAGCTACAGCGCCGGCTGGGCCGCATGACCGGATTGCGCCCCGTCTTTACAAAGCTGACGCTCGATATCGACGTGCAACATCTCGAGGCGGAACTCGGGCAGTACGCACTGCTCGAGGCGTCTTGGAGTGCAACCTTATCCGCCACGGGATCCGTTGGCGCGCGGGCGACAACCTGTGCATTCCGGGCCGAGGAAAGGATCCATACCGGCTACGCCGGAATGGTTGAGGGTTATCAACGAGAGATGGCGACCCTTGCCGACGCCATCGTGGCCGTGTTGGCGAGCCCCGCGAGCGGTGCCGACGCTGCGTGCCAAAAATCGGTCGAAGGTTCGGCCGGCGGATCCGGCTCGAAAGGCCACTAGATTCACCAATGCGGGGTTAAACATGTTTCGCCGAGTTCACCGAGTCAAGTCAATTCTTCGGTTTCTGCGTGAGCGAGCGCCGCATTACGGTCCGCTCGCCAGAGATGATCTACACAAATTCCGCGACGAGATCGTCAAGGCGTCCGTTGGCGCGAGCATCTCTGCCGCCGCAGGCCTCATCTTTGCATGTTTCCTGTCGGTTGCCGTGATTGTCTCGGCATGGGATAGCCTGCATCGGACCGCGGTGGCGTGGGTGGTTTGTTGCGGTTGGGGCGTACTCGCGCTCAGCGGTTTATGGTATGCGCGAAAGGCCATTTCAGGTCCGCCGCCATTTCAGCTCATGGCCGCTGCGCTCGCGCGCGATTATTCGAGCCTTCTCGCGGCGGCGGATCGACAAGAGTCGTAGACATTGCTTCAGGGGCGTCTGCCGCGCTCAAGCGCGGCGGTTGATCGATCGATCAGGGCTGCTGCACTCCCGCGACTCCCCCGATGTCAATCGCTCCCATGGAGAGCGCCAGCGAGGCCGCAGCTGTGTGCGCATTCGCGCGGGCATCTTCAACCTGCGTGTCGCCTTGGACGACGGCGTTCTCTTCGGTGGCAAGATCTGTATAGGTTCCGACCCCTTGGCGGTACGAACGCAGCGCCGCCTCGTAGGCCGTGTGTGCGGCCTGACTCAAGGCCGTGGCGGCTTCATACTCGGCCAGGCTCGTCAGGAGTCCATTGTAGGCGCGCACCACCTGTTGCGACGCGGAGTCGCGCGCGGCCGCGAGTTGTTCCTGCGCCTCGCGCGCTTTGGCGTCGGCCATGGAGATGCGATTTCGTCGCATGCCGCCGTCGAAGAGGGGCACGCTAAACGACAAGAGAATGCTTTGCCCGGGCCGGTTTATATTCGAATAGGGGCCGCCGTCTGAGTTCAACGAGCCAATATTCTGGAAGGCCTGCCCCGCGAGTTCGATCTTGGGATAGTAGGATCGCCGCTCGCCCTTAAGGGCGGCCTCGGCCGCATCCACCTTGCCGAGCGCCGCGATGACATCCGGCCGGTGAGCGAGAGCTTGATCGACCGCCTTGGACACGCTGTCGGCCGGAGCGGGTGGTAGCGGCAACTCTGCGCTATCCACCACATCGATTTCCGTAGCAGCAGGCACCCCGAGGGCCGCGATGAGATTTGCGCGTGCGGTTCTCTCGGCGCCTTCGGCTGCTGCCAGCGTATAACGTGCCTGAGCGGTTTGTCGCTGCGCCTGCGCCACCGCAACCACTGTGGCGAGGCCGTTGTTCTGCTTGGCAACGGCGGCATCCTGAGTGGTAAGAGCGGTACTCAAGGCCTTCTGCGCGGCATGGAGCTTCCCCCGCGCAGCGCCCAAGTCAAAATACGCCCGCGACACTTCGAAGATGAGTTTCTGATGGGCACCGGTAAAGGCCACGTTGGCGACAAAAGAGTCTGCGCGCGCGGCTTGCAATTGGGCATCTCGACGGCCGAAGTCGAACAGCAACCATTTCAGGGCCAGCGCGGGGATGACTTCCCGCGTATCGGAGACGAAATAGCCTGCCGGCACCAGGTTTTTGGGCATCGGCAACGGCGTGTGCTGAAAGCCGCCGATCGCCTGCAAGGAAAGCTGCGGGAGATATGCGCTTTCTGCGAGGCCGATACCCGCGGCCGCTTCACGCGCGACTTCCCAAGCCGCCCGTGTATTGGGATTTTGTCTCTCCGCCAGGTCGACCAGCGCGGCCAAATCGTACGGTTTATGGGAAACGGTAATGGCAGTCTCACCAAGGGCGGCGGCGCGGCTGATGGCCGATTCCGGAATCGCCCAGGGCTGCTCGGGACTCGGCGGCGCCTGCGCCATGGCTGGAGAAGCGCTCAGCAGGCAGGCAACAAGAGCCAACCCGATTGTCGAGCGATCAATGCGTTGCCGGAGCACCATGCCGAACTCGACGGGCGGCACTTCAAGGAGCGGGCGGCGGGCTGGTTTCGACTCAGCGAGCGCCGTCATGATGCACTTTGACGGACGCGGTCATTCCCACGTGCATGGCATAGGAGGGCGGGCTATCGAGCCGGACCCAGACAGGAAATCGCTGCGCGACCACCACCCAGTTGAGGTCGCGACCGACGACGGGAAGACCGGGGCCCCCTTGATCGGACGATTGCACGCCCGCACCCAAGCTTTCCACCCGCCCTGCAAAGGCACTGTTGCTCTCGGACATGGTCCACACCGTCGCCCGATCGCCGACGGCGATTCGCGGCAATTCGGTTTCTCGAAAGTCGGCGATGGCATACCACGCATCGGACTTGATGAGACTGAAAAGCGGATGGCCGGCTACGGCAAAGGTGCCTTCCGCAATTTGCAATCCGACGACCTTCCCGGCAAACGGGGCACGCAGGGTCGTCAAGTCGTAGTTGCGCGCGGCATTGGCCGCCGCCGCTTCCGCGCCTTCCAATTGAGCTTCGAGGCTCAAGGTGTCTCCCACCGCCTGGCGCGCCTGGGTGGCACTTCGGGTGAGCGCCTGAAGGGATGCCTCGGCAGAGGCCTCGTTCGTCTTGGCCTCATCCAACTGCTGTTGAGTAACGAAGCCGGGCTTCACCAACGGCTCGAGGCGTTTGCGCGTGTCCTCGGCATACCTTAGCTGGTCGCGCGCCTTCTGCACTTGACTTTCGGCAGCCTGGACGCCGGAGCCCTGGGAGGTGACTTGACGTCCCGTGAGAGCGATCTGGGCCTTGAGAGCGGCCACCTGAGCGCGCGCCTGGCGCAGTTGCAATTCATAGGGTACTGGATCAATGACGAGCAGCGGCGCACCCTTTGCAACATCTTGATCATTGGTCACGAGGATCTGGACAATACGTCCGCCGATCTCCGACGCCATCGCTGCGTTGTAGGCAAAGATGCGCGCATCGTGCGTGCGAGGGCGCCGATCGATCGTGAATACGACGAGAACGCCCAGAACGATGGCGAGTCCGATTGCCGTCGTTGCAATCACTTTGCCGCGAAGGGACCTGCTTTCACTCATAGACATTCTTTCACGACAGCCAGATCAACCACATCGCGAAGGTGCCTGCACAGCCAATCGCGAGCAAGACGACCAAGGGGACGGGCAGTTCCTCGAGCATTCCCAAGGCCTTGAAAATTGCGCGGGCAGCGAGCGCCAACGCGAGACCCACAAGCGCGCAAACCATCCAGGACGGAAAATACGAGCCTAGAATATTGCGCGAGGGCGCGCCGTCGCAGCCACCCAGCAGGCCCAGCAGGGGCGCTGCGCACCACAACCGAGCCGCCGGAGCAAAGCGGCAGAACGCGTCGCCCCGCTCCGAAGAACTTATCGCGATATTCATAGAAGCAGTGTCATCGGTTTATCCGTCGCCAGCAGTCCCCCCTTTGGGGGAGCGGCTTCGAGTAGGCTTGCTAGCGTGAATTGTCAAAAAATGCCCGAATGCGATGCAGTAGCGATTGGCGGGCGCTGTCATCGGTAGCGCGAACCGCCACGCCTCGATTAAGAATCGCGAGGCCGCGGCGCGCGGACTGGTCGAATTCGGCATACAAGTCGGCATTTGCGGCGAGCAGGCGCTTGATGACATTGCAGTCGAGTCCATAGAGCTTGCAGTGGGTGCGGGCAGTGGCCGTGGCCGCATAAGGCGCGCCGGTGAGAAGACTGACTTCACCGATGTAGTCGCCGGCTCCAATAAAGCCCAGCGTTTGCTGCCCGGAAGACTCGGTTTGCTGGCTGGAAGACTCGGCATGTTGACTGATTTGAAGAATTCCGGAGACGACGATGAAGAGCACCGCCTCCGTTCCTCCTTGCGCAAACAGCACCTCTCCCGGTTCGAGCGATCGCGGATGTACGTGGGTGGCTAGTTCGGACAGTTGCTCCGCCCCCAGGGCTTCGAAAAGGATGATGTCTTGAAGAAGCGGCAGCACTGCGGGCGATGGCCGGCCCTTGGTTCCATCGGGTGTTCGAATATCCTGTGCAGCGCGCGGATAGTAGAGACCGGCGTAATGGAGTTGTCGCCTTGAATGCCGGAGCAGTAGATCCTTGGTCGTTGAGAGGTGTTGAGTATCAGAGACCGAAAAAGTCACCCGATATCGGCTTTCCTCGAGCCCAAGACATGTCAGCACGGCGCTGGAGGCCGGTACGGGAAGAATAGGAGGACAGAGCAGTGTGGCTTGTTTGAGCGCATCGATGACTCGCTCGGGATCCGAGGCGGCGGGACACGAGAGCTCTATGAATGCTGAACGAACGCGAGTCGGAGAGCTGCGGTTCACGATGTCGGATTTCGCCACCACACTGTTTGGGACAATCGCGACATCATCGCCGTCGGTGAGGATGCGAATCGAACGCCAGTTCATCTGCACCACCGTGCCCTCGATTTTGTCGCCGAGCGAAATGCGATCGCCCACGTTGAAGGGCGCTTCGATACCGAATGCGATTCCTGCAAACACGTCCGCCAGTGTGTTCTGCAGAGCAAGACCCAACACGATTGCCAACACACCGGAGGTCGCGAGCAGACCGCCAATGGGCAGCGCAAGCACGGAAATCAATACGACCAATACGGCTGCGGCGTAGATCGCGGCGGCGGTGAGATCGGGAAAAAGCCGTGCCTCGCGCCATCGGCGGTTGTACTTGAGGCTGAATGTCATGACCGCAACGAGCAGTCTGGCGCCAAGCAGCCACCATATACCGGCTGCTGCATGCAGCCATAGGGAGCCGGCATTTGCTGCCTCACCGTTGCCCGGTAAGGGAGGAGTCTGATGCCGAAAGAGTATGAGGGTCGCGCCGACAAAGCACACGGAGTCAAACAAGTAGCGAACCCGCGAGGGAAAAGGTCGCAGCGCTATGTAGCTGACAATCACGAAACCAAGGATCAAGACGGGTAACAGAGAGGAAGTCACTGTGCTGTGTCGCCTTATCGGGGCGCTTGCGCGACGCGCGGGTACGTCATGCTAATGCACGCACTGTTTTGGCTATCTCCCCCGAAAGGGGGGGGCACCCGACCAAGCCTCGACGGCCGCGTTGGGAGGCGTTTCGACGCCAGTCATGCCGGACGTTGCAAGCTCGTGATGGATAAAATTACATCCGAGGGGCGGATTGCCAACCCTCCATTTCTACCGTCGGCTCACCCGATGGGGGGATGGGTGTCTACGATGTGTTGAGCGAGGATGGTTTCCACTGCTCAGCGGCAAATCCGAAAGTGTTTGCGGCGCCACTTTATCTACAACGCACAATGGAGGTTTCAGATGGCCAATGTTGCCGACCGAATAGTGGAGACGCTCGAAGCCGCCAACGTGCGTCGCATCTTTGGCCTGGTGGGCGATTCGCTCAATGGCATCACCGAATCACTGCGCGTGCGCGAGAAGATCGAGTGGATCGCCGTCAGGCACGAAGAGGTCGCGGCGTTTGCCGCCGGCGCGCAGGCGCAGCTGACGGGCGAACTCGCTGTATGCGCCGGAAGCTGTGGACCCGGCAATTTGCACCTGATCAATGGGCTCTTCGATTGCCATCGCAACCGCGTGCCCGTGGTGGCAATTGCGGCGCATATTCCGAGCACCGAGATTGGTTCCAGTTATTTTCAGGAGACCCATCCGCAATCGCTCTTCAAGGAATGCAGCCACTACGTCGAGCTGATCTCCGATCCGGTTCAGGTGCCCCGAATCGTCGAAACGGCGATTCGCGAGGCCGTGGCGAAGCAGGGCGTCGCCGTGATCGTGATATCCGGTGATACCGCCTTGAAAGAGGCGGGGCCGGTGACACCATCTCCCAAGCCGGTATCGCGATTGCCTCGCGTGTGTGCGGCCGAGGCGGACATCGAGGGCTTGGTCGACTTTCTGGACAGCGGTGAGAGAACGACGATCCTCTGTGGCGCCGGTTGTGCAGGCGCCCACGATGCCGTGGTAGCCCTCGCAGCCAAACTCAAGGCGCCCATCGTGCACGCGCTGCGCGGCAAGGAGCACGTCGAATGGGACAATCCCTACGATGTCGGGATGACGGGGCTCATCGGGTTTTCCTCCGGATACCACGCCATGGAGGCGTGCGATACCCTGCTCATGCTCGGCACCGATTTCCCGTATCGGCAATTCTATCCGACAAAGGCGCGAATCGCGCAGATCGATATTCGCGGTGAGAATCTCGGCCGGCGTTGCCGGCTCGACCTCGGCGTGATTGGGGACGTGCGCGAAGTCCTATCGCGGCTGACCGAACGAGTGGCAGCGAGGTTCGACGATTCGCACTTAAGTGCCGCCGTCAGCCATTACGCCAAGGCCCGGAAGGGTCTCGACGATCTTGCCAACGAGCATTCCAAACACAAACCTATTCACCCACAGCTGGTCGCGAAAGTGGTAAGCGATCTCGCCAGTGAGAATGCGATTTTCACCTGCGACGTGGGTGAGCCGACCGTGTGGGCGGCAAGATACCTCAAGATGAACGGCAAGCGCCGGCTGCTGGGCTCATTCCTGCACGGATCCATGGCCAATGCGATGCCGCAAGCCATCGGCGCACAGTTCGCGATGCCTGACCGGCAGGTCATTTCGATGTCGGGTGATGGCGGGTTTGGGATGCTCATGGGCGATTTGTTGACCGTGCGCCAGTCGAAGCTGCCGATCAAAATTGTCATTTTCAATAACGGACTCCTGGGCTTCGTCGACATCGAGATGAAGGCGGGCGGATTTCTGCCAACGGGCACGCGGCTCGACAATCCGGATTTCGCAAGCATGGCCGAATCCATGGGTATTTATGGCGTGCGCGTGGAGGACCCGGGCCAACTGAAGTCGGCGATCTCAACAGCCTTTGCACATGAGGGTCCAGCGGTCATCGACGTATTGACTGATCGGCAGGAGCTCGTCATGCCGCCGGAGATCAAGCTCGAGCACGCGAAGGGCTTCAGTTTATGGATGCTCAAGGCGGTACTCAATGGCCAAGCGAACGAGATCGTGAGTGTGGCGAAGACGGCCCTCATCCGCTGATCCGAAATCTCGAATTGCGGCTCTCACCGACATCAACTAAGGACGCTCCTACGTGAACGCAGCCACTGATTTGCCGCGAACCCAGACCGACACGGCGGCGCACGCTTTCATCGTCGCCTGGGTGTTCTCTCTGGCGTTTTATTTTCTCGAATACGCCGTGCGTTCCTCTCCGGCGGTGATGATTCCGCAATTGGCCAAGTCCTTCGGTGTTTCGACGCTCGGTGTCAGCGACATCCTCGGGACGTACTACTACACCTACTCGACCGCGAGTCTCCTCGCGGGGGTCTTGCTCGACCGGTTGGGGGCCAAGTACGTGGTCTCCATCGGGATGGCAATCTTAGGGGTTGGGTGCCTCTTATTCATGGTTCCACAAGAAGGGGCTGGATACCTCGGACGGTTGCTGCAGGGTGCGGGCTCCGCCTTTGCGTTCACGGGGGCGGTGTATCTGGCCTCCCACGGCTTGCCGGCGCGGCGTCTGGCAACCGCCATCGGCGTCACACAGTGCGTCGGCATGCTCGGCGGCACTGCCGGTCAGCTCGTGGTGGGCCGCTGGATCGCCGGCGGACTGTCAGTCCCACAATACTGGGGCCGCGCGGGGGTCGTCGTGCTACTGGTGGCGGCAGGTTTGTGGTGGATCACGCCAAAGGAAACATCCCGCATACCGCAGGGAAAAGCGAGTGGTGGAGTCCTGGCCACGTACAAAATCGTCTTCTCCAATCCGCAGTCCTACCTTTGCGGCCTTGCCGCCGGCTTGCTCTTTGTCCCCACTACAGTAGGGGACATGGTCTGGGGCGTACGATTCTTTGAAGCCGATAAAATGTTTTCCTTTACAGATGCCGTGTTTGTCATTTCCATGGTGCCGCTCGGATGGGTGTTCGGCTGTCCGCTTCTCGGCTGGCTTGCGGACCGGCTAGGCCGCCGCAAGCCCGTTTATCTTGGCGGTGCGGCGGTCATGCTGATCGGTTTCGTTCAGTTGATTTATTTTCCGACACTCCTTCCCACTTGGCTCACGCTGTTCATCCTCGGTGTGGCTTCCGGCGCCGCCATGATCCCGTACACCATCATCAAAGAGGTGAATCCCGACGAGGTCAAGGGCAGTGCAACCGGTGCGATCAATTTCCTGACGTTCGGCGTCACCGCGGCGATCGGACCAATTTTTGCCGAGCGCTTCGGCAAGACACTGGGTGCACAAACCGTCGACGCGGCCTCGCATTTCAGGCACGCCGCTCTCTTCTGGGTCGGTGTGCTGATTGCGGCATTGGTGGTGGGATCGATGCTCCGCGAGACGGGCCGAGCCCATGGATCCGCGGCGTTGGATGGTCGCCCGAAGTGATTGAGCCATCGTACCCCATAGAAGGGATATTGGCCGCGAGCGGTGGCGAACACATGAGCGGAGACAACAACCTGCAGAGGACTAGGACATGAGCACTACTTCGAAGCTATCGGTTTCTCGAAACAAGGGCAACGGCATCGTGGCCCGAATTTTCTTTCTCGACCTCGGAGCGGGGCGAGTCCTCTCCGCCAACCCCGACGGCTCGGACCTCAAGACGCTGGTGAGCGAGGGCAGAAAGCTGCCCGACGGGCTGGCGGTCGATGTCGCGGCTGGTCATCTCTACTGGACCAACATGGGCAATCCCAAGGCCAATGATGGCTCCATATTCCGCTCGGATCTCGACGGCGGGAAAATGACGACGATCATTGCGCCGGGTGACACCTTCACGCCGAAGCAGCTGCAGATCGACAAACCCAGCGGCAAGCTCTACTGGTGCGACCGCGAAGGCATGCGAGTGATGCGCGCCAATCTCGACGGCTCGAAGATCGAGACGCTCATCGATACGAGCCAGGGCGACCCTCGTCCCGGTGCTGATCCGAACAAGTGGTGCGTGGGCATCGCCATCGATGCGGATGCCGGCAAGCTCTACTGGACCCAGAAGGGCGGTGACAACGCGGGAGAGGGCTGCATACTGCGCGCGAACCTCGACATACCGAGGGGTCAAACGCCGACGAACCGCGAGGACATCGAACTGCTGTACGACAAGCTGCCCGAGCCGATCGACCTCGATTTGGATCTCGAGAGCCGGTTGCTGTACTGGACCGACCGAGGAGACCCGCCGCGCGGCAACACCGTGAATCGTGCACCTCTGGAGGCGCCTCAGGCCAAGCGTCCGGCGCCCGAGATCGTCTTTTCCAACTTGATGGAAGGGATCGGCCTGGCTTTGGATCCGAAGCACGGCCGCATGTTCATCACCGATTTCGGCGGCTCGGTCTATAGCGCCAACCTCGACGGGTCGGACCAGAAAACCTTGCTGTTTGCGGAGGGCAACCTGACGGGCATCGCCTACGTCGAGTTACCCGCAACCTGAGCTGCGACCAGACCTGTGTAAGTACCAGCCAACTACGCCTTTGCCGCTACGCGTTTAGGAGATTGCGAATGAGTTCTGCAACGGTGCGATTACCTGACACTCAGCAAGCGAAGTCGTTGACCGACTTGCTTCAGACCACGCTGCAAAAACCCGCAGCCTCACCCGAGTTCGACTTCCACGGTGCTGTGGATCAGGTGCTCGCGGATGTGGGACTGACAGCCCGAGACAGCGGCGGCAAACTTACTTTCTACGGGCAGGATCCGATCGTGCCCAGCAGCTTCAAGTTTGGCGCCATGGCCGCGGTCGGCCTGGCTGCCAGGTCGGTCGCATTGGCGGCGCTTTGGAAATCGCAAACCGGCGAAGGACAGGACATTCAAGTCGACGTCCGAAAAGCCCTGCGGCGCTTCTGCGGTTTCTTCGAAGGTAAATGGGAAACGCTCAACGGACGCAGCCCCCTGCTCCTGCCCCGGGACAACCCATTCTTTGAGTTGCCGATCTTTAGGCAAACACGCGATGGGCGTCATGTGGTTGCTCTCAACATTTACCCCGGCCTGCAGGCACGCGCGCTCAATTTCCTGAGGTGCAGCAACAGCACCGAGTCCATCGGCAATGCCATTCTGTAGTGGCGCGCGGAGGAGTTGGAGGCGGCCGCGGCGGAGGCTGGGCTGGTCTTTGGGATGGTGCGCACCAACGAGGAGTTTCGCAACGAGCCCCAGTACACCGAAGTGCTCTCCAGAATGCCGCTGATTACATTGGAAAAAATCGGCGAGAGCGAGCCGGTGCCGCTTAAGCGCGGCGCAAAGAGTCCATTGGAGGGCATTCGTGCGTTCGGATTGGGGCACGTGATTGCCGGAGCGGGCATCGGCAGAGACCTCGCCTACTACGGCGCCGACGTCCTCAACATCTGGAGACCCGGTGATTCAGAGATTGAGGCCTTTGCCTTGGACGTGCAGGTTGGAATGCGATCCACGCTCCTGGATGGCTCCAAAGAAGATGCCGCGAAGTTCGACCGCCTTCTGAAGAATGCCGACGTGTTCTTCTCGAATCGGCGCCCCGGTTATTTGGAGCGATATGGCCTCACCGCCGAAGAGCTCAGCCAAAAGAAGCCGGGATTGATTCACGCCAAGGTGGTCCTCCATGGCGAACAAGGGCCTTGGTCAAACCGGGTTGGCTTCGATGAGATCGGCGCGGCCGTGTCGGGCTTGTTTTCCATCGAGGGATCACCCACTCAGCCCAAGTCGCCGCCCATCATCCCGATTTGCGACAACGTGGTGGGCTGGCTCGGCACCGTCGGGATTCTCGAGGCTCTGCGACGGCGCTCCATCGAGGGAGGAAGCTATCGCGTCGTCGTGTCCCTGACCAGAACCGTGTTGTGGCTGCTTTCGATGGGCATTTTCGACAAGGCCTATGCGCGGGAAACCGCCGGCTCAACGGACGAGCACATGTACGTCGCTCCCGATCTCTTCACCGCCGAAACTCCGTTGGGCACGTATCAAGGCTTCACCGACCAGGTGGCGTTATCCCGCACTCCAGGTGCCTTCCGAACCGTGCTGCTGCCGCGAGGCTCGAGCAAGCCCGAGTGGCTCGCCTGAAGTTCTGATATGGCCCCCTCGTGTCAACCGGCCGCGCATCGACTCAGGCCTGCTACTGCTTGGGGCTTAGCCCGAGGGCGAACGAGATCTTGACGGAAGGGTGGTAAGGACTAATTCACCTTGACGCCTTCGACCTGGATGCGCAGCAGCACGTCCTGCTTGAATCCGTACTGTTGCCCGTAGTTCACACCAAAGTCGGCGCGGCTGAAGGTGCCGCTGGCATCTGCTCCGCACACCTGTTTCTTGAGCATGGGATGCTCAAAGCATTTGAAGGAATTGATGGTGAGTCGCACAGGCTTGGTGACACCGTGAAGGGTCAAGTCCCCGGTAATGGATTTCGGGGCACCGTCTGCGAATTCAACGAATTTCCCCTTGTACTCTGCCGTCGGGTACTTCGCCACATCCAGCATCTCGGCGCTCGACGCATGCTCGTTGAGCTTGTCATGGGCAAAATCTACCGATGCGGTGTCGATGACCACATCGACCGATCCTGCTTTAGCCGCGGCATCGATCTGGACGGTGCCACTGGTCTTCTTGAAGGTGCCTCGCCAGGTGGATAGGCCCCCGAAATGATCCACCTCAAAGCTGGGGTGGGTGTGATCCGGATCGACACTGTAGGTCGTGGGCGCGGCAGTTGCCGATGTGACACCTAAGATTAATAGCAGCGGGGAAATATGGTTTTTCATAAGGGTCCTTGGGGTGATTGAGTAGGCGAAAGTGATAAAAGAGGGCTGCGTTACCGGAGCAATCCGTTCGACGCGAGTTGGTTGCCGATGCGTTCAATCTCCGTCTCTCCCGCGAGGAGAGCGGCCTCGGTCGTGTGCACCGAGTAGTGACCGAGCACGAGGTCATGCGGGTGCTTGGCCGCGGAACCGAGAACAAACCTCGACGCGCTGTCCGCCTGAATGACCAGGTCGCTGTTCGACTCCTCGAATACCGCAAATTCACCTGCGGCGACGGGTTCTGGCGTGCGGAGGGTTCCTTGAGAGACCGCGAGCCAGGCCACCTCATGATCTGACGGCGGGTGATAGATCCATCGTTCACCGGCCGCAAGTTGTACATCAAGGTAGTTGATGCGTTGAGGTGCGTTGATCACACTCTTGACGCGACCATAGGAGCCTAGGATGACCCGTGCAGGCTTCTCTTCCGCCACCTCTCCAGCACTCAAGTATTGGCTTTGGCAGGGCGCGTTCTCGAGTTCCGCCGGCAGCGCGATCCACAACTGGAATCCTTTGGTTGGCCCCAGGGCCGCCCCGGTATGCCATACGCCGCGGCCGGCTCTCATCCATTCGATCCCACCTGCGGGAAGCACTCCCTTGACACCGGTGGTCTCTTGATACTCGACGGCGCCTTCGTGAACAACGGTAAGCGTGGCGATTCCAGAATGGGGATGCCAGCCAAAGTTTGGCGCACTCGTTCCTGAGATGTCGAAGAGATCCAGGAACACAAATGGCTTGATGAGCTCGCCGATATCCGAAGGGCTCACCAGGCGCGTGATCGGTCCGTGCCGTCGCCCTTGCGTTCGAAGCACGATAGAGCGGTTCGCGAACGGTGTTTGCAATACGGCGCTCATGCCGCCATCGCCGCGATGTTCTCACGCGCCTTCAGCATGGCGGCCTCTTTGGCTTCCGCTCCAAGCGCAAGACCTTCCGCTCGGACGATGGTGATATCGGTCAATCCAATGAACGACAGCACCCCGGTGAGATAACTCTCGTGATGCTCGAAAGCCGCTGCGGGAGAGCCCGCCGAATAGACATTGCCGCGCGAGGATGCGATGAATACTTTCCTGTTCTTCAGCAAGCCTTCAGCACCGTTTGCGCCGTAACGGAAAGTCTTTCCGGCAACGACGACGCGGTCGATCCACGCCTTCAGCTGGCTTGGAATCGAGAAGTTATACATGGGCGCGCCGATCACGATGATGTCCGCCGCAAAGAGCTCCACCAAGTAGGCGCCGCCCTTCGCAAGGTCGGCATCGAGGAGGGCGTCCTCCACCGGGCCGCCTTGCCACGCGGCCAAGTGGGCCGACGTCAAGTGCAGGGCCGCATCGGCCGCCAAATCCCGGTACGTCACCTGGATGCCGGGTTGCAGCGCAACTTGTCTCGCCACGATTTCAGCCGAGAGCGCGCGGCTTGCCGAATAAGGTCCTAGAACGCTGGAATCGATGTGAAGTAGCTGCATGAGAATCACTCCCTGGTTTGGCTAACGCGAAACTGGGGTGTATCCTGCGCCCGGCGGCTATCCCATGAGTAGCCGTTATGTTGCGATACTATCCATCAGAACATCCGATACATAGGACCAAATCGTGCTGGACGGCGTCTCTTTGGACCAATTGAGGGCCTTCATCGCGGCGGTCGACGAGGGCAGCTTCTCGGCCGGCGCGCGCCGGCTGCGTCGCGCGCAATCGGCGGTGAGCGAGCTCGTGAGCAACCTCGAAGCACAAATCGGGGTCGTTCTTTTCGATCGTTCCGAGCGTTACCCCAAGCTCACGCCGGCCGGCGTTCTCTTGGTGGCCGATGCGCGCAATGTCGTGGCCAACGTGGATCTGCTCAAGGCGCGCGCCAAAGGTATTTCGGGGGGCCTCGAGTCAGAGCTTTCGGCAGTTGTGGACGTGCTGTTTCCGATCGAAGCGATCGCTGAATCGGCCAAGGAATTCAGGGACCGATTTCCTCGCACGCCCCTGCGGCTGTACGTCGAGGCGCTCGGCGGGGCGTACCAGCCCGTGTTGGACGGTCGCTGCAGCCTTGGCATCGTGGGGTCCCTGCCAATCGCACCGGACTCTATGACCTTGGAACGATTGCAAGGGCTCCGCTTGATCATGGTCGCAGCACGCGAGCATCCGCTCGCGATGTTCCAAGGCGTCATTCCAAAAACGGAACTCGCCGGACACGTGCAACTCGTGCTTACCGACAGATCCGAACTGACGGAAGGGCGCGAATTCGGTGTCATGTCTCCACTCACTTGGCGATTGGGCGATCTTTTTGCCAAGCACGCGTTTCTTCTTAAAGGATTGGGCTGGGGCGGCATGCCGTTGCATGCGGTGAAGCAGGATCTTCTGGACGGTCGACTCGTCAAGCTGTCGATCGAAGATTTGGCGGAGGAGAGTTTGATATTGCCCATGTCGGCCGTTTACCTTACCGCCAAACCACCCGGTCCCGCGGGTCGTTGGCTCATCGAGCGATTAAAGCAGTGTCCCGGTCAACGCGCAGCAGACCAGCAAGTTGCGCAATCTCATGCGCTCGAAACTCCAGCGACGCATTGATGATACGAGTGGCGGAGATGGGCGCAGCCGAAGCCACGGCGCAGAGCGGTGCGGTCACTCTGGCGCGCCACAAGGCCGGTTCCAATGGACTTACGCCGTGCAGATTCCTGAAAACATGGTTGCCGTGCGCCCCCCAACCCATACGCCTCGGCTATCGTGATGGATATGAATACGGCCCGAGCGGCCGACGCGAGTTCCCTGGGCGGCAATGTAGGGCGCCGATGCGCGGCCTGAGGACAGAAGCCATTCCGCGGTCGACGCATTGAGGCTGCCTGTCACCGGATCCTCCCTCACCCCGCCCTGATGATCTGTGAAAAATGCGCGCAATTCGAATGCGACGGGGTTGCCCGCCGGATGTGGGCCGACCACGCCGACATCGAGACGCGTGGGGTGATCGCGTGCGGGTTCGAGGGCCACTACCTCATCGGCCGACCCGAGCAGCACAACGATCCACCCGGGTCCGTTGTCAGCCCACTGGGCATCTACGATGCGCGAGCGGCTGATTCGCAGAAATGCTGCAATTTCGACCAGCTTGGATTCATCGACAGATCCGCCGCGGATGAGCGGGGGCGCTGCGAATGAAAGCAGCTCGGCGGTGCGCCGAATCGCCACCAGGCCGGCGCCGCACTCCTGGACGATCTCTGAGGCGTCTGCCGGCTGGCCGCCGTTCGAAAGCCATGCATGACAACTACCGAGGGTCGGATGTCCGGCAAAAGGCATTTCGCGATCGAGCGTAAAAATGCGCACCCGGTAGTCGGCCTTGGGCGAAGACGGACGCAGTAGAAACGCGGTTTCCGACAGGTTCAACCAACGCGTCATGGTCTGCATGGCCGACGTAGTCAGATCATCCGCATCGAACACGACTGCCAATGGATTTCCAGTGAACGCATCGGTGTTGAATACGTCGACCAGTTGGAACGGTCTGTTCATCGGTGACTCTCCGGGAAGCGGCAAAATTGTTGAATTTGAATCAATCTGCAGATTCGATGCATCGATCGTTATCGTCGACCTTCGCGTGCCGCTGCAGTCAGCAGAGGGTCATCGATGCGACGCACGGCATCATCGACGGCCTCCCTCCAGCATCGAGACTCCACAGTCGCAGTCTTGAACTCAGCCAGGCTGAACGAGGAGGCGCCGCACGATTCGAGGGCTGCATCGCCGATCCGTCTCAATAGACGGCGCGCAGCGGCGGGAGAGGTCAGCTCCCGGCGTTCATATCGCACCCGGATTTCGGTCGTTTCCAATCCTGTCGCCGCTGCATGGCTTTCCGCTGATGCAATCCCACCCAACACGAAAGCAACTACGATCCACTTGTTCATCTCGACTCTCCGCCATTATCGATGAAGAGTCATTCTTGTTGACCGGGCCCCGATCCTCCAGATACAGTACAGTACAATTCTTTCGTACTGTACTGATACTTTCGAGAATACAGTTATGATTGGAACTACCGGCGAGGCGACCCGCGTCGAGCAAGTCATGGCGCTGGTTCGAGAGCGCATCGAACGGCGCGTGCTCAGTCCGGGCGCCCGGCTCACGTCGGTGCGCGCCATGGCGGAAGCAACGGGATTTTCCAAATCGACGGTCGTCGAGGCCTATGATCGTCTGGTCGCGGAGCGAGTCATCCGTTCCCGTCCGGGATCGGGCTTCTACATCGCGGCGCCGCTGGCGCCACTGTCCCTGGCGCAGGTCGGGCCACGCCTTGATCGTGAGATCGATCCATTGTGGATGCTTAGGCAGTCCCTGACTTCGGGGACTGCCTCGCTCAAACCGGGATGCGGCTGGCTGCCGGATGACTGGATGCCCGAAGAACTACTGCGCAAGGGAATGCGGTCCATTGCACGGGCCAGAAATTCGTCGGTCACCGGCTATGCACCACCCTTGGGTACCGAACCCCTGCGCCGCCTCCTGGCACGACGCCTGGGCGACCAAGGGATAGACGCGGCACCTGATCAGGTGCTTCTGACCGATTCCGGAACGCATGCGATCGATCTGGTCTGCCGCTTCCTCATCGAGCCCGGCGATGTCGTGCTGGTCGATGACCCGAGCTATTTCAACTTTCATGCATTGCTGCGGGCTCACCGAGCCCAAATCGTCGGCATCCCCTATACCTCGAGCGGCCCCGACATCACCGCCTTTGCGCAGGCACTCGCGGAACATCGCCCGCGCTTCTACCTGATGAACTCAGCCATCCACAATCCGACCGGTGCGACTCTGTCGGCGGCGACCGCTCACCGCATCATGAAGCTCGCGGATGCACACGATCTCATCGTGGTCGAGGACGATATATTCGCCGACTTCGAGACGGAATCGGCGCCGCGTCTGGCTGCGTTCGACGGGTTCGACCGGGTGATCCGTGTCGGCAGCTTCTCCAAGTCGGTGTCGAGTTCGATTCGATGCGGCCACATCGTCGCGAAACCCGAGTGGGTTGCCGGGCTGAGCGATCTGCGCATCGCCACCGGCATATCGGGAAGCCCGTTGGCCGCGAAGCTTCTGCACCACGCCCTCGCGGACGGAGGCTATCGTCGCCACATGGATCAGGTGCGCACCCGTCTGCAAGAAAAGATGGATCGCACGATCAAACGTCTGAAGGGCATCGGGGTCATGCCCTGGATCGAGCCCGCGGCAGGGCTGTTTCTATGGTGCAAGCTGCCCGACGCCATCGATGCCGCCGACGTCGCCCGGCGCGCCCTCGCCGACGACGTCTTGTTCGCGCCGGGCAATGTATTCAGCGTCTCGCAATCGGCTGGAAGTTTTATGCGCTTCAACGTCGCGATGATGGAGGATCCCAAAATCTTCCGCGTTCTGCAAACCGCAATGACCGAATGCGCCCGGACCAGAATCGGTAATTGACGGAGGACCTGGCTCGCCGCATCTCCATCCACAAATCCGCCTTGAACCAGCGCGATCGAAACGCAAGAGTTTTCCTCTAGCCGGGGCACCGCATTGTTGAAATTGGTGCTCACAATGCCGGGGTTCGAGGCCCCTCCCAACACCAGCCAAATCAAGCACTTGGTTATCGGCCCGAGTTCGCACAATGGACAGTGCTGCCTGGCGCGGTGAACGGGTAGCGGTTAAGGCGAATGGCGCCGGCAACCACATAATAGTAATGTGGGGTCTCCACGAATTGCTCCGTCCCTCCAACACGCATGACGTTGGTGCCCGCACAATGAAAGCCCCAAATTCCAACAAGCCAGACGGCGCGGCGCTGTTATTTGCGCGCAATTTCTTGCGCCACCCGCGAATGCTGGGTTCGATCGTGCCAAGTTCACGCTTCTTGATCCGGCGGCTTCTGGCGCCAATCGACTGGTCGCAGGCACGGGTGGTCGTCGAGTATGGTCCGGGCGTCGGTGTCGTCACCCGGCAAATATTGCGCAATATGCGTCCCGATGCGGTTCTGATAGTGATTGAAACGAATCCGGAATTCGTTGCGTTTTTGCGCTCGGCGATCGCTGATCCGCGCTTGAAGGTGGTCGAGGCGCCGGCGGACGAGGTCGTCGACATTCTTCGCGACTCCGGGTATACGAGCGCCGACTACATCATCTCCGGTATTCCTTTCAGCACCATGGCTCCTGACGTGCGAGAACGCACGCTGCGCTACACGCAAATTGCATTGGCTCCCGGCGGCGTATTTCTCGTGTTTCAATTCTCCACGCGCGTACTGCCGGATTTGCGGCGCGTCTTTCGCGATGTGCGGCGGCGATTCGAATTCCTCAACGTGCTGCCCGCGCACCTGTTCATTTGTCGCGCGGCACCGTCGTGACGCGGTGAATTGCAAAAGCTAGGTCGAGAGGCGAGTGGGCATCATCGGCGGGCGGTTCTTGAATTCCTGCTGCATGTGTTCGATCGCGAGCTTGACCTTTGACGGCACATGCCGGCGGTTCGGATAGACGGCCCAGACGTCCTCTTCCTCCGGGCGATGTGCGGCGAGCACTTCCCACACGGTGCGCAAGGTGCGGCTGTTCGTCGACTTCATCGCCGACTGGTTTCGCGCGCACCCCATGCTGTCCTCGGATCCCACCGAGGTGCATGCCATCGACCGTCGAGCCATCCGCACCAGCGCCGTGGCCGCGCCCGTTTGAGGCCCACTGAGGCTAACAAGGCGCCGTTCACGCACTGTAGGTTGGCGCCCGCCCGTTCGCAGAATTTGGTCCACCGGGTCCCCGCTCGCGTGTTTCCCACGCCGTTCATCGGTGGATAGATCTGACAGATACTATTGACAGATACAGATAAACGATATATCGTTACTGGCGTTCGATTTAATGATTTGAGGTTTTATATGTTTGGAAAACGATTTTCGGCTGCCCACGGCGGCCGGTTTGAACGAGTAATGTCCGGCGGACGCAGGTCAGGCGGCCATCACGCCTCTGCGGGCGGCCATGGCCACGGTCGCGGCGACGGCGAAGGACGCGGCGGTCGCCACGCCGGCGGCGGTTTCGGCCGCGGCGGGTATGGCGGCGGTGGACGGGGCGGCCGCGGCCGCTTCTTCGGGCCGGGCGACTTGCGCCTGGTCTTGTTGGCCCTCATCGACGAGAAGCCGCGCCATGGCTACGAACTCATCAAGGATCTGGAGGCCAAGTTCGGCGGTGCCTATGCACCCAGCCCCGGATCGGTCTATCCCACGCTGACGCTGTTGGAGGAACTGGGCCATGTGCGCTCGACTGCCTCCGAGGGCACCAAGCGTTTGGTCGAGATCACCGACGAAGGCCGCCGCTATGTGGCGGACAATCAGGCCGCCCTCAATAGCGCCATGTCGCGCATGGCCATGGCGGCCCGCGCGGCATCCGGCGAAATGCCGCCCGAGGACGTGCACCATGCGATGCACACATTGAAGGCCGCATTGAGCTTTCACCGGACCGGCTGGGATGCCAGCGAGACCGAGCGGGTCCGCAAAATCATCGAAGAGGCGGCGGCGGCCATTTCCAAGGGGTCTGGTCATGAGTGATCTCCCCCACATCACGCGCGTTCGCCATGACACGAAGCGCCGCCGGCTGACCGTCGCCCGTGTCGATCGACTGGTACCGAAGATGGTGCGGGTCGTTCTGCGGGGCGAGGACCTGCCGGGATTCACGTCGCTTGGTTTCGATGACCATGTGAAGCTTTTCTTCTCGTCCGGTCCCAGCGGACGGCTCCCGGAGCCGGCGATGCGCGACTTCACCCCTCGACGGTACGATGCGGGCGCCGGCGAGCTCTGGATCGATTTCTATCTACACGAGGCAGGCCCCGCGGCCAGTTGGGCGTCGCAGGTTGCGGTCGGCCAGGAACTCGCCGTCGGCGGCCCCCGCGGATCGTCGATGATCTCGCTCGAGGGCATCGATGTGCATGTGCTGGTGGGCGACGAGACGGCGCTGCCCGCCATTGGCCGGCGGCTCGAGGAGCTGCCCCCGCAGGTGCGCGCGCTCGTCGTTCTCGACATCGAGGAGGAGACACACGGCTACCCCCTCGCGAGTCGCGCGCAACTCGAGGTCGTGATGGTGCTCCCCGGCGATCCTGCGAGCCGGGCCGATCGCATCATCGAGGTGCTACGCAACCACCATCTCGCAGGATCCTGTTTCACCTGGGTTGCAGCCGAGTCGCACGTGGCCCGCGCCATCCGCCGCTATCTCATGACCGAACGCGGTATCGACAAGCGGTGGATCAAGGCGGCCGGTTACTGGCGCCGCGGCGCCGTGGGCACGCATGAGACGATCACGGACGAGGAATAAATTCGTGCAGGCCGGTCAAACTCCTGAGCGTGGACGCCTTGACGACGGTGCGCATGTTGACGAGGCTATGCGCCATCAAAACTCCAGCAGATCGCGACCGACGACGACAGGGCCTGAGTAGAACTCCTTCACTCCCTCGACATAACTGCTGTCGGGCTCGCTGGCGGACTGGGCGCGGTCTGCATTCACCCGCGGACCGCCCTGCGTGCCGAGCAGGATGAGCCGCGTGTTCTTTGGCGCGGCGGCCGGTTGGACATCTTGCACCGTTTGGGCAGGTTGGGCGTTTTGGCCCGCCGCCGTCTGAATGACGATCGTTCTCGTGCAGCAGCAGCACGGCGATCAAATCGTTCTGACGGGAGCTGATCCGACCGCACGGCCACAGATGTAATTTTCTTCGCCCGAAGGGGGGCTCCTCTGGTTCTTCGTCTTGGGTTTGAGGTAGCTCGTATGAAATGAGCGCCGCAACACGGGGGAAATAATAATGTCGAAGCTCAAGTGGGTAGGACCGGTACTCGTACTTTATGCCTGCGGCATTTCGTTTGCCGTTCACGCGTACGCCGCCGACCCGCAACGCATCGATGTCCCCGCGGGGGACCTCACCGCCGCGCTCGAGTCTCTTGCGAGGCAGTCCGACATCGAGCTGGTCTATCGGATAGAGCAGTTGAAGGGATTGCGAACCCGGGGTGTATCCGGAACGTTCACGCCGTCTCAGGCGGCAACGAAATTGCTGGAGGGCACATCGCTGGTTATCAGAACCGATGCGAGCGGCGCGATTCTCATCGGCCCGGGCGCTTCGAACGGCGGAGCATCGGGATCCAGCGCCGCGTTTCCGGACTCTGATTCCACCTCCATGTCGGACGTCAATTGGCCGCAGCATCATCTGATTTTGGCAAAGGTCAGCGACAACTCGTCAAACGTGGTTTCCGAGCGCCGGCCCGCCGCGATTGCCAATGCCGATACCAGTAACGGCGGGCGACTCGAGGAAATCGTCGTGACAGCGGAGAAGCACGAAACGGATCTTCAGAAGACCGCGGTCTCGATGGCCGTCTTGTCGGGCGATGAGGCCGCGCGCAGAGGCGAACAGCAGTTGGACCAGTTGTTGGCAACGGTGGGTGCCGTGAAGGTCCTGCAAGGTCAGGACGGACCAACCTTCTACATCCGGGGAGTCGGAACCGGCGTCCCGTCGAGCATAGGCGACCCTGAGATCAATTTGAACGTCGACGGGGTGTATCAATCGGAACCGCAGTTCTCGCGCGCAGGTTTATATGACGTGAACCGCATCGAGGTGCTGCGCGGCCCGCAGGGAACGATCTACGGGCGCAATGCCGTCGCCGGCGTGGTCAATATCGTCACGAATGACCCCACGTTCAAATACGAGGCGGCTGGATCGATCGGCGGCGGCAATTACAGTCTGATCCAGACCCAAGGCGCGTTGAATGTGCCGCTGAGTGAAACGGTTGCCATGCGCGTGGCCGTTGGCACGGAAAATCACAATGGATATGTGAGCAACGGTGCGGACGACGCGAACATTCAGTCCGGGCGGGTCAAACTGCTATGGCAGGCCACGGACAACCTCCGCGTATTGCTGGCGGCCGATCTCACCCACGAAGGAGGCGCAGGCGAGGGCGAGATTCAGGTCAGCGCTCCACCCGGGCCGCCCGCCGGCACTCCCGGTCATCCCCCTCTCGTGACGACGCCCGCCTATCCCAATGGGACCTATGCACTTGGGGACGTTTTCAACTCGGCGAACCCCTGGACCTCACCCGATCCGAACACCGCAACTCGACGCGCAGAATTCTGGAGTGTCCGTGCGCAGATCGATTGGGACCTGGATTTCGGCGTACTCACCGTGATGCCGGCGTACCGTCGCTACACGTACCAGTGTCTCAACTGCTGGCGTTCCGAAACGGATCAGAACAATTTTGCGAGCGAGCGGCAGGCGACCGTCGAAGCCCGCCTGGCGTCGAAACCCAACGCGCCGATCACCTGGATCGCGGGAGTCTACTATCTCGATGCCAACAATCCGAGCTTCGGCGACCAGCTTGGAATCGGTGCCGACTCCTTCGCCAACGCCGTCGGCAATCAAGTGAACGAATTTGGGCAGACGGCATTTGGCTCGAAGTCCTACGCAGCCTTCGGCCAGGCGACCCATCCACTGACCTCATGGCTTCGTCTGACCGCTGGCGCGCGCTACACGGATGACAAGAAATCGGAAACAGGCTTCATTTCATCGGAAGTCGACGGCGTCACCACCGTGAGCACGGGCGAATTCAGCACTTCCAAGTCGTGGAATTCCTGGACCTATACGGCTGGGTTTGAGGCGGATGCCGCGGCAAATTCCATGGTGTATGCCAAGGTGTCGACCGGCTACAAGGCCGGGGGGTTCTTTCAGGGGGCGGCCCCCGACAGCTACAACCCGGAACACTTGAAATCCTACGAGATCGGTTCGAAGAATCGCTTTCTGGAAAATCGGCTGGAGGTCAATGTCGACGGGTTCTACTACAACTACCGCGACTATCAGGTCAATTATCTCGGATTCATCAACCCGACCAGCGCAGGCATATTCGGTGTTCTCACCCAAAATGCGCAGGGCGCCACCATCTATGGTGCCGATATCGAGATTCGGTATCTGGTGACCGCCTCGGATCAACTGGATCTGTCGATCAATCCACTGCACGCAAGGTTCGGCGCCATGGTCATTCCGGGTTTTTTCGGGGGCGACTACTCCGGAAATGTCCTGCCTTTTGCGCCGCGCCTATCGGGCAATCTCGGATATCAGCATACCTGGGGGCTCGAGCCCGGCGGCGGTTTGACGGCGCGTATCGAAGCGCACTTGGAGACCGACTCCTGGGTGACTTTTCAGCAGTCTCCGGGAACTCGTCAGCCGGGGCATTCTGTTTCGAATACCTACCTGACGTACGGCGGTGCCGGCGGCAAGTGGAGCCTCGCCGCCTATGTCAGGAACTTGGAAAATCGTGCGGTGCTTGCAAACGGGCAGGGTGGGCCTGTTGGACTCATCGCCGCCGACATCGGACCGCCGAGAACATACGGTGTTCAACTCACGGGCCGATTCTGAGGACTCACTTTATGAGAAGCCATTTTTCGCACAAAATTGCCGGGCCGTGTACGCGCCCCATCATACGATGCGTCGCAGAACAGAAGCGCTGGGTGCGGCAAGTGATTGACGATGATCGGCGAGGCGTCGATCATGACGGCAACGCGGAGAGAGATCACTCGAAACCTTGAGGGCAAACCTAACGATTTTGCGGCGGTGTCGGGGACCCAAGTGAACAACCGAGGATCGGTTGCCACGGATCTCTCCCGACTGAACCGCGCCTTGCGGTTGCTCAGCCGTTCAAATCAGGCATTGATCCGTATCGCGGACGAATCCAGTCTGCTCACGGAGGTTTGCCGCGTCAGCGTCGACGAGGGCGGCTATCGCATGGCGGTGGTCGCGTTCGCCGAACGAGATGAAACAAAGACATGGCGGACGGCGGCCTATAGTGGCGTTGAAGCGCCGCCGTCCCGACCGGCGAGAATCAGCTGGTCGGAGGACAGCGAGTATGGCCGGGGACCCGGCGGCATGGCGGTCCGTACCGGGCAGCCGGTCGTCGCCCGCGACGTCTTCAATGACCCGGCCTGCACCCACTGGCGCGAGGAGGCCACGCGGCGCGGCTATCGCTCCATCATCGCATTGCCCTTGAAGGAGGGCGACCACGCCTTCGGCGTGCTGGCGCTCTATTCCAGCGAAGCCGATGTATTCGATGCCGACGAAGTCGCGATTCTCGGCGAACTGGCGAGCAATCTGGCGTACGGCGTCGTCGCCTTGCGCGACCGTACGGCGCGGAGTTCGGCGGACAAGCGCCTCGAGCAGCAGCGCCAAGCGAATCTACACTTTTTCACCAGCATGGATCGGGTCAACGTCGCCCTCCAAGCGACGAATGATCTCGAGCAGTTGATGGGCATCGTTCTGGACGTAGTCCTGTCCATCTTTGATTGTGACCGCGCCTGGTTGGTCTATCCCTGCGATCTCGAGGCGACGTCGTGGCGCGCGCTGATGGAGCGCACCCGCCCTGAATACCCCGGCGCCTCGGCGGAAGGCACCGGGGCACCACTGGATCCGGAGATTCGGCGCGTCTATGGAGCCGCGCTCGACTCGGACGACCCGGTGACCTTCGGTCCGGGTGGCGCGCATGCCTTGCCGGCATCTTACGTAACCAGCCGATTCGGCATCCGGTCGATGCTGGCCACGGCCATCTATCCGCCGACGGACAAGCCCTACCTGTTCGGACTGCATCAGTGCTCCCACCCGCGGGTGTGGACAGCCGAGGAGCAGACGCTCTTTGAGGCGATAGGCCGGCGATTGGCCGATAGGCTGTCAAGTCTGCTCTCGTACCGTACGCTCCGGCAAAACGAGGTGCGACTGCGCGAGAGTCTGGCGCGCGTCGAGCGGCTGGTGGATTCCAACATCATCGGGGTTTTTTACTGGAGCATGAACGGCAGTATCGATGAGGCGAACAACGGGTTTCTACAGCTCCTCGGCTATTCGCGCGAAGATCTCAGGGCCGGGAAACTGGATTGGAGAACGCTCACTCCGCCCGAATTCCGGGCAGTCGATGCGCGGACGGAGGAACAGATCAAGCAGAGTCGGACCACAGCTCCGTTCGAAAAAGAGTATTTTCACAAGGATGGCACTCGAGTTCCCGTATTGGTTGGCTTTGCCTTGCTGGAGGGCTCGGAGGAGCGCGGTGTCGGTTTTGTTCTCGACCTTACCTCGCGTAAGCAGGCCGAGATGGAGCGTGAGGCACGCCAGGTGGCCGAAGCGGCCAATCGTGCCAAGAGCGAATTTCTCGCCAACATGAGCCACGAGATACGCACGCCGATGAACGGCATCATCGGCATGTCGCACCTGGCGCTGGACAGCGGCCTCAACGCCCGGCAGTACCATTACGTCGACAACATTCACCGGTCGGCACAGCTCTTGGTCGGAATCATCAACGATGTCCTCGACTTCTCCAAAATCGAGGCGGGTAAACTGCAGATGGACTCCATCGCCTTCAACCTGGGCGACGTGATGGACAACCTTGCGAATGTGGTTGGGCTGCAGGCGGCGCAAAAGGGCCTGGAGCTGGTATTCGCTGAGCCGCCGCGGCTGCCGGGCCCGCTCGTGGGCGATCCGTTGCGTCTCGGCCAAGTGTTGATCAACCTGACGAACAATGCCGTCAAATTCACCGAGCGCGGCGAGATCGCCGTCAGCATCGAGGTGATCGAACAGACGGCGCAGGGCGTGCAACTTCGGTTCGGCGTGCGCGATTCAGGCCCGGGCATGAGCGCCGAACAACAGCAGCGCCTGTTCCAGCCGTTCTCCCAGGGCGACGCCTCGACCAGCCGCCGCTACGGCGGCAGCGGTCTCGGGTTGGCGATCTGCCATCGTCTGGTGCATCTGATGGGCGGCACCATCGGGGCCGAGAGCACCAGCGGTCATGGCAGCCACTTTCATTTCACCGCGCGCTTCGGCCTCGGGGCCGGGAGCTCCGCCATGCCGGCGATTCGGCGCGAGGAGACCATGCAAGATTGCGAAGCGCGCTTGTCCGGAACTCGAATACTCCTCGTGGAGGACAATGCCATCAACCAGGAACTCGCGGTCGAGCTTCTGAGTGGGGCAGGCATCGAGGTCACCGTAGCCGGCGACGGCCGGCAAGCGCTCGATCTGCTCGAACGGCAACACTTCGACGGCGTGCTGATGGACTGCCAGATGCCGGTAATGGACGGCTATGCCGCCACCCGCGAGCTGCGTGAGCGGGCAGGGTTCAAGGATTTGCCGGTGATCGCGATGACGGCCAACGCGATGGCCGGAGACCGGGAAAAGGCTCTCGCCGCGGGCATGAACGATCACGTTGCCAAGCCGATCGACGTGGACGAGCTTTTCGCCAAGCTCGCGCAATGGGTGCGCCCCGCGGGCGTCGCCGACATCGCACCGCCCGCCGCAGCCATGGACTCACTGGCTCGAATCGACGGCATCGATGTGCACGCCGGCCGTGCGGGGACCGCCGGCAACGACAGGTTGTACTGGCGTATCTTGCGTATGTTCGCCAACGATCATCGGGATTTTGCGCTTCGCTTTCGTGCCGCACACGAGTCCCAAGATATCTTCAGCGCAAGACGCATGGCGCATGACCTGGCCAGCGTGGCCGGTACGATAGGCGCGCGCGAGGTTCAACTGGCCGCCGGGGCGCTCGAGCAGGCATGCGCGAACAATGCCGGCGACCGCGCAATCGGCGAACTGCTCGAAGCGGTGGACTGCGCACTTTCCCCGGTCATCTCCGGGCTGCAGGTGCTGGGCGAGCTTCGCGGATTCGAGACCTCGTCGACGTTGAGTGAGTGATGTGCGCGCCGAACATCCGCTGATATTGCTCTCGGGCCTATTGAGCGATGAGACGATCTGGTCGGATGCGGCCGCTTTGCTGGAGTCTCGCGCCATGGTCCGGATTCTCGCGTTTCCGAACTTCAACTCCATTGTCGACATGGCCAATCACGTGCTCGCAGAGGCACCCCCGCAGTTTGCCCTGGCGGGCCACTCCATGGGCGGCCGTGTGGCGCTCGAGGTGGTACGCCTGGCGCCGGGTCGTGTGTCGAAGCTCGGACTCTTCAATACCGGCATTCATCCGCGCCATGACTCCGAGCTGCAAAGTCGCGGGCGATTGGTGGAACTCGCGCTCAGTCGAGGCATGGCGGCGCTAGCGGCCGAATGGCTGCCACCGATGATGGGTGCGAGCGAACGACGCCGGGCGCGGGTGATGCCGCGGCTCATACAGATGGTGGAGCGCGCAACGCCGGATAGTTTTGCCGCGCAAACGCGGGCACTCCTCAACCGCCCGGACGGTGCGATCGCATTGAAATCGGTTCGAGTGCCGACCTTGCTTGCCAGCGGGAGCGCCGATACTTGGTCGCCCCTGTCCCAGCACGAGGAGATGCGGCAATCGCTCCCGTCGGCGACTCTCGTGGCGATCGAGGACGCGGGGCACATGGCGCCCATCGAACAACCCGAGGCGGTGTCGAAAGCGTTGGCCGCGTGGCTGACGAATCCCTGAGCGGTCGCCGGTCCGCGATGGCACTTCGCTTCTCCGCGAGAACCTACTGCCGCCCCTGCAGCATCGCCAGCAGCGCCGGATCGACCTTTTCGGGCATGGCGCCGAGCAGAGCGGCGTGGCGCGCCGCTGCCATCGGCCGCCATTCACCGTGGGTGATGACGTAGAGTTCATCGTTGCGCATCGCTTTCAACACCAGCGCGCCAACGTCCGCAGGCTCCATCATGCTCGGAAACGGCACCTTCGTTGCGCCGGAGTTCTCGGTCGCACGGTACGCGTCGCCGACACCAAACTGCGGCGGCCGGTTTTGCGACACCTCGTGGATGTTGGTCCTGACAGGACCCGGGCAGAGCACCGACACGCCGATATTCTCCTGCGCCAGTTCCGCCCGGATCGTCTCCGACAGGGTGACGACCGCGGCCTTCGCCGCCACGTAAACGACGTAGTCGGCGGGCATCGGTACGAGGGCGGCGAGCGAGGCGGTATTGACGATGTGTCCGCCCTCGCCGTGAGCGCGAATTCGTGGCAGGAAGGTTTGCAGGCCGTTAATGACGCCGCCGAGGTTGACGCCGAGGCCAAAATCCCAGTCGGCGTAGGTGATGCCCTTGAACGGGCCTTGGATGCCGACACCTGCGTTGTTGACGAGTACGTGAAGTTTGCCGAATACGCGCTCGGTCTCATCGGCCGCGGCCGCCATGGCCGCGCGGTCCGTCACGTCCAGGCATATCGCATGAACAAGCTTTGACGCCGCCCACCGCTTCAGGTCCGACACCGCCTCGTTGATATGATCCCGGCGGCGGTCGGCGATGATGACCCGCATCCCGGATTGCAAAAAGGCGCCGGCGATTCCCAGCCCGATGCCGCTTGCGCCCCCGGTGATGAACGCGGTCCTGCCTTCGAAATTCTTCATCCGCCATCTCCCCATCGTTGCCCGTCACGCGTCGCGACCGGGGACGAAAACCTATCGCGTAGAGGGCTCGACGGCGCGCCTACGGGAGCAATATTTCCGTGCTGTCAGCGCGAATCGAGGGAGGGGCCGCCAGCGGCTCCGCGTTGGGGCGCCGAAACGCCCTCGGCCCGATTCCAAACGCCATGCGGAACCGGCGGGTAAAGTGGCTGGGTTCGACGAAACCGCAGCGGGCAGACACTTCACTGATCGACAGCCTGGCGTAACGCCGGTCACCGAGGAGGCGCCGGGCAAGTTCCAGCCGGACGTGCATGAGCTCCTGTCCGAAGGTCGTGCCCGAAACCGCGAACAGATGGTGCAAGTAGCGCTTCGAGATGCCATGCTGATCGGCGACGATCCCAGGTGACAGATCCGCGTCGTGGCAACGCTCCCGGAGCGTGCTCTTGAGGCGGGTCACGAGCTTGGTGGAGGCCGTTGAAGGCTGAGCATCCGGGCCGGCGGCCAGCGCGAGGAGCGCTGCGAGCTGCTCCGCCACGACCCCCGGCGGCAGCGCCAAGGCCCAAGGGTCCGCAATTTCAAGATTCGACATCGCCGCGGAAAGGGCGGCGCTCCAGCCCTCGCGGGCGCGGAACGGGCGTCCCGCCACTTTTTCCGGTGCCGGAAGCCATAGCTTCAGCCAATCCTGCGAAAACCTCACCGCCACCGTATGGGTCGAACCGAGTCCCTCGAGGAGATAAGGATGCTTGGTGTCCACGAGCAGGCAATCTCCAGGTCCGATCCGGCATTCCCGGCCGTACTGGCGATACTGCACCTCGCCCTGACGCAGCTGCATCAGAAAATAGTAGGTATCTGCGCTTTGGGCGATTCGCGCCGGGGTCCGCCGGACGGTCTGCGTATCGGCTTCAACCCGATAGAGCTTCGCCGCTCCAAAGTCGGTCTGGTCCAACTGCGCGGAAAAACGCGGGCCATCCGGGCTTTCAATGTCGATTTCCAGGAACGACCGGCAAATGGTGTCGATCCAGTAGGCGAGCGCGCGTCGCGGTTCAACCTCCCGCGTCGACCACCGACGGCGCACAGAATCCTCGACCATTCCGGCCATCGTACTCAAGCCCCCAAAAAGCCTCTCGAAATGGTGCGCCTGTCGGCTCGGTGATGCAAGCGAGGCGCTGCCGCGAATCTGCGCGGCGCATTCGGTTAAATTGCGTTCCCGGCATGAGAGTGTTGCGCTGTAGTGCGTACTCCCACGGCGCAACTGTCCTACACTTGATTTCCAAAGACGTTTGGTGTCGGGAGTCTCCATGAACGCGCAAGCCAAACCCCGGGAATTTCCGCTGCCCAGCTCGGTAAAGGTCATACCGGGCACCGAACGAGCGCAGGCGGCGTATCCGTACCATATTCAGTTCACGCAGGCGGACGATCGTAAGTTCTGGTTCTACAATTCCATGCACTTCCCCGAGCCCATGTCCGCATTCGACATGGTGACCGCGGAGGCGGCCTACTGCGCATTGGGCGCCGCCAACACACGCGTGCATTGCCTGCCGACGACGCTCGGTATCGACCACCGAATCATCAACGGGCGCGTGTACATCGGCGGCAACGCGGTCACCGATCCGGCGGAGATCGCCCGCCGAACGGTGGAGTTTCAAAAGCGCGCCTTCCATTACTATCAGAATTGGGAATCGCTCTATGCGCAGTGGAAGCAGAAAATGCTCAAGCTGATCGAGGACGCGAAAGCCCTGCCGGATCCGGTGTTGCCCGAATTCGAACCGTTGGAGAACGTGCACGCGGGACGCGGCGTCGCCTCGAACCACGATTTGCTGGTCACCTATCAGAAGACCCTCGAGGGCTACTTCAGGATGTGGCACCACCACTTCGAGTTTCTTTTGCTCGGCTACGGTGCGTACCTGACCTTCTTCGGTTTTTGCAAGAAGGCCTTTCCGGAAATCACGGACCAGACCATCGCCCGGATGGTTGCGGGAATCGATGCGGAAATCTTTCGTCCCGACGACGAACTGCGGCGCCTCGCCCGCTGCGCCGTCGAACTCAACGTCGATGCGCACTTCCGGGACGGGGCCGCGGCCGCCGACATCATGCATTCGCTGCGCGAGTCGGGCGAGGCGGGGCGCCGCTGGCTCGATGAGCTCCAGGTCTCACGCGAACCGTGGTTCAACATCAATGTCGGCGATGGCTTCTACCACTACCACCGAAGCTGGAATGACGATTTGTCCATGCCGTTCTCGGGGCTGACGTCGTATGTGCGGAGCGTGCGGGCCGGCGAGCCGCTGGATCGCCAGGTCGGCCGGCTGCAGGATGAGCGTAGGCAGCTGATCGCCGATTATCGAGATCTGCTGTCGAGCGACGAGGAACGTGCGGCATACGACCAGATGATCGGATTGGCGCACCGGGTGTTTCCTTACGTCGAGGGCCACAAGTTCTACTGCGAGCACTGGTACACCAACCTGTTCTTCAACAAGATCCGCGCCTTCGGGACGATGCTTGCGGGCCAGGGTTTCTTTGCAAGCGCCGAGGATGTGTTCCAGCTAACCCACTATGAGCTCGAGGCCGCGATCATCGACAGCATGAACGCATGGTCTACCGGCGCCGAACCGCGCGGCCCCGCTTACTGGCCGCCGATCATCGCCGAGCGAAAAGCGGCGATTGCAGTATGGGCCCGGCATGAAACACCTCCGGCACTGGGCCCCATTCCGGACGTCATCGACGACCCGGCGATCGTAATGCTCTGGGGGATCACCCGCGAGAGCTTGGACAACTGGTTGTCGGCCGGGGACGCGGGGGACAGCAACGAGTTACGCGGTTTCGCGGCCTCCTCAGGCGTGGTGGAGGGGATCGCCCGCATCGTCAAGTCGGTCGAGGAGATCTCGCGCCTGCAAGATGGCGATATTCTCGTCTGCCAGGTCACGAATCCAACGTGGGCGCCCATATTTCACAAGATTCGCGCGGCCGTATCCGACATCGGCGGTTCCATGAGCCACGCCGCGATCGTTGCGCGGGAATACGGGTTGCCCGCCGTGGTCGGCACGGGAAACGCCACCTCGAAGATCAAGGATGGACAACGGATTCGAGTCGACGGCGGGCGGGGCATCGTGACGCTGTTGCTCTGAGGTGGTAATTGTCCATGCCTGACGCGAAGTACATCAGCTGGTTCCGGGATGTCGGCCTCGAGGATCGCCCCAGAGTTGGCGGCAAGGGCGGGAGCCTCGGCGAGCTCGAGCGCGCCGGCATCGACGTACCGCGGGGATTCGTCGTGCGCACCGAGGCCTTCGAGCGCTTCGTCGAGGCGTTGGAATTGCAAGCGCCGGTGCGGTCGCGGGTGCAGGGACTCGCCGCAGGCGATTTGGACGGGACCGCATCTCTGGCGCGCGAGCTGCGCGCGCGATTCGACGATGCACAGCTGCCGCCGGAACTCGAGTTGGAGATCCGGAAGGCGTACGCTGCCCTGTGCCAAGCAGGAAGTATGCCGGCCGTCGCGGTAAGGTCATCGGCGACGACCGAGGATGCCGCCGACGCGAGCTTCGCCGGCCTTCAGGATACCTACCTCTGGGTGCTGCAGGCGGACGCAGTTGCGCGGAAAATCCGCAGCTGCTGGGCCAGCTTGTATTCGCTCGAGTCGCTCTCCTATCGCCGCCGGCAGGGGCTTGCGGAATCCACGGTGGCGATGGCGGTCGTCGTGCAGACCATGGTCGATGCACGGACGGCCGGCGTGATGTTCACCCGCAGCCCGATCAGCGGCGATCGCTCGGTGATCACCATCGAGGGTTCTTGGGGACTTGGCTCGGCGGTGGTCGGAGGCGAAGTCACGCCGGACCGTTGGGTGGTGGCGAAGATCACCGGCGAAATCCCGGTGCGCGACATCTCGGACAAGGCGATCTGCCACGTCCCGGCGGCCGGGGGCGGCGTCGACGTCGTTCCAGTGGAGTCCTCGCTGAGACGTGAGCCCTGTCTTTCGGACCAGGAACTCCAGTCACTGCGCGCAATCGGACGACAGGTGGAGCGGCATTACGGCCGGCCTCAGGACATCGAGTGGGCCGTGGAGCGGCACACGAACCGCATCTTGCTGCTGCAGAGCCGTCCGGAGACGGTCTGGTCGAACAAGGACAATCAACCGGCTGCGACGCCGGCTTCCGACCCCTTGCTGCATGTCATGAACATTTTCGGAGGTCAACGGTGAGTCTCTCCGCCGCGGATGTCGTGGAAATCATGAGATTGGTGGAACAATCCAGCTTCGATGAGCTGACCCTCGAAATGGACGGCCTCAAATTGACGCTGCGGCGCGCGGGTGCGTCCGGGGCGATCACCAAGACATTGGCGCTGCAGTCGGCGGGCCCCGACGGCGCTGCGGAAAGCTCGGCGGAATGCCCTGCGAATCTGCGTCCGGCGGCCCCGCAAGGGTCTTCGGCCGTTGCTCCGGAGCCGGCAGAAACGGGTCTGCACGACATCGCCTCGCCGATGCTCGGCACGTTCTACCGGGCGCCGAAGCCCGGCTCGGCGCCCTTTGTCGAGATCGGCTCGGCGGTGGCGCAGGACACCGTCATCGGAATCATCGAAGTGATGAAGCTCATGAACACCGTTCGGGCCGGGATTTGCGGCACGATCGCGCAAATCATGCCGGGCGACGGAGCGCTGGTGGAGTTTGGAGAAGTCCTGATGCGGGCGCGCAAGGACACATGATCCATGGTCATTCGACGGATTCTTATCGCCAATCGCGGGGAAATCGCCGCCCGCATCCTGCGCACCTGCCGCGCTCTCGGTATCGAGACCGTGCTGGCGGTGTCCGCCGCCGACAGGGACAGCGAGCCTGCGAGGATGGCGCATCGCGTCGTGTGCATCGGCCCGGCCCGGGCGACGGAAAGTTACCTCAATGTGGAGGCCATCGTGCACGCCGCCAGCGCATTGCGGGTCGATGCGATTCACCCCGGATACGGATTTTTGTCGGAGCGCGCGGCGTTGCCGCGCTTATGTGAAGCCGCGGGAATCGTGTTCATCGGCCCGACGGCGGATCAGATCGACGCCGTCGGCGACAAGCTGCGAGCGCGTGCCGAAGCCGAGGCCGCGCAGGTTCCGGTCGTGCCGGGAGGCGCCGCGAATACACTTGCCGAAGCGCGCGTCCTTGCGGAGAAGATTGGAACCCCGCTGCTCGTCAAGGCCGTCGGCGGTGGTGGAGGGCGCGGCATGAAGCGCGTCGACCGGATTGAAGACCTGGCGGCATCGCTCGATCTTGCTGCGGCCGAGGCCGGAGCGGCCTTCGGTGATGCGCGGGTCTATCTGGAGCGCTTCGTGGCCGGCGGCCGCCATGTAGAAGTGCAGGTGCTGGGCGACGGCAAGGGTCGCGTGATACAGGCGGGCGAGCGAGATTGCTCGGTGCAGCGCCGCTACCAGAAGCTGATCGAGGAGACGCCGGCGCCGGGCTTGTCCCCGGCATTGCGCGATTCTCTTCAGCAAGCCGCCGTCCGCTTCGCGCAACGCCTCGCGTACCGCGGCGCGGGCACAGTGGAGTTCATCGTCGATACCGGGCGCGAGGCATTCTATTTTCTGGAAATGAATGCGCGCATCCAGGTCGAGCATCCGGTAACGGAAGCCGTCACCGGCATCGATCTGATCGCCGAGCAGATCGCGATCGCGGAGGGGACCGAGCTGCGGCTCGCGCAATCGGACGTTCGCACGAATGGGTGCGCCATCGAATGTCGGGTCAATGCCGAAGACCATCGCAACGATTTCAGACCGAGCCCCGGCCGGGTCCGCGAGGTGTCGTGGCCTTCCGGCGAAGGCATTCGTGTGGACACTCACGTGGTCGCCGGATCGAACATTCCGCCGTTCTACGACTCGCTCATGGCCAAGATCATCGCTCACGGTTCTGACCGCGCAAGCGCACTCGCCCGATTGCAGGCGGCGGTCGGTGCGACCTGCATTCGCGGAGTTGTGAGCAATCTCGAATTTCACAGCGCGGCGCTGGACGATCCCGAGTTCCGCGCGGGGGGCGTGGACACCGGGTTCGTGGATAGGCTGTTCGCGCGCCGGCCAGAGCTGTGTGTGAGGCCGGTGCCCCAGGTCAGGGAAGGGGAGATCGGCGCACATGGCTGACGTGCAACTCGTCGAGACCTCATTGCGCGATGGCAATCAGTGCCTGTGGGCGGCGCTGGGTGTGGATACGGCCAAGTCGCTCACCATAGCCGGCGTCATGGACCGGGTCGGCTTCAAGGCGATCGATTTCACGACCTCCACACACATGGGCGTCGCGGTCCGCTACAAGAAAGAAGATCCGTGGGAGCGGATAAGGCTCATGGCTGCCGCGACGCCGAACACGCCGCTGCAGTTCATGTCGACCGGATTTCGCTTCATCTCGTGGGAGACCGCGAGCCCGGAGTTCATGGCACTTGTCTTCCGGACGCTGGCGCGCAACGGCATCCGGCGCTTCTGCCTCGCCGACCCCATGAACGACGCGGACTCGACCATCGCCTGCGCACGCATGGTGAAACAGGGGGGCGGCGAATACGTCATTGCCGCCCTGGTGTTCACCATCAGCCCCATCCATGACGATGCTCTGTATGTCGAGTGCGCCCGCAAGCTCGCTGCCTGTCCATACATCGACGCCCTCTATATCAAGGATCCAGGCGGACTGCTCGCGCCGGCGCGGGCGCGAACGCTGATTCCGGCCATCAAGGCCGTGATCGGGGAGAAGCCGCTGGAGCTGCATGCGCACTGCACCATCGGGCTGGGGGAGCACACTTACATGGATGCGCCGAACTACGGAGTGTCCGCCTTGCAGTGCGCCTCCGGTGCGGCCGCAGACGGGACCTCGAATCCGCATTCAGGGAGAGTGGTCGCGAATCTCAGGGCTCTCGGCCATCGATTGGATGTCGACGACGACGCCCTCGGTCGGGTCAACCAATACTTCACCGAACTTGCGGAGGCGGAGGGGCTGCCGGTCGGCAAGCCTCAGGCGTTCGATGCGCGCTACCTCAAGCATCAACTGCCGGGCGGCATGGTGGGCACCACCCGGCGTCAGCTGGCGGAGGCGCGTCTTTCGCATCTGGAAGATGCGGTGATCGAGGAGCTTGGACGGGTCCGCGAGGAACTCGGGTGGCCCATCGTCATGACGCCGTTCGCGCAAATCGTGATGACCCTCGCGGTGATGAATGTGATGAACAAGGAACGCTACGTGGTCATCCCCGACGAGGCGATTCGCTACGCGATCGGCCGATTCGGCCGGCCGACGGTGCCGATTGCGGCTTCCGTGATGGAGCGCATCGAGTCGCTGGCGCGTACCCGGGAGTTGCGTGCGGAACCGGAAATGACGAGCCTCGAAGAACTGCGCCGGCGCATCGGTCCGCGCTTGAGCGATGAGGAATTTTTGCTGCGCGCCACGATGCCTGGAGGGCAGGTCGATGCGATGATGGCGGCGGGCCCGGCTCCGCGCCACTACGTCCCGGGCGCGAAGCCGGTCCTCGACCTCATCCGCGAACTCACGGCGCGACGCGATCTGACGCATGTTACCGTCGTGAAGGCGGGAACACGGGTGGAGCTTCGCCGCCATGCATCGCGCGATGGTGCGAAGAGTCCCGAATGAGGCGCGCCATCGATCACGGTCGCGACGGCGCGGAAAGTTCGAAATGAACCGTGCGGCGAATCACAGTCGGGACAGCGAGACTCACAGTCGGGACGACGTGGTGCCGCCGCGGCTCAAAGGCTTCATGTTCGATCTCGATGGCACGCTGCTGTTGAGCGACCGATCGCTCGGCGGGTACGACATTCTGCCCGGCGCCGTCGACTTGTTGGCGGAACTCGAGCGGCGTGCCGTTCCCTTTGTCGTACTGACCAACGGCAGCGCTTATCCGCCGGCTGAACAAGCGGCCAAACTGCGCAGGCTCGGACTTGCGGTGCGCGACGACCGGATGCTGACGCCGTCCAGCATTGCCGCCGACCTGATGATTCGACATGGAGTACAGCGCGCGCTGGTTCTCGGCAGCCCCGGTGTCGGCCATGCGCTGCGGGACGCGGGAGTGGAAACGGTGCATACCGGTGAGCACGGGGAACGGGACGTTCAGGCGGTCTACGTTGGCTGGTATCCCGAGTGCACGATGACGGCAATCGAGGCCGCCTGTCATGCGATCTGGGCGGGAGCCAAGCTGTACGTTGCCTCCGACGTGCCGTTCTTCGCCAGCAAGCAGGGTCGAACCATGGGCTACTCGTATGCAATCGTCGGCGCCGTCCGGCGAGTGACTCGGGCACCGATGATTCTCACGGGCAAGCCTTCGTTGGATGCGCTGCGCTTCGTTGCGCGAAAGCTCGGATTGCGGCGCGGCGACGTGGGTGTGGTCGGGGATGACCCTTCAGTCGAGATCATCATGGCCCGGCGCGGCGGTGCAAAAGCGTTTGCGGTGACCACGGGCGTCACCTCGCGTGAGGAGTGGCAGTGTCAGACCGGCCTGCGCCGCCCCGACCGCGTGCTGACGCGCCTTGACGATCTGCTCGACTGCGTGGCGGCGCCGCCCGTACCCGCAGCGGTGAGTTCACCGCCATGACCGCGATCCGTGAAGGCGACCTGCTGTGGACCCCGAGCGCCGCCCGACGCGAGCGCTCCCAGGTGTATCGTTTCATGCAATGGCTGGAACGGGAGCGGGGCCTTCGCCTCGACAGCTACGATGCCCTATGGCATTGGTCGGTCACGGAATTGGATTCTTTCTGGCTCGCGATCTGGGATTATTTTGGTGTCCGGTCATCGGCTCCTTTCAGCAAGGTGCTCGGGCGGCGCGCCATGCCGGGCGCGGAGTGGTTTCCGGGCGCGCGGCTCAATTACGCGGGTCACATCCTCGCGCGCGAGCGTCCCGGCGCGACTGCGATCATTCACATGCGCGAGGGGGGCTCGCTGCAGCGGATGAGTTGGACCGAACTGGGCGATCAGGTCCGCATCCTGGCAACGCAATTGCGCAAAATGGGTGTCGGGCCGGGTGATCGCGTCGCTGCGGTGCTTCCCAACGCGCCGCAGGCGGCGGTTGCCGCCCTGGCCACCACCAGCATCGGTGCCATCTGGAGTTGCTGCGGCCCCGACTACGGCACCAAGGGCGTATTGGAGCGTTTCAAGCAACTCGAGCCCAAGGTGTTCTTCTATGTCGACAGCTATCAATACGGCGGCAAGCTCTACGATCGTCGCAGGGAACTGCGCGATATCCTGAACGGCCTCGATTCCGTCGAATTCGCCATCCACGTGCCCTACGCCGGCTCCGGCGAGTCCGGCGAGTCCGGCGACCGGACTGCGCCCAGCCCCGGTGCGCGGATCTGGGATGAACTGATGGATCACCCGCGCGTGCCCCCGGAGGATTTTCAATGCGAGCAGGTGCCTTTCGATCATCCGCTCTGGATCCTGTTCTCTTCGGGTACGACGGGTCTACCCAAGGCAATCGTCCATGGCCACGGAGGAATTCTGCTCGAGCATCTGAAGCACCTGCACTTCAACTACGAGGCACAAGCCGGGCGGCCGCTGTTCTTCTACACGTCGACGACATGGATGGTGTGGAACTTTCTGCTCAGTACGCTCGCGGCCGATGTCATTCCCGTCTTGTACGACGGCAATCCGGCGTATCCGGAACCGGATGCGCTGTGGAAGGTCATCGATGAATCGGGCGCGACATTGTTCGGAACCAGTCCCACTTACATCGACCTTCAGCGAAAGGCCGGCGTGATTCCCCGCGAGAAATTCAAGCTCGATCGCCTCGAATCCGTGACTCTGGCGGGTTCGCCGGTCACCGCCGAATGCATGGAATGGGTGTACCGCAACGTCAAGGCGGACCTTTGGGTCGCGTCCGGCAGCGGAGGTACCGACTGCTGCACGGGATTCCTGTGCGGCGTGTCGCTGCTGCCGGTCCGAGCCGGGGAGATCCAGGCGCGTGCGCTTGGGTGCGCCGCCTACGCATTCGACGAGCAAGGCAAGGAAATCGTCGATGTGGTCGGCGAACTGGTCTTCACACAGCCGATGCCTTCCATGCCGCTGCGGTTCTGGAACGATCCGCAGGACGAGCGTTATCGGGAAAGTTACTTCGACGTGTATCCGGGCGTCTGGAGGCACGGAGACTTCGTCCGATTCAACGGTCGAGGAGGCGCTTTCGTGCTGGGCCGATCGGATTCCACCCTCAATCGGCACGGCATCCGCATCGGTACGGCGGAAATTTACCGGTCGCTGGCCTTGCTGGAGGAGATCGACGATGCTCTCATCGTCAATCTCGATCTGCCCGGCGGAAAGTTCTTCATGCCGCTTTTCGTGAAGCTGCGAGAAGGTCGGCTGCTCGATGAGACGGTGATCCGGAGAGTTCGCGATCAGCTCCGCCGAGACTACTCGCCTCGTCACGTGCCGGACAAGGTCTATCAAGTCCATGGGATTCCTTACACGCTCACGGGCAAGAAGCTCGAGGTTCCCATCAGGCGCATTCTGATGGGGGTGGATCCGGACAAGGCGGTAAATCGCGCGGCGCTCTCCAATCCGCAGGCACTCGACTACTTCATCCGCTATGCCAAAGAACAGCGGGACTTCGCGCTGGAAAACACTTGAGAGGGAGGAGAAAGCTTTATGCCCGTTGATCCGCAAGTCAAAGTATTTCTCGAAGAGATGGCGAAGTTCCCGCCGCTGCAAACACTACCGCTCGACGTTGCCCGCGGCATGACGATTCCGCCGGCTCCGGGGGTCGACGTGGAACATGTCGAGGACCTTGTCGTTCGCTCTCCGGAGGGCCATGACATACCCGCGCGCCTCTATCGCCCGCGGCGTGCGCGCTCACTGCCGTTGCTCGTGTTCTTTCATGGCGGCGGATGGGTTCTTGGAAGCCTGGATTCCTACGACAGCCTGTGTCGACGCCTTGCCGTTCAAGCCGACTGCGCGGTCTTGTCGGTAAGTTATCGTTTGGCGCCGGAACACAAATTCCCCGCCGCACCCGACGATGCGCTGGCGGCAACCCGTTGGGCCGGAGCGAATGCGGCACTGCTCGACGTCGATGGGCGGCGCATCGCCGTGGCCGGAGACAGTGCGGGCGGGAATCTCGCCGCCGTGACCTGCGTTCGGATTCGCGACGAGGGTGGTCCCGGCCTCGCGGGTCAGCTGCTGATCTATCCGGCGGTGCGTCATTTCATGCCGGCAACCGGATCCATGGTCGCGAATGGCAGCGGATATTTCCTGGACTTGGCCGCAATGGAATGGTTCACGACGCACTATTTGCGCCGGGACAGTGACCAAACCCACCCGCACTATGCCGTTGTTGCGACGCCGGACCTATCCAATCTACCGCCGGCGCTCGTCATCACCGCCGAATACGATCCATTGCGCGACGAGGGCGAGCACTACGCGGAACGCCTTCAGGCCGCGGGAAATCGCGCCGACAGTTTGCGATTCGACGGCATGATTCATGGATTCTTTGGAATGGCCGGAATTGACCGCGGCAACGAAGCGGTTGAGCGTGCCGCGGCGTGGCTGCGGCAAGTTTTCTCTTGACCGGCAGCTCCGGCAAATGGTATGCATTGCTTACAAATATGAGGGGCTGGCTTTATGGGCGACGTGACTCTGTACCATTGGGAACCCAACGCCAATTCCGGCAAGCCCATGCTTGCGCTGATGGAAAAAGGCGTGGCGTTCAACAGCCACTACCTGGACTTGCTGAATTTCGATCAGCACAAGCCGGATTACCTGGCTATCAACCCGCAGGGCACGATTCCCGCCATGAAGCACGGGAATCTCGTCCTGACTGAATCCACTGCGATCATGGAATATGTCGATGAGGCTTTTCCGGGCCCGAAACTCATGCCCGACGACCCTCAGGACCGCTGGCGCATCCGCTGGTGGATGAAATTCATGGACCAATGGCTCGGCCCGAGCTTCTCGATGATCGGGTGGAGCATATTCATCGGGCCCTCCGTCAGGTCCAAGGACCCGGAGGAATTGAAAGCCGCGATCGAACGCATTCCTCTGCCCGAGCGGCGTGTTGCATGGCGCAAGGCAATCTACGGGTTGTTCGGCGAAGACGAGATGAAGGAGTCGCAGCGGCGGGTCGCGGTCGGCATCGGGATGCTGGAAAAGGCACTGTCGAAGCGGGCTTGGCTGGCGAGCGATCAATACAGCCTTGCCGATGTCAACGGTTTCAATCTCGCGTACGCGCTGCCGCTGTCGCAGCCATCGCTGTCGAATGACGAGCTGACGCCCAACATCATGCGCTGGCTTCGGTCGATTTATGCGCGCCCGGCGAGCAAGGCCTGTTGGGCGACGGGAAGGACCGGCATGGTCAAGCGAGTCGCCATTCTCGAGCAGCCGCACATCGGCCGGGAGCATGTCTCATGAGCATGACCTTGTATCACGGCGAGCCCAACGGCCCGTCTTTCACGGCTCTCGCCGCATTGTTCGAAAAAAATCTGCAGGCAGATCTGGTTCGCATCGATCTTGCGGCCGGAGCGCGGCATGGGTTGTCTTGCGCGCAGCAGCCCGAAGTGGCGATGAGCGTCGAGGGCGAAGGTCCGGTGCTGGTCGTCGACGGTGAAGGAATGACCGATTCGGTCTTCATCGCCTGTTATCTCGATGATGTGGGCGACGGCGCGCTTCTGCGGCCTTCCGACCCCTGTGGCCGATGGGAGACGATGGCCTGGTGCCGCCAAATGATCGAGCGCGCCGCTCCGGCCGCCGCCCTGCTCGGCTGCAAGGCGCACCCGCCCAAAGCAGATGCATCGATGCTCGCCAAGATCGGCAGCGACGATTTGCGTCTGCGCTGGCAAGAGATCGGCACGGGTGTGTTCGCGGACGACAAGCTCGCCGACAGCAGGCTCAAGATCGCCTCTGCGGTCGAGAAGATCGAGGCGAAACTCGATGGCCGTAGCTGGTTGATGGGCGAATTCACCATCGCCGATCTCGAAAGCTATGCCTGGCTCGCGGGCATGGTCGATCTCGTGCCCGAGGCATTTGCGGGCAAAGTGCGTACGGCGGCATGGATCAAGCGCATCAAGGGGCGGTCCGCAGTCGGCAGTGCCCTGTCCCTGGCAACAGTCGCCGATCCGACCGCTTGTTGGGCGCCGGGTCCGGAAATAAACCGATGGGGCTAGAGGCGAGTTGCGCGAACGACACGGCCGCGGCGGCCCGGGAGAAGACTTCGATGACCTACGTTCGAGATGCATGGTACGTCGCAGCCTGGAGCTGTGACTTGGGCACGGAAAAACCGTTCGCCATCTCCATCCTGGGCGAGCGGATCGCCATCTACCGGTCCGGATCGGGCCGGCTGGCGGCGCTGGAGGACCGCTGCGTCCATCGCTTCGCTCCGCTGTCGCTCGGGCGCTGCGAGGGCGAGCGTTTGCGCTGCATGTATCACGGCATGCTCTACGAACCCGACGGCAGAGTCGCGGAAATTCCGGGAGAGGAGCGGATTCCCTCGAGGGCGCGCGTGCGAAGCTATCCGGTGGTCGACCGGCACGATTGGATCTGGGTGTGGATGGGCGAAGCGGCGTCGGCCGACGAGTCGCTGATCCCGCCGGCCGTCGGACTGTCCGATCCGGACTGGATCCTGGGCCATGGCCAGATGGACTATGCCGCCGAGGCGCGTCTGATCTGCGACAATCTATGCGACTTCTCGCATCTGTCCTACGTGCACGCCAAGAGTTTCGGCGCCAGCGAAAACTGGGCGAAGAACCGGCCCAATGTGATTCCGCTCGAACGCGGCGTGCGATTCGAGCGCTGGATCGTCGGCGAACCGAGAATGCGCGCGCGCGGCGCGGGCAAGGCCGATGTCTGGTCCTCGTATGAATTCCTGATTCCCGGCATCCTGCTGATGTCGAGCGGCGCCTATCCCGAGGGGACCGCTTTGGCCTGCGACCTGCGAGCCCCTCCGGCGGATCTGAACGGCGAAGGCATCACATTCACCAGTCAAGCGGTGACCCCGCTCACCGGCAGGACGTCACGCTATTTCTTCAGCTGGGGCCCCCGCAAGGATCAAGGCGATGCGGCATTGCGCGATACGTTGATGGGCGTCGCGCATCAGGCCTTCACCGAGGACCGCGTCATGATCGAGGCGCAGCAAGTCGTGGTCGATGCCAGTGCGGACCGCCGGATTTTACCGACGAGCGCGGACAAGGGCGTGACGCTCTACAACAGATTGGTGCAGAAATTGGCCGCGGCTGACGCGCGCACACCGGAGACCGCCGAATGAATGCGGCGCCGGCCGCGGAGGTCGCGAGCGCGTCGACCGCGGCTGGTGCGAGCGAGTTTCACGGCCTCCATGTCCTCATAACCGGCGCATCCACCGGCATCGGACTGGCGGCGGCGAAGCTGCTCGCGCGCCGGGGCGCCAGGGTGTTTCTGATGGCGCGCGGCGCGGCGAAGCTCATGGAAGCCGCCGATTCGATCGCGCGCGAGGGCGGCACTGCGGCGTATGAGGCCGCCGATGTGTCCGATCGCAATGCCCTGCTCGCGGCCATCGACAAAGCCGAGGACGCGTTCGGCTCGATCGAGGGGCTGTTCGCCAATGCCGGAACCGGCGGCTCGTTCGCCCCGCTCGGCAGTTACGATGAGGGCACTTTCGAGACCGTGATCCGCACCAACTTGACCAGCGTGTTCTGGGCGTTGAAGCGCGTGCTTCCCGGAATGATCGGGCGCAAGCGCGGCAGCATCGTCGTGACCGGAAGCCTTGCCAGCGAGCGCGGCATGCCGAACAACGCGGCCTATGTCGCGTCCAAGCATGGCGTGCTGGGCCTGGCACGCGCCGCCGCCGTCGAGGCCGCGCCGCATAACGTGCGCGTCAATTGCGTGCTACCGGGTCTGATCGAGACGCCGATGCTGATGCAACTCGATCCCAACGCCACTCCCGAGGCGATCCGCGCCATGCTGGGCAAGGGCGTGCCCATGGGCCGCATCGGGACGGCGGACGAATTGGCGGAATTGGCGTGTTTCCTGCTTTCCGAGCGCGCGAGCCACATCACTGCGCAATCCATCGCCGTCGACGGCGGCATTCTTGGCACTCACTCACCACGATAGGACCATCATGACCCTCAAGTACTATCACGCCGAACCGGTCGCCAACTCGCTCAAGTCGATGATTCCGCTCATCGAGAAGGGCTTGGGCTTCGAGAGCGTCTACGTCGACCTGCACAAATTCGAGCAGCATTCGGAGTGGTTCGTGGCAATCAATCCGGAAGGCCAGGTACCCGTGCTCGATCACGACGGCAACATCATCACGCATACCACCGTCATCAACGAGTATCTCGAGGATGCGTTTCCCGATGTGCCGCTGCGGCCGCGCAATCCGTTGGGTGCGGCGCGCATGCGCTACTGGAACAAATTCATCGACGAGCATGTGATGAACCACGTCTCGATGCACGGCTGGCATCGCATGATCGGAATCATCGCGCGCAATATCGAAAGCGGCGAGTTCGAGAAACTGATGGACCGCATTCCGCTGCCCGACCAGCGCAAGAAGTGGAAAACGGCGCGTTCGGGTTTCAGCGAGGCGGATCTTGCCAACGCCACCGGGAAGATCCTCTACGCGGTCGACAAGGTCGAAACGCAGCTCGCAAAGAGCGCGTGGATCGCGGGCGATGACTACACGCTCGCCGACATCAACTTCTATTCGCACTGCGGCATGATGGTCGAACGCATGTTCCCGGAACTCGAGATTGCCAAGCGCTGCCCACGCCTGGTGGCCTGGCGAGAGAAGATGACGGCGCGTCCGGGCGTGGCCAGGGCGCTGCGCGGGGAGGACCGCACCGCGCCGGGCCTGCGTACGTGGACGGGGCACGCACGATGAGCGCGCAGAGCATGCGAGCCTGGCGGCTCCCGGCCGGTTGCACGTCGGCCGATCAACTCGAACTGCTCGAGGTGCCAAAACCCGTGCCGGCTGCGGGCGAGGTGCTCATCCGCGTTCGAGCCAACTCCCTCAACTATCGCGACCAGATGATTCCCAAAGGGCGCTACTTCGGCGGACCTATACAGGTCCCCTGCACTCCACTGTCCGATGGGGCCGGCGCGGTCGAAGCGGTGGGTCCGGGCGTCGCCGGCTTTGCGATCGGCGACCGGGTGGCCGGCACGTTTTTCCAGGGCTGGCAGGACGGGCCGCCTACGCCGGCGCACGGGGATGCGTTGGGCGCACCGCCCGCGAAAGGCATGCTCGCGGATTACGCGACTTTACCCGAGGGAGGCGTCGTCCGGCTGGCGAGTTCATTGAGCTTCGAGCAGGCGGCTACACTTCCCTGCGCCGGGGTCACCGCGTGGAACGCACTGATGGTGGGCATGCGGCCGTTGAAGAGCGGCGACAGCGTGCTGTTGATCGGCACAGGCGGTGTCTCGCTGCTCGCGCTGCAGATCGCCAAGGCGGCGGGCGCGCGGGTCATTGCTACCTCGTCGAGCGAGGCGAAGCTGGAGCGTCTGCGCCGGATGGGGGCTGACGCGACGATCAACTACAAGTCCGAACCCCAATGGGGCGCCAAGGCGGCCCAACTCGCCGGTGGGGGCGTGGATCACGTGGTCGAGGTCGGCGGTCCGGGCACGCTAGCCCAATCCCTCCAGGCGGTGGGCTTCGGCGGCGAAGTCGCCCTGATCGGCGTGCTATCCATGCAGGGAGACACCAACCCGATGCCCCTGATGGTCAAGGGTGCGAGCTTGCGCGGCATTTTCGTCGGGTCCGCCGCCATGGCGCGCGAGCTCAATGCCTATGTGGATCGGCACGCGATGCAGCCGGTGGTGGATAGGGTTTTCGACTTCGCCGACGCCGGAGCCGCCTATGCCTATCAAGCCTCGTCGGAGCTGTTCGGAAAGGTGGTCATCGCAAATCCCGACTAAGTCGGCCGAAGGCCGACTTGAGCGTCGTCGGCCTTGCCGACGACGACCCCGAATAATGGCATGGACGCCCCTGCTTTAAACGGCATCACGTGTGCCAAAGTGGAAGTGCAAGCAACCACTTAAATCAGCAGGAGCGTCCGCG